>Ga0184639_10000116_pt1 | contig 27064 bp, 40 predicted proteins | sample PLM31_170_b2_FD_133155 | JGI IMG/M metagenome (GOLD analysis project Ga0184639, IMG submission 133155) | Groundwater sediment microbial communities from an aquifer in East River, Colorado, USA - PLM3-1_170_b2 | ecosystem: Environmental > Terrestrial > Soil > Riparian zone | place: USA: East...
GGGCTGCTTTCGACCAACAAGCTCATTGGCTGGTGGGACTATGGGGTAGGCGGTGTAACCTTGGCGGCGAGTGAAACCTTTACGGTTGACTTTGGTGCGTCTTTGTTCGCGGTGACCTAATGGGCGCGACAGGAACAGCGACACTTGATTTCGGTGCAGCGCCTGGCACCACCAGCGACGTAAGTGTGGATGTGGCCGGGCAGGCCGCTATTGTGGCGGGATCATTGGTTGAGGCATGGATGCGGGATGTTGCTACAGCCGATCACACCGCAGATGAAGCACGAATCGAACAAGTCAAAATCGTGGCAGGTGCCATTGTGGCCGGGACAGGATTTACCATCTACGGCGAGGTCGAACGCGGCTTCGTCTGGGGCCAATTTACCGTAAACTGGGTCTGGAATTGATATGTCTATTTCTATTGTGAGTGGTGCGTCATCCGATGTGCAGACCGTTGATGCTACGAGTAAAGCCGCCCGAGTCACGCTGTATGACAGTGCTGGGCGAGAGACTTCCAGTCAAGGCAAACAGACCTTCGGTATTGCCTCGAATTTCACCCCAGCGGCTACCCCCACCGATTTGGTAATTATCGAGGGGAGTTCCACTAAAACCGTTCGTGTCGTCAGCATGGTCATTGGTACCACAAATACCGCAGCCGGTTCTCAGGCATTCTTTCTCATCAAGCGTAGTGCGGCCGACACGACTGGCACCTTTGTTTCTGCTGGAACTCCAGTTCCCTTTGATTCCAATAATGCAGCTTCAACAGTGAATCGTGTCGGACATTTCACCGCAAACCCTGGGGCATTGGGGACAGCCGTGGGCACCATCAATCAAGTGCGTGCAGCATCACCAGTTGCCATTCCCGCCACATGGGCAGGTATTCGAGAACTTGGTGATGTGGAAATGATGCCGTGGGGACCCGTGTCGAAGCTCGACCAGCCAATCGTATTGCGCGGTGTGGCTCAGACCCTTGCAATTAACTTCAACGGGACAGCTCTCGTAGCCGGTCAAACACATATATATCGCATCATTTGGATCGAAGAATAGAATGTGTCTCTCCTTCTTGCCTCTCAAGCGGCGGCATTTGCACTTTCGGCTGAAGCCGGGACATTTGCGCTTACTGGCACAACCGCTACCCTTAAGGCTGGACGATATCTTGCCAGTACCGCTGGCTCCTATGCACTCAGCGGCACTGCTGCAACTCTCAAGGCCGGCCGGTATGTTGGTGCCACTAGCGGCTCCTATGCCCAGGCTGGCACAGCAGCCACTCTCAAGGCAGGGCGCTCTCTTGGTGCCTCAAGCACGACGTACTCCTGGACAGGCACGGCGGCCACTCTCAAATCTGGGCGATATGTTTCGGCAACAAATGGTACTTTCACGATGACTGGGACGGATGCAACCTTGACCTATACACCTGGTGCGGGCGGGAGTGATACGACAATCTTTAGATCGTTGATGGGAGTTGGATAGATAATTGGCAACATTACTCTCCAGTCTTGAGACACAAGCGCGGCGCCATCTCCTAGAGACGACCGCTTCCTTCTGGTCCTCTGCCGAACTGATTGACATTGTCAATTTGGGCATCAAGGATCTCTGGGGCTCCATCGTCGACCTCCACCAGGAGCACTTCCTGACAGTCGACATCTCCAACGTCTCACTGGCGGCGAGTGCCACGCAGCTCTCCGGTGTCCCGGCCGACACCTTCCGCGTGCATCTGATTGAGCCCACCGACACGACCAGCGCCGGGAGCTTCGACAACGTGCAGTTCGTGCCCAAGGACTACAACTCCCCTGAGTTCATTGCCGCTCGCACACTATCCTCGACGGACCCGACGAGTTCTGGGCTCATCTTCTACTGTTTGACGACTCAGGGCGCCCCGGTAGCCGCTCCAGTGGTCCTCACAGGCCCCAAGCTCTCCAGTGCCATGACTGCGGGGAGTATCCGGTTCGTGTATGTGCCGACACTCGCTGCCAGAGTCGCAGCCGAGGCCAACCCCATTCCTGGTGATAGCGACAACGCCCTGATTGCCTGGTGTGTGGCCTACGCGCGAGCGAAGGAACGTGAGGACCGCTCGCCTGATTCAGCCTGGTTGGCGGTCTACGCAACGGAGAAGATGAATCTCATGCTTCGACTGACCCCGAGGCAGGATCAGGAGCCATCAGTGGTGTATCCTCTGTTTGAATCACTTTGGTAGGAGCATATGGCAGTCACCAGTAATCGCTCAATCGTCGTCTCGCTCTCGGGGGATGTCTCCGCCAATGCCTCGCCCCGCGCTGCGGAGAATACCACCGCATCCGGTGTGGTCGAGTTGAAAACGTTATCGACAGACACCACAATCACACCACCGACAGGATCAACCGCCTGCACGATTCAGGCTCCGGCTGGCACGACCGCGACTATGACGCTCAAAGGTGTGGCTGGAGACACGGGTGTGGTGCTACACAAGACTGACCCCTCCTCGTTTGGGCTGAACAATGCCGCAACCACATTCGTCATTACGGTGAGTTCATCAATCACCAGCGTTCGATTCATCTGGACGTAGGCCCATGCCCCATAAGGACGATTCTCTCACCCCCTATCGGCAGCGGCTGGCCAAGGAAATGCCAGATGTGGCATCTGCTCCCATCCGAGAACTGGGCTTACTCGGCAAACTGAAACAAATGGGGCTCCCCTCTGGTACGAGCCTCGCTGGGATGTATGACCCGTTCACCGGATCACTTCAGGTCAACCCTGATGTGGCGAGGCGAGACCCCACAGAGACGATGAATACACTCGTCCACGAGGGGACGCACGCGCGACAGGCGAATCGGATTGGCCGGCCCCGTGACATCCTCAAGACGCTCACGGGTATCGGCGGCTCGCCCAGTAACTTCACGTCTCGAACGGGCCAGGATCTCTACGGGCAAAACCCCGACGAGATGGAAGCCTTCCAGGCCGAGAAAGACTACCGCGCGCGAACAGGGCAGCAACCTCCCGTCGGGCAGCCAAACTTTCTTCCGGGGCGCATCCCCGAAGAGAACCGCACCCTGTGGGATCGGCTGTGGGGCAATCGCTACCAGCAGACCTACAACGAGAAGGGTGATACCTATCTCAAACCCGAGCGCCCTGCATCTATGCGAGGGCTGAAAGCGGCAGCCGCGTCACGGTAAGCCTATGTGGCACTCGTCAAAATTGAGACGTTCAAGACTCCGGCGTTCGTCCCAGGTAATGCCGAATCGAACCGTGCGGTGATTACCGCACAGATGAATGCATTTCTTGCGGCGATTGCGCCCCAGGATGTGCTCCAACTTGAACTTCATTACGTGTCAGACGGCAAGTACAGCGAACAGTATGCCTATGTCGGGCACATCACCTACTTTGTTCCCTAGAGGTCAATCACAATGAGTCTCCTTGGTGCATCAATACGATCCCTGACCAATGCCCGTCCTCTCGACGTGGCCATGAACGACGCCAATGGCGATCAGCTCACTGGCTTCGATTCGAGTCGTCCAGCCACAGCGGTACTGACTACTGTCGCGGCAAGTGTGGTGTCGGTTTTGTTTCTCGCCAGTAATGTCGCCCGCCGTCAGGCTGGCATTGTGAACGACAGCAGCAAGACGCTGTATCTGGCGTTTGCGGCGACCGCATCCACCACGGCGTTCACAAAGTTGCTGGGTGCTGGTGCTCAATACGAGACCCCTTTGGATGGTTACACGGGTGCCATTTCTGGCATCTGGAGTTCGGCCAGTGGTAACGCGCGCATCACCGAAATCACTGCATAAGGAGACAGCATGTTTGATGGCGTGCTGGTCGAGTGGTCAGAAGTAGCATCCACGGCTGGCTACAACTAATATGCCCGCGAAAATGTCGGTCTACAATATTGGCAAAGCTGGTGTCAACGTGGACGCCAACCCTGTCCAGCTCCAGGATGGTGAGCTGACCGAAGCCCAGAACTGGACGACTGATCCAGCGGGCAGCGAGGGAGGACTCCGCAAGCGGCCGGGACTCACAGCTATCAACGCGAGTGCGGGTGGAGGCGGCACAAGTGTGCTTGGCGCAATCAACCTCGCCTACACCTTCACGCTCACGAATACCTTCTACGTCGGCATCAGGGCCGGCGCGCAGAACGGCGCCACTCCGACCCAGACATGGCGAACATCCACCAATGGCACCACCTGGGGCAGTGTCACCACACCCACTCGCCCCTTCTACGGAGACTTGCGGTCCTTGACTACATGGTCAGACGAAAAGGTGATGATCTCGTTCAAGAATCGCATCTTCTACGCGGGCGACGACTATATCAACTACCCCACGGCGGGACACAGTGCGCCCACCATTCACATGTGGGATGGCACGAATGATGTCATCGTCGGCTACATGCCCTACAACATCGCAGCTGGAGCGACTACGAACTCATTCGGCGTGCAGGCGATGGCCCCGCTTGACAATGACCACTTCCTGATTGCGGTAGACGATGGGGCCTCGGTTCCTGTCACGGGCAACGGCCGGGTCATGAAGTTCAACCCGACCACGGGGCAATTCACACAGATTGGCCCGACCGCCGCCGTGGGGGCTGTTGAGTTCAACGGCATGATTCCCACGTGTCTGGCGGTCTACGGGAATCAAGTTTGGCTCGGAACGGAGAACTACGGAACTGGGGCGGCGAAGATCTTCCGTATTCACCCCGATCAAGACACGACATGGACGACTGATACGACATTTGGCGCAACATTCAATGTTCACAGTCTTGCGGTCTACAAAGGCGAATTGTATGCCGGTATGCGGACACTCCTGGGAGGTAATCCCAGTATCTACAAGCGTGACACAGTTGGTGCCTGGACTGCTTCACTGGCCACAGGGACCAGCTCCAGCGGCTTCTCCGTGTTCTCGTCACTCGTGGTCTTCGGCGAGAACCTCTATGCCCTCTGCCACGATGACGGAGTCGTTGATGTCAGCGAGCGTGTCACTATCCGCAAGTTCGACGGGACTACCTGGACGACTGTCTGGACGATTGAAACCGATGTCGGGGAGTCGGCCACACAGACACGCGTCGGCAATGGCATTGTTGGTCCAGATGGCGCCCTCTACTTTGTCGTCGCTGAATATGACGCGGCGGGGGCGACTGCGGCCACGTCTGATGGCATCGTGATGCGTAGCACCAATGGCACCACCTGGGTGCTGGTCGATACCTTCACGAACATGCGCGGGGCCATCGGCTTCACGAGAACCTAAGTGGCGAACTACTCTCTCAGTCAAATCGGGACGACCCTGAATAGTGTGCTGTCTGGTGGTGCGGGCACAGTGGCCGCTCTGACGCTGCCCTCCAATGTGACACTCTCGACAGTGGCAACGAGGCGCCCGCGCTTCGCCCTGCTCGGCTCCAATGCCTTCCTAGTCAACTCACCCACACGCAATCTGTGGATTGACCGGGACCGCAACGTGATGCCCATGAACTTGCAGCCGCCTATCGTGGCCCCCGTGCTGACGGCTGTGGCTGGGGGTTCACTTTCAGGCACCTTTCAAGTCAAGACAACATTTCTGTTGCGTGATGTACTCACAGGCGAAGTCGTTATTGAGAGCCCCTTCGGCCCGGTCTCTGCGACCAGTGCGACACTGGCGACGCAGTACCTCAAGGCGAATGGGCTCCCGCTGTCGAAAGATCCTGTAGCGGCGACAAGCAGTGACTTTCAGATCGCCAATCGCTACCGGATTGACCGGAGACTCTATCGCACGACCACTGGACCGGGTGTGCCGTTCTTCCCCTGGATTGATGTAGAAGGCAACACACAGACAGCCGTTCAGGATGATCTCAGTGATGCGGCTCTCGACAACGTGGCTGCCCCAACTGCACTGGGCAATCCACCCGGCACAGTCGGCTCCTCGCGCCTTGTGTTGCTCGTCTCGTGGCGGGGCCGGCTCTGGGGCGTAGACAGTGAGAAGCTTGACGATGTGGTGTTCAGTGAAGAGGGGCTGTTCAGTCAGTGGGCAAGTAATAGATTCACCATCCCACCCAAAGGCTTCGATGCTCGAGGGGTCACAGGATTCGCCCCGCGCCGGGAGGCTCTAGGCGTCGGAAAGACCAATGCCCTCTTTCAAGTCACGGGCACCAGCACTGCCAACTTCCGCGTGGTCAAGCTGTCGGAGAATGTGGGCATCGAGGCCCCTGAGAGTGTCGTGATCTATCGAGATGTGGTGTGGTTCCTGTGGAAGGATGGCGTCTACCAGTGGGATGGCGAGGGCATCAAGTCGATCTCCGATGGGAAGGTGCGCGCCTGGTTCACTACGGACACCTACTTCAATCGCTCACGCTTTCAGAATGCCTTCGCCACGATTGACCCCAGTCGTAACAAGTACCGGCTGCACTTGGCTAATGCCGGCGACTCCAGCGAGAATCGTTGGGTCGAGTATGACTACGTAGACAAGATCTGGTTTGGGCCACACCAGCGTGACGACGTGACACCGACCTCTGCGTTCCTCCTCTACGACACCAATGATGTCGCCATCCCGTGTATGGGCAACTCCACGGGATTCCTGTGGAAGGATCAAGCAACTCGGACGGATGGGGCTTCGACTGCCATTGATTCAGACTTGACAGGGAAGTTCCACGACATGCAGTCTCCTGATATTGAGAAGTACTTCGGGGAACTCGCCCTGATCAGCAAGATCCAGTCGGCAGGCACGCTCACCATCACCCCATATGTGGGCGGACTGGATGCGAATGCCGGGAGTGCGATCTCGGCCAGCATGACTGCCGGCCGGGAACGCCTCCGCCGACTGGGTACGGGGAGATTCGTGAGACTCCTGATGCGCCACAATACAGCCGCACAAGACGTGGAGCTGTTTGGTTACGAGGTCGGATTCCACGAAGTCGGGAGACGATAGTGGGGTTCTCGTCTGACCGCCCGAACTTCCCCGACTCAGGTAGTGCCACTGACCGCGCTGGTAAGCGCACCTGGAGCTTCCATGAACGCTACGCCAGCGATGCTGAGTTCAAGCGTCAGATCGATGAGGGCCAGCGGCGCTCCAAGGAGAAGCGCGAACTCGCGGCCCTGAAGAATGCCCTCTCCATGCCCCAACGGCGTGAGAAGCTGTACTAACGTCACTATAGTAGCGATACTGATTACTAAAGTGGACACTATGCCCCTTTACTATGACTCTCCCACGCTTTCAACCTGACCGACTCTCCTGGCCCTGGACGCCCGAGCAAGTCGAAGCCCTCGATGCCATGCTGGAGGAGCTGTATAGCGATGTGCGTCTGGTCAATCGCACGCTCGACAACATTGCCACGGGTGACGTGATTTATGGGAGTGCCACAGACACACTCGCCGGACTGGACATTGGCACAGTCGGGAAAATCCTCCGCAGTGATGGCACCCTGCCCACATGGAGTACGTTCACCATTCCAGACACCTTCGCCGCTGGGGATACCCCGTATGCGAGTGCCGCCAATGTTCTCACAGGGCTCACGGTAGGGGCTGCGGGCACGCTTATTCGCAGCACGGGCTCGCTCCCGGCCTATAGCTCCTTCACCATCCCTGATACATACGCGACGGGAGATATTCTCTACGGCAGTGCGACCAACGTCCTCACAGCCTTGGTGAAAAGTACCACGACCACCCACTACCTCTCTAACACGGGAGTGGGCAATATCCCCAAGTGGGCACTGGTGGACCTTCCAACAGGCACAACGGGGGCCATTACAGTCGCCCAAGGAGGCACCGGACAAACGACAGTGGCGACAGGCCAGCTTTTGTATGGATCGGCCACAGATGTGTGGAGCCGATTGAATACAGGCAGTACAGGGGGGATGTATCTCCGTAATGGAGGATCTGGGGTGATTCCTGGATGGAGCACGCTGATCCTGCCCAATGCGGCAACTGTGGGGCATCTAGCCTGCTGTACCATCACCAATCAGATTACTGCAACAGGACTGGCGGGTGGAGCGGCGGGCACACTCTTGCGCGGCACGAGTGCCACAACGATTCCAGCCTATTCGACATTTACCATCCCCGCGACCTTTGCGACCGGGGACATCCCACATGCCAGTGCCACAAATGTGCTGACGGCACTAGCTGATATAGCAACAGGCAATGCGCTCATCTCAGGTGGAGTTGGGGTCGCACCGAGTTGGGGAAAGATTGGGCTCACCACACATGTCTCAGGAACCTTGCCGGTAGGAAGCGGGGGAACTGGAGATACGACACTTGCGGTCAATGGCGTTCTCTACGGCAATACGGCGGGCGCTATCCTAGTCACAGCCCAAGGCGCGGCCAACACGGTCCTGACCGCGAATGCTGGGGCCCCTGCATTTAGTGCTACGCCCACAGTCACCACATTGACGACAACCGGAGACTTGACCTCTGGAGATCAGATTTTTGAGCGTGGACGGGCAACGGCGATTGGAGAATGGACGACTCAAGGATTTTCGGCAGGTGATTTTACTGGTGGCGGTTCAATGACGTGGACGGTTGCTGCTGGAGATATTGGAGGAGACGCCTACATTATTATAGGCAAAACAGTTGTCTACAGTTTCAACTATGGAACGACAACGGTTGGGGGTACACCAAGTAGCAACCTCAAACGAGCGATCCCTGCCGCCATACAACCAACTAGTGTGGGAACCCAAATATGGTCAACCACCTACATTGCCAATGATAATGGCACGGAAAAGGTCGGCCAAGTCTATGTCTTCGCCGCAGACAACACCGTCATCAATTTTCAGCTCATCACTGATGCCAATTGGGCAGCGTCAACTGATAACACGGCGTTACAGGGTACACTCATTTGGGAGATTCCGTAAATGAATCTACAAGAATTACTCCAGCTTCTTGGCGCCAAGGAAGTCGATCTTCACATGGCTCGCAAGCGCATTGCGGAACTGGAAGCACAGATTGCAGCCATGACGCAGGCGCCAGTTGAGCCGCCCAAGGAATAGGGATAGACTAACAGGGGCATGACCTAGTGCAAGAATTGTGCCAATAGGCACATGAGGACACGACTATGGCGGGAATGACCGTTCCTGGCTCTACCACAGGAAAGACTTGGCGCCCTGACGCAGGTCAGGCGATGTCTGATAGTGAATATCAGGCATGGCGGTATGACCAGGCATCAGCCGGGGTGAATAAGGCTGCACTACCACAAGTGCCCAACGCACAAGCGCCTTCTGGGTACTCGACACAATATCCCAACACACCAGCGCCAGGAACATCGGTGGGCCAATACCCTTCTGGCCCTGGCGATTCTTCTGGGGTAGGCGGTTCCTATGGATTGCCTGGTCCCGCTGTAGAATCTGCGGGGACAAAACCCGGCTCGTATGGGTACCAAAATCTGACGAACTCAGGTCAGTCCACGTTCGATCCCTACAAGGCCGCGCAGAGTCTTTCGATCCTTCAGGGCGCCCTCGGGTCGGGGGCTAGTGCTCCCACTGTATCGTATGGTGATGCTGGTGCTGATGCGGCGCGTGACGCAACGTTCGCTCGTGCCAAAGACAAGGCGGGGCAGATTGCCCGGGCAAGCCTCACAGGACTCCGCAATGTGATGGGAGAACGCGGTCTTGGCGGGTCCAGCATTGAGTCAGCTCAGAGTGCGGGCATTCTTGGAGAAGCGGGCTCAGAGTTGGGCGATGTCAACCGTGAGCAGCTCATTCAGGATCTCAACCGACAGCAGCACATTCAGGACTTGACGTATCAGGGTAACATCACGCAGCGCGGGCAAACGCTTGCCGCGCAGAATCCACAGACACAGGCACTTCTCGGACTCATTAGTGCAAAGGGGCTCTACTAGTGGCGGGGATCGTCGATAAAAATTGGGCCAAAGGGCAGAAATTGCCGTGGCAACAACAGGCGCCGGGGACAGGAACGTCTAGCCCCACACCCCCAAGACCGGCATACGACCAAACTGCTGCTGATCGTCAGAATGCTAAGTGGGGGAAACAGGACCGAGACCGAACGTTGGCCAAGCAAAAAAGTGCCTACTCTCGAAATCTGCTTGGGGCTCAGCTTAATATGCAGGGGCAGCAGGCGCTCGACAAAGCGCAAATGGATGCTAATGCCGCTGCAAAGACTGGGGCACTAGCCACTCCGACCCCATCTCCCTCTATGGCAGGACTCCAAGCGGCGGTAACGGGAATGGGCGGGGGTGATGCCAGCAACGTTAGTGGAGGTAGTGGACTCTATACCCCCGGTGAAGGCGGAGAAGGTGGTGGGCCAGGAGTGAATCTCTCTGGTCCCTTTGCACTGCGACAAGGACTTGGCACGCGCATCCTTCCACAACTGTCACCATCTCTGGCGGGATTGAGGAGTCTCTACTAATGGCACTACGAATGGGCGGACTCTACGGTCAAGAAGATGACATCCAGGGCACCTTCGGGCGCAGCCTGGGCGACACGCAACCTGAGTGGGCTCGGTGGTATGACATGTATCTGGCGCATGGAGGCGGCAATCCTGTCTCGAAGAGTGAGTTCAATGCCCTCGCGCATGGATCGCCGGAAGGATCGAACCAGCTCCGTGGTACCCAGACACAACCAATGCTGACGACTGACTACATGTCCCCCTCGATGCAGGGACTTCAGGAAGCAGCCAAAATTCAAGGGCAGCCAAAAATACAGGGGCAACTCCGGCTTGGGCAGAGGAGATCCTAGTGGCCTATCAAGATGAACTCGCACGACTTCTCCAAGGGCAGTATCGGGCACCTCGCAATGTCCTGACGGGCGACGAGGAGGAGCTGTCACAGTTCCTTCCCGAATCCGATGTCCAGGGGGCACAACAGGGAATCGCCGAATCCGGCCGTGGGCTGAATCGCCCGTACTTCATCCCCTCGCGAGAGGAGTTGCAACAGACAGGATTCCAGCAGCTCCGCAAACGCCTTGGACTTGCCGCGATGCAACAGGCGGCCGAGGAACGTAAGGTTGCTCTTCCTGAACGAACCAAAGGAGAGTATAGCCTCGCCGCTGGGCGCCAGCAGGGAGAGAGCGCCCAACGTGTTGCTGAGATACAAGGGCGCAGTGGTGTGTCCCAGGAGGAGGCAAAGACGAGAGGCATGCTCGATGTCGAAGGTGAGCGCATGAAGCGTCTGAAGGACTTCCTGCAACCCAGCGGCGGGGCAGCCGGCGGTGGTGCGACAGGAGGATTCCGTCCATCCGTCAATGCCCAAGGACAGGTCTCGTTGGCTCCACCCCAGCGACTCCTCGGCCGCTCCCAGGAGATGATTGCCGGTGCAGACTCCTCAGCGCACTCTCTAGACAAACTCGAAGCACTGCTTCCGGCGGTCGAAGGGCGTCTTGGCCCACTAACGGGAAGACTGTCTGCACTTGGGCTCCAAATTCCCGGTATCTCAGTCGATAAAAACTTTGCCGCCTTCTCCGCTGAGACCGCCACACTTACCAATGCTACGATCAAGGCGGTTACAGGTGCTCAGATGTCTGAGCCAGAGGCCAACCGTATCCGTAAGCAGATTCCTGCCCTGTCTGACAAGCCTGACGTGTGGCGAGCCAAAGCTGCAGCCACACGAGACAACCTAAGGTTTCTGCGTCAACGCATGGTAGATCTGGGCGCGGGGGAGACTGGTGTGGATGAGTCATCGAATCTGGGTGACTGGGAACAGGTCGGACAATAATGCCCACCTATCGAAACAGGCAAACGGGAGAAGTGCGGACTGTGGCTTCTCCCGACGAGTTGCTTCAGCCCGTAGCCGCACATGAGCCCCCGCCGCCTGTGTCAGGTCTTGAGCGTGTCAAGAACTTCCTGACCAGTCGGGGCACACTGGCCACGGCTGGCACTATCGCTGGACTGGCACTTGCTCCAGAGGCATCTATTCCGGCCGCTATGCTGTATGGGGCGTTTGGTGGGGGAATTGGCTCCCTCGCCGCGCAACCTTTCAAGGAGAAGCCGCCATCTCCAGGTGAGGTTATGGGGGATATCGGACTGGGGGCTGTTGAGGGCGCAGCTACTCCCGTCTTAGGTCCAGCAATGGGAGCGGCGGGAAGGGGACTCGCACGTGTGGGTCAAGCTATACCACGTCTTGCTCGCACTGGTGGAGCATTGACTGGACTGGCGATGGGACACCCTGGCGCGCTCACCCTTGAAGCCCTTCTGAATCCCAACCTTGCCCCACGTGCGCTACAGGCCGGAGGCCGGGTGGTCGAGTCTGGTGTCAATAAAGTGATTGGATCGGCACGTCGGCCGTTGGAGCGAGCAGCACAACACAGTAAAACCCTAGAAGCGTTGGAAGGGCTGCGCCCCTATGCTGGTCTCGCGGGGCAAAAGGCCGCAGCCAAGAAGGGACTGGCGGATCTCACAGAAACACCAGTGACCAGAGTGGTTGACGAAGGGCTACCGTTTTGGAGCAATAAACCGACGACTTGGGTGACTAAGGGGCACTTAGACGAGGTACGGGCGGCCCAGCTTAATGACATGTACAAAAGTGGTAAAGGAACTGTCATTCGTAGTCATGTCAAAGGACCAGTACGTTTCCCCTCTACTGATGAGTTTGGTAATGCCATAGGGGAAATTCCTACACCGAGTCTTGAGGGATTACGCCAAGCTGTTCGAGGAGACAAATACGGGCGCACCCTTCGAGCACTTGAGGAGGAGGGATTCCGGGGGGGTCAAGTTCTCCCACAGTCTACCCCGCGCAGTCTCGATGCACGCTACGCTCTCGCTCGACGCATGGGTCTCAGTCGATTCTACTCGGGGCTTGAATAGTGGGTACAGGTCTACCCGGAATGGGTATGATACGTATCTGAGAGGTTACTAGTCATGTTTGTCAACAGACCACTGCCAGCGCCGTCCCAGCCCCCATCCCCTGCGCTCGCAGGACTCCGGCAAGCTGCTGCCCGACGACAGCCGAATCTCTGGAACAATGGGATACGTGGGGATGCCAGGCAGCAGCAACAATTACTCCACAACGGGATTCGGGGTGATGCCGCAGCAGCACGTCGTCGCCCGCAGGCTGCCGCCCTTCCCACGAACTCTTGGTCTCTTCGGGGATAACTCATGGACACGAGCAACAATCTCCCAGCAGCGACCACGAGTGAGGAAGATCGCTATACCGCGAGTCAGCGGACCATCAATCACATCTGGGAAGTCACGCAGGCGGCTATCGCAGTCAGTGTCACCTTGGCGACACTGGGTGTCGCGGCCGTGCTCCTCTTGCGAAACAGCGGCGAGTCGGGGGTATTCACTCTCCTGAGCAATGCCTTCTTTTTGATTATCGGCTTCTACTTCGGGCGGACGAATCATTCGCGCCCACCACGTCGGGACCCATGACACGCTACTGGCTAGAGATACAGAAGGCGGCGGCGGACTTCAAGCTCGATCCCCTGCTGGTTGAGGCAGTGGTGATGCAGGAGTCGGCGGGGAATACTGATGCCTTTAGGTTCGAGCGAGACTTCTACAACCGTTATCTGAAGCCCAACAAGCTCTACCAGGGGATGAATCCCCGACGCATCAGTAGCTCCTATGGCCTGATGCAGTGTATGTGGCCAGTCGCTATTGAGCGGGGTCTGGACATCAAGCTTCCCCCGGAGATGCTGTTCATCCCTGAGATTGGGCTGAAGTGGGGGTGCAAGCAATTGGGGTATTTGCGGGACTGGGCAGATGGGGGATGGCCAGAGGTATCAGTGGACCAGAGGCTTCGGGCAACCCTTGCTAGCTACAACGGAGGGCGCGGCGCGAATAAGCCCTCCGATAGTCCCCTTCGCAACCGCCTCTACGCTGAATCTGTGTTGAAGCACTATCAGCTACTCGCCAAAGAGCACTCAACCCCCGCCTGACGGCCTAGGATGCCCTAGGAGCCCCTGAGTCTCCGGGAACATAGTCGCGAGTGCCCTTTTCTAGAATCGCCTGCCAGCGGCCTTCCCGGTCAAATTACGGAATACGTAAGTCCCTGGCTAGTCCTCTTCAAACCCTGCAATGAAGGCATGGAGGTCCGTCCACGCACTCACAAGGGTGAGATTGGTCCAACGGTCACTTCCTTGCCACTGTCCAACCCCAATCACTTGAGCCTTGCTGTCTAGAAGGGGGCAGCCCGAGTGCCCGGGCCAGAGTGTACCTTGGAGCACCATTTTTGCTTGTGCCCCGCTAGAAGGCTTAAAGTAGGCATTACTCACTCTAAGCCATGTGGCGAATGGAGCACCCCAACCACCTGGATACCCATATGCTGTGACTTCATCGCCCACGTGTGGGTACCTTCCGAGATGCAGTGCGGGTGCGTGCTCATCAGCTCTCAGGAGAGCCAGATCGTTAAACGAATCTTTCTGGACTACTGTCGCAACCTTCCCGGCAATACGCAGGTTCTCTCTTGGCAGGAGTACGAGTGCTTCGTCAACCTCTGCCCAATATTCCACGCAATGTGCCGCTGTCACCCAATACCCTTTCACCCGATTGAGCGACCAGGTGGTGCAGATGCCTTGCTCGCCACTCATGAGCGGCCGAATGCTCTCCGCATGCCAAGGGAGTTTCGCACTGGTGGTGGTATAGAATACGACAGCCAACAGAACAGACAGGACAGCACGGCGCATGGCAGGCTCCTACTAGTAGAGGCGGTCGAGGACGCGGATAGGCAGGGCAGGGGTGTTCTCGAAATCTCTGACGCGGATGACAGAAGCAATGACGACGTATTCACCGGTTCTCAGGGCTTTGATGGTATAGAACTGGAGACGGGGCATGTACTGCCCCTCGTACGCGATGACACAACTCTTGCCGTCAGGGAACTCTGAACCGAGCTGGAACCACGTAATGCAGGTGCCGACGTTCAGATAGTGAGGCTCAGTCCTGACCCGGGCATCAACTGTCAGGGGTGTATAGCCGACCTGCGGAGTGAGTGTGAGGGAGATTGCAGGAGGCTCAGATGTAGCAGGAGCCGCCAGTGTCAAGAAGCACAGTGCAAGGAAGAGTCGGGCACACTCTTCTAGTCTAGCGCCCCATTTCCTTGCTGTCAATGAAATCCAGTACCTCTTGGAAATCCTTCACACGGTCGAACTGAAGATTGGTGTGAAGATTGGTGTGATTGTAGGCTCTATCAACAAGAAACGAACGGCACGTAGGAGCCTCTTCCACCACATTGACGATGTTCTCCAACTTGTCGTCCACATACACATCCAAGCTAAGCGCCCTGGCAACGAGCCCCTTGTGCGCGCTGATGAGCATAGTTGGGCAGTCAATGCCGTGTCTCTTGAACCACGCCTCGGTCTGTCTTTTCGTGTTGATGCCAGGACGATCCGTCACAAAATAGACATCATGGTGATAGGAGAGTGTAGACCACCGCTCGCGGAGGAGTGTAAAGTCGGGCAGTGCAGACAAGCAGAACCAGAACTCCGGGTCAGTCTTGATCCGTCGCCATACTTCCTTCATCTCCTCAGCCGTGTAGCCGTAGTACTCTGGCCAGTTCCAGACAGGCGGGCCGACCGTGATATCGAGTGACGGAAACAGATCGCGCCCTGAAACTTCTCTGGTGAGAGCCTCGTAGGCCGTGTAGAAATTACAGATTACCCCGTCGCAGTCGATCCCGATCCTCATTGCTCCTCCCCCTCAATCTCTTTCTGGAGTAGCGCCAGTGCCCTCCAGGCAGCCTTCGCAGAGTGACGGAGGCCATCCGTATCGCGCGTGCCACGTACGAGAAAATGGCGCATCAGGGCATCGGCCTCATCGGTGGACTTGCTCCGATCCCAGTGGAGCAGCTGACCTGGATTGTGTTGCTGATTACCCACATAGGACACGTTGGCAACCGCTGCAATAGCCAATGGAAAGTAATCCATGAAACCAGTGGCGATGGGGTAGGCTTTTCGGTCTTGTGTGTCGCCCGGGAGCATTCACCCCTCCAATTCTAACAAATCGACAATGCGCGCTTTCGGTGGATTGTTCAGATAGATCTCCGCATCCCACACATTCCCCGTAGACGGATCATAGATGAGCCCGTTACTGAGAACCAGAGCGTGCTCATCTTTGACTCCCTTAACCTTGACACCAAGGATGCCAGAATCCTCCTCAATATCAATAGGGGGGGCTTTGGGGAGCAGACAGATACCAAACTGGCGGGCGGTCCCAATCATGTCTGCGTTCTCCATCCCCCGATACAGGATCTCGGGGGTCAGCAACGCAGCGGCAATGAGCACTTCCTCATACGACCGCCCGAGAAAGGACGCCAATGCGGCGACGGCACAGTCGTTCGTCGAACGCTGACGGACGGTGTGAAAGATGGGGATACTGGCCATGACTACCGTGTATCGAGTGCAAATCCCACATTCGCCAATGCGTAGGCGGCGAAGGCGAGAGCCATCCCGTAGCGACCGGCCCAGATGTACTGCCCTGCCGCACTGGCGTAGATGACAGCCACGACGTAGAGGAGAATTGGGCTCATCTCGTCACAATCCTTGGCACCTGTGTGACTGGCCCGCTCAGACTCCACCGCTGGTTTATGTAGTAGCCACGGTTGTAGTACGCCTTGAAGTAGCTCACCACTTCCTCGACTGCACCCGTGTCTGGATTCTGCCGGAAAAGAAGCAGCCATCCGCCAATCATGGCAATGAGCTTCTTCTTCCGCATGAAAATCGTTTGGTCTTGGAAGCAGCCGGTCTGGAAGGCATGGACGTTGCGGAGTTCCAAATGTTCGGCCTTGTGGTAGTGCCCAATCAGCGCCACCGCCGGCTTCTCCCCACCCTCATAGCTCTCGATTTGCTTCTGTGTCGTGTAGCTGATGGCATAGGCCGACCCGCCGCCGGGGTGGATGACATGCACCATAGACCTCACGCCTGTCTGTGCGTGTTGTAGGGGAATGAAGCTCTCCATGTAGCCGAGATTGATGAGGTCGGTGCGCCCATTGCGCTCCATCACCTTCTGCATGTAGAAGCCGATGTCCACCCCCTCACGCTGGGCGAACCAGCCCTCGTGGTCATCGCCACTCACCATCAAGGTGCGAATACCGGGGATCTGCGGATAGTGTGTCCCCATGTACTCCAATTGTGCATCCATCCCGTGGACATGGAGTTCATGTTTGTTGAACCTCGACTCGCCGTCAATGTAGTTGCCCGTGTGCAGGACCGTCGAGACGCCATTTGCCTCGTAGATCCGATACATGTCGTGCAGCTCAGCAAGACGTTCCTGCTTCGACCCAAGATGTGTATCGCCCATCGCGCCAAACTTGTGCCAGCCGTCACTATCTGACACCAATACCTCACTGAATGTGCCGCCCGTTTCAGGGGACTGTTCGACGCTCCATGAGTTCCCGAACTGGTAAACATTGCGGCCTGTCGCCTTCAGCAGGTGAAGGGCATCAAGCACGTCACCGGCACTGGTGCGGAGGGTGTCGGCGAGATGTTCGGGAGTCTGCTGGCCGGCCTTGAGCACCTTGAGAATGTCTGCCTCAAGTGGACGATTCGCAGAGAACTGGTGCATACGCTGTGCGCTTGCACGGGTTTGCTGGTGATCGTTGTGGGCACGCAGGCGGCAATCGCCACAAATAATTGCCCCTTTTGTCACAATTCGGTTCGTGTGACACGTGGAACAGATCGGGCCTTTCCCGGGTGCATAGCTGCTCATAAGGGATCTACCGTTCTAGGAAGACAAGTCTTCCGTTCGGGCCAACCTGTCGCACGATCCTCCAGCCGAGTCTTGGCACCGCCTGCCAGTCAGCACGCGGCCGCACAGCCTGACAGACTGCCGCACCCCCAGACACCTGGCAGAAGGTTCGCAGGGTAAGGGCATCGGAGTGTTGAAGGGGGTTGTCTGACAAGCCTCCCCTAGTATAGTGCCACTGAGAGACTTCTGGGGGAATATTGCCCAGGGCCTCGAAGAAGGCATCCCTCGCGCGTGCCTGCACAGGACCGGGCACGCTTGCCGTGAGCCCAGCTTCGCTATGGAAGGTGCAGCCAGAGCTATGGAGCGCGCAGCCAGCGGCAAAGTCGAAGAAGTCCTCGGGCACATTCGAGCGCCGACCGGGGATACTCACTTCAGCGGCCCCCATCGGCTCGTCAATCCAGACAGGCATGTGGAATGTGTGAGCCGGTTCATCTGCGCGTGTCTTGCGTGGCCACTGGTTGTCTCGTTCGGGGTGCCAGGTCATGTAGTCGAGTCTGAAGGGTGAACTTCCCCCGTACACGCCTGATGCCTGAAGTCCAGCCCCGGGAACACGTCCAATCGCTTGCACGTCGCAGCCGTTCTTGAAGGGCTCATTGCAGAGTTCCAGGAAGACATTGGGTACGCCCTGAAGTGCCTGTCCCACACGGTCCAGATAAGCCCTTTGCGCGATGGTGCGATTCCCGCCGAAGAGATCCTGCCCATCGGTAATGGCCGTGAATTCGACATATTTTCCTCGCCGCTGCATCCATGCCGCGAAGTCCCGTAGGCCAACAAAGTAGCGGTCCCCGTAGTTAGTCCATGAGAACTGCCGACCTGTTGGCGAGTGATTCCACATCCCGAAGACTCGGAACGTGTTAGCGCGCTGGAAACTGTCAATGAAATTGGACATGTCTGCGGTGTGCCCGTCGAGAAACATGTGAAATAGCTCGAATGCGGTCACCGAGTCCGCGCGCCACGGCTGTCCATCGGCATAGAAGGCGGTGCCCTTGGCGAAGATGCGGGGCGTGGGGGGTGCTGGCGGGGCATCGGGCACGAGGTTGACAAGTGTCTCAGTACTCTGCTGGAGGTCAATATCGACGGACTGCGTGCCGTAGTGTTCGGCCTTGACCACGATGCCATTGATGCCGAGGGGAAGGAGTTTGGCAGCATATCCATCAGCGTTGGTGTGCTGTGGTGTCCCATTGAAATACACCTGGGCGTCCACAATAGGGGACATGTCCACAATGTTGTGGACATAGACATGCCATGCCGCGACTATGACAGGAGGGGGATTTGGAGGCCCCGGCGGGGGAATCGGGCGACTACAGCTCAGTGCGAAAAGCAGTGCAAATGCTGACCAACGTCTCATGTGTCCTCCTCTTTCTCTCCCGGCGCGGTGATCCTGACGAATGGCTTCTTGTCGAATTCCACTGTCGCTTCGTCCAACATTTCACTCGTCACACCGAGTGTGATGAGCACACCCTTGTCGAGCCGGCCGCCCTTGCTCTTGACCAGCTTGGCCTTGAAACCCTCAATGGAGATGCCATCCTCTAGTGCTTGCTCACATCCCGCGTCTGTGAAGATCTTATGGGCACACGCTTTCGCCTTCTCCATGGCCAGCTCGAGGATTTTCTGCTGGGTGTGCAGTTCCTCCCAGGTTCGCAGCTCGGTCAGCACTTTGCGCTTGAGGGCGGCAGAGAGTTGGACCGTTTGAGTGATAGTCGTTGTGATGGTCATTGGGGCGCCCTTTCAACGAAGAAATCAAGTAACTCGCGTACCGCACACCCATAAGCATGACGGCCCGAATATCCCCCCTCAGATCGCCCACATGAAGGGCAATAACCCTCTGGGTCTCTTGTTCTATCGCCCCACTGAATTTCCATCAACCTCTCTAGGAGCGAGTGTTTAGCTATCCTACCAGAGACAATCTCACCCATGCTGCCGTCTCCTTAGTTGACACAAATGGTACCTTCCATCGCGCACACGCGGCACGACGAGATCGACACCAGCCACATCGCCTGAGTCTCCCAAGGTCGTACTCACGCTTCAACACGTATTTGTGGCTGCCGCAGTCCACACATTTCCGCAGGATAATCAACTCGGATCGGACTCTCCGGGCGGTCTTGGGGAGACTGCGGCCCATCAGAATGTCTGCATGTCCGCGAGGTTCAAGCCCCAGTCCCCGCTCGTCTCGATGGGCACGCTGAAGCCGTCCACCGGATACGTCATCATGGCCTGCATGAGCGGGTGCACTTGTCGTGCCAATACCTCGTTCTCGCACTCCAGGAGAATCGAATCGTGCACTTGCATCAGGGGCTCAATCCAATTCCCCTGTCCCCAAAGGCGGACAAGGAGATCGTTCCAGATACACGCCTCAGCCTGCTTCATAATCCACTGCGCGCCTTCCTGGATCTTCGTGGAAAACGCGAACCGCTCAGCTTCCGCACGGGCATGTTGCCGGGGAGAGTGGATACCGCCAATGTATCTGATGCGGCCCGATGGACAGCGCACATAGCCATGCCTCCTAGCCTCAGCGATACATGCCTGCTGGTAGACCGGCACGCCCGCGTAGAGAGCCATTGTCTCTTCTAACCAACGTTGAGCATCATCCTCGTCAATGTCTAGTCCGTTTTTACGTAGCTCTAGACAAAGCCCCTGCGCTTGTGCGCCCATCGGAATCATGAAGTTGATGATCTTAGCATGACGACGACGCTCTCCCTTGGCATAGTCTGCTGCAACCCCGCCGAAGATACGCTGTCCAAGCCTTGCATGAAGGTCAATGAGCGAGTTGTCGGGATTCCGCAACTCCCCTCGGTAGATTGACAGCATCACCGGGTCTTGTGACAGATGTGCGAGCACACGTAGCTCGATCTGACTCAAGTCCCATTCGGCGAGGACATGGCCCGATTCGGCAATGAGTCCACGCCTGAAATCACTGGCGAACTTGCCGTATTTGGGCAGCGCCAGAATGTTAGGATTACTAGCGGCAAGACGACCTGTAACCACGCGAGTCGTCCTAAACGTAGCATGGATACGCCCATCGCGAGGGTGACGCGCCAGATAGTCAGGGATAGCATCAACGAACGTGGATTTAAGTTTGTAGATTTCACGAAACTCCCGAATTGTACTGATAGTCGGTAACTGAGGATTTGCATGTTCCAGGGCCTCAAGTATTTTGTCATTGGTGGAGGGATCTCCTGTGTCTGTCAGTTTGATCGGCTCAAGCCCATACGTGCCAAACAGCAACTCCCCGACCTGAAGGTAGCTGTTCGCGTTGAAGCCTGGGCACCCTGTCTCCGCGTCGAGAATTGCCTGGATGCACTCTAGCTCCATGCCAAGTCGCTCGCTGAGACCGGCGAAGTGCTGCACATCAGGACGAATCCCTATTTGCATCATTCTGTCAATCAGCAAGTATGTCGAAAGCTCAAGGCTGTACGTGGAAACCACCCAAATACCGCCTTATTTTTGAAACATACTCGTCAGACTGGAAAACATTTTCAAAGTAACCAAGACATTCACCGGATTCTATTCCCGTAGTGCCCGAGTACACACCAGCACACCCGGCAAAATGAATACAATATGCCTGTTGGGCCTTCCTTACAGACCATGGCGTGTCCCCAGATTTTATCTTTGCAGGATGTCATGCGAGTCCCATTGCTTCAAGCCGAGGCCGCAACTGCTGTGCCAACCGTAGCGTCCCATCCGCATCCCGGCACCCATACCGAATTGCCGTCTCAGGGTCCACATTATTCAACGTGGCCTCCCACATTGGCCCCAAGTGTGTGCGCCCGCTATGCTGTTCATCGTCTACCTGAGTTGTCCACAATTTGCGACATTCTTTGGACTTCAGACAGCGTTCGACGGCCTTGTGGAGTGACGAGCGGGGGAGCTTTGGTAGCACTTTGATCCGTCTACCCTCAGATAGTTTGAGGTTATATGCTTCCTGGCGCCTTCTCTCGTACTCCAGCTCCTCAATGTCAAAGAGAGACCATAGGTAGTCCTCAGTGAGCCGCGTTCCGGCCCCGCCTATGACATCCTCGAAGCTCTGCATTCGCATTCCACAATGGCGCAGGCAGAGCGGCTTGAGGCCCTGCGGCTCCACTTGCAGCAAGTAGGCCATCACCATCGTATCGTCGAACTCCCCCAACCACGGAATCCCCACCGCGCGCATCATGCCGAGATCATGTAGTGCACTGTGAAAGGTGATTCGGACTCCCATATCAACAAGATATCGATGGAAGGCTGTGAGTAGGTCGCCGCGAGTTGCCCTAATGAGACCAGCAGTGCCGGGTTGCACTGAAAACTGAAGACTCCAGGGCTTGCCCGGGGTGCCTTCGGTATCAACCGCACAACAGTCTCCCGTGGATAGACCCCGTAAAGACTGTTGTAAGAAGGCAGTTGTGGTGATTTCTTCGTAGACTTCTTTCCCTTCGTACTGGTCATCGAACAGCCTCCTGGGGTCAAACTCCTCCGCGAGAAACGCCGCGAGTTGAGTGAACCCATACGTGACATAGGCACTCATCTCGGGATTGTGCATACCAGCGGCCGGATGCACGATTGGAAAAATAGTCGTCGGTTGCCGCACTCCCACTTTCTGGAAGTAGCCCTCCGGGGCATCCCACGCGATGCTGTGCACACCCTCCAAGTCTACGTCCCCCAAACACCAGCGTGTTGACTCTCGGCCGAGGGTAATAACTAGTGTCGGTTGTAGTCGTTGCAGCTCCTCGATCAACCACGGCCCGTTCTCCTGTAGGTCGGTTTGTGTGTAGGGAACCTTCTCCGGCTTGTAGAGCTTGTAGAGATTCGTGAACCACGCCCCTGATGCCTCCGGATTGCTCCGACAGCGCAGAGGCAGCCGTATGCCGTCGAAAAAGTGGTCAATCTCGTCTCCCGTCTTACCAATGAAGGGGCGCCCCTTCCATGCCTCGTTGTAACCAGGGGACTCGCCGATGACCACGATGTCAGTATATGGTGAGCCCTCTCCGGGTACTGGGCCCTCACCACGCCTGAAGGGTGGAAGGCTCATTTAAAGAAGGCCACAAGACGCTGTGCTTCGGCCTCCCCGAGACGTGTCACCTTCCCCTTGTCGCTCGTGGTGCGTATCTCTGCCCACTCAGTCGCCGACGCCTGCACTGCACGCCGGAGCGACCCTTCGAAGTGGCGTTCTACGGCCAGAGAGGTCTTGATGCCAATCCCCGGCCATATGCGAACAGTATTGCGGAACGGTGACAGCGGGATAAGCGTAGGGGGCTGATAGAGAGTCAAGTGGCTCTTGTGTTTGTCTAAATCGCTGTCAGTCCACACCCGATACAGTGCGTGAATCCACTGCACCGTATCCCGTCTCGCCTTGACCCATGCAGGATTCAGTCCACCAACCAAGTGTAGGACATGAATGCGCTTGAACAGCTCACTCACAGACATAGCCCCAGGCATCAGCATGAAACTGCTGCGCCCTCTACGTTTGAGGAGCTTGCCATACTTGTCATACAACAGCTCCCCCTCAATGAGAAGGTAGGAGTAGTCAAAGGTAGGCCGCTGCATCCCGTAAAGCTGATGCCCCTGGAGGCGGCCGGTTCGCAGCGACGACACCAGCTCGCCAAGTTTCTTGTACTCCACGCCGATGTAGACCGGCTTGCCTCCCTCCCCTCGACCTTGAAACAGGAGGTCACCATGTTCTAGCGTCGTCACATCGATTGGGAGGCCGGCAGCCTTCAACGGGGCTTCGAGTTCGATTGAGCCGGCGCGACGGTCAAGGAGAATCATTACCAGTCCTCCAAGACCTCATTGAGCATGTCGCGCAGGGACAAGATATCTAATCTGCCAAGGTGGATGCCGCCTCCGACGCCCGCCGGGTAGAGATGCAAAAATTTGCCGTTCTCACCATCCCGACTTGCCGTAAACGGGTTTTGCGAGCCTAAGTATGCCACCCCCTCGTAGCGATACGCCTTGAAATGCTTTTTCATTGCCAGTCATCCTCATGGGGACAAATCCCACCCCCCACTCTTATACCGTCACTCCCAGCCTCTAAGACCAATCACTTTCGTCGGAATCAGGAAACACCAATTGCCCCAATGTCGGGAAGTCCAACCCTGTGAACTCCTGCCCCGCCACATCCATGTTCTGCCGACAGTTGACCACATTGACGACAAATCCCCGTTCCTTGTCCCACAGGTGCTCAAGGTTAGCCTGGACAATATTCGCGCCTCCCTTGAACCCGGTGGGTTCAAACACCCCACTTGGCACCGGGGCGCCCTTCGCGGTCTGTGTCCACCGCTCCTTGACCTTCTGAATGAGCTGGAGATTCGCGCCGGAGTCATACGCCAGTTGCAGTAACTCCCGGTAGCGTGCATCAAGTGGGCCGTAGAAACGTGGCGCATCGCTCTCATCGTCGAACTCGGCCCAGCGGAAGAGTTCCCAGACTTCGGACTCATCCCATTGAATCGTGCGAGCGTTCTTGAGGGCGAATTCATAATCCTTAATGAACTGATCGCGGATCTCAATAGCCTGTGTTCGCCCCATTTCACCTTTCTTGAAACGGTAGTGTACGGCATAGACATCCTTGCCACCCCGGCGGAACTTCTCGACAACACCTTCCGCGCCGCCTGGGTCGAAGTATTGCCCGAAGACAGGCCCCGGGCCGGTGAAGCCGAAATGATTCTTCCCTGTCTTGTCCCTGCCCCACGAGCGCACAATCATACGATATGTGTCGTCAGATCCGAGGAGTGTGAAGTTGCCGTAGTCCTTCGCTTTTACCATTACTTTTCCTTGTCAACTTGCATTCGCAATGCCGGGTCAGGCACGAATACGTCTATGCGTTTGTGGTTTACACTGAACTTGAGCTTCAGTGCATAGTATTTGCTTGGCCCATATGAATCGTCTGAGATTGGGGTACTTTGGCCCCATACGGACTTAAGGAAAATCTGTAGAGACATTGGATTGGGTGTGTTGGTTGTATCGTCGAGTGGAAGGAAATATACGTCCAAGTCTTTGAACGATTTGCCGTTGTTCAGTACACCTCCTCCGAGCGCAACGTGATATCCATATGCCCTAGAAGGCAACTGCACGCGAACTATCTCACTTCGTGCCTCGTCGAGAGTCCACATAGGATAATTGACTATGAAGTTCATCAGAGCAATCCCTCATTCCTTGCGTGTTGCCGCAGTTTCGAGAAGTTGTCACGTAGGTCTGCTACACTGAACTCCAAGTTCAGTGGCAGGAACTCCGGTCCACCGTGTCGATAGTTGCCATTCACGAAGTACGGATACAGGGTCGCATGTGGGGTTTCCACCTCATGTGCGTAGAGCATGACCTGTGCCAGCCACTTGTCGAATTGAGGCGAGAGTGCGTTGGTGCGCACTCTCGGCCACTCCCGACTTGACATCCACGTCACCTTGATTTCCCCAACTCGGAAGGCTCCATTGAACAGGAACAGGTCAGGGGAGTAGCTGAAGCCATGTGGGGATTGAAGCTCTCCTGGTCGCTCTGCATTGACGCCCTGTTTGAGTAAGAGGCGTTCCAGGTATTGCTCCCAGGCGAGCCCAAGCGCCATACGTACAGGATCAGGGGGGCTATCCTTCGGGTATCGCTTAGGATCTACCGTCTGGTAGTAGCTCGTGTAGATGTCTGAGGCGTGCCGCCCTTGACTCCGGGAGGGGTCACCGGGGGCGAGGTCAATAGTGTGACGAACGGGTGTGATCTTCATCTAGTAGTCGCATCCGCCTGTCCAGCGCTTCCTCAGTTTCATGACTTTACATGGACGGTTGAACTCTACTCGCTCTACAATGTCTAATGGCAGCATAGCGACGAGACTGCTGCCATCATGTCCTTGAAGATGGTATGAGCCGTCCTTACACACGATTGCATTCGCGTCATTATACCGAATCACTTTCCCCGTGCGTAGAATGGCGTAGACCACTGGCGAACTCCTTTGCATGTAGTAGATAGGGGGGTGATTTTCATGTGTGAATGCGCCTAGTGCCTACTTCATTCAGCATGAGTCTCTGTCTGGACTCCGCCTCGCTAGGCGCCCCGAGGGGTGGGGATTGAACCCACGACAGACGTGTCGAGCCGATCTGAGTGGACTGAGCATATGCCTAGCACGTCTGCTTACGGCCAGCCCACATGCCCACCATCAAGTCTGGCAAGCCGTTCGCCCTGCCAAATACGGATGCTCAGTCCAGGTCGGAGGGTAGCGGGAGTAATCTAGCACTGCGGCGCGTCAGTGCCCACTTGGTACCGCGTAGACTCTCTGCTACGCACGTAGAAACCCGCTACCCAGACTACCGCTCAGGGCTGCAAGGCCCAGGAGGTCGTGTTACGCCGCGCTGATTACCTGTGTTTGCTCGTTGAACGCAATCACGCCGCGCTCGACCGCCCCGGCGAGATAGGCGTCTGAGGAGATCAGCTCACGCATCGGATCTCGCTGCGGGTGTTTCATGAGCCGCTTCGTGACCTCAATACTGAGGCCCTTGCGCTTGATCTCGCCGTCCTTGTCGGCCAGGATGGCGACAATCGTCTCATCAGTCAAGTCTGTTAGATCCTCCTCAGTGATCTTCCCGTTGGGCTTAGAACGGGATGTGGGTGCGGTCTTGGCAGTCTTCGTGCCTGCACTCAGGGCAGGCCCAGACGTAGGGCGCTTGCCGCTCGACTCCTCGGGCAGTGAATGCACGGCTGCCACAATCAAGTCTGTACGATCGTACGTGCCCTTGCCGGTCTTAGCCTTGCGCTGGCCATATTTGTCTGTCGCCTTGGCATTGACTTGCTGGGCGAACTGACAGCGCGTGCCGATGATAGCCTCGTAGTTGACCACATCCTCTGGTAGGCGTTCCTCGGGGAAGCCCTTCATAACCAACGTGTCAATGAATAGGCCCATCCCGGTGTTCGCGTTCAGGGATGGGTTGCCGTCGCCAACGGGGGTAATGGTCTTCCCATCCTCAGAGATTTCCCAGTCATCCGCCGATCCGGCAAAGAGATGCGTCTCTACGTCTGCCTTGGAACCGTCCTCTCGCACCGTCAGCAGTGCGTAGAGACAGAGGAAGTCATTTTCATTGCGCCTCCCCTTCTTGCCGTTGAACTCCGTCGTGAAGATGTAGTCCGTGATCGTGCCGTCCACGCCGTTGAGAAATCCGCCGCCCCGCTTGAAAGTACTGGGCCTTGCTCCTGACATACTCACACTCCTTGGTTGAATTGCCGAATTGGCTAGGTGGCTGCAACAACCGTGCCGTGCCGTCTACACAAGTTAGACATACTGGGCGCCGGGGCTTTTCATCTCACGAAGGACTGTAAGAGCGAGCGATGCACTCAGAATGAGATAGTAATCGTGACTATTTGATTCTACTACCCCCGCCGTCCTCGCTGTCCTTGCTGTCCTTGCTGCCCTCATCGCCGCCTCCGCCGCCGCCGTCGCCCTCACCGCCTTCGCCGCTGCCCTTGCCGCCATCGCTGCCCACGCCGCCCACGCCGCCTCCACCGCCGCCGCCGCCGCCCGCCCCGCCTGCGCCGCCTCCGCCCCCCTCATCGCCGCCGCGGCCGGCCGA
>Ga0184639_10000119_pt1 | contig 26712 bp, 25 predicted proteins | sample PLM31_170_b2_FD_133155 | JGI IMG/M metagenome (GOLD analysis project Ga0184639, IMG submission 133155) | Groundwater sediment microbial communities from an aquifer in East River, Colorado, USA - PLM3-1_170_b2 | ecosystem: Environmental > Terrestrial > Soil > Riparian zone | place: USA: East...
CGCGGGCGAGGAGCCAGTGCGGGCTGAGCGCGTCGAGCCGACCAAGATCGGCGACCTGATGGCAGCCCTCGAGGCGAGCGTCGCGGCTGCGCGCGAGGCGCGACGAGAAGGCGCCGCGGCTGAGCCCGCCGGGCCGGCCGCCCGGGACGCCAAGGGTGCCAGGGCTCCGAGGGTGGCCAAGGCGGCCAAGGCGGAGGAGGCCCCGTCTCGGCGCCGCAAGAGCGCCTAGCGAGCGGCGTGCCGGTCGAGCAGCTCCCTCTCCCGGTCCCGCCGAGCAGCGACCCAGCCCGCCGCCTCCCGGCCCGCATCTCGCCGATGCAGCCGATAGCGGTCGATGAACCGTTCGACGATCCCGGCTACCTGTTCGAGCCGTGGTGGCCCGGCGTTCGGGCGATCGCCTTCTGCGAGCGGGGCGCATTGCGACTCCAGGTGGCCGGGCTGGCCGATGCCATCGCGGCCTTCCCCGAGCTGGGCTCGATGCCCGAGCAGCTTGCCGAAGACGGCGTAGCGCTGGACGGGACGCTGCTCGTGCTGGACGAGGCCGGGCGTCCGGACGCGGACCTGCTGCGCGCACGCCTCACCGGACCGGGACGCCCGGGGCGCCCGGCGTACGTCGCCAGCGACCTGCTCTGGAGCGGCGGCCAGCCGGTGGTCGGCCGCTCCTTCGGAGTACGCCGCGGCTGGCTCGAGGCGATCCTGACGCCGGCCGATCGGGTCACCGTCGGTCGCGCCTACGTCGGCGACGGCACGCTCGTGGCCGAGGCCCTTGCCGCACTCGGCATCGACGGGCTGTCCGCGCGCGAGCTCGCGGCTCGACATCGAGCGGGGCCGGCAGGAGCGGCCTGGCTTCGCGCCCCACTCGTCGCCGTGGAGCCACGGCCACGTCCGACCCTGGCGCTCATCCTGCGGCTCCCCCTGATGGAATAGCCGCAGCTCAGGGAACGGCGGCGGCCACCAGGGCCAGCGCCCGTTCGAGCTTGGTGAGCGGGTCATGCACCAGGCCCGGCATCGCACCCAGGGCGGCCGCAAGTGGATCCGGGTCGAGCCCGGCGGCCAGCGCTTCGCTGCTGAATTCGAGCTCCACGACCAGCAGCAGGCCGAGCTCCACTCCCCGGTGCAGGACGCGGCTGCGGTCGAGCGACAGGAGGCCGATGGGCGCGCCGGCCCCCGTGACGCTCCGCTCGATCCGGTGCTGGGCGAGCGTGAAGCGCTCAAGCAGCGGGGCGCCCCGGGCAAGGTCGAGGAGCAGGTCGCGTGCCGTGGACAAAGGCCAGCCAGAGGGGATGAGCCCCGCGCCGGCGACCCCCTCGACTTCGGGGCGCCGGTGGACCGCGGCACCCGCGGCGTGCTCGGCAGGCCCCTTCATGGAGAGGATCGTCCGCCCCTCGCGCTCCCGAATTCGGCACGCCCAGCGGACCTCGGCGAGGCGCAGATCGACGGTGTCGAGGTAGTGGTCGAGCTCGTCAACGCCGTGAGGCGGGCCGAGCTCGGTTGGACCGAGCACAGCAGCCGCTGCAAGAGCATCGAGCGGTCGCTCATCAGCCGCCCAGAACTTCAGCTCGGACTCGACGCGACCGGCGCTCACACTTCGTAGCGCGCCGCCGCGCGGCGAACCGCCGTGCTCACCGACACGCGCAGGTCCGGCGGCTCGAGCACCTCCACGCCATCTCCCCACGACAGGATCCACGGGCGAATCTCGACGATACCGGCGACGGTGACCGTCAGCTCCACCCGTCCATCGGCCAGTTCCACCAGCCGCTGCGATCGATGCCAGATCGCCTCACGCACGCGGTGTGCGACGGCGGCGTCGAAGCGCAGTCGCACGTCGGCGGTGGCGGTCGTGTCCGACGACCAGATGCCCCAGGAGTGAGCAAGCCAGCGGTCCGGGTCGAAGTCGCCGGGGATCTCGTAGCGGTCGGCGGTGAGGGTGGAGCTGCGGATGCGCTCCACCTTGTAGGTGCGCATCGCGTCGACCGTCTCGTCGAAGCCGATCAGGTAGACGCTGCGCCCGGCTGCATCGGGCTCCAGGAAATATGGCTGCACGCGCGCATGTCGTGGCTGGCCATCGCCCGGTTCGTAGTCGAACTCGACGACGCGGCCGTCGGCCCAGGCCTGGGCCACGTGTGCGAAATTGCGCAGGAATGGCTCGTTGGCCCCCGCCCGGCCCACCGCCAGCATCGTCGCCGCCACGTGCCGAGCGATCGGCTGCGGGAGCAGGTCGGCGAGCTTGGTGAAGGCGCTGACCACCGCCTGGTCGTACTCATCGGACCAGCGCGCGATGAGGCGCGAGGCCAGGAAGAGGACAACCGCCTCGGGCAGGGAGAGACGGAGCGGCGGCAGGAAGTACTTCTTCTCGATCCCGTAGCGGCCCTTGCCGGCCGAGAAGATCGGCATCCCGAGCTCGTCCTCGAGCGCACGGATGTCGCGATACACGGTGCGGGTGGTCATGCCCGTCAGATCGGCGATCTCGGCGACCGGCACGCCCGACTCGCCGCTGCCCTTCGTGTAGAGGATCGAGGCAACCGCCAGCAGCCGGGCCAACCGGTCGCGCTTGCGCGAGAGACGGTCGTCGCGCGCGTCGCCCCAGACGCCCCAGTCCTCGGTCACGGCTTCCGATGATAGACCGATGCCGCGGCGCTGCTTCCCGGCCGCGACCTAGGGCGAGGCTGAGGGCTCGAGACTGGGGCTGCCGCTCACCGAGGGCAGCGGAGTCGGGGTCGGTGCCGGCTCGCCGGGGAGCTCCGCCAGCATCGCCAGGTTCTGCGCCTCGTCGACCCCGATCATGAGGAAGACGTAGCCATCCGTCGCCCAGGTGTAGACCCGCGTGCCGGTCAGGGTGGCGTTGTCCTCCGGCCGCACCCAGACCAGGTGATCCGTCACCGACTGGAGGGTCCACGGCTCGCGGTGGAGGCCGGCGATGCCCACGTAACGGGCCGCCTCGGCCAGGTACGGCTCCAGCTCGGCGGTGGTGACGAATGGGCGCTCCATGTGCATCGCGAAGAGCGAGAGGCGCGGCTGCGAGACGAAGGCAAGCTGCAGCGATCGGAAGCGCAGGCCGACCTCGCCGTAGACCTGCCCGATGTCGCCGGGCGTGATCGAGAACTCGGTGATCCGCGGGATGACTACGGTGCGGCCCGCCACCTCGTTTGGGATCAGCGCCACGAGCTCCGCGTCGGGGAGGTTGGTGAAGAATGGGGTTGGCACCGGAGTCGGCGACGGGGTGGCGGTGGGCACCGGGGACGCGGTCACGGACGGCTCGACCGATCCGGTTGGCTCGGTGGCGCAGGCGCCGAGCAGGACGACCGAGACCGCCGCCGCGAAGGCCAGTCCCGGCATGGCGCCGTGCCGAGGCGCAGCGTCAGGACGGGTGGTCGACATGGGAGCGGCCATGATAGCGCAGCGCGCCGTGGCGCCCGCGAACGAGGTCAGGCGGCTCCTCGGACCCTCGCCGGCGCGTCGGCCTGCCGTCGCCGCTTGCCGGGATCCCGGCGCGCCGCAACGACCGTGGCGAGCGCCTCGACCACATCGGCTCGGAAGCGCGGCCCGATCCCGGCCCGCAGCTCGGCAGCGGCCGCCGCGCGGCCGTGGCGCTTCCCGATGGCGCTGCCCAGGAGGGTGTCATAGGCATCGGCGACCGAGACGATCTGGGCCCCGAGGGATCCGTCGTCGGGGCTCGCGGCCGTTCGGTGCTGCTCCACGATCAGGGCGGCGCCGCGCAGGGAGCGAATCGGCTGCAGGTCGGCGCCGCCGAGCATCTCGAGGCAATGCAGGCGCGCGGCCAGCTCGATGACGGCCACCTCGTCGCGCCGGCAGCCAAGCTGGCCTGCCATCCGCGTCGCGAGGTTGCCGACGCGCTCGCCGTGGCCGCGGGAGGCGGGCTCCCGGTCCTCCAGCGATCGCGCCAGGGCCAACAGCGCGTTGAGGACCATCTCCTCGCCCTCGTCCACCGCGACGCCCGGGACGTGGGTCGGGCGGGCGGTGAGCGACTCGACTGATCCCTCTTCGGGGTGCAGCAGCGCGGCGCGCGCAAGCTGATCGAGCGTGTTGCGCAGGTCGCGCATCTCGCTGGGGACGTCGCTGGCTCGCACCACGCGGTCGCCGCCCGATTGCTTGCCGAAATAGAGCGCCGTATCGGCCGCGCCGATGAGCCCGTTCTTGTCGCTCGCCTCGCCCGGCAGCGTCGCCGCGCCGACCGAGATCGTGACCGGCGACGCGTCGTTGGCGGTGAGCCGCGAGACCGCCTGGCGCACCCGCTCGGCGATAGACGCCGCTGCCTCGGCATCCACCCCCGGCAGGACCAGGGCGAACTCGTCGCCACCGTAGCGGAAGACGCGGTCGTCTGAGCGTGCGGCGCCATAGATCGCCGTTCCCACGGCGTGCAGCAGCGCGTCGCCGGCGGGGTGTCCGAGGCGGTCGTTGTAGCCCTTGAACGAGTCGAGGTCCATCATCAACAGCGAGAGCGGCTGTGGCTTGGCCTTCGACCGCTTGCCTCCGGTCCCGCCAATGGTGGCGGCCAACTCGTCCACCAGCTCGCCAAGGGTTCGCTGGAAGGCCCCGTGGTTGCCGAGCCCGGTCAACGCATCGGTATCGGCTCGCTGGCTGACGGCGTGGTGGGTGTCCGCGTTGCGCAGGGCGATCGACGCTTGGCCGGCGAACAGCTTGATCAGCTCGAAGTCGTTCTCGCTGAAATAGTTCTCGGCGCCGCCGACCCGCGAGATGTTCATGCACCCGATCACCTCGCCCTGGCTCACCAGCGGCACCACGGCCAGCGACTCGGGATCGGCCGGCGTACCCGGGATCTGCACCGATCGGGGGTCGTTCAGTGCGTCGTTGGCGAGCACCGACTCGGCATGCTCGGTAGCCCAGCCCATCAGGCCCCGGCCGAACGGCGCCTGGTAGCGCATCACCTGCTCGGCGTGTCGCTCCCTGGTGAGGACCGGCACCATGACCCGGTTCTGGTAGTCGGCGCGGTAGATCGACAGGTTGTCGTAGTGGACCACCGAGCGCAGGCCGTCGGCGATCGTCTCCAGCACGTGCTGCTGGTCGAGGCTCGACAGGAGGCGCTCGTTGATCTCGAGGAGACGCCGCTGCGACTGCAGCTGCCGCGCGAGCTCGCCTGACTGCAGCTCCAGGCGCTCGTAGGCCCGAGCGTTGGCGATCGCCTGGGCGGCGTAGCCGGCGAAGATCGACATGGTTTGCAGGTCGTCGGTGCTGAACTGGTCCTTGCCGAGCTTGGAGAGGGCGACCACGCCGACGGCGCGACCCTCGAACAGCATCGGCACGACCAGCATCGACTCGTCGATGTCGTCGGTCCCCTCGATGGTGTGGCCGCGGGTGTCGGCCAGCGCGTCGTTGACGAGCAGCGGCTCGCCGTTCTCGGCCACCCAGCCCGTGAAGGAGCCCTCGCCGACGTTGACGCGCAGACGCTCGCGAAAGTCCCCCTCCCCCAGCAGCCGATCGGTGTAGGCGACCGGGTCGCACGTCTTGGTCTCCCAGTTGACGGTGTAGACCCGAATGTCGTGATAGGCGGCCAGCATGCTGGCCTCGGCCACGATGGCGTCGGCGATGGCCTGCACATCGGTCAGGCGATTGAGTCGGGAGGAGAGGTCCTGGATGGAGCGGATTCGCGCGGCCTGCTCGGCGACCGAGCGGTACAGGCGCGCGTTGCTGATGGCGACCGCGGCCTGGTTGGCGAATGACTGGGCCAATGCGACCTCGTCATCGGGCCAGTCGTGGTCCCGGGTGTGATACAGGCCGATGACGCCCAGCGCCTGGTCATGGCTGACCAGCGGCACCAGGCAGGCGGTCTTGATCCCCTCCCCGAGGTAGGCGGCCTGCATGGCGCCCACCCCCGTCCGGATGTCAGCCTCTCGGATCACCATCGTCCGGCGCTCGCGGACAGCCTGCACCCCGGCGCTCGTGGTATCCCATCGCAACTGCCGAACATCAGCGTGAAATGCATCGCCCAGGCCACGGAAGGCAGCTACGTGAAACGGATGCTCACCCTCCTGGATCAGCCACAGCCCTGCCTTGTCCGCATCGAAGAGGGTCCGCGTGCGGTCGACGATGTCGTCCAGCACCGTGTTGAGGTCCAGCTGCCCGGCCAGCTCCTGGGCGACATGGCGAAGGGCGCGGGAGCGCGTCACCTCGCGCCGTGCCCGGGCAAGCGTCCGCGCGGCGATCACGTTGGCCGCCACGGTGGCCGCCACGGTCCGCAGGAAGGTCGTGCTCACCGATGCCAGTGCACCGCCGGGTTCGTCGTCGAGCACCAGCGCGCCGATCACCTCGCCGCCGGCGCGAAGGGTCACGCGGCGGTGGAGCGCGGCGAACCCGTCCTCGGGGGGCACAGCATCGTCGCCCTCGTCGCCGACGCCCACCGTGGCGAGCAGCTCGGGTGGGGCGACCGGGTAACCCGCGTGAGTCTCGAGGTGGAACGTGCCGTCCGCGCCGTCGCGGATCAGGTACGCGGCGACGCGTGCGATGCGCAGGTGCGAGCGCAATGCCTCGACAGCGGCGCGGCAGACCGCGGTCGCGTTGGCCGCTGCGCCGGGCCCGGCCGTGAGTCGCCCCAGAACTGCAAGCTCCGCATCCAGGTTGCGGTCTGGCAGCGGCGGTGCCTCGTCGGCACTCCCCTCCGCCAGCAGGCGCTGAACATCGCCCCGTCGGTAGCGACGATCTCCGCGCGGGTTGATCCGGAAGGCGGGCAGCCGGCCCGCCTCGGTCCAGGCGCGGATCGTGTTCGGGTGCACGCCGAGCAGCGCGGCAGCCTGTGCCACGCTGACCAGCGCGCCGCCGTCCCCTGCCCGTTCACGAGCTGCCTGCGCCATTCCACGCTCCAATTCGGCTGATGCCTCGGCCCGGCCAGCTCCCCAGGTGGAAGTTCTGGTAGGTGCCGTGCACCGGATGGTAGAAGTGGCAAGGCGCGGCCTCGATGCCTCGTTGGTACTGCATCGACCCGGTACCCCTCTCGTCGCGGGCGGGTGTCAGGCGCCGGCCAGGCTCACCAGCCCGAACACCGCGCCTCCGCCCATGAGTGTGGCGCCGACCGCCACCAGTGCCGCTCCAGCAACAAGCAGGCGGGGGCGGCCGCCTCCCAGGAGGCGCATCGCGTCATCCAGCTCCAGCCCGCTGATCACGTAGCCGCCCCCCGGCGGGGAGAGGATCACGTGGCCTGCCGGACCGCGACGCACATCGGCCAGCACCAGGAGCCGATCGATGACGCTGACCATCCGTGTCGTGGCACGTGCGCTGCGCAGCTCGCCCAGCTCAGTCACGAGCCGCGTCAGCGCCGGCGCATAGGCCTCGTCCAGCTCGTCGGGCGAGCCGAGCCACACGTGGGGAAGGACGACCAGCGGCTCGGCGGCCTCGGCCGGGTCGACGCTGAGCGAGCCGTCGTGATCCCACAGCTCGAACGAGCGGGTCTCGCGCAACCGCTCGACCCCCCGCCAGGCGCCGTCGCGCGTCAGCACCTCGACGTCGCGGTGCAGCGCGACCAAGCGATCGGCCTCCGCGGTCACGATCGGGTCAGCACAGCGGATCCGCCCCAGCACGCGCACCGGACGGGTCGGCAGCGCTCCATCGAGCCCGATGTCGAGCAGCTCGCCGACCCGCACCTGCCGGGCGCCGGCCAGCCGCCGCGCGATTCCGGTGCGAGCCCCCGATCCCCGGACCATCGCCAGGCCGGCAACGAGCAGCACCGCGCCGGCAAGGGCGAGCCAGAGCGGGGCGGTCATGGGTCCGGGCATCGGGCGCCGATTATGGCGCGATAAGCCAGTGGTAAGCGGCCATGCCTAGGCTGCCTCGAACCACCTACTGAGCGCACCGACGCTCGCCATCGGAAGGCCTGGAGGACACGTCGCCAAAGGAACATCCGTCGCCCAGCACCAATCACCAACGGGCCATCCCACGGAGGTTCCCATGCCTGCATCCCTCGGCGCTGCGAAGGGCGGTCGACGCCCGCACGGCGGCGCCCGTCCCGTCGGCTCTCTCGCCGCCGCGCCGCTCATCCTCGTCCTGCTGATCGGTGGGGTCGCCTCGGCCGACCCTCCCTCGGCTGCCATCCGGCTCAGCGCGGCCGACGCCGCTCGCTCCGGGTCCACGATCGACCTGGTCCGGCACGTCGTTGCGGGTAATGTCGTGCTGCAGGTCCTCCCCACCCTCGGCAGTGAGGCGGCAGGCCTTGCCGCCAACCTGCTGGCCATCTCCCCGGACGGCACCGCGGCGGCCCTCGCGGACCGGGTCGGCGAGCTGCCCGGGCTCTTGACCGTGGCCCGCGCCGACGGGTCGCAGCTGCGCGTCCAGCTCCCCGGCCTGGTGGCAGCCAGGTTTGCGCCCGACGGAGGCCGACTCGTTGTCGTTGACGGTCGCGGCTCCCTGTGGCTGATCGACGCCGAGAGCGGCGACGCGCTGGCCTTGGGCGACGGCCCGTTCCTGGGGCCGCCCATCGTCGCCGCGGACGGTTCGCTGGTGCTCCTCTCGGTCTCGTCGGTCGAGGCGCCGTATCGGTCTCGGCTGGTGCGCTTCGTGCCCTCCAGCGGCGTCGCGACCCCCCTCTCCGCGGATGAGCTGGTCTACGCCGCCTTTCCGTTGACCGACGGAAGCATGGCGTTCGCGGCTCACGAGCCCGGGCGCACGACGGTTCGACGCATCAAGATCGGCGAGGCCACCTCCCAGCTGCTCGCCGACCTCGGCCCGGGCGCGGTCAATGTGACGGTCTCCGGCGATGGGCGGACGATCGCGTTCGAGGCTGCCGGGTCAGGGATCTTCGTGATTGATCGCCCCGGGGCTCGTCCGCGCAGGCTGGGCGACGGGTCCAGCCCGTGCCTTGCCCCCGACAGCTCGGCGCTGCTGGTCAGGCGCGGCACGGGCAGCGAGGTGCTGGCGCTCGACGGGTCAACGCTGGCAACCCTCGACGGAACGGCCCAGTTCAGTGGGTCTGCGGGGTGCTCGTCATGACCGCCAAGATTCGCCGCGCCGCGGCATCGGTCCTGCTCCAGCTGGCGATCCTGGCGTGGGGCGCCGGATCGGCGAGCGCGACCGACGACTACACGCTCCCCTTCTATGACCCGGCGGTGACGCTCAGCTATGGGGTCGACCGCCACCCGGCGCTGGGTCGGCAGCTCGATTGGACCGGGCAGACCTGGAACGACGGTGTGCCGCACTACGGACGCGTGTATGACCAGCACACCGGAGTCGACTACCCGATGGCGCTGCGCAGCGAGGTGGCCGCAGCAAAGGGCGGCACGGTCATCGACCTTGAGGGAGGATTCGGGACAAGCCAGTTCGGCGCCTTCGGCAACTTCGTCCTGCTGGAGCATGCCGACGGCCGACGCACCCACTACTACCACCTGGCCAGCGCGACGGAGGGAGGAATCGGGGTGGCGTTGGGCGAGACGGTCGTGGCAGGAGAGCCGATCGGCCGGTCCGGTTGCAGCGGCAACTGCCACGGTGCCCATCTGCACTTTGCATTGCTGACCTGGAATGCGACGAGCCATGTCTGGGTGCCAATCGATCCGCTTGCCGAGCGGCGCTGGACCACCTGGCCGGGCCGTGTCCCGTTCCTGGCTGCATACGCTCGCGAGAGCAATGCCGGCACCGAGGTGATCCGGCCCGGCCAGACGATCACGCACTGGGTCGAATTCCGCAACACAGGCGGACGGACGTGGCGGAACGGAGGCTCGGTCGGGCGTATCGGGTTGGCGACCTGGAACCCGGCAGCCCACGTCTCGCCGTTCCGTGCCGCTGACTGGCCATACGCCTGGATGGCGACGCTGCTCGATGGTGCGGTCGTGCCACCCGACGCGGTCGGTCGCTTCACCTTCGGGCTGCGCGGCGGCCCCCCACCGGGCAGCTACCGCGAGACGTTCAACCTGCTCTCGCAGTCGGTGCACTGGTTCGATCACGCGCGGCTGGGCGGCTTCTATATCCCGATCGTGGTATCGAAGGAGACAGGATGCAGCGTTGGTACGTCACCCCCACTCCGGGCACCGTTCATGCCGTGCTGCTGCTGACCGTGCTCGGCGGGCTCGCCGTGGGGTGCGCGCCCGGCGTGGACGGAAGTGCGATGCGGTCCGCAGCATCGGTTGCTGCATCGACACCCTCCACGGGAACGCCCGCCGGATCGGGCCGCGAGCGGCCGTCGCTGCCGCCCGGCTTTCCCGTCCTGCCCGGCGCGCTGGCCGCTCCGCTCCCTGACGACGACGCGGGCCTGATCGCGGCCTGGACCAGCGACGAGCGAGGCTCGGCCGCCTACGACTTCTACGTCATCGCCCTGCCCGCAGCGGGCTACCCGGTCGAGGGCCTCTACCCCGGCGGGGAGTTTGCGATCATCCGCTTCCATCTCGCGGATGGCGCCATCTGGCAGCTTCTCGTGCACGGCACCGACAGCCATCCGGTCGAGGTGGAGGTCCGCTTGGACCGGCCGTAGCCCACGCGTGCTACGCTCCACGCCACAACCCAAGAGCGACAGGGGAGCGCGCGAGCGCTGAGAGTGCGGAAGGCCGCAGACCCTCGAACCTGATCTGGGTCATGCCAGCGAAGGGAGTCGGTGTCATGAAGGCAGTGGTGGTCGCGGCAGGCGAGCTGGACCCGCGCGACGCGGGGCAGCTCGTGGGCGCGGACCTGCTCATCGCCGTCGACGGGGGAGGCCGATGGCTCGATGCGGCAGGCGTCCTCCCGGACCTGCTGCTCGGCGACATGGACTCGGTCGACCCGGCCCTCGTCGAGCGGCTCGGCGCGGCCGGGGTGGAGGTCCAGCATCACCCCGTGGAGAAGGACGCATCGGACGCCGAGCTTGCCGTGGAGCGGGCGGTGGCCGCCGGTGCGGATCAGATCGTGATGATGGGGGCGCTTGGAGGGGCTCGCCTCGATCACGAGCTCGCCAACCTGCTGCTGCTCGCCGATCGAAGCTGGCACGCTCCGCAGCGCGACCTGCGAATCGTGCACGGCGGGACCCTGGTGCGGGCGCTGCATGGCGGTGGCCGGCTGGAGCTCGACGCCGCGCGTGGCGACCTCGTGACCCTGCTGCCGGTGGGCGGGGATGCCGACGGCGTGCGGACCGACGGCCTGTATTACCCCCTCCACGGCCAGCGGCTGGCCTTCGGCCGGTCGCGCGGCCTCTCAAACCGCGTTGAACAAGTCCCTGCATCGGTGTCACTCGAGCGCGGGACGCTCCTCGTCATCGAAATTGAAGCCGGAGGCACCCGATGAGCTCGATCGCACCTGATCAGGCCGACCGCTGGCGGACGGTCGACATCGTGGTGGCGGCGGTGATCGCGGTCGCCTTCGGCGCGCTCTTCCAGGCGTGGAACGGGGTCTACGCCTGGACGGAGCCGATCTTCCGCTTCTTCTGGCCGGCGCAGGCACTCCTGTACGGCGTGTGGTTGGCGCCCGGCGTGCTCGCGGGGCTGGTGATCAGGCGGAGGGGCGCTGCCTTCTTCGGTGGCTTCGTTGCGGCCGCCGTTTCGCTGCTGCTGGGCTCGCCGTACGGACTCGACGCGCTCATCTCCGGGGCCGTGCAGGGAGCGGGTGCTGAGTTGGCCTTCGCCCTGGCCCTGTATCGGTCCTGGGGGCTCCCAGCCGCCGTGCTGGCCGGGGCCGCCTCGGGGATCGGCGCCTGGTTGCACGACGTGCCCATCTACTATCCGGAGGTCGACCTGGGGCTGCAACTCGCCTACGGGGGCTTCATCCTGGTGAGTGGAGCGGTCGTCGCCGGCGCGGGGGCCTGGATCCTGACGCGAGCCCTTGCCGAGACCGGTGTGCTGGCGCCGTTCGCGTCGGGGAGGCGGCAGCGGCCGGTCTGACCCTCCCACCCGCCGTGGTCACGGCTCCGGCCGCGGTCGAGATACGCGACTGGGGTTGGCGGCACGCCGGTCGCCGCGGGTGGGCGCTGCGCCACCTCGACCTCCATGTCCGCCCCGGGGAGCGGGTTCTGCTGCTCGGCCCTTCGGGGGCGGGCAAGTCGACCCTGCTGGCGGCGCTGGCCGGACTGCTGGGCACTGATGGCGGTGCAGAGGCAGAAGGCGAGCTGCTGGTCGATGGGGCCCACTCGGGTCGGTCGCGGGACCGGGTGGGGATCGTCTTCCAGGACCCGGAGACGCAGCTCGTGATGGCTCGAGCCGGTGACGACGTGGCGTTCGGGCTCGAGAACCGATCGGTCGCGCCCGAGGAGATCTGGCCGCGGGTCGATCGCGCGCTCACCGATGTCGGGTTCCGATACGGCCGTTATCGCCCGACCGCGGCCCTCTCCGGTGGCGAGCAGCAGCGCCTGGCATTGGCCGGGGTCGTCGTCCTGCGACCCGGGCTGCTCCTGCTCGACGAGCCGACCGCCAACCTCGACCCGGACGGCGCGCGACTGGTGCGCGCCGCGATCGCCGATCTCGCGGCGGATGCCGGGGCGACGATGCTGCTGGTCGAGCACCGCGTCGACGAAACGATCGAGCTGGTCGATCGCGCCGTGGTCCTGGCGCCGGGCGGCGGCGTCGTCGCCGACGGAACGCCGGCCGAGGTCTTCGCTGCGCACGGCGAGCGGCTGGCGGCGGCCGGGGTGTGGGTCCCCGGCCATCCGGTGACTCCGCCTTCACGCACGGCCCACGCCGCCGGCCAGGTGCTTATCGAGGCTCGCCAGGCGAGCTTCCGCTACCCGGGAGCGGACCGGTTCGCCCTCGCCGACGCCGACCTGCAACTGCGGGCCGGCGAGGCGCTGGCGGTGGTGGGTCCCAACGGATCGGGCAAGTCGACGCTGGCCATGCTGATCGGCGGGCTGCTACGTCCGACGGCCGGTGAGGTCGTGGCGGGGCCGGGGATGGCCTCAGTGCGTCCCGGTACCCACCTGTGGACCTGGGCGGCGCGGCGCCTTGCCGGAGCCATCGGATCGGTCTTCCAGGATCCAGAGCATCAATTCCTGACCGGCCGGGTCCGCGATGAGTTGGAGCTCGGCCCGCGACGCCTTGGACTCGGCGACGGAGAGGCCGCGCGCCGCGCAGACGAGCTCCTCGAACGGCTGCACCTCGGTCACCTGGCCGAGGCAAACCCGTACACGCTCTCAGGCGGCGAGAAGCGACGTCTCTCGGTCGCCTCCGCCCTGGCCACCGCACCGGCGGCCATGATCCTGGATGAGCCCACCTTCGGCCAGGACCGCCGCACCTGGGCCGAGCTGCTCGAGCTGCTGGCGGCGCTTCGCGACGACGGGCGCGGCGTGGTCGTCGCCACCCACGACCTTCCCTTTGCCGCGGCGCTCGCCGATCGGACGGTGAGCGTCCACGACGGGCGCGTGGCCGCCGCGGCCCGCTAGACCGATGCGCCTGCTCGTCCCCCTGGTTCCCGACCGCGGCGCCGTCCTCGCCCGTGCCAACCCGGTCGCCAAGCTCGCGACCGCGGCGGCCCTGATGCTGGCCGCGCTGCTCGCGATCGACCTGGTCACGGCCACCCTGCTTCTCGCCGGCGAGCTGGCCGCGGTTCCGCTGAGCGGCCTCCGGGCGTCGGCGCTGGGGCGGCGCGCATGGCCGCTGGTCGCCGTTGCGGTGGGGATCGGCCTCGCCAACGGCCTCTTTCCGGCCCAGCCCGACGCGAGTCCGCTGCTCGATATCGGCCCGCTGCGGCCGACCGCCGACAGCCTCGTTGTCGGGCTGGCGCTCGGACTTCGCCTGATGGCGATCTCGTTCGCGGGGCTGCTGGCGCTGGCGACCACCGACCCGACCGACCTGGCCGATGCGCTCGCCCAGCAACTCGGGCTCTCGCCGCGCTTCTCGATCGGCACGCTGGCGGCCGTCCGGCTGGCACCGCTGGTGGCGGTGGAGTGGCAGACGCTCGGCCTCGCCAGGCGCGCGCGCGGCGTCGAGGCGGGCCGCAACCCGATCGCCGCAGCACGCCTCTTCGGAGGCCGGCTGCTCGCCCTGCTGGTGAGCGCAATCCGCCGCGGGACGCGCCTTGCCACCGCAATGGAAGCGCGCGGCTTCGGAGCCACACCCTCGCGGACCTGGGCTCGGCCCCAGCGGATGCGCCCCAGCGACTGGGGGCTGATCGGGGCAGCCATGCTGATCGCCGCCGGCGCATCGTGGTTGAGCCTCGCCCTTGGGAGCTGGCGCTTCCTGCTCGGGTAGCCGGGGGCGCGCGAGTGTACCCTCCTGGCATGCCGCGCCCGGAGGAGCTTCGCGTCAGCGCCGGCCATGCCAACCTGGCCGCCACCCTGACCCTGCCCGACGCCGCGCCACCGCCCGACCGACGCGGTCGGTACCCCAACGCGCTGCTCCTCCCGTCCTGGCTGCCGCGTGACCGGGACGGGGCATACGACCGCACCGGCCACCCGGACTGGTTTGCTCCCGGACCGATCTCGCCGGGCTTGCTCGCCCGGTTGGCCGGCGCGCTGGCGGAGCGCGGCGTCGCGTCGCTGCGCGCCGATCCCCGGGGCTGCGGCACCTCCGATGGCGCCTGGGAGGAGGTCGACCTCTTCACCCGCATCGACGACGCGCGCGACATGCTGGCCGCGATGCGCGCCGATGGGCGCCTCGACCTGCGTCGCAGCGGGATCGTCGGGCACGGGGAAGGGGCAACGATCGCCCTCGCGGTGGCTATCGGCGACCCGGCGGTCTCGGCGCTGACCCTGATCGGTCCCGGCGCCCGATCGTGGCGGGCAACGCTGCGCCGAGCCGCCGCCGCGCGACGCCGCGACGGCGACCAGCAGCACCCGCTCGTGGCCGCCATCGACCGCTGGAGCGAGGACCTGATCGAGCGCGCCGAGCGACGGGAGGGGAGCTTCACCTTGTACCTGCGCGGCGGCGAAGCGGTGACACTGCCTCTGGCCGGCTTCGAGCAGGCGATCAACACGCCGCCGCTGGCGCTGGCCACCATGCTCCATCGGTCCGTCGCGCTGGTGCACGGCAGCGAGGACGCGTGGAGCCACCCGGAGGAATCGGCCCTGTTGGCGGGCTCCCTGGCGAGCGCCGGCGAGGCGCCGTCGCTGCGGGTCGTGGCGGGCGCCGGCCACGACCTCGCCGAGGCCGGCGACGACGTCATCGGCGAGCTGGCGGAGAACCTTGCCGCCCGGCTCCTGCCGGTTGAGCTGCCTCCGGTGCTGGTGGCGATCGAGGAGATGGGGTGAGGTAGGATGCCGCCATGATCCGACCGAACCAGGGGGATCGCGTGCCGGCCTTCGAGATGACGGCCGACGACGGACAGGCCGTCTCCGACCAGACCCTCCTCGGCCGGCGATATGTCATCTACTTCTACCCCAGGGACGACACGCCCGGCTGCACGACCCAGGCCTGCTCCCTGCGCGACAACTTCGAGCGCCTGATGTCCGCCGGGGTCGAGGTCTTTGGCGTCTCGCCGGACTCCGTCGCCAGCCACGTGAAGTTCCGGAAGAAGTACGACCTCCCGTATCGGCTGCTGGCCGATGTTGGACACCCCGTCGCCGACGCGTTCGGCACCTGGGTCGAGAAGAGCTTCGCCGGGCGGACGTACATGGGGACCGAGCGGACTTCATTCATCATCGGTCCGGACGGCCGGGTCGAGCATGTCCTGCCGCGCGTCAAGCCGGTCGAGCATGTCGACCAGCTGATGGAGCTCCTGGCGGCATGACGGAGGCTCGCCGGTGATCTGGACAGGGATCGCGGCCTTCCTGGTGCTCTGGTTCATCGGTCTCCTGCTGCAGCTCGGACCGCTCGTCAACCTGCTGCTGGTGGTCGCCGCGGTCCTGCTGGTGGTGCAGGTCATCAACGAGCGGGAGCAGGAGCCGTGAGCCCGACCTGGGGGCCGATCGCCTGGCGCGGCCTGCCGGTGTTCCTGGCGTTGGCCTGGTTCCTCCTCCTGATCGGCGGCTTCAGCGCAGGGGGCGCGCTGCACCTGCTGCTCGTGGCGGCCGCGGCAGTCTTCGCCTACCAGCTGGTCGACCACCCCTCCGCCTGAATCCAGCCCCGCTCTCGGTCGAACGCGACGGCCGAGCTGTCACGAATCTCGCTAGGCTGGTCATCATGCGGTTCCTCCACTTCGCGGACCTCCATCTCGACGCGCCATTCGCCTGGGCGCGCCCTGAGACCGCGCGCCTTCGACGCCGCAGCCGCCGCGAGACGCTGACCCGCATCCTCGCCCTTGCCGACGAGAAGCGCGTCGATGCGGTGCTCTGCGCCGGCGACCTCTTTGAGCACGAGCGCTTCACGCCGGACACGGTGGCGTTCCTGCGGGAGAGCTTCGCCCGCGCCGATCGACCGATCTACCTCGCCCCCGGCAACCACGACTGGTACTCCGCCCGCAGCCCGTACGCGCTGGTTGACTGGAGCCCGAACGTTCATCTCTTCACCGAGTCACGCCTGACGCCGATCGACCTGGAGGATGGCTTGACGCTGTGGGGCGCGGCGCATCGCGCACCCGCCAATACGGACCCCTTCTTCGCCGGATTCAAGCCGGGGCGCGGTGGCGTGCACCTGGCGCTGGCCCACGCCTCGGAGCGCAGCGCCCTCCCCTTCCAGGAATCGGGCAAGGAGCTCCACGCACCTTTCGATGCGAGCGAGCTGGAGGCGGCGGGCATCAGCCACGCGTTCCTGGGCCACTATCACGTTGCGCGCGATCGGGAGAGCTACACCTATCCCGGCAACCCCGATCCGCTGGAGTTCGGAGAATCGGACGGTCGCGGCGTGGTCCTTGCCGACGTGGCGCAGGACGGCACGGTGACGCGAGAGCGACACTCGGTCGCGGTCAGCCCGGTGCATGACCTGCCGGTGGCACTCGACGGCTGCCATCACGTCGACGACGTTCACCAGCGAGTGGCAATGGCCATCACCGGGCTCTCCGGATCGGTCCGACTCACCCTCAGCGGTGAGGTGCCGGCGGAGCTGCCGGTCGATCCCCGTGCACTTGCGCTCCTGGGTGAGCATCTGGACGGCCTCGTCGTCCGCATCGGCCCCCTCGTCCAGGCATACAACCTCGAGGCGATCACCGCCGAGACGACCGTGCGAGGCGAATTCGCTCGCGATGCCCAGCTGATCGAGGATGACGAGCGTCGTCGCAAGGTGCTGATCACCGGGCTGCGCGCCCTGGAGGGTCGCGGCGACCTCGAGGTGGCCTGACCGTGTGGATCGAGCGCGTGCTGGCCCGGGCGTTCGGCCCGCTCCAGGACGAGACCCTGGAGCTGGGCGAGGGGATGAATGTCATCGCCGGCCCGAACGAGGCCGGCAAGACCAGCTGGCACGCAGCCACCCGCCTGGCGCTGTCAGGCGTGCGACGCGGACCGGGCCGTACCAAGGAGGCGGCGGCGGTCATCGAGCGCCATCGCCCATGGGACTCGTCGGACCCATGGGAGGTGGAGGCTCGCCTGCACCTGGCCGATGGACGAACCATCGACATCAGCCAGGATCTCGCCGGCCGGGTCGCATGCCGCGCCCGCGACATCGTTCTGGGCGACGATGTCTCGAGCGAGATCATCAACGACGGAACGCCCGACGCCACCCGCTGGCTCGGCCTGGACCGCGAGTCGTTCGCGGCGGTGGCTGCGGTCGGCCAGGCTCAGATCATGGCGGTCGCCGACAACGCGGCAGCGCTCCAGGATCACATGCAACGCGCCGCAGCCACGCGTGGCACGGACGCGACCGCCGCGGAGGCGATCGAGCGACTGAAGGCATTCCGGAAGGAGGCCGTCGGCGCCGTGCGAGTCGGCGCGACGGGGCCGCTGTGGAACTCGATGCGTGAGCACGAAGCTGGCGACGCCGCCCTGGCTGACGCCCGGCGCCTGCATGCCGATTACCTCGACCGCGAAGCACGAGCTGACGAGGCGGTCCACGAGCACGCCGCGGCCGAGCGGGCGCTGGCCGTCGCGGAGGCGGCGCGCGCACTGCGCGATGCGGCGGACCTGGCCACACGGGCCGGACGTGCGGCAGTGCTGACCGCTTCGCACCCAGAGCCTCCGCCGGCGCTGGCGGTCCGCGACGAGCTCGCCGACGAGGTGGCCGCCGCACTCGAGTCGTGGCGTCGTCGGCCAACGCCGGTGCCGTTCAGCGGCCCGACGTCGGCCGAGTTGAGGGAGCAGCTCGCCGCCCTTCCCGCGATCCCTGCCGGCGACCGACGACCGGACAGATCAGTCACCGATGCCGCACGGGTGCTCGACCTGGCCGAGGAGGCGCTTCGGCTGCACGGCGAGAGACCACACGCGGCAAACGCCCCCGAGACCACGGCAACGCCGGCGGCGCAGGCCCGCTCGCCCCTCATCCCCAGGCTGGCAGCCGCAGGGGCAGCCGCGGCGGGCCTGCTCCTCGCGTTCCTCGGCCAGGCGCTTCCCGGCATCGCCCTGCTGGGTATCGCGGCTGCGATGGCCGTGTGGGCCTGGCGGCGCTCCACCCTGCGGCAGACGGCCGTGGCCCGCCCACAGGCCGCCGACCAGCAGCGGCTGATCGCTGAGTGGCGGACGCACGCGGAGCGCCTGCGCGAGGCTGTTGACGTTGCCGAGGATCGACTTCGGGTTGCGCTTCGCGAGCGCGGCGCCGAGGCGGACGGGGAGCTGCGGGAGGCCGTCGCCGCCTATGAGCTGGCATGCGCCGATCGCGAGGATCGTGCCCGCGCCGCCGCCGGCGGCGAGGGGCTGCGGCGGGCGATCGAGGCGAGCGAGGCCGCCGAGGGGAGCGCGCGCCGAGCTGAGCAGGCCGCCGTCGCCACCGAGGCCGGCCTTCGCCAGGCGGCCCAGCGTATCGGGGAGGAGGGTGACGGGTCGTCTGAGGCGGTGGCTGCCCGCCTGATCGCCTGGCAGGGGCGACGGAGCGAGGCTGCCCATGCCAGCGAGGTGGCGATCCGAGAGTGGCAGGAGCTGATAGGCCTGCTGGGTGGCAGGACGCTGGGTGAGCTCCAGGCCGAGGCCGAGCAGCGCGCCGAGGTCGCGGCGCGGCTGGCGGCGCTGGCTGGCGAGGATGCGCCGCTCTCCGTCGGCCGTGACGGTGAGGGCACGGTGACCAGCGCCCGAGCCGAGGCATCGCGAACGAAGGAGGTCGTCGACGCGCTGACCGGCGAGCTGCGCCTGCTCGCCGGCACCCTGCCCTCCGTCGCCGAGGTGGAGGAGCGAGCCGACGCTGCGCGCCTCGAGCTGGCGCGGGTGCAGGACCTGGCGGCCGTCATCGACGAGACGCTGACCTTGCTGGAGGCCGCCGAACGACGGGTCCATCGCGACCTGGCGCCGATCCTGACGGCGTCAGTGCAACGCCATCTGCCGGCGATCACAGGGGGAGCCTACCTGGAGGTCGGCATGAACCCGCGTGACCTGTCGGTCGACGTCAAGGAGGCTCGCACCGGCCAGTGGCGCGACGCGCGGCTGCTGTCGGAGGGTACTCGCGAGCAGATCTACCTCCTGCTCCGGGTGGCGATGGCCGAGCACCTGGTCACGACCGACGACATGTCGCCACTGCTGCTGGACGAGGTCACAGCGCAGGCCGACGCGCAGCGGAAGCGACGCGTGCTCGATGTGCTGCATGCGCTCAGCTCGGACCGCCAGGTCATCCTCTTCAGCCACGACGACGATGTCGTCGCGTGGGCCGCCGACTCGCTGAGCGAGCCGCGCGATCGGCTCATCCGCCTGGCAACACCTGCCGCCGCGCCACTTCCCGAGGCCGCCATCCGCTGACTCCCGGCTCGGCTGGTAGGCTGCCGCTGACCGATGCCCAACGACCGGCTGCCCACTCCTGATCGCGTCCTGGTCGTCGCCGCGCACCCCGACGACATCGAGTTCGGGGCGGCGGGGACGGTCGCGCGCTGGGTCGGCGAGGGCGCGGAGGCGCGCTACCTGCTCATCACCCGCGGCGACAAGGGGTCAGACGACCCCGCTGCCGACCCGATCGCCCTGGCCGCGCTGCGGGAAGGGGAGCAGCGTGCCGCTGCCGCCGAGATCGGCGTAACGGCCGTCGACTTTCTCGATGAGCCCGACGGCCAGGTGGAACCGAGCCTGCGGCTGCGCGAGCACGTGACGCGCGCAATCCGCGCCTACCGTCCCGAGATCGTGATGAGCCACGACCCGACGGTGCTGTTCGTGAACAACGAGTGGGTCAACCATCCCGACCATCGGGCGGTCGGCACGGTGGTGGTGGACGCCGTCTTCCCCACCGCCCGTGACCCGCTCAACTTCCCGGAGCACCTGGCCGCCGGGCTCGCCGCCTGGAAGGTGGCCGAGCTCTTCCTGTGGAGCACCAACGAGGCCAACCAGCTGGTCGACATCGGGGCCACCCTGGAGCGGAAGATCGCCGCCCTCGCGCACCATGTGAGCCAGTTCCGCGACTTCGGCGAGACGGCCCGCTGGCTGCGGCGGGGCGCGGAGGAGCTGGGGGAGCGGGCCGGCTATCCCGCCGCGGAAGGCTTCCGCCGGGTGATGCTCGCCCGATGACCACCAGCCGCGGGCTGCCCCGCCGCGGCGCTCGTCTCTTGATGAGCACAGCGCTGCTGGTGGCCTGCGCCGGGCCGCTGCCGACCCCCTCGGGCCCGGTGCCCTCCGCCACACCGGACCCAGCCGTGCAGGCCGGCGAGGCGGCCCGCCTGGTGGCCCGCAAGTTCGTCGCCAACTGGCACGCACGCCGCTACGAGCGGATGGTCCAGCTGATCGCGCCGGCCGACCGCGCCCGATACGGGGACGAGGCGCTCCCGGACCTGCTGCGGCGCTTTGACGAGCTCGCCCGCGTCAGCTGGGTGGTGGCCGAGGCCGGCACGCCGATCGAGAGCAGCCTGCCGCCCGAGTCGGGGGGCGTCGGCCCGGTCCCCGCCCTGGAGGTGCCGATCAGCCTGGCCTTTGAGACCGACCTGTTCGGGCGGGTCGCCTTCCGCCGCACGCTGACCCTGACCCCCGGGGCCGAGGGCTGGGTGGCGCGCTGGCGGCCGGCGCTCCTCTTCCCCCAGCTCGGCGACAACGACACCCTCGCCCTCGCTCGTACCATCGGCCCACGGGGCAGGATCATCTCGGCCGACGGCACGATCTTTGCCGAGACGCGCGACGACGGCATGCGTACCTACCCCCAGGAGTGGCTGGCCGGCCAGACGATCGGCTACGTCGAGCCTGTCTCCGCGTCAGAGGTGGAGTCACTCGCCGCGGCCGGCTATGCCGTCGGCGACCCGCTCGGGCGAAGCGGCCTGGAGCAGGGAGGCGAAGCCCTCCTCAGGGGCTCGCCGGGGATGGTCATCTCCGCCGTGTCTCCGTTCGGCGACCAGATGCCCGTCCTCGAGCGCCCGATGGTCCCCGGCGCCGACCTCACGATCACGATCCGGCCCAGCCTGCAGGCCACCGCCGAGGCAGCCCTCTCCATGTCCAACAATGCCGCCACCGTCGTGCTCGACCCGAAGACGGGTGACGTGTGGGCCCTTGCATCGGTGCCGCGCTTCAACCCCAACTCGATGACACTCGGCACGACCCTGGCCGGACAGCCGCTGGCGCGCGCGAGCGCCGCGGCCGTTCTCAATCGGGCCGTGCTGGCCGCCCACCCGGCCGGGTCATCGTTCAAGCCGTTCACCCTGATCGCCGCGCTGGAGACCGGCGTCGCCACCCCCGCCACGCGCATGCCGTGCCTGAGCACGTGGAGATACGGCGGCTTCACGTACCACAACTACCTCGACCACACGCTGGGCAGCAGCGTCTCCCTCGTGCAGGCGATGGCGTTCAGCTGCAACACCACCTACATGCCGCTTGCGATCCGAGTCTGGGATGCCGATCCGGACGCCCTCACGGAGATCGTCGCCGCCTTCGGATTCGGGCGGTCAACCGGCATCACCCACCTGGCCGATGCCCCCGGCACCCTGCCCGACGCGCGGTATTACGACGTCACTCCGCGCGCCAACGGGCGCCTCTCGCCGTATGGCCCGGCCGACCAGATCCAGCTGGCGATCGGGCAGGGCGACTTCCAGGCCACCCCCCTGCAGCTGGCGAACGCCTACGGCGCGTTCGCGAACGGCGGGACCCTCTGGGAGCCACGTCTCGTCACCCAGGCCACCCTCCCGGATGGTCGCGTGGTCGGGAGAATCGATCCGCGCGCGATTCGGCGGGTGGACGTCAAGCCCGAGAGCTTCGACTACCTGCGCCAATCGCTTCGCGCCGTGATCTCACTCCCGTACGGCACGGCCTACGCCGCGTTCGCCGGCTTCGGCCACCAGGTCGCCGGCAAGAGCGGGACCGCTGAGACCGGCACGCCCACCCCGGATGCCTGGTTCCCCGCCTTCGCGCCCGTCGCGGACGCCGAGATCGTGGTCACCACGGTGCTCGTCCACGTGACGATTGGGACGGGCGGGTCGAGGACGGCTCCGCTGGTGCGACGGGTCATGGCGAGGTACTTCGCCGATCAGTGACATCGGCCCGCTGCTTTGACACCAACTCCGCGCGACGGATACCATCGACTCGCCGCTCTCTCGCCTCGGCAACTCGTGGTGGAACCCGCTCTGTAACGATGCCTGTGATCTCCGCCAACGCGATCCCGCTCCGGTTCCAGACGGCTGAAGTCGGCGTCGACTGGCTGCAGTGCAACATCGAGTGCCAGGAAGGCTGTCCGGTCAACACCAACTGCCGCGGCTACCTGATGCTCGCCGCCGAGGGTCGGTTCGAGGAGGGCTACATCCTGGCCCGCGACCCGAACCCGGTGGCCGCCATCTGCGGCTACGTGTGCAGCGCCCCGTGCGAGAAGGCCTGCCGTCGAGCGGACATCGACAAGCCGCTCTCGATCCGGGCCATGAAGCGATTCCTGGTCGACTGGCACTACAGCAACAACATGCCGGACAGCGTGGTCGTCGCTCCGGCGTCGGGCAAGTCCGTGGGCGTCATCGGCGCCGGACCGGCCGGCCTGACGGTCGCCAAGGAGCTGGCCAGCTACGGGCACCAGGTGCACATCTACGAGGCGCTGCCGTCGGGTGGCGGCACCTGCCTGATCGGCGTGCCGGCCTTCCGGCTGCCGCGCGACGTGATCGAGCTGGACGTCAACTGGGTCGCCAAGCACGGCGTCGAGTTCCACTACAACGTCGAGGTCGGGCGCGACATCACGCTCGACCAGCTGCGCGAGCGACACGACGCGGTGGTCGTCTCGGCCGGCTGCATGTACCCGGTCGCCATGAACATCCCCGGCGAGGAGCTGGACGGGGTGATCTACGGCGTCGACTTCCTGAAGCGGGCAAACCTGGGCGAGGAGCAGTGGGTCGGGGAGCACGTGGTCGTGGTCGGCGGCGGCTACACCGCCATGGACTCGTCGCGCACCGCGCTGCGCATCGGCGCCAAGACCAGCACCATCGTCTACCGCCGCGGCCCGGAGGAGATGGTGGTTGACGAGGAGGAGCAGCACGAGACCCGCTTCGAGGGGGTGCGCTTCGAGTTCTTCTCCTCGCCGGTCGAGATCCTCGAAAACGATGGCAAGGTGACCGGGATCACGTTCCAGCGCAATCGCCTTGGACCGCCCGACGCCAGCGGCCGTCGCACTCCGGAGCCGATCCCCGGCAGCGAGTTCACGCTCCCCTGCGACATGGTCATCCCGTGCACCAGCCAGGCCTCCGACAACAACGTGCTGGGCGAGTACGGCGCCAAGCTGAACCGCCACCTTGGCGTGACCGATACGCGGGAGTTCGTGCCGGGCGGCTCCGTCTCGTCGTGGCGCACCGCGCCACTCAACGGCTCGACCCCGGTGGGCCCCGACGGCAAGAAGTACAACGCGCTCCAGTTCGAGCTGAGCCGCGGCAACGTTGTCGCCCAGCCCGACACCTTCGAGACGAACGTGGACGGCATCTTCGCCTGTGGCGACTTCGTGACCGGCCCCGCCACCATCATCGAGGCGGCGGGGCGCGGCCGCCGCACGGCGCGGGCGGTGGATCGCTGGCTGCTCGGCGTGCGCGGGGCGGAGTTGGAGGAGCTGCCGGTCATCAACCGCGCGGTGATCACCCAGGCGCTCGAGCACGACATGCCGGACAAGTACGAGGCGATCGAGCGGCAGCACATACCAATGGCTCCGCCCGAGATGCGCCGTGACTTCACCAGCCTGGTGGAGGTCGGCTACGACACCGGGAGCGCCATCGCCGAGGGGCAGCGATGCCTGCAGTGCAACCACAATATCAATATCGACGGGCCCCGCTGTATCCTGTGCGGGCTCTGCGCCGATGTCTGCCCCGAGGGCGTGATCTACATGATCGACAAGGCGGCAGTGGGCGGCGACGACCCGGAGATCGACCTCTTCCAGTCGTGGCCGCGCGGAATCGCGATGATCATCGACGAGGAGCGCTGCATCCGCTGCAACCTCTGCGTCGAACGGTGCCCCACCAACTGCATCACCATGGATCGGCTCGAGCTCGAGCGGTTCACGCCTGACGGAAAGGTGCTCTTGGAGAGCTACAAGGACAACTACCTGGGGCAGATCGGCCAGGAGGCCGGCGCAGCGGTGAACCGGTGAACCTTCCCGGCCCGGGCGACCTGCTCCGCGTGGTCAGAGAGTCATCGGTCTGGCGCAGCCTCTTCCGTCAGCCGTACCCCACCACCAGCCGCACCCGCGCGCTGGCGGTGATGAACAACGTCTTCCTGCACCTGCACCCGGTGCGGGTCAAGAAGCACGCGGTGCGCTACACGTACACCTTCTGCCTGGGAGGCGTCAGCTTCTTCCTGTTCCTGGTGCTGACGGTGACCGGTGTCTACCTGATGTTCTTCTACGTGCCGTCGATTACGCGCGCGTACCAGGACATCCAGTCGATCGGCAACTCGGTCGCCTTCGGCGACTTTGTGCGCAACATGCACCGCTGGGGCGCGCACCTGATGGTGCTGACCGTCTTCCTGCACATGATCCGGGTCTTCTACCACGGCGCCTACAAGCCGCCGCGCGAGTTCAACTGGGTGATCGGCGTGATCATGCTCTTCTGCACGCTCTGGCTCAGCTTCACCGGCTACCTGCTGCCGTGGGACCAGATCGCCTTCTGGGCGATCACCGTCGGCAGCCAGATGGCGACCTACTCACCGCTCATCGCCGACCCGACCAGCTTCATCCTGCTCGGCGGCGTGGAGGTCGGCCAGGGGACCCTGATCCGCTTCTACGTGATGCACGTGATCGCCTTCCCGCTGATCATCGCGATCCTGATGGTCGTCCACTTCTGGAGGATCCGGAAGGACGGCGGGATCTCGGGCCCGGTGTGAGCAGGCATCTGAGCCGATGACCATCGAGAAGCGGCCGAACGCCACCGCCGACAAGACGGCCCCGACCCAGGCACCTCGCCTGCCGGCCGTGGAGCGCGGCGGCGGCCCCAAGCTCCCCGGCCCGCCCGGCGTGCCAGGCACCGAGCGCTTCCGCCTGCTGGCGTACGTCAAGCAGGAGTCGATGGTGCGCGTCGACAAGCGTCCCGACGAGACCGTGCTGACCTGGCCGCACCTGCTGCGCGCCGAGTTTCTGATGGCGACCCTCATCAGCGTTCTGCTGATCGTGGCCTCGGTCTTCATCCAGGCCCCTCTGGAGGAGATGGCGAATGGAGCCGTCACGCCGCACGTGGCCAAGGCGCCGTGGTACTTCCTTGGCCTGCAGGAGCTGCTCTCCTATTTCAACGCCACCGTCGGCGGGGTGCTGCTGCCGGGCCTCTACCTGGTCGGCCTGGCGGTCATCCCGTACATCGACCGCTCGCCGTACAAGGCGGCCCGCGACCGCAAGACGATCTGGGTCTTCTTCCTGGCGCTCATGGTCGGCGGGCTGCTGGTCACCTTCATCGGCTCCTTCTTCCGCGGCCCCGGCTGGAACTGGGTCTGGCCGTGGGACGGGCTCTTCTTCACCCTATGAGCCAGCTGCCGACCTACGGTGAAGTGCCTGGGCGCCCGGTCGGTGAGATGAGCCGGCGCAGCTTCATGCGCCGCATCCTGTGGGTGGGGATCGGCATCGCCTCGCTCGAGTTCCTGGCGGGCACCCTCAACTTCCTGTGGCCCAACGTGCGGAGCGGGTTGGGCGGCAAGTTCACGATTGGAGGCCCCGCGGCGATCGGGACCGTCCAGCCGGCCTGGGCCACCGGCCTGCCCTTCGCCTTCGGCAAGGCGCGCGTCTTCTTCATCAACGTGCCGGCCGCCAAGGCGCTGGTCGACGGCACCGGCGAATCGTTCGCCGACCCCGGCCTCGACGTGCTGGCCCTCTACCGCAAGTGCCCGCACCTTGGCTGCCAGATCCCGTCGCTGTGCGACGCCAGCAAGTGGTTCGAATGCCTCTGCCACGGCAGCAAGTACAACATCCTGGGAGAGAAGCGCGCCGGCCCCGCGCCCCGCGGCATGGACAGCTTCGCGGTCAGCCTGGTCGATGGCGCGTACGTGATCGACACGCGCGCATTCGTCTCCGGGAAGCCGATCGGCACCGCGCCGTTCGACACGCGGCGCACCGAAGACATCCCCCACTGCGCGCTCTGACCGATGCGCATCAAGACGCTGGGCGTGTTCCTGATCACCGCCATGTCGCTCTTCACCGCCTTCTACTGGCTGACCGATTCGGCCCGGCGCCAGGCGGTCTTCGACGAGCAGGTCGAGAAGCTGGTGGCCTACGGGATGGTGGTGTTCGGGCCATCGCCCGACGACACCACCGCCAACTGCGCCGCCTGCCACGGCGCGGACGGGCGCGGCGGCGAGGTCGGGGACACCGGGCGACTGGCGCCCAACCTGCACTCCCTCAGCATCTACGAGAAGCTCAAGGTGCAGAACGGCGGGACCTTCACCGAGATCCGCAAGCCGGGCGAGCCGCCCGACTATGTGAACCTGGTGATCCGCTTCGGCGGGGTGGTCGTCTC
>Ga0184639_10000120_pt1 | contig 26532 bp, 31 predicted proteins | sample PLM31_170_b2_FD_133155 | JGI IMG/M metagenome (GOLD analysis project Ga0184639, IMG submission 133155) | Groundwater sediment microbial communities from an aquifer in East River, Colorado, USA - PLM3-1_170_b2 | ecosystem: Environmental > Terrestrial > Soil > Riparian zone | place: USA: East...
CTCCCGCGCCAGAATCGCAAATTCGTGATCGAGGATCGGGGGCATTTGCAAACCGCTATTGTAGCGGCTGAGCAGCGCTGCCACTCGAGCGCGTTCCGCTTCGGAATCAAACGCTGAGCCGGGCAGCGTCTCCATAGGAATCGGCTCCTTCTTCAGCTTCCAAGGCACAAGGTAGGCATCCCGGAAGCGCACCATCCAGGTTCGAGTCCAAGCGTAGAAGCCGCGGGGAACGAAGTCCCCATTGGTTTCTGCATAGCGCGGAGCGAGAAATTCGATGCGACCCAGTGTGACCGCATTCCGCGCTGCCCAGGGCGTCAAAGGCAGGAGTAAACCCACGGCCATCCAGGACACGCCCAGAGCCAGCTTCGACCAATCGGCGCGGCGCCACCAACGGACACTCAGAGTGAGCCCGACAGCTACCAACAGGAGAGGCGTCTCTGGACGAACCAGTGTTCCCACACCTATGAGCGATCCCCCGAGTAGCCACCCCCCGGCCCGCGAGAGCAAAGTTCTCCTGTCGAGTGAACGGAGAGGAAGGTTCAGGGAAGGATCAGCAAGAATGCAAACAAACACCAGGAGTGACAGGGTCGTCAGGAATGTGGCGAGAACCTCGGTGAGCACCGCTGCGCTGTAGTTTGCCGTGAAGGGACACAGCGCAGCCGTCCATAGCGCGGCAGTCGTCACAAGGGTTCGTTTGGAAGAAGATGCAAGGCGCGCCGCAAGCAGAGCCGTGAGGAAACAAGTCATCAAGTCGACCACCGCCTGGACCGTCATGACTGCCATTCTTGCCGGCCCTAGCAGGGTGTAGACGGCAGCAAGAAATGCGGGATATCCCGGCATCCGCATGTCCACTGGATTCAATTGACCTTGGAGGAAGAGGCCGTAAACATCGTGGTCCAGCCAGTTGCCTGCGAGTTCCTCATAGAATTTCGTATCACCTGCAGAAAATGGAAAATGCAGGACAAAAAACATGCGCAGAGCAAGCCCAACCAACATTGCGGCGGCCAGATGTTTGCGGGAAATGGAAAGAATGGTCATTGAGAAGCCGGGGGCGAACCGAAGGGTTCGCTCCGGCAGCGGGCGGCGCCCCAGCCGCATAAGAGTTGCGGCGCCTGGAGCTGCGGCATGGGACGTCCGGAGAAAAGGTACTGGCAGGGCTTTGCCAGCCAACGCGCCCAGCGCGCGGAGCGGGCGATCCGCGCACTGTCGGTAGCGATTCCGGTATCTCCATACATCTGCCGGTAGATCTTGGAGATGAGGATGAAGGTCAGACGGGATCGCAGGGATTTCAGGAAACGGGACCGCTGCCAGATGAACTTCAAGCTGTAGAAGCGGTCCCAAACACCCTGAGTGCGCTGCCGGATTTCTTCGGCCGACATGGGCGGGTGAGGCCAACACATCTTCGGTTCTTTCGCCCATTGGTAACGGTTCTCTGGCTCCTTCTCGAGGCACTTCAGGATGAGCCCACAGTGTTCCGAGGTAATTCGCAAATGTTGCAGGCCCGCTGCCCCAGCGGGCTATTTTTCAACAGCCTCCATGGGTCTGACGCCTTTTGACCCACCAATCACAACGGAGTCGTCTGAGTCCGTTTCCTCGGTCTCACGTACTGCGATCTTTGTCAAACGGCGCTTTTAGCACGACCTTGATGCCGGAAATGGTTCCGGTCATGGCGTTGCGAACCGTTTTCAGAGCCGTTGACCCTATTTTATCAGCGGCATGGAGCGCCCCATGAGTGGCAGCGGATGCGGCGTCCTCGGCGCTGACTCCTACTTCCTTGGCGGCTGAGATAGCGCCCTCAACAGCTCCTGTCGCGGCGTGTCCCACATCGCCACCCGCTTCGGCGGTGCTGTGGATGAGCACGCGAGCGGTGTGCCCAATGGTATCAATGGCCTGTGCTCCCGTATGTTTTGTGACGCGAAGCACCCCAATGACAGTGCCCTTGGCGGCGTGGCCTAAATGAGCGCCGACACTGGTCGCTCCATCGATTACACCCTTTGCAACGGTCGCCGTAGCGTCCGCCACTGAAGCGCCCGTTTTACCAGCATCCTTGACGGTAGTTCCGAGGGTCTTGGTGACTGTGTCCACCGTCGCCTGAGCAACGTCACCGGTGCCTTTGATAGCGGTGACGATGCCGTTCTTGACCGATTCAATCATCCCAGTTTCTTTTTCTGGCATAACTGTTCTCCTTTCGATTTGACCGTGGTTTTCTGTCTCGGTTTGGCCAAGTGAAGAGCTGACCGCGACTATTTTCACTTTGCCTTCGCATGATGCTTGAACCATTCCACCTGCTGCAATCTTTTCTTGGCGGCCTTTAATTTATACCGATATTAGACTAACGCGTCGAGGGTTGAACGTCTGTCCGAAAAGGAACAGGTCTGCTTGTGTGCGCATTAGCCGTCTAACGGGTCCAAGTGCCGAAAACGAATCCGATCTAGGAACTGCGCTGATTCACTGAGCGCTCTCCTTTGAGTGACGCTCAATCAGCCGCTTCGTCAACAGTACGAGACCAAAAACCTGCGTCCACTCTGAAACAATGTTTCCGACCACTTGTCCCACTTGGCCTCGGAGTCCATCGACGCATATAGCGCCACCCAGCCAATTCCAGTGATTAGCAGAAAGATGCTGAGTGAGTGGTCGCGCAGTCGCTCCAGGACAGGAGTCAGCAGGCTGTGCGGTGCGCGTCGGCTTTTAAGAACCCAAGCCATAATATTCGAATGCGGACCCGTGGGTTGTCTGTTCACTTATACAGGCATTTCTGCGATTTGGTGTGAAGCCCTCGGAACAACTGGTGAGACGCGTATTTACCCCCTCTTGTGCCGTGGATGTCCCAAAGTGGACAGACGGAAGCCAACGAATGGACTACTACCGAGACGGCTCAAGATCGTACTACCAGTAACCAGGAGACGGAGATGTCATTGGATGAATCAGCGGCCGACAATCTGAGTGGTCAACGGCGAATCTTGGGTGTTTGCTGGATCCTGTATGGGATTCTCCGCCTCATCATGGGAATTTGTCTTGTTCTGTTTAGCGGAACGGCCACGGTCATGTTTGGTGCGCTCCTCGTTCGCGTACCTGATCCATTTATATTGATGAGCGGTTTTCATATTGTTTATACGGCCATAGTGGTCTTATCGGGTCTATGCGGTCTTTTCGGGCTTTTGGCTGGCCTGGCTCTGTTAGCAAATCAACGGCCAGCACGCACCCTGGCCCTCCTTGCAGCCTTCTTATCGGTCTCTGAAATTCCATTTGGGACGACTCTGGGAATCTATACTCTTATCGTATTGCTTCCATCATGCGATGTTTCTCCGCCAATCCGTTCTTCGAAAGGCGCATTGTGAGAGCGTCGGTAAACCGACTCTTGAAGACCCGTTGGCTTTTTCTCGCATTCTCTTTCATATTTCCGCTGCTCTGCCGAGCTCAGACCACTTCGCCACGGCAAACCGAAAATTCGGTATCTCCAGGTAGTGTGACAAGAAGCCCCTCTGCCGAATCTCCCTACCGGCCCATCACAGGTACGCAGCTCGCTTCGTCCTCTGCTTCTCATGAAACGCCGGAACTCGACGCCGGCTTTCACCTTCTTTACGAACTGAAGCCTACGGAAGCTCGTGCGCAGTTCGCCGCATGGCAGAAGTCCCATCCGGAAGATCCACTGGGAAATGCTTCAGAAGCAGCAAGCTATCTATTTGAAGAGTGCTACCGGCAGGGCGTTTTGACCTCGAGTTCTTTCTGGACGACAAGCGTTTTCTGGGCAAGATCGCGCTCAAGCCGGACCCCGCGCTGCGCACGGCCTTCTTTGCCGCGGTGCAGCGGGCGCAAGACCTGGCGCGGTTCCGATTGAAGGCAAACCCAAATGATGCGAACGCCCTGTTCGCGATGACGCTCAGCGTGGGCATGCAGGCCGACTACGCCAGCCTGATCGAGAAGCATCAGCTCGAAAGCCTGCGCATGATCCGCGAAGCTGATAGGTACGCCAAAAAACTGCTGGCGGTCGCCCCGGACGCCGCCGACGGCATTGCAGAGCCCAACGAAAGACGCATACGAGAATGCCCCTAGCGTTTGTTTGCCTCAGAACTGCTCATACATCTAACGACACAAAAATGCGAAGTGTACAAAACTGCACACCTCGGTTTCCCAATGGCCGTGCAGAGTATGGCCGGGGGCTTCCACCGATCTTGCAGGTTTGCGGGACAGTGGGTGGCTGCCTCCACTAAATTCGCGTGGGGTTTCCAATGTCTACTTCAGCACATAGCGTAGCCCGGCGGGATCAACGAGCTTCTACCGCCCGAAGCAGAGCGACCTACCGACGGCGAATCCTACAAATATTACTCGTCGACGGTAGTCCCGCAGACGCAGAGCTTTGCTTGCAGGAACTCAAAAGGGCGCAATTCGCGGTTTCCGCGGACGTGATTCAAACGCCCGTAGATCTTGCGGAACGACTGCGCTCACAGCATTACGACCTCGTCCTGTCCGATTACGCCATGCCCGGTTGGACGGGAATGCAGGTACTGGAGCTCCTGCAACAACAAAACGAACAGGAGATTCCCTTCATCCTGGTGACCAGTCCCTTGGACGCAAAGATCATGGACACGTTCATGGAGAAGGGCGCCTTCGATTGCGTTGACAAGAATCATCTGGCACGTCTGCCCCTCGCCGTGGCTCTAGCCGTAAACGAGAAAACTCTGCGCGAGGAGCGGGATCGGGCGGAGAAAGAGTTACGCCTCTCGGAAGCGCACTATCGCGCCCTGGTGGAGAATCCCACCTTCGGAATCTGTCGATTCGACGGTAACGGCAGGTTTTTGGATGTCAACCAGGCGCTGGTGACGATGCTGGGCTATGCATCGAGGGAGGAACTTCTGGCCGTGAACCTCACGAATGACATCATCCGTGACCCCGCCGAGCGGGCGCAAGTGTTGGAGTCCTTTCGCCAGACGGGCCGAGTGGCCTGCATCGAAGTCGAATGGAAGCGGAAGGACGGAACGCCCATGAAGGTCCGGCTCAGCGGCCAGGAGGTCCGCGGCGAGCCGGGTGCGCTGGACGGTTGCGAGATCATCGTAGAGGACGTCACCGGACAGCGCGCGGCGGAGGATCGCCTCCGCCACCTGGCAGCGACCGATGCGCTGACCGGTCTGGCCAACTACCGCCGCTTGACGGAGGTACTCAGCATAGAAATCAAACGCTCCGATCGCACTGGGCGAGCGTTCGCCCTACTGCTGTTTGATTTGGATGGGATGAAGCAGATCAACGACCGCTACGGTCATCTGACAGGAAACCGGGCGCTTTGCCGCTTGGCCGTGATGACTGCCAGAATCATTGTGTAAGGCCGCGTCTTTATCATTTCTTTGCTCCTTTTCCAGGTTGAAGTTACAAATCCTCCATCGCTAAGAGATCCGAACTTCCTACATTCGGGCGATCAGGCTGAAGTCGGCGGACCGGTCGAGCACAACCATCCTTCCGCTTCCCCTGAGGCAGCACTGTAAGAGAGGCGAAGAGGGCTGGCTGTTCACTTGTGAACACAATTGAATCTTGGTTGCAGAAACGCGGCCGGGGCAAAAAGAGAGTCGGCTCGCATGCGGCCGGCTCTCTTCTTGCGCTTCGATTAACGGCGCGGGTTTGGTGATTCAGCAGGTTGCGTCCTCAGCGTGCCGATCATCAACAGGGCAGGGCCCCGCCAATCGGATTGAGCTTCTCGCGCAATTGCTTGCAAGCGCGGTGCAGCCTTGCTTTCACCGTAGCAACGGACAATTCCAGCTCGTCGGCCGTCTCCTGATTCGTGCAACCTCTCACTCGTGCCAGAAAAAAGACCGCCTGGTACATCGGCAGCAGACTGCGGGCGGCCTGCAACATCATCTCGCGGACTTCCAGCCGCGCGTAGAGCGCCTCGGGATCCTCCTGGCGCAGTTCCAACTCGCAAGAACAGACATTGAATTCTTCGGCCTGGGGCAGGTCTTCCAAAGGCACGTGCTTCCTGTGCCCGTGTTTGCGCCGTTTCATCAGGGCTTCGTTGATGGCGATGCGGCCAATCCAGGTTGAAAACCGCGCTCGTCTTTGGAACTGCGGAAGATTTGCATAGGCCTTCAGAATGGCATCTTGCACGGAATCCTCGGCGTCCTCGTGGTTCCTCGTGATCCTGAGCACAAGCCTATACAGAGTTTGGAGATGGCCGCTGACTAAACTCGAAAATGCATCTTGATCACCCGATTGGGCTTGGTTCAGTAGCGCCGTTTCGTTATCGATTTCCGAAGCTCCATCCTGCATACGACGACTACGCGTAAGAAGGGACTCCTGATTCAGAGATGGCGTCATATGCATCACGGAAACTCCTTATGCTGAGCAATGATTTCGCGTGCCTGGCTGTGCTGACGGCACGCAAGCCCGCACCAGAAGCTGGACGAGGAATCGTCCTCGCCCAGCCACAAGCTGGCGGGCGCCGGCCAGCGTTTACTGGCGAAAGCGGACCGAATACAGCATCTGCTGGAAGGTGCGGTCATAATTCTGGAAGTCGCGATCGGGCGCGACGAAGACAAAGAAGACCAAGCCTTCGGGGCGCTGCACCGTGACCAGCCAATTCGTCTCGCGGCCTCCCAGCGGCGAATCGTTCGTAAGATAGGTGGAACACGCGTCCTCGCCATTGACTCTGATGTCCTCATGGCGGCGAACCACGCGCATATTGCGGTTGGATTGCTGGAACTCCTTGACGAGTTCGTCGGTGGCTCGTTCTAAGCGTAGGTGCGCCGACGGGTCTTGCCCGGAGCCCCGGTTGTAGTCGGGCCCCTGCAACTGCTGGCCGTAGCCGTCCAAGTGCGGGTCGTAGATGTTTACGATGACCCCGTAAGCCAGGGCCTGATTGCCGTTGCCATCGTCCACGAGGCCGCCACGCGGCGCGATGCTGACCGCGTCGCCTTGACCGTAGGGCTGCCAATTGTCCGGGTACTGGATGCGCACAATGGAGTTCTCAAACGCCTTCATTTGCTCTGACGGCCACTCGATTGATGTGCCGCTCTGTCCGCCAGAGTCCCTCACCTGTTGGTCGGTGGGAACTAAGAGCCGCTGATTGTCTTGCGCCACCACGCTGAAAGCTCTGCCAGCCCATTCATACGTCATGCGCAGCGACTTCGCGCTCCCTCTGCTGGGATCGCCGCCCATGGTCGAGCTGTTCACCACCAGATTCAAACGGTCGTTTTGTACGCGCGACTGCAGCAGTTGGCGCACATCGTTGGATCGATTGTTGGAGCCATAGCTCGCGGACACGATCCGCAATGCCATCGAGTTGTTCGCTTGGTTGGTGTCGCTCACCTGCTGGTCGGTGGGAATTAAGACCCGCTGGTTCTCTCGCGCAACTACGTCGTAGGATCTGTTATCCCATTCATACTGTATGCGCAGCGTCTTCGAGTTCCCTCTGCTGGGATCGCCACCCATCGACGAGTTGTTCACCTTAAGGTCCAGCCGGTTGTTCTGCACGCGCGACTCCAGCCGTTGACGGACGTCGTTGAATTGCTTGTTGGCGCCATAGCTCGCGGACACGATTCGTAATTCAGGTGTGCCGCTCTGGTTGCGATCGTCGCGGTCACGATCCCCTTGCAAAGCTTGCTGGGTGCCTTTTGCCGGTGGTGCCGGGAGTGACAAAACGTACCGCTTAATATCCTGGAACTCCCGGGAATCCGTCGTGTAACCGCGCTGCGGCCCGCCGAGTTTGTCCACTTCCTGGTTCATGCGCTCGATGCGGTTGTCCGGGCTCGGGTGGTTCGAGAAAAACTCCACGGTGCGGCCTGTCTGGTCGCCCTGGATCTTCTCGAAGAACTGCCCCATGGCGCGCGGGTCGTACCCAGCATCGTAGAGGATCTGGGTTCCCATCATGTCGGCCTGGCTTTCGGCCGTGCGCGAATATTTCAGGAGCAGGGAGTTTACGGCGAAACCTGCGCCCAATTGTGCCAGGACGGCCTTCGTGGAGTTGCTGCCGAGCATGCCGCCCAAAATCGCCAGCGGCACCTGAGCCACATAGGCCTTGGAGACCTGGTTGGTTCCGTGGCGCAGGGCCACGTGCGAGGTTTCGTGCGCGATGACGCCCGCGAGCTGCGCTTCATTGTCGGCGGCTTCAATCACGCCGCGGTTGATGTAAATCGGGCCGCCGGGCAGCGCAAACGCATTAATGGTGCGGTCATTCACGACCTTGAACTGATAGGGATATTTTTCCCCGGGCGCATGGGCGGCGAGCTTGCGCCCCAGATTGTTCAGATAATTATCCACCCGCGCATTGTTGAGCATGGGCACTTGCCGCTCCGCGTCCTTTGAGACCTGCTGGCCCACCTCGACATCCTGCTGCGGCGAAAACATGTTCCAGCCGGGTTTCAGCACTGTGCGACCGTCAGCCGCCCAGGCCGCCGGGGCCAGCACCAGCGCCAATGAAGCAACCAGCGCCAGTGACTGTCGCACGGTTTGGCCGATAAGCCCGGCCGAAACGGTTCCACGACCGTTTGGATTTTTCTTGTCCATTTGTGCCTCCGTCATACTCAAATCTCTGGTGTTCCTTCTCGATTCGTGAAACTTCGATGTAAGGTCAGGTTCGAAGCCAAGGCGCTTCGGTTGAAGCTCGCGGACTGGCTTGCACAAGAGTTCCTCAGTCATCTTGGCTTCGTCCCCGCAACAGCATCGTAGACACGGTCAAGAGGGGCGTCTGTTCTCTTATGAACACCTTCATTTCTTGGTTGTCTATTCAGGTGCACCGATCACTGCTGAGCGTTGTGCTGCACGAATAAGGCTCTGCCGGCCTGCCCCGCGCTCATTCCAACCCGGTAAGCGGTTAAAATTCGAACTGTTCACTCTTGTACAGCGTTGTCACGCGGGGAGAGCCTGCACCCGGGAATACCAGGAGCCACACCCAGCCTGTGCAGGCTGAAAGCCTGCGCCACCCAAAGACAAAGCAGAGGACGCCAACAAGCTAGTAGGTGGCGCCTTCGGATACCCAGACAATGTCAATGCGGTGATTCTGCTTGCCGGTAGCGGCTTGCCCGCCGGCAGCGCGCGCATCAACGCGGGAGTCGGCGATGCCTTTCTCGCGCATGTAATTCTTCGCGGCATCAGTGCGCTGGCCCGCCAGACGGTCGGGGCGCGGCTCCCGGGCATCAGCGTAGCCGACGAAAACCACTCTGGCGCGCGGGTCGTTCTGCAAGCGGATTGCGACGTCTTTTCAGACGTTGTCCACGCGGGCGCTGGCATGGCGGAAGAAGCATTCGTTGAACTTGCTGGCTTGCGGCGGCGCAGGCGGCACTTCGACGCTGACGGAGGTGGAGCTAGTCGGTGGCTCAGGCACGACCGTTTGTTACCACCGCACTCTTGCGCACCATACGCTTCAATTGAACCCGGCCGTCAATACCACACATCGTTGCTAAGTGCCCGAGGCTTTTTCGGCCCTTGCACCTACTGCTTCTTCTTGGCCGGCGGCACCGTTCCTTCGCCCTTGGTGCTGATCAGTGCCAAGGCGTCTTTAGCGTTGAAGGGGTACCGACGAAGGGACTGTTGCGCCGTAGTACTCAGGGTAACGTCTACGCGGCGGTCGTTGGCCAGGATAATCACCTGCAGATTGCCCAGCATCTTCTGCCGATCCTCCGCACTCAAGTCGGGATTCTCTTCAATCAGCTGCCTTACGTCGTCGGCACTCAGATTCCCCTGCTCACCAAACGACCGAATCTCAATGCTGGCGGCGGGGACGCCATGCTCGACCAGGGAGCGCTTGGCACGTTCTACACGCCGCTCCGTAAGGGCCTCGTTGTATTCAATCGACCCGCGGGGGTCCGCATGGCCACTGAGGATCAAACGGGCCTCTGGCCTGAGTGCGCGATACTTTTTGAAGTCGTTGGCCAGAGAGATGAGGACCTCCTGCTGACTCGCCAGTAGGCCGCCGTTGGGATTGCTGGCCGTAGGCCGAGCCGTCTGAAAGTAAATGCTGCGGAGGGTCAGCCTCGCTTCCAGTTCCTTTTCTGCCGCTGGAGGCGGAGCTGCCTGCACATTGACGTTCACTGAGCAATCGGCGGCGCCGCCGCGCCCGTCGTCCGCGCGGCCTGTCACCGCGTACCGGCCAGGCCTCAGACCGGAGGTATCGAACCTCACAGAAGACCCCGAGCCGAAGACCCGGCCGCCGCTGGTGCTCCAGGAGAAGGTCAACGGGTCGTTGTCCGGATCGCTGGCCGTTGCGGTGATCTGCACCGGTTCGCCGACGAACACCGAATCGCGGTCCGCGGAGCAGCTCATGGTGGGCGGGCGATTGGGCCGCGGTTCCACACGAATATCCACCGAACAATCCGCCGTGCCGCCCCGGCCGTCGGCCACGCGCGCACTGACCGTGTAGGTTCCCGGGGTTGTGCCGGCGGAGTTCCACCGGACGTCAGGGCCAGCGCCGTCCACGGCGCCGCCAGTTGTCCTCCAAGAGTAGGTCAGGGGATCGTTGTCCGGATCGCTGGTCTGCGCACGCACGGCGACCACGTCTCCGTCATACGCCGTGCTCTTCTCGGCCGAACAGGAGGCCACCGGCGAGCGGTTGGGCGGTGGGGGCGGGGGAGGATTCCCGCCGAAGCGGAAGACGATTCCCGCCGAGAGGCGCAAGTTGTTCCGCGTCCCCCTTTGTCCCGCGCCCGGGGAAGGATCCCTGAACCGGGTCATCAAGTATTCGGCTTGAATGATACGGAGGGCGACATGGCGGTGTACCTTGACGTCGAATCCCCCTCCCAAGGCCATGGCAAAGACGTTCTCGGAGGGAAGAGGGGTACAACCAGGAAAACCTGTACAGCCGGGGATCGACACCTTACTGGCGTGCGCGACTCCGAACAGAGCGTGGGCAAAGGGAGTGACCCTATCGTGCTTCCGGAAGGAAAGGCGCGGACCAAAGAGGTATGTAAAGACGTTGCCATCAGCGTCCACCACGACAGGCGGGGCGGTGCCTGCGCCTGTGCGTCTGATCTCAGTGGAGCGGTAGCCACCAAAGTCGGCAACGAGCCCCAGGTAACTGTTCACGTTGTAAGCGAGGGACCCGTTGCCGCCATGCAGCCACGCGATCCGGTTTTTGAGGCTCTGTGGCATAGCCCGCACATACGAGTAGCCCAGAAAGAGCTCCACCTTGGGAGTATTGCTGTCCGCGCCGCTCGATGCCCCTGCCGACGACTGCGGCACGGCCGTCGCCGGCAGGGACGCTGCCGTCCTAGCAGCCGGCATGGCCTTGGCCACGGCGCCGGGTGCGACGCTCGCATTGACAGCCTCAGCCTTCTTCGCTCGGGCTGCCGGCTTTGCGGTGTCGTCCGCACAGAGTGCAGGCGCCAGTAAAAGAGCAAACGCCATAGTGGCAATCATCCGCGCTGCGAATCTCATTGTCGCCTCCTGAATTGTGCCTCGCGATTACGCCTGCTTGAATTCACTGCGAAGCGGGGCCACACAGCCCCGCTTGTCAGCCATCGAGCTCTGCTCGTCCTGCTTCCACGCCGAATTCCCATGCCTTACGGCACGTTAATAACGGTATTCACCATGGTAACCGACGCGTTCAGGGCTAACGCTCTGCCGTTCAGCGTCGTTATCGCGGCGTTGCCGGCAGTAGAGAACGTAACTCCGGCAGAAGCAATTATGGTTCCCACCATGGTGCCGCCACCCGCCGCGTTAATCGTTGCGGCGCTGCCCACCTGCCAAAACACGTTCTTGGCTTGCGCGCCGTTAATCAGGATGATGCTGCGAGGGGCTCCCGCAGCACCTACAGTGAGCGTACTCGCCGTCTGGAAGACCCAGATAGCATTCCCGTTGCCCTGGGCGTCGAGCGTGAGATCCGATCCTGTTATCAAAAACGAGCCCGCCGCGGCTTGATACAGGCCGGGGGCGAGGGTTAGTCCGCCTAGCTGGCCGGCGCCTGGGTCTATACCTCCTGGTCGTGAAGCGGGAGACAGGTTGTTAAACGCGGTTTGCGCGTCGCTTGCGGCCTGGGTTGCGATCGCGAATGTGACGGCAGTACCTTCAGTGGGACACCCAACAGTAGGAGGCGGGGGCGCTGTGTATATCTTCCCGTTCACTGTTCCGATATTAAGCGGCGTTTCCGTGTAGGTACATCCTGGCCCTGCATCGTGGAATCCAGTCACCAAGGTAGACGCACCTGTGGTCCCGATATCCCCATTAATCACGGTATTGATCCCCGAATTGGTTATGCCTGCGCCGCCACCGAAAGCTCCAAAAGCCGCGGCCGCTCCAAGGTTTACTGGGGGTTGACCTGCCGTAGTGGCACCAGTGGTAAAGGTCCACGGATTGGGTACCAAGCCACTCACCAGCGCATTACCCGCCAGGTCCCTAGCCCCGGTCGTAACCGTGGCAGTGAATGTGGAATTGTTAGCGAGATTGGCCGATGGCGTAAAGGTCGCTACCCTGCTGATCGGATTATAGGTGACTGTTCCTGTTACAGGAGTTACGCCAGGTCCTGCCACAGTAAAGGTTCCGGAGTTGATCGTTGATGGGTCCATCGCCTCACTGAAAGTGGCGTTGACGGACGCGTTGATGGCCACACCCGTGGCAGCATTCGCCGGGTTTGTGAGAGTCACTGTGGGTGCGGTGGTGTCTGAGGTCGAACCGGTTGTGAAAGTCCACGGATTCGGCACCCCGCCACCTGTCAGTGCATTGCCCGCCAGGTCCGTCGCCCCTGCCGTAATCGTGGCAGTAAATAAAGTAGTGGCTGCGAGATTGGCCGATGGCGTAAAGGTTGCCGTATTGCTGGCAGCGGCGTAGGTCACGGTTCCTGCTACGGGCGTTACGCCAGGTCCTGTCACCGTAAACGTCGCTGTGGTGATCGTTGCCGGGTTCATCGCCTCACTGAAGGTGGCGGTGATTTTCTTGTTGATGGGCACACCGGTGGCAGCATTGGCCGGGTCTGTGGCGATCAGCACCGTGGGTGAGGTGGAGTCTGGGGTCAAGCCGGTAGTAAAGGTCCACGGATTGGGCGCGCCGCCACTGGCCAGCGCACTGCCCGAGGTGTCCTGGGCCCCAGCTGTAATCGTGGCAGTAAAGGTGGTGTTGGTTGCCAGATTGGCCGATGGGGTAAAAATTGCCGTGTTGCTTGCGGCATCATAGGTGACGACTCCGGTTACGGGAGTCCCGCCGGTCACCATAAAGGTTGCTGTGGTGATCGTGGCAGCGTTCATGGCCTTACTGAAGGTGGCGGTGATCCTCCCGTTGGTGGGCACATTGGTGGCGCCATTCGCGGGACTTGTGGAAGACACTGTCGGTGGGAGCGGGTTCACCGTAAATGTCTGCGCATTGGTGGTCCCGCCTGGACAGGTCACGGTGACGTTCCGGGTGCCGGTGGAAGCCGCCACGCTGAGGGCAAACGTCGCGGTGATTTGCGTGCTGCTCACCACCGTCGTGTTGCTGATGGTGATCCCCGTCCCGGTCACGCCGATCGTGCACCCCGCAGCGAAAACCGTTCCCGTCAGAGTGACGGCCACTGTCTGTCCTTGGGCGCCGCTACTCGGACTGACCGTAGTCAGCGTGGGGCCTAGCACCGTAAATGTCTGCGCATTGGTGGTCCCGCCTGGACAGGTCACGGTGACGTTCTGGGCGCCCGCGGCAGCCGTCGCGCCGAGGGCAAACGATGCGGTGATCTGTGTGCTGCTCGCCACCGTCGTGTTGCTGATGGTGATCCCCGTCCCGGTCAGGCCGATCGTGCACCCCGCAGCGAAATTCGTTCCCGTCAGAGTGACGGCCACTGTCTGTCCTTGGGTGCCGCTATTCGGACTGACCGTGGTCAGCGTGGGGGCTGAGATTCCTGCTTGCTGTTGACCGCATCCGGCCATCAAAACAACCAGTAGGAATGCCACCCCGAGGCCGCGAGACCACAGCTGACTCACCTTGGATTTCCGCATTTCCGTTCCGTCTTCGAATAACATGGCATATCCTCCTCGGCTCAGTTACGGCAATACATTCCCAGGACTTCAGCCTACCGGCGGCGGAGAGAGCGCTCGCGCCTGAGTCCCATGTGCCCCATGCATATATCAATTGGGGATTGCCCTGTCTGTTCAACACTGAACACATGCACCAAATACTCGCAAACTGGCGTGAGGGATCAACACTGCACCGAGGCAGGCCACAACTCCATCTCTTCGCCGAAATCGGGAGTGGCTTGAAGAGATGAGAAGCCATTGTGAGCATTTTCTTCGAAACCACGGAGCAGCCACAATGGAAACAACGGTTTGCATTTCTTTTCCTCGCTTCAAATCTGCCCCTGATCTTCCTGGCTGCCCAAGCGGAATCTTAGAAATAGGCAATACCAGCGTCTGTTCAATTGTTTACACCGCCAGTTCTGGGTTGCACGTTTGCAGTCGCAGGCAAATCGGTCGACCGTGCTGTTTGGTTGAGCTCTCCAGGGTTTTTGGGGGCCAGATCCATGCCCGTGTGAGGGAACGCATCGACAGCCAGGATCATTTCCTTATAGATATCCACGTCCCACTGGTCCGCAATGCGGACGCGCACCGTGGCATCCGATTCACCGATGATTGTGCAGAACAAAGAGGTCTTTATTTCTCCGGTGATGACGTTCAAAAGCACCGGGCTGCCCATCCAAGTTGCGTAGGTCCCGGGCAACTTTTCTTGGTCGCTTGCCATAGTCTTAGGCCCCTGATGGAATGCTGCGCACGGCCATTTGTAGCCTTGAAGAAATACGAAATCTGTCCACTTTTGAACATCTCCGCATTTTTCCTTGCAGAGTCGCGTCAAGTGAAGCCGGGTGAAATCAAGGGCCCAATCGCTCTACGCTTAGTGCAACGGCTTGCCAAGCCTGCGCGGGCCTGGGCCGCTCCCAAACGGTCCCACTCTACATTTTTTTTGGCCGCAATTTGCAGAAGTATGGTACCCTGTCCCCGGGAAAGGGGGCAGTCGCAGGATAGGGAGGTCAAGCAAAATGAAATCGACGAAGAAAAACGGTTTCAATGCTCAGGCCTTTCTCGATTCGGCAGGCCTGGCAAGAAAGGTCAAGGAGTTCCGAAGAAGAGAGATTATCTTCTCGCAGGGTGATCCCGCCAAGAGTGTTCTGCACATCCAACACGGAGGTGTGAAGCTCTCCGTGGTCAGTGAGTCCGGCAAAGAAGCCGTTGTGGCGCTTCTGGGACCGGGAGAATTCTTCGGTGAGGCGTGCCTGGCCGGCCATTCCGTTCGGATGTCCACGGCGACCGCGGTCACACCGGGCACTCTGCTCGTCATTGAAAAAAACGAGATGATTCGCCTGCTCCACGAGGAACACAGGTTCTCCAACCGCTTCATCGCGCACATGCTTGGGAGGAACATCCGGATCGAGGAGGACCTGATCGATCAACTCTTCAACTCGAGCGAAAAGCGCCTGGCCCGCGCCCTTCTGCTGCTCGCCCGGTATGGCAAGCAAGACCAGCCCCCCGAGATGCATCTTCCCAAAGTATCCCAGGAGATGCTGGCCCAAATGATCGGCACCACGCGCTCACGGGTCAATTTCTTCATGAACAAATTCAGGAAAACGGGCTTCATCGATTACAACGGCGGGCTCAACGGCGGGCTCCGGATCAACCGATCCCTTCTGACCGTTGTCCTGCACGAGTGACCAGAAGCTGTTGCAAAACCTCGCTGACCCCGGATTGCACATGGCTGCACTGAGGGTTCTGCGGCAGGCCTTAGGAGGCTTTCCCGATCAGAACCCGGGACAGCGGAATTCGTACCCTCAATGTTGTCCCCTCGCTTTTTGATCCTGTGAGAGTCAGCGTCCCATCCAGCGCCAGGGCGCGCTCTCGCATGCCGATAATGCCGAGCGAATTCTGGCTGGAGACCTGCTTCTTGGGGATCCCCTTCCCGTTGTCATAGACCGTCAAAATTAGATCTTTTTTTCTCTTCATCAAAGCAATGATGGCCCTGGAAGCCTCGGCATGCCGGGCTACATTCGTGAGGGCTGCCTGGACGATCCGGAAAACAGCGACACTCCCCAAACGGTCAAACCTGGCTTTCCCCAGATTCGTCTCAAACCGGCACCGGATTCCAGTATGTCCCTCGAATTCCCGTGCCTCCGATTGCAAGGTCTTAACCAGCCCCAACTCGTCCAAAGCGCCCGGCCGCAATACAACCGCGATTCTTCGGACCGACCGGATCATGGTCGTGACAAGACCGGATAGGGATCTGATTTTCCTCTGCAACGGTTGCCGCCCCAGAGTCGAATTGCGGGCCATCCAGGACAATCCCAATTGCAGGCTGGTAAGCGCCTGGCCAAACTCATCGTGAATCTCGCGAGCGATCTCGGCCCTTTCATTCTCGCGCAAGAACTGCAATCTTGCTGCGAGGGCACGCAACTGATCGCGCGAATTCTCAAGTTTCTCTTCCGCCTGCTTCAAACGCACAAGCATGATGTGGCGCTCACCGACAATCGCGTCCACCTGGTGGGTCTTCAGAACGCGAATGAGCGCCTCGTTCTCTTTGATCCTGGTCTTTGGTGCGTGGACTGGCGGTTTCCGGTGACTCATCGCCCGTCCCCGATCAGCCGGAGCGCGCCAAGGACCTGCCTGGTATCACTGAGGTTGCCGAGCACGGTGACCTTCGGATGGGGCTTGATTAGGATCAACGTGGGCGTCACCAGCACGTTACTCTTGTGAGCGGCAGCGGCGTCTTTCAGCACGTCCACGGTTTCGATCTGGTAACGTCCCTTGAGGTGCTCCTCGCAAAGCCGCGCCAAATTTCCACTGGCTTGCGTGGAGTTGGACTCGCTGCTGGCCACGAAGAGCCGGAAGACATAGGTCTCACCGCCGGCCGTTGCGGATCTTCCCCTCTCGCGCTTGCGAGCTTTCGTCATCGGGCTCCAGTTCTTCCGTATCCCTATCCGATACGCCGGTGTGCCCACCGTGGAGCTGGGCTAGGCCTTCACCAGATCGATCCCTCGATCGGTGATCCGGAATTCATGGAACTGTTCAGAATGCTTCGAGCCTCTTGACTTCACGACGATCAAGTCGCGCTTCATGGCCCCGCCGATCGGAAGCTGGCGGAGAAGGACAACGGTATCGATGACGGACGAAATGCCGATCCCGCTGTTCTCTGCGGCGACATTCAGGCCCGTAGCCTGGTTGAGATAGATACATGTGATACCGCGCTCTTTACAGGCGTTCAGAAGCCGCATCAGGTATTCAAAGGCAGTATGCTCCGAGCCCATGCGCTCGCACGCCGAGATCGCATCCACGACCACGTGCTGGGGTTGAAACTCATCCAGGGCTTTCAGGGCATGAAACAAGTGCTCCTCCACTCCCATCGCTTCCGGCAAGTAGGACCGGACCACCAACCTTCCGGTCTTGATCAGCGGCCGTAGGGCAAGGCCCGGGCTCAGCATGCTGCTGACCATCGATTCGGCCGACTCCTCGAAATTGAGATAAAGCACTCGCTCGCCGCGCAGGCAAGCGGCCCGGGTAAAAACGCAGGCCAGTGTGGTCTTTCCCGCGCCGGCGGTCCCCACGATCAGGATGCTGGCCCCGCGTCCGTAGCCGCCGGCGAGCACTTCATCTAGCCGAGCCTGGCCGCTGGACACTTTGGGACCGATTGGGCGATGCTGTAAAACGTTGCTGGTGATTGGAATTACGTGGATGCCGTCCTCATTGATGATGAAGGGATATTCATTGCGGCCATATGCCGAACCACGATACTTGATCACTCGCAGGCGGCGCGTTGCCACCTGACCCGTGACGCGCTGGTCGATGTGAATCACACAATCGGCCATGAAGTCCAGGAATGCATACCGCGAAGGAGCCTCCTCCTGCGGGAACGTTTTGACCGTCACGATCGTGGTCAATCCCCGGTCCAGCAGCCATTCGTGCAGCGCATATAATTCGTGTCGCTCGCGCACAGGGCTATTGTACAAATGCAAGAGCGCGTCCGCCGCATCAATCATGATGCGCCGGGCCCGCATGGCCTTGGCCCGCTGATCGAGGATCGCCAGCAGACCTTTGATGGAGAAGTCGCCGGAGATCACCGCTTCAGGATTCAAACGCGCATCCAGCAGGTAGAGCTTGCCTTTCCGTTCGAGCGGAGCCAGGTCCCATCCCAGGCTCCAGGCGTTTTGACGCACGGCAGCGGCGCGTTCCTCGAACATAACCAGAATGCCCGGCTCGCCGGCAAGGGCGCCGTTGAGCAGGCACTGCAAGCCCATCATGCTTTTGCCGCTCCCGGGACCACCGTTGACAAGCGTCATGCGTCCGGCGGGCAGGCCGCCGGCTAACACCATATCCAGCCCGGCAATGCCGGTTGGGACCTTCGGGAGCTCTTTCCTTCTTTTCTGCGGCCCTGCTGCGTCTAATCGTTGCGCCCTTCGTTTTGGTGTAGCCACCGCAGCCCTCCTTAATTCCAGGTGATCCTCAGACTATCAGTGCGAGCACCGGTGGAACGCCAATGGTATGCCTTTCTACGACAATCCTATCCCAAACAAAAGAAAAGCACACGGAGTACCGGGGCCCCGCCGCGTTTTGTAGCCCCGATTCGGTATTGTTCAAAAAAGAACAGACGCGCGCCTTGGAAGCTTCTAGCGTTATACTTGAGTTGTGCAATTTTGTCTGTTGCGCATCTCTGAATGAAAAAGGGCCCAAGACTCTGCGAGGGAAGCGTGATGGTGACCGTCGTGCTAGCGGACGACCATGTTGTCGTGAGACAAGGGCTGCGTGCCCTGCTGGAATCGGATCCAAAATTTGTCGTTGCGGGCGAAGCGGCCGACGGGCTCGAGGCTGTTGAATTGGTCAAGCGCCGGAAGCCCTCGGTGTTAATCGCCGATCTAATGATGCCCGGCCAGGATGGTCTGGCAACCACACGAAAGGTCTCGCGCCTGAAATCAGGTACTCGTGTGATCATCCTTTCGATGTACGGGGATCAAGCGTATGTGTTGGAAGCGCTAAAAAGCGGTGCGGCGGGTTATGTCGTCAAAGAGTCCTGCGGAGCTGAGCTCTTCCAGGCCTTACGCGTAGTAGTTGCCGGTGGGCGTTACCTGAGTCCAGCGGTTTCCGAGGCTTCCATTGGCTCCTTTTCTTCCATGGGAACAATCCTGCAAAAGGCGCAGGCGGGTTCAATGGAGGTCCATGACAAACTGACGGCCCGCGAGCGAACGGTGCTGCAGCTCGTCGTGGAGGGGACGAGCAGCCGCGATATTGGTACCCGGCTCAGGATCAGTTCCCGCAAGGTGGAATCCCATCGAGCCAACCTTATGCGGAAGTTGGGCCTGAACACCCACCAAGACCTCATCCGATATGCACTGCAGCGCGGGGTCATACCCAAGGGCGAACCAAAGCCCGCCAGGAATAGAGCCAACAAATTGAGAATTTCCGAGATGAAACGAAAGAGAGAAGGCCTCCGTCTGTCAACCCAACACCGTAACCAGAGCTAATCAGATCCCCTACCGCTGCGTACTGTCCCTTTTTGAACAGTTCTGAATGGGATGATCTTGGTACGGTGCAGTTTGCTCTGGGGCGCAATCGAAAAACCGGAGGTTTCATCTGCACATGGCATCCGAAAAAAAGCGCGCCTTCAATGCACAGACTTTCCTCGAGTCCGCGGGCCAGTGGAAGAGTTGACTCGATTAAGTGATTTTGCTAGGATTTTCGCAAGGAGGGTGGCGTCATGGCAGCAATTCCCGGTTCAATCAAAATAAAACCTGAGAACAAGCGCGCTTTCAATGCCCAGGCCTTTCTCGATTCGGCAGGCCTGGCAAGAAAGGTTAAAGAGTTCCGGAGAGGAGAGACGATTTTCTCTCAAGGCGATCCCGCGAAGAGTGTCCTGTACATCCAACACGGAGGTGTGAAGCTCTCCGTGGTCAATGAGTCCGGCAAAGAAGCGGTGGTGGCGATTCTGGGACCGGGGGACTTTTTCGGTGAGGCGTGCCTGGCAAGTCATACGATTCGGATGGGGTCGGCGACCGCGGTCACACCGAGCACTCTGCTCGTCATTGAAAAAGACGAGATGATCCGCGTGCTCCACGAGGAACACGGGTTCTCCGACCGTTTCATCAAGTACATGCTGGGACGGAACATCCGCGTCGAAGAGGACTTGATCGATCAGCTCTTCAATTCGAGCGAAAAGCGCCTGGCCCGTGCCCTTCTGCTCCTGGCCCGCTATGGCGCGCAGGACCAGCCCCGGAAGGTTCTTCCGAAAGTGTCGCAGGAGATGCTGGCGGACATGATCGGCACGACGCGCTCGCGGGTCAATTTCTTCATGAACAAATTCAAGAAATTGGGCTTCATCGAGTACAACGGCGAACTCAAGATCAACAGCGCCCTTTTGACAGTTGTCCTGCACGAATAAAACGTTGCCGCCTTCTCCCGTAAGACAATGCCGGCAGTTCCGGCCCCTGCCTCATCCAGAAATCTTACGCGCGCGGACGATGAATCTCAGGGGTGCGGGGCCGACAAAGTTGAACGGATAACAGGTCACCAGGGTCAGGATCGCGTCACCGGTATCTTCCAGCACCCAAATCTCCCGGGGCTCGACCACCAGTGTGGAGTCCACGCGGTAGCGGTAGGAACCATGCAACGTCGTTAGCGTGATTTCATCTTCCTTGCGAATGTACTGCAGCCCTCTGAAAAACGTGTCGCGGTGTCCTGCGATCGCGACGTTGCCCTGCAGACCCGGCAGCGCAGTCCCCGGAATATGCCCGACCGCGTGGCGCAGAGTCCTGTTGTCGATGCCTTCCATGACCATCGCCGCGAAGCCGATTCGGCTGATTTCGATTCGCCCCAAGGGGACGCTTCCCCGATCCGAGATGGCAGGACTCTCCGCGAACACCGGAATCGCTTCCGGTGTAACCGGAGGGACCGGCGAGGGAGGGAGTTCGCCGCTCGAGGCAAGAGGCTTCGAGCTCTTCAATGCTCCTTCGAATTGCCAGGATTGGTAGGCCTGATAGAGCCTTGCTTCGAGCAGTACGTAGCCGCAGTAGCTAAGCGCAAGAATGCCGATCAAACAAAGGAGGTATCCGCTCCAGCGGAGAAACAAATGGGTTCGCGTGGGAGGAACCCTGTGCCATTGATTCCCGGCCTTCATGGCAGCTTGCTGGCGGCTGGCCGGGGTTGGGGTTTCAAGGGTACCTTGTAACCGGCCCGGGTGCGGACGATCAAACGTCCGTGCCCCGGCGCCCCGGCTTTCAGTTGTATGGCTCGATAGGCCCCGTCTTGCTTCGTATTCTTGGGAACATAGGTGATGGTGTACTGGTTACGAATGTCGCGAGCGATCTCTTCGCATATAGGAACAACTCTCTTTAATGACTGCGGCAGGAAAGCCTCGCCACCCGTGGCCTTTGCAAGCCGCTTGAGCACACCAGGGTTCCCGTCGGGGTCGCCCTCCTCAAAGAGACCGGTGGTGTAGATGATTGGCTATGCGCAGGGATATATGGGCCGTGCTCACGTCAGGGTGCGGTTCGATTGGCTAACAGCTCAGCTTACAAGGCACAGGGCAAAGAAGACCTGGCTATCTTTCACCAAAATACAAGAGTGTACAAAAGTGTACAGCCACCAGTGTGGGGACCGTCTAGCATGTTGCCCAGGGGAAGCAAGAGGGCGGCTTGAAATCTCCACTGAGGAGAACGAAAAACATGTCCCTCAGGCTCGGATCTCTTTTAAGGGAGGATCAACATGCTGTGGACGATATTTGTGATCTTGTTTGTCTTGTGGCTCTTGGGATTGGTCACTTCCTATACGTTAGGCGGGTTCATCCACATCTTGCTGGTTTTGGCCATCGCGGTTGTCTTGTTTAGGGTCATTCAAGGCCGACGGGTCATCACTTAGCGCCGGAGACGAAAACGTGAAACCGATCCTGTGGATTGGAATTCTGCTGATCTCCTTAGGCGTACTATCCCTCGCCTATCAAGGGATCAATTACACGAGTCACGAGAACGTAATGGATGTGGGACCGATGCATGTCACGAAAGAGACTCGTGAGCGGATTCCTCTCCCGCCGATACTCGGGGGGCTGGCGTTGATTGGAGGGATTGCCTTGGTGATTAAGGGCACGAGGCAAAAGTCGTAGCAGGGACCACGGATGGGGGGAGGCTGTCTGGGGAAAACGCCACGTCCCTTGGCCTCCCCTCGATGGAAGCCGTGATGAAAGGCACTCTGTCAAAGGTTCAGACGAGATTCAACTCGAGGAGGTCAGTGATGCGCCGTTATCTGGTTCTTGTTCTCTGTTTCATGTCTTTCGCAGTCGTGCTCTACGCTGCGAGTAAAGAACAAAAGCGTCTGGAAAATTGCGCGGTCGTGATGGAAGAAATCATGAAAATGCCCGACACCATCCCGCAAGAGCTGTTGGAGAAAGCCGAGTGCGTCATTGTGATTCCGTCAGTCACAAAGGTGGCGGTCGGAATCGGCGGAAGCTATGGCCGCGGGGCGATGGTCTGCCGATCGGGCGAGAAATTCAATGGCCCCTGGGGCGCTCCAGCCATGTACGCACTGGAAGGTGGCAGCATTGGATTGCAGCTCGGCGGACAATCTACCGATCTTATTCTCCTGGTCATGAACGAGAGAGGCGCGGCTTCTATTCTCAGCAGCGGGGTCAAATTGGGTGCAGAGGTCTCCGCCGTGGCAGGTCCCAAGGGCCGCGACGCTCAAGCATCCACCGATGCATACATGCGGGCGGAGATCCTCAGCTACTCTCGTTCGCGCGGTCTCTTTGCCGGGATTTCCCTCGCGGGCTCCACGCTTCGCTCCGACGATGATGCGAACGAACGGGTCTATGGCCGCAAAATCTCGCCGAGAGACATCGTGCTGGACAACAAAGTCACCATTAGTGCGGCAGGCCGCCATCTCGTACGTGTCCTGCAAAAGAATGCATCGCGGAATGAATCGAAGTAAGCCCAAGCCATGGGTCGATAGTCCGTGGCGATGCGCCGCATTTTCTCTTTGATCTGGGCTGGAATTTAATGCCCGGTTATAGCTAAGTTCCTATCCCGAACACACCCCAGGGGGCCAGACGCTCAAGCCGGCGACAGCCGAGCGCAATTGAGCGGGTGGCCCCTCCCGCCTTGGAGATGAGCTCCCCCACTTTCTGAAATGCAAGTTCCCCGGCTCTGATTTGGTAACTGACTTCTCCTCGATCAACATGGATGCCGGGTATGCGGGAAGATCGCCGTCCCAGGCTATTTCTAGGCAGCAAACAGATGCTTGATCCTGCGAATCGGACCCACGCTGAACTCCGGAACCAGAGGTCAGTGAGCACTCCACAATCCCCCATGGCACGCCGAAAGGTGTTGCCCACAATACTCGATTACCGCTGCTAATTCTCATGGACTGAGGCCACTAGATGCTGAACCGGCAAGCGCCGGTATATCACACGTTTTTGGGCAAGCCAGAAAGCGCCCGTTGGGCCGTTCCCTTGCTGATCCCTGTTTCTGCCATGATTTCGCGCCAGGAACGCCCCTGTTCGCGCAGGGCGGCAATCCTGGCCTCATCTACGATTACCCGCGGCCTTCCGAGGCGCTTGCCCTTGGCACGGGCGTTGCGCAGGCCCGCCCGCACCCGCTCGGCGATGAGGCTGCGCTCTAGCTCCGCCACGGCGCCCAAGACGGTGAAGACCATCTTCCCCGTGGGCGTGCTCGTGTCCATCTGCTCGCTCAGGCTGACAAACTCGACGCCGAGCGCCCCGAAGGTCTCCAGGGCTCGCAGCAGATGGGAGACGCTACGGGCAAAGCGGTCGAACTTCCACACCACCACGGCATCGAAGCGCCGGCGGTGGGCATCGGCCATGAGCCGGTCAAGTTCAGGGCGTTTCTCCCTGGCCCCGGAGTAGCCCACGTCCACGTACTCCCCGGCCACGGACCACCCGCGCCGGTCGCAGTACTCCCGCAGTTCGCGGAGTTGCATTTCCGGGTCTTGCCCGTTGTTCGCGGTCGAGACCCGCGCGTAAATCGCTGTTCTCACGCTGCTCCTCCTTTCACTGGAGCCGCTTCCAGCAGGCGGGAAAGTCGCAGTTGTAGACACGGCCATCGTGCAGGTAGATGAGCAGAGCCCCGCCGTGCTGAGCGAGCGCCTCAAGAATCGTCAGAAATTCACTGCCCTCGGGATTTTCCGTGGTCAGCCGCAGCGTAACCACGCCGCCGTCGGGCAGTTTATTCGAGACCACGTACATGCCGAGCCCTCCTTTCCGTCCCTCAGGATGTCCCGTAGTTGCGCAGAACGAAATCCACACACCCAGGGCAGACTTCCGGGCTCCGCGCGGCCACGTGGCGACCACCTGGGGGTGGCAAGCTGCCGACCGGGTTGCCGTCGCGGTCGAAGAACCAGGTGTGGCCGTCCAGGACGACGGCGAAGCCGAGGCCTGGAGCAGCAATAGACAGCAGCATCGTGCGGTCGCGTGACGCCAGCTTCACGGGCGCACCTTGACCTGGTCGAACCGGCGACCGTCAGGCTCAAACCCCAGTTGTGCTATAGGGGAATCGTTCGGGTGGTTTAGAATCGAGCCAGCCATTGCGCCTCCTCGAAAGGTGCGGTGGTCAGGGGCGTGTCGGTGTTTGCGCACCGGCGCGTCCCGCTCTTCTTACTTGGACTTCTTCAGGTACTCCTCGATTGCCTTTCGGATCAGCGCACTCACCGGCGCTCCCGTCTTCTCCGAGAGCACCTTTAACTTCGTGAGGTGATCCTCTTTCAACCAGATGTTCGTGCGCTTCACATCTGCCTATATACACCTACAGGCGCGTGCTGTCAATAGGGAAGTGAAAAAATCTTTCTGGTGCAGAAGCCCTCTGTTTTCCCTTGACAGAATATGTATTCTATGGCATATTCCACGCATGGCATGGGATGTCGAGTACACCGATGAATTCGAGGATTGGTGGAACGGCCTCTCGATAGCCGAACAGGAGGATGTGGCGGAGAAAGTGAAGCTGCTCGAACTGGCAGGCCCGGCTCTTGGCCGGCCCCATGCGGATACCCTGGCGAAGCAGTCGCGCCACGCAAACATGAAAGAGCTGCGAATCACGCATCGGGGCGACGTCTATCGTGTGCTGTTCGCGTTTGACCCACGGCGAGTGGCGATTCTGCTCCTCGGCGGGAGAAAGCCGGACCAGAAGTGGTACAAGACGGCAATCCTCAAGGCCGACAAGCTCTACGAGGAGCACCTGGAGGCGCTGGGCAGGAAGGGATTCTAGCACAGCCCCGCGCCAGGCGCTCGTGGGGCGAAGATTATAGCAGGGGCCGGCGAGAGACTTCGGCTGCCCCTGGCGGAGGGAGAAGATGGCAAAGAAGTTTGACACGTTGTTCCGCAAGCTGCCGCAGGATGTGCAGAAGCGTGCCGAGGCGCGCGCCCAGAAGGAATTTGAGGCGCTTGCTTTGGCCGAGCTGCGTGAGGCGCAGAACCTGACGCAGGTCGAGTTGGCGAAAAAGCTCGGCGTGGACCAAGGCGCGGTCTCGAAGATCGAGCACCGTACCGACATGTATCTGAGCACGCTCAGTGACGTGATCCGCGCGATGGGCGGCAACCTGGAGCTCCGCGCGAGGTTTCCGAGCGGCGACGTGCACCTCGTGACGTTGCAGGGCAGCGCATCGGGAGAGCGTCAACGCGCCATCGCCCACAAGCGAAAATAGCCCCAGAGAGTGTTCCGACTGCGAGGTTGTTCCGAGCGCCCGTTGATGCCGACGCGAAAGCCGCTCGTGGGTTGGGTGCGGCAGACCCGAGAATGTGAAGTACCTGGCTACCATCGAAGAGCGGATCGCTGCGGACTGCCGCGACGGGAAGCACTCGGCAGAGATAAGCCTGACCTTGGGATAGGCGAAAGAAAAAGCCCCGGCTGGCACCGGGGCCGAAGGGAACTTGGTTTGAATCGGGGCAACAGTACACCACGCCGGCATGGGCGCGCAAGGGCTGCCGAGCCGAGGCCCGGGGGAAAAAAGCGGCAATTCTGTCCCACCTGCGGGAAAAGCACTCTACATGTCTGGGTAGAGGCCACCAATGGCCCCGACTGCGGCTGGCTCTGTCTTCCCGAAGCTGAGGCCGAGAGGCGCCAGAATCCCCCTGTGCGCGAGAAAGGGCGGTCCTAGAAGCGTCTATGATCCTCTCGGCGCGATGAGCCTGTTTCTTGCGAGTAGCAGCTGTGCCCAATTTTGTGCCCACCCTCAAACTAGCACAAGTGAGCTAGCGCAGCGCGAAGATGGCGTGAACACGTGTGAATACAGCGGCCTGCTCATCTGAGCTTACTTCCGCGATAGGTCGCTAACTTGTTGATTCTTCGTGCGAGAAGACTTAGCAGGCAGCCCTGTTCGGCCACTCCAGCACCTCTCCGCAGAAAAAGGCCGAGTTTGAGCGGGCGCTCCAGCCAGTATAGCATTGAGCGCGCGGGCTGTCGCCGCCGCGCGGAGCGAAACACGCATGGCCGCTGAATCAAATCAGGAGTGGAGAAAACTCCTCCGCAAACGCTGGCTCTACTCGGTGCTTGCCTTCGCCGCAGTCCTGCTCTACGTGGGCTGGGTATTCCTCTGGCGCTGGGACGAGACTCGTCAGCTCGAGCGGCGGGCGGCGGAACGGAAGCGCGCCGAAGACCAGCGCGCCGTGGAGATGCTCGGCGGAAAC
>Ga0184639_10000121_pt1 | contig 26527 bp, 43 predicted proteins | sample PLM31_170_b2_FD_133155 | JGI IMG/M metagenome (GOLD analysis project Ga0184639, IMG submission 133155) | Groundwater sediment microbial communities from an aquifer in East River, Colorado, USA - PLM3-1_170_b2 | ecosystem: Environmental > Terrestrial > Soil > Riparian zone | place: USA: East...
ACCGCCGCTTGCATGGCCGGCGAGACGGAACCCCGCAGATGGGCCAGCGTGCTCGTCGTCCACTCCGCGACCGCCACCTCGCCGCGCGCCTGGAAGTCGCGCCACATGATCTCGACGAGCGCAGGATCAATCTCGGTCGCCTCGGTGATCTCGGCCTTGAGCTGCTCCTGCTGCTCCGGGGTCATACCCTCGATGTCGGCCTGGACCAGCATGGAGAGCGCTTCGCCCCGCCCCAGGATCATGTCCCGCAGCACCGGATCCACCAGCCCCCAATCGACCTCGGGCAGGAGCTGAGCGACCAGGGCCAGCTCGCCGGCGCCGCGCTCGAGCATCCTGAGCTGCTCCGCCACCTGGTCGAAGACGTTCGCGGTCTCGAGTTTCATCTTGACCGCCAGGGTCGGCGAGATCTCGCTCATCTCCGCCAGCTTCACCGTCAGCTCGGCGACGTTTGCGTCCCACGCCGCGGTCACCGCGGCGGAGGCCTCCTGGCGAGCGGTCGTGACCTTGAGGGCCGCATTGAGCTCCAGTTGGGCCAGCATCCAATTCCTGGTCTTCTCCGGGACGATCGACAGGCCCGCCAACCACTCGACCTCCCGCACGCCGATCTCGTTCAGCAGCGCGCGCATTCCCTCTGCCACGTCAAACCACGGCAGCAACCCCTCAACCAGGAACGAACCGATCGCGATCTTGCCCGCCTCGAGGCGGTCCTGCCACTGATCGAGAGCGATCTCCCATTCCCGGGTCTTGGCGACCGCTTCCTCGGTGAGGATCAGGCTCTCGGGGATCGCTGCCGCATTGTCCCGGATCGCATCCCCACCCGCCGACAGCATTGGAAGAAGCACAGCCCAGTTGCGTCCGAAGATCTCGGCAAGCTTCGCGGCCCGCTCGGTGGGTGACCCGATGCCTTCTAGCTCGTCCGCCAATTGGGCCAGCTTCTCCACCGAGGGGACGAAGCCCTTCTTCGTCGCCATCTCCAAAGCGAGGCCAATCTCGTCGGCGGAGATCTTGAAATCGTCCCCCACCTGGATGAGGCGCGAGGTTTCCTCCGCAGAGAGGCCGAGTGCTCCACCGAGTTCCCGCACCCTCCTGCCGTAATTCAGAAGGGGCCCGATGGCCGAGTCGACGATTTTTGCGGTGCCGGCGATCACAGCGATGACCGCGCCGCCGGCGATCCCAAGGCCCTTTGCGGCGGTTGCGGCGGATTTCACGGCGCGCTCGAATCCCCGCAGCTCCGCCTCGGCCTCCTTGCCGCCGGATCCGGTCTTCTTCGTGCGCAGCGTGAGATCGAGAACCGAACGCTCAGCCATCCTAGTGCCTCAGGCTCCTGCGATGCTTTCCGTAGCTCGGATGATCCGCCCGCCAACGGGCGAGGGCACTCTCGATCTTTTCGCGGCCTGCGGCCAGCCCGGGAAGTTCATCCACGTAGGCGGCGATGACTTCGAGGGTGGCCTCATCGAGGCTCCCGATGTCCCAGGGTCCGACGAGCGCACCGCCCAGCGCGGTGTTGACCTTGCGGGCCAGGAGCAAGTCCTGCAGGGGTGTCCAGGCCGTCCCCTGGCCGCGGGAGAGGGCCAGCAGCTCATCGCTCATCCTTTTTTTGTGGTCGACAGGTGTTCGTTGATCAGCCGCCAGGTGCCAGAAATCAGGAAGAACCACAGCGCGGGGTCCTCCCGCTCGGCCCGCTCGGCGAGCTCCCGCACCTGGTCACCGGTCACGTGCTTGGCCGCATCCGGAGACTGGCTCCAGATCTCGGCGTACCAGGCGTAGAGCAGATCATTGACCTGGGTCAGCTCCGTGCCGATCGCCTGGGCTTCGCCCTTGTCCGGATTCTTCTGCTCGCTCAGAGCAATGAGACGGTTCTTAAGCTCCTCCGCCTTCTTGCGGACCAGCTCGTAGCGGGTCAGGGACTCCCGGTGGGGATTGACCCAGATGGAGACGGTGTCCTCCCCGTACTCCGGCGCGAACTCGGACAGCGGGAGCGGCCGGACGACCTTCCGGATCTCGATGATCATGGCCGGGCCTAGAGCGCCGCCAAGTTGGTGCTCACCCGCACATCAAAGATCTGCGCCCCGGTCGGATCGTATAGACCGTGGAAGAGCGCAGTGTCGACATTGTTGCCCCGGTCGTTCTCGGCCAGCGGAATCACGTTCTCGTAGGCGCCCCAGACATCGATCGTCAGGCTGTGGGTCAGCCCGGTCCCGATCTGCACGCCCGAATCAAGCTTGATGCGGACGACCCGCTTCGTGCCGGCCCGGTAGGCATCCCACTCGGCATCGGCCGCTGCATTGCGCTCCCAGGTCAGGGTCAGCATCGCCGCCAGGATGTCCTGGCCATGGGTCGTGAAATACTTGTCGGCCGATCCCAGGAACTTGGGATGAAGCCCGGTCAGGATCTCCAGCTCCCAGGCCCGCAGCATGGAGGTCTTCTCGGTCGTGCCTCGCCCGGCCCAGGTGGTGTCGATGTAGATCCGGCTGAGCTTGGCGTTGAGATCGGTCATGGCGGGGATTGACAGCGCTCCGGTGAAGGTCGATGGGGCGCCCTGCCGGGCAAACCAATCCGCCTCGAGGATCACCGGCGCTGCCTCGCCCGCCTGGGCGTTCACCCCGGAGAGCTTGATCCGCTCGAACATCAGGTAGTCGAATTCGACCTCCTGGATGTCGTCACCGGCCTCCAGGGTCATCGACTTCGGAGTGTTGTCCCCGGTCATGCTCGGCGTGAAGGCCCAGAGCCAATCGCCCTGGGCGGGAGTCTGCTCGGTGGGGGTCACCCCGCCCTTGATCGCGCAGGACAGGATGGCCGGCAGGGGCTGGAAGTACAGATCCGGGATGCGCAGCGTGTTGGTGGCCAGCAGCTGGTCGATCCGGACCCGGCTTCCGGCCGCCCGCACGCCCAGGCTGTCCATCGGGAAGGACGGCGACCGGTCCGGGTTGACCGGCGGGATTTCCGCCCCGGCCAGGATCTTCGTCGCGGCCACGGATGTGCCGGGTGTGGCCTCGATGCCGTACTGCAGCTTGCTGAATGCGCGTTCGCCCATCAGTCACTCTCCTCGCCCGGGGTCTTCCCCTTGGCCTTCTCGGATACGGTCTCGTAGACCTTGGCGCCCAGCGCCTGCTGCAGCAGCTCGTGCACGCCCAGGCGGCGGGCCTCCTCGTCGTCCAGCTCGTGCGGCAGCCCGGGCACGCCCTGGTCCTGCCCGACGTAGCGGTAGCGTTTGCTCATGTCCCTGCTCTCCTCTCAGGCGGCCACCGGGTAGGCGCCCGCCTCCCGTTCCTTGACGTGGTAGCGAAAGATGATTCCGACGTGCACGTGGTCCCCATAGCGAACCCCGCCCGGGCCGTCGTAGTGCGGCGCCGCTTCCGAAGGCAGGATAGTCACGACCGTCCCGCCCAGGCTCATGTTGGCCGCCAACTTGTTCCGCACCAGCTCGATCAGCGGCACGGCCTGGCCGAAGGCCTCGGGCAGCAATTGCCCGGCGGTGTAGAGCGTGAGCTGCACCTCGTGGTGGGCGATCTGCGGACCGCCCAGGCTGTATTCGTACCGGCCTTCGACCGGCAGAATGATCAGCATGGGGAAAATCCCGATGGTTGCCGGCATCTGGAGATACGTGCGCACCTCTCGGATCTCGGTGATCTCCGCCAGCTTACTCTTGAGGGTCGGCATCCAGTCATCAAGCGGCATGGTGGCCCCCGAGTTCGCGGGCGATCCGCTCCAGGGCGTCCCCGAAGTAGGTCAGGACCAGGCGCTTGGAGGCGCGGTAGGCCCGGTACATGAAGTGCCGGCCGCGGGTACCCCGCTGCCCGATCGAGCGGGCGATCAGGAAACCCTGCTCCCGGGTCACGCCCAGGTTCTCGGCAATCCGCTCCGCCGGCGGCGTGTGGGCCCGGGTCCCGAACTCCACCCACAGGCCGGTGAAGGCGCGGTCCACAACCCGGCCGACCAGGTCGCCGACGACCTGACCTCCGGTGACCTCGTGGTCGACGCCCGCCCGGACCTGCCCGCTTTGCCCCACCGGCGCCAGGTTGCGGGTCACCCGGGCGATGCCCTTCACCGAGTCGCTCATGGCCCGCCTCAGATGCTTTTGGGCGATCGCGTCGTGGCGCTCCAACCGCTCAATCTGCTCCTCGAGTCCCTTCACCACCACCTCGTAGCGGATCATCCGTAATGCATCAGGCGGTAGGGGGCCAGCAGCTCCGCGGCCTCCGGGTCAATCTTCTTCAGAAAAAAGAGCTGCCCGATGTCGGGCTGGGCCCGGCTGTCGGCGTAACCCTGGGTGGCCCGCATGTGGTGCCGGACCACCGTGATCTGCGCCGCGGCCCGCACCGGCTCCGGCGGCCGCCAGACGTCGATCTGGGTATTCTGCACGTGCATGGCGGCGGTCGTGCCATTGCGGGCCCGCACGACGGTGAGCTTGTTCGTGGTCGTGTTGACCGCTGAAACCTCCCAATACTCACTCCCGGCCCGGACCAGCTGCCCGGCCATGAAACGCGGCGCGGTGCCCATCGAGGAGGCCCCGTCGGCGTCGTTCACCGTGACCTCGGTGGCGGCAGACGACAGCGGGTTGTCCTCCACCTCGTCGAGCGAATCTTCCCACGCGTCGACCCGATCGTCGGCATAGCCCCAGATTCCGGTGAGCTCCAGGGCCAGGATCCCGACCGGCCAGGCACCGAGCGTCCCGCCGTTCGGATCGATCACCAGCTGGTCGTAGGAGCCCGGATGGGCGAAGTCACCGGAGCGGGCCAGGTGCCAGTTGCCCGATTGGGCCAGAGCGGTGTAGCTCGCCCCGTAGTCTTCGCTGTAACGCAGCTGCGAGACCGAGAGCACATCCCGGCTCCATAGGACGCTCAGGCCGTTGCCGGTCAGCTGCTTGACCGCCGAGGTCGGATAGAAGACCCGCTGGCAGTGCTGGTCGACGAAGCGGCTCAGCATGTGCGCATAGCGCAGCAGCGCATCGTCGTAGGTCGTGGTGGCGGCTTGAATGAGATCCGGGATCGAGTCCTTGATCTCCGCCGGCGTGATGTACAGGTTGGGCATGCGCTAACGCTACTGTTTCGGTCTCCTGCCTCTCCTGCCTCTCCTGCGCGGTTTGGCTTCCGGCTGGGCAGCCGGGGATTCGGCCGTCTCGGCCGGACCCGCTCCCGCGGGAGCCTGGGCCGTCTCGACCGGGGCTTCGCCGGCGCGTACGGCGACAGCGGCGCCCGCCGCGAGCAGGCCCTCCGCCTCAGCGCTCGGGACGTCGGCTACCTCGCCCGGCCCCCAGCTCCCCAGGGGCCCGGCGTAGCGCGTGATCATGCGGATCTTCATGGCATTGCCTCCTGCCCGCGTCGAAGCGCGGGCCCTGCCGCTCCTAGCCCGGATGGCTCAGAGCAGCTCGATGTGCAGGCTGATCTGCGACGTGATCGCCGCACCGCCGGCCGGCGCGGTCACCTTGATGGCGTCGGTCGCATCGATGCGGACCTCTCCGTCCGGCAGATAGGCCGTGTTCTGGGCATTGGCCGCCCCGGTGAAGAGGACGGTATCGTAGGCCGCGGCCACCCCGGAATCGAGATCCACCGTCATGCCCGTCTGGGTAGGGGCCGCCGAGTAGCGCACGGTTGCAAAGAGCAGCCGCACCGGCACGTCCGCCGGCGTCGAGACCGACAGCGCCGTGTTGGCGGCGCTGGCCTCCGTCAGCCGGCGGTACTTCCCGCCGAAGTCACGGACCGCGGGGGCCATGGGTTATGCCTCCGCAGCCCAGGTGCCGATCTTGCCGATCGTGAACCAGCCTTTGTCCCCGTCGCCGACGACCGTCACCGAATCGCCCAGCACATCGGTGGCGCCGCTGTTGATCAGGTCCTTATTGTCCACGCCCTCGTTGATGTTGTCGGCGGCCGCCGGGCTCACGCTCAGTCCCGTGCCCGCGGACACGGCCGCGTTCTCAAACGTGAAGCGCAGCCCCGCCGCCGTCGCTGGCAGCGTAAACACCAGGTCGGCGGCATCGGCGATGAAGACGGTGCCGCTCTCGCTCGCGAGGACCGGGTAGTTGGCCGTCTTCACAACGACGGGGCCCACCATCGACCCCCCCGCCTCCTGGGTGATCTTCCCGCCGCTGGCGATGACCTGCTCGTCGGCGCCTTGCTTCATGTACACCTTGGGCTCGTAGCTTGAATCAGGCATGTCCTTTTCCTCTCAGTTCAGGGACCCTGGGGGCAGGCCCGAAGACCTGCTCCCAGGATCAAAGGTCTCAGGCCGTCCCTTCGGCCGGGCTGACGTGCGTCTCGCCCGAAACGCCGGTGGCATGAGTGATCGGAGCCTCGCGCGGTCCATACTGCAGGTACTCCGCGGAGGCCACGACCGCGTTCGCAGTGCCCCGATCGACCACCACCCGGACGTAGCGCTCTGCCGGACGGAACAGGTCGATGTAGAACACCTTGTCGTCGTCGCTGTCGGCGATCGTCTGGGCGGTGCCGGCCAGGTCGGCGGCATCCGAGAGACCGGAGTCCGCGCCCTGCTGGGCCTTGATGCTGGTCACGGCGGTCGCCGTGATGGCGCCCATCGTGACGACGATCAGCACACCCTCGAAGCCGGACATGTCCAGCGTGGCGCCATTGATGTCGGTGGTGCCCGCCACACCGTTGGTCGGCGTGATCGCCTGCGTGATCTTGGCGTTCTTGCTCAGGTTCATGGTCCTTACCTACTCTTTCCCCGGCGGCCGCTCTCGCAGCTCCCCGGTTGAGGCGCGCTAGGCTAGCTTGACGCGCGCGAAGGCCTCCTCCAGCACCGGCATGCCGTCCGACTCCAGGCGGCCGATGAAGCCGACCTGGGAGGTCGCGGCATACAGCTCCTCCAGACGCTGCACCTCCATGTCGAGGCTATCGGCGATCCAATAGAACCGGAAGTCGCCGACGATCCCGACGTAGAGGCCGGTCGTGAAGGTGTTCGGTGCATATTCGCTCATGTGCACCGGCAGGCCCAGCAACCGATCGGGCTCGCCCACCCGGACGCTCTCGCGCCAGATGTATTGCCCCTCGCCGTCCTTCAGCTTGGCGGTCTGCTTGGCCCCGTCGCGGTGCAAGAACCAGCGGGCGTTCGGCCAGTACTGCCCCTTCAGGGCGTACTTGGCATTGATCAGCCCGTCGAACTGGATGCTGGTGGTGGTGTTGCCGTCCGAGATGTCCCGGGCCGTCGAGATGCCCTGGGCCGAGGCGGTGAAGACGCCCAGCGGCCGTCCGGCGCCTGAGCCGGTCATGCCGGCTTGCTCCCAGGTCACCCCGAATTTGTAGGCCAGGCGCGCGAGCACCAGGGCCTCCGCGTCGGGGGAGAGCCGCAGCAGCTTGCGGCTGACCTTGATGAGCTTCGACAGCGGGTGAGGGTGCAGCTCCCGACGGCCGATGGCCATCGTGCTGTCCTCGCTCACGGCACTGATCTCGCCGGTCCAGTCCCCATCCGCCGGGTCGGCGTCCAGCGACGGCACGCCCAGCGACTGCGCCCCGGTCACCTGGTTCACGGTGGCGAACTGGCGGATGAAGACCTCGTTGTCCACCGCCTGGATCAGGTCCCGCACAAACTGCATCGGGGCCAGCAGGTAGCCGCCGGAGATGTCCACGTCCGCCTGCAGGGCACGGATCTCCGCCACCATCTCGGCGCTGAGGGCTCGCTCGCCGTTCGCCACGAAGGCACGGAAGGCGCTGCGGTACTCTTCCCGCTCGCGTGGATCGGTCGATCCGCCGGACCGGCCTTCCGGATCCGGCCGGATCGGCTCGCCAGGCGTATGACGGCCTTCGAGCTCCGTCTCCAGCGCCTGCTGGCGCTCCTCCCGATCGATCTGGGTGCGCATGGTGGCGGCCTCGTTCATCGCGCTGTCCCAGCGCGTCTGCTCCTCGGCGGTCAGGTCGCGCTTTTCGGCCTCCGCCGCCTTCAGGAGTTCGCGGGCCTGGGCAATCACGCCGGCCCGTTTCTCCAACAGTTCACGAATGTTCACTGCACTACCTCCTCTTGTTTGCGATCACGGTTTGATCCACTCAGCTGTGCTCGGCCAGCTCCTGCATTACCTGCCGCTCCCGGAACGCCAGGCGCGCCCGCCAGGCCTCCGGCTCGGCCTCACCGTCCCGCCCGCGCCCGGGCGGTCCGGTTTCAAGCCTGCCGTGCACCGCTGCCATCAGGTCCTGGAGCATCCGGCGGTCGGCGTCCGTCGACGTCCCGACATCCAGACGGGCCAGGGCCAGCTCAATGTCCCGGACTTCCATGCCCAGGACCGCGCGCACCTGCACGCTCGTCTGGGGGTAGGCCGGGAAGGTGACGGGCGACACCTCGTACAGCTGCGCATTGTGCAGCTCGCGCAGGAGGCGCCCGTTCTCAGTCGTCCATCGGTCATCGCGGGCCTGGAAGCGGAAGGACATCTGGTCCACGTCCCCCCGCTCGATCGAGACCAGGAAATCGTTTGCCCACTGGGCCTGCGGCGGGTCGATGCGGAAACGTAGCCCGATCGCATCCTCTTCCAGCTTGAGCGTGCCGGCCCGGTTGCGGCCCAGCACGAAGGAATCCTCGTGATTCCAGAGCGCCCGGATGTCGTCTTCCTCGAGGGTCTGGGTGAAGGCGCCCGGGCGGATGATTTCGGTGAAGTCCCAGAAGGGCACCGAGGGAACGTTGAACACCGCCGCGTATCCCTCGATCCGCCGCTCTCCCCCCGTCCCGTTCACCCGCAGTTCCCGCAGTGGAAAGGACCGCCGCTCCACGCCCATCAGGGGTAAAGGGTGAGAGCGCAGCTCGGGAGGCTCGATGTCGGCGTCCCGAAGGTGGCGGGCCAGGTGTTCCCAGACGCCTTGGCGATCCACTTCGGGGATCGTCGTCCCGCCGCGGGCGCCGTTCAGCACGGCGATGCCGGTAACCGCCGCCCGGGTGGAGGCGGCGCCAATCTCTCCGTCCTCGCCGACGAAATGGTGGATGAATGTGAAGGCGGCCTTGGTGGCCGGATCTCCATCGGGATCCTGCCAGGCAAAGGCTTTCTGGTAGTAGGACTCGTTCTCCTCCTCCCGGAGCCGGGCCTCGTTGTCGGGTCCCGACCAGGCATCCTCGGAGGTGGGGGTGGAATGCGATCGAATCGGGGGCATCGTGCGCTCCTCTCCTTAGAACTCGGGTGTCAGAACGCAATCACATCCGGCGTGACCGGGCGGATGGAAGACATTAACACTCGGTCGCAGCGCTTCGGAGGCGCCTTCCGGTTGGAAATCAATTCCTGCCGCCAAAAACGGCGTCTCCCTGCCGACGATCCTGCCGTCCAGCTTGCTGCAGTACGGACAGCTCTTGCCCAGGGCGTTCCAGCGCAGCTTGATCACTCCGGCTGCCAGAAATACAAAACGGGCGACCGCGTTGCCGGCCTGCACGCTCTCCCAGTCAGCGACCTTATCGGGGCGGGTCTCCTGCCATTCGCCGAAGCGTTCCTCGAGCGCCAACAGCGGATCCAGCCCGGCCTCGAGGGCTTCCTGGACGACGGTCCGCATCTGGCCGACCGTGGACGAGGCATGCCGCACGGCGAAGGATCCAACGTATTCGGCAATGAAACGATCCAGCTCGGAGGCGTTGGGATCCGAGCCGCCCACTTCTTCCACGGCGGCCGCACGGATTGCCTCCCCGTAGACGCTAATCGGACCGTGCATCTCCTCTTGCGCTTCCACCAGGTCCTGGCGGTAATAGCGGTCCAGCCAGCCGTTCCAATCCTCCAGGTTGCGCTCGGCGAGCGCTTGCTGGGCGCCGCGCCGCAGGTCCTCGATCTCCCGCTCGATGATCCGCTCGCCGGCGTCTCTCAGCATCGGCCGGTGGGCGTGCATGACCCGCTGGCGGAGATGCGCACTGCGCCGCTCCGTGCCCGCAGGGTACTCCGGAGCCGGCACGGCCGCGGTCCGCGCGCCGCCTCGGTCTCCCGCGGAGGAGCCGACCGGGATCATGTTGAGCGGCAGGAGGTAGGACGTGCCCTTGCCGTTCGGCAGCGGGTTGCGGTTCTCGAGCTCCAGCACGTCGTCGGCCGACAGCCAGCCCCACATCCGGCCGACCGCGTAGGCTGCGTAACGGCTCGTTTGATCGCCGCGCAGCAAGCCGTCGATCAGGAACTCGGCAAAGAACTCCTTCCGCTCGCCCGGTAGGAAGATGTCCCGCCGCAGGCCCTGCTCCCAGCGCACCGCCCAGGGCCGGAGGCTGTCCACGACAAACTCAATGGCCTGGTGCTCAATGTTGCTGAACGTGGCTTGTTCCAGCGAGGAGATCTTATGCGGCGGCACCCGGAAAAGCCGGGCGATCTCGACCACCTGGAACTGGCGGGTAGCCAGGAACTGCGCATCCTCGGGCGGGATGCCGATCTTTTCCGGCTTCATCCCCTCTTCCAAAATGGCGATCCGATGCGACTTTTCAAGCCCCTGATGGCGGTCCTCGATGTCGGCCTTCAGCCGCGCGTACGCCTCCGGAGAGAGCTTCTGCGGATGGGTAAATACGGTGCCGAGCGAGGCGCCCGACCCGAAGAAGCGCGCCCCGAACTCTTCGGTCGCCATGGACAGGCCGATGGCCTGGCGGGCCAGCTGGATCGGCGAATAGCCGACGATGCCGTCGAACGACAGCCCGCGCAGGTGGAGCACCCGTTGCTTCGGCAGGGTGACTTCCAGCCCCCCGACCCGGTTGGGCAGTCGGTAGACGTACTCCAGCTGGCGGCTCTGATCGTTGCGCCGCACCTTCATCCGGTCCGGCCGCAGCGGCCACAGCTCCCGGGCCCGCCCCGCGCCGTCGAAGTCAATCTCGGCGAAGGCATTGCCCCAGGTGACCAGATGGGCCTGGAGGGCCTCCCGAAACTCGAAGGAAGTCATCTCCTCGTTCGGCCGGTCATGCAGCAGCTCATACAAATGGTGGTCGGTGGCCCGTTCCTTGCCGCGCGGCAGCCGCCGATAGACAATGAGCGGCAGGGAGGCCAGGCTCTCGGCCAGCACCCGCACGCAGGCCAGCACCGCGACCACCTGCAGCGATCGCTGCGGGTCGACCCGGGCGCCGGCGGCCGTGTCCCAGCCCGACAGACTGGACACCCAGTCCGGCGGATCCTGGGAGGGGTGAAACCGTTCCTCGAATATCCGCTGCAGCACGCCCATCAGCCTCGCTTCCTCCGCGCCCGCCACATCGACCCGAGGATGCCGGCGGCCAGGAGCAGCCCGCCGGCGACGCTCAGCGACAGCGCCGGCGAGACCAGCCACAGCCCCATCCCGAGCATCCCCAACCCCAACAGCGCGAGCGCATCGTAGCCATCCATCCCCGATCTCAGAGATCCAGTAAGCCGCGCTGCTCGTACACCGACGCGGCCTGGCCGTGGCGCAGGGCGCGGTCCAGCGCCATGATCCCGGCGACGATCCCGTCGATCTTCTCCCGGCTCTTCTGCCGGTTGGGCTTCACGTTGCCGGCCGCATCCTGGCTGACCATCAGATTGTCGGCCATCCAGCGCAGGACGGGGTTTCCCCCATGGGCAAGCTTGCCGGCCAGCACGAGCCGCAGCAGCTCCTTGGTGGGGGCGCTCATGGAGACGAAGCCCTGCCCGAAGGCCACCATCACGAACCCGGCATCGGCCAGCTGCTGGGAGACCTGGAAGGCGCCCCACCGATCGAAGCTGATCTCCCGGATGTTGAAGCGTTCCCCCAGTGCGATGATGTCGGCGATCACTCGCTGGAAATCAATCACGTTGCCCTCGGTCACCCGGACCAGGCCCTGCCGGGCCCAGGCGTCGTAGGGCACCCGGTCCTTCCGCACCCGTTCGATCAGGTTCTCCTGCGGGATCCAGAAGGTGGGCAGCCACTGGTGCTCGCCGCCTTCCTCCTCCGGAGGGAAGTCCAGAACGAACGCGGCCAGGTCCGAGGAGGAGGCCAGGTCCAGGCCTCCGTAGCAGACCGGCGGCCGGGCCGGCGGCGCGTCCGCGGACACGGTGCGATCCGCCGGCGGTTCCGCCGCCGTCACCTTCCCGACGCAGGCGCCCCAGGCCTCCATGGGGAGGTACCGGCTTTCCTGGCTGGTCCACTGACAGAGATGCAGCCGCCGGAAGGTGTTCTCGTAGGCCGGACTGAGCTGGGCCCGCCGGCATTCCGCCGCCAGATAGTCCTCCCGCATGGTCACGCCGAGACTAGGATTGGCCTTGCGCCAGACCGCGGGATCCGTCCAATCATCCTTCTCTCCGGCAGCCCGAATGAACGCGAAAAATTCCTCATCCTCCAGCATGCCCTCGAGCACCTGCCGGGCGTGCTCGTGGACCTCAAAACAGATGCTCTCCCGATCGTAGCCGGCCGTAGTGATGGCGACGATGAGCGGCTGCCGGCGGGCGCCGGTCGCCGTGGTCAGCACATCCCAGAGATCCCGATTGGGCTGCGCGTGCAGCTCGTCGAAGATGACTCCGTGGGCGTTCAAGCCGTGATGCTTCTGCACGTCCGCGCTCAGCACGCGGTACGCGCTGCCCGTGGACGGGACGGTGATCGAACGACGGTAGGTCTCCGACCGGGGCCGAAGTACAGGCGAGGCCTCGACCATGCGCCGGGCCAGGTCGAAGACTACCGCCGCCTGGTCCCGATCCGCCGCCGCCCCGAGCACCTGCGCCCCAGGCTCCTCATCCATATAGAGCAGATAGAGTGCAATGCCGGCCGCCAGGGTGGACTTTCCCTGTTTGCGGGGCACCTCGATGTAGGCGCGCCGGTACTTCCGCGTCCCATCGGCGCGCTTCCATCCGAAAAGAGGCCGGATGATTCCGTCTCGCTCCCACTCCTGCAGCACGAAGGCCTGCCCGGCCCACTCTCCTTGGACGTGAACCAGGAACCGCTCGAAGAAGCGGACGGCCAACTCGGCCGCCGGCTCGTCGAAGTAGAACGGCGGTTGTCGCCGCTGCGCTGGTGCACGTCGTCTCCTCGGACGTTCCGCCGTAGCCAGGGCCGTCATCCCAGTAGACCCATGCTCAGGTTGGTCCGGGCGAACTCGCCAAAGTGCGTCACGGCCGCCTCGTCATAGGCGCGGGCGGCCTCCGTAGCCTCGTGGAACGATCCGCAGAGCAAGGAACGTCCACCAACTCTTAGTTGGGCCCGCCATTCTTTTCGCCTGCCGCGTCCATCCCGTGACACACCCTTGAATCCACTGGTGTTGCTACTGGAGAGCATGCTGTTGGCTTTCTGCTGGCTGTAATTCGCATAGCGCAGATTCGAACGCCGATTATCGAGGCCGTTCCCGTTGGCATGGTCAACTTGACTTCCGGGCCTCGCTCCGAGAACCTCTCGATGCATGTAGAGCCGCCGATTGGTTTTGCTCTCCGCAAGATAGATCTGTCGAACCGCATAGGTCTGCCGCCGCTTCCGCCCGGCGAACCACCGGTTTCGGATCAGCCGCTTGAAATCCTCGTCGTCCACGATTGCGACCAGACCTTGGGTTAAGGGGATCTCTCGGCTCATGGCTTCGGCTTCCCCCCCGGGGCTGGGGCGAATAGCAGGTCCGCGAGGGACATCTGCTCCATGTCGGCCGCGTGTACCCGGGATCGGCTGGAAGGCGTCATGCCGAACTCGATCAGGAACTTGCGCATCTCCTCTTTCGCCTGCTTGGCGATCATCATCCAGGGCGAAATCTTCATTGTGCCGTTCACTCCCCAGACGGTCTCGCCTTTCTTCGTAATCGTGCGCTCCGCCTTAACCCAGCGGGCCCAGCTCTGGCAGTAAGCAGCCAACGCGGCGCGATCCACATGCGTTAGCAGCCCCGCGTCGTAAAGCAGCTGCGACATCCGCCGCCATTCCCGCCGGGCCTCCGCAAGCAAGTGCGATGGCGCCGCCGGGATACCGGTTGCCAGGCGCGCCTCGGCCTTGGGCAGCGGTCTTTTCCCTGGATTTCCGGCGAGCTGTTTGAGCCGAGTCGGCTTCGGCTTTCTGCCCCTCATCGCGCGATGCTCCGCGGGATGCTTGGCGCGAAGGTGGAGATCGAACGGACCGCGTCCGCGGATCTCCCGACCACAAGCGGGGCACTGGAATACTCGATGTTGACCATCCTTCATTTCATCGCAATCAATTCACAATTACGCGGCCGTGAGCGTGGGGCCACGCGCCCGGTACAGGATCAAAGGCGGCAGAGATTAGATGCCCCTATCCCCAGCGCCCATCGCGCACCGCCTATCCACCCCAACGCTCTTTCCGTTGAGCATGGATCCGTCCATGGCACGATGCGCACAACGACCTGAGGTTTTCTTCAGCATCTGTCCCGCCTTGCCGCTTGGGCAGGACGTGGTCGGCTGTCGTAGCCCACACCAGCGTCTCGTGCACATCGAAGGGGTCGACGCAGTTCGGATGACGCCGCAAGTGATCGGCCCTGAGCCTTCGCCATCGGCCGCCATATCCCCGCGCAGCCGGCGATCCCCGAGCCCGGTCATATTGCAGATCCTGCTGGGCCTGGTGGCTGGGACAGTAACTGCTGCCGGACGGCGCGAGCTCCGGGCATCCTGGCTGCAGACATCCTCGGCTCGCCTTCCTTGGCATCAGCGGGTGATCCGACGAGATGTTTCAATTCTTCGTTCGCACAAAGTGAGCCACGGTGTACACCATCACCGCGAGGACCGAGAAGCCGGTCAGGACCAGGATCGTTCCCGCCGAGACGCCCGGTCTCGGAGCCTCCACCGGAGCGGGTTGCGTCGGTACCACAGAGGCACGGGGTGCCAGGGGTGTCCAGGTCGCCGTGGCGGGTGGGAAGGTCGGGACCGGGGTCGCCGTGGCCGACGGCTCGGCCGTCGCGGTCAAGCTGAGCTGCAGCCCGAGCATGTCGACCTCGTCCCAAAATACGTTGTCCTGGGGGAACTCGTCCCGCCAGATGTTCCCGTTGGGAAAGAAGCGGATGCTGCGCTGCCCGCCGGGCCGATTGATCTGACTGATCCAGCTCACACTCGGGGAGCGGAAGCTCTCGAAGCCCCGCAAGTCGGTCGGGAACTGATCCAGGTTGGCGAAGGCGATCTCCGTCGCGAAGGTCCAGGTCAGGTAAAAGTCCCCGAGCTGATCGTCGGTGGGGCAGAGCATCGAGCGCAGCGCGTGCCGCTCGTCGAGCTCCTCGCAGGGGAAGTAGATGCCCTCGGCCGCCCGAACCGGGCTGTACTGGCAGCCCCCGTTGCAGAGCGCCTCGACCGCGATCGAGGTCTCCGGTCCCCAGCGATCGGGGACCGCGAGATACCCCGGCAGCGCCTCCTTGAATCCGAGCGCGGCCCGCAGCCGGATCGACCACATGACAAACACCCGGTCGCTCAGGCTGTGCGGGGCCTCTCCCATCGCCACGCGAGTGAGGATGAGCGGGTCGCTCTCGGCGTGCAGGCAGCGGGTCATGGATCCGCCGCAACTCCAAACGCTCTCGATGCGGAATTGATCGACCAGCTCCGGGCCAATCTCCTCGTAGATCGGGGGGACGGCGGTCGGAGTCGGAGTGGGGGGGGTGCTGGCGGTTGTGAGCGGACCGACCTGCAGCACGCTGTGGATTGCCAGCACCAGCACAGCGAGCGCCCTGACCAGCAGGGCTAGCAGACCCCTTGCGAGCTAGGACCATGCAAAACCACCGAAGCGACCAGCGCAGATCCTTTCGGTCTGGGCCTGTCGCCCCGGTGGTTTTACACTCTGTCGGGCGTCGGCAAGGTAGAGTTGGTTAGTTCGGGTCGATGCTACCCTCTTCCGGGGCAGGGCGCAAGCCCATATCCAGCAGCTCGTGCGACAAGGCAGCCACCACGAATCGGACATGCCCCCGGTGGACGGTGATCGTCACATTGCCGAAGCCGTGCTCGAGGACCCGCTGCAGCTCCGCTCCGAGCAAGCTGAGCTGCTCGGCCGAGAGGAGCTCATGCAACGTCGGGCCGTTCAAGCCGGCGCCTTCAGCTCGAATAGCCACATGCCCGCCGGCAAGGATGGCTCCAGCCGCACTTCCGCGAGCCCCGAGTTCCGAGCAAAGACTTTCCCGGTCAGTGCTCCCGCCCCATGTTTCGCTCGGGCGTGCTCCCAGGCCTGGATCAGCTCCTCGCCATCGTCTCGACGGATCTGCCACAGCATCCCATAGAGTGCCCTGCGTGCGTAGATCACGGCTCCTCGATCTCGATCCCATGCACGGCCTTCATGAGCCGATTCTTGATGACGTAGAGTTGTGTCCGAATGCCCTTCACGTCCTCGATCACTTCCTGGCCGCGCTCGTTGTCGAAGTAGCGGAAATCGGCCACGTAGTCACAGATCTTCGTCCCATTCACGTCCAGCCGGAACCGCGGCTGCGTTTGCAGATCACGGATGACTCCCGCCTGCTGCATGGACTTGAGCTCAGTGTAGCGCCGGGCCTCCTTCGTGCTCTGGAAGAGAATGCCGTCGACGCGCTTCGGGACGTTGCGGTACTTGTAGCTGGCCCGGCCCATCATCATGCCGGAACCCGGGATCGCCGCAGGAGTCCATCGACGCTCGCCGGATCGATCCGCTCCAGCTTCTGCGGGGGCAGCCAATCGTCCGGTGCATTCCATGGCGGCTCGACCTGCGGCCCACGACAGACGACCCATACGTGGCCTGAGATCGAATGCTGCACAATCAACCCGAGCGGCCAGATCCCGTCGCCCAGCCCCTCCCGCATGTCGCCGGCGACGAACTGGGCCACGCCTCCCCGGAAGGACGGATCCGGCGACCAGCGCACCGTGTAGTACACCCTGCCGGCGTTCATCCTCTTGGGCTGTCCGCCGATCCGTAGCTTGACTCTAGGCTCACTTGTCTTCATCGGCCGGCCTCTTCGGACAATGCTTCCGATGCTGCCTGAGCCAGCCCGGACGGATGAACTCCTTGCCGCACAAGCTGCACTCCAGCCGTTCCGGGGCCGGCTTCGGCAAAGCCCGCTCGATCCGCTCCGCGCCGAGTACCCGCCGGCGCAGGACACCGACCGTGGCCATGCCCTCCGGCGCCGGCCGGTGTCCGTCCAGATGCACCGCCAGGATCGTGGCGATCTCTTCCTGGATCCGGTTCCCCCCCCCCAGTCTCGACAATCCGCCGGGCCTCCTCCACATCCAGCTCGATCCGCACGCCCTCGAACTTCAAGATCGGTTGCACTTTCATTGGGCCTCCTGAGCCTTGAAGAAGATCCATCCGTGCCAGTTCTCACCGGTCCGGTATCGCTCGATGGCCACCAGGCCGCCTTCCGCGAGCTGCTCGGCGACCGGCGTCAGATCCCGGACCAGGTGCTCCCGTCCCCGCTCGTCGTAGGCCACCAGGTGCAAACGCTCGAGGCCGCTCCAGGAGCGGTCCCGGAAGAGCAGCGCCCCACCGGCCCAGCCCAGGTGCGCAGTCCAATTGGGGAAGGCCATGGCCACAGGCAGCCACGCCGCCACCTCGTCCTGGGCCCTGACCTCGTAATTAGCGATGGCCTCCGCGGACACGGTCATGGTGGTTTGGGTCCCTCCGCCGCCTCCACCCAGCCCGCCTGGATCCATGACCCCCACAGCGCCTGACGGTGCGCCCCCTCCGCCTCCGGATCCTCGAGGAGGTCGATCCGCCGCAGCAGCTCCCGAGCGTAGGCCCCCGCCGCCGGGCGGTGCATCGCCTCCAGCCACTCCGCGGCCTCCAGGAATGCTTGCCGGTTAATCGGCGTGCCGGCCGGGCTGGCCAGGCACTCCTCGTACCATAGCCTCACCAGCTGTCCTGGATCGGAGGACGTCGCCGGCGAGAGCGCACGGGCCGCCTTCAGGATGTCACTCACCGCCGGGAACCATCGGCGCTCGACCGCCACGGCTCGGATCGCCGCCTGCAAGATCTCGTCCGGTAACGGCTGCAGCAGCTCGGCATAGACCTGGATACTCTTCGTCGACAGCGGCGCCTGAGGATAGGCGGCCTCGAGGAAGCGCAAGGCTTCGGTCAGGGCCTGTTCACTGGCCATGCTGTTTCTCCTCCAGCCAGGCATCCACGGCGGATGGACGTTCCGGGCGCGCAGGTCGCGACAGCGGCCGCGGCGCCTGAAAACCATCCACCCGCCAGCGGTCCAGGATGCTCTGGACAAATCGCACGTTGGGCCGGCGTCCGTCGGAGGATCGACGCGCCTCACCAATAGCAGCGATCACCCAGGCTTCACCCGGTAGGTCCTCGCCGGCGGCGCCGGATGGCAGGGCGCTCGCATGCCGCCCGGCCTCTTCCGCCAGGTCCGCCAGGTCCTCGGCGATGCCAGCCGTGATTGGCCCGCAGCTGTCTTCCCAGGCCTTGACCAGCGAGGCGAACAGATGTTCACCCTCGCGAACGAAGGGGGCCGTCGTCGGCGACGTCCCTCCTGACGGTTCTGTGACGCTTCCTTTGATGGTTAATGACGGTTTGGGTGACATTTGAGGACTCTGAATGTCACCCCCCCCTGCCAGGATGTCACCCTCTGATGCCTCAGAGGTCACTCCAGGTGACAGGATGTCGCCCCTTTCGACAGTTGTGGCGTCTAGGGGGCGCCGTGGGGCTACAGGTAGGGTGATTCGATAGAGATGGACACCATTCGGGCCCGCATTCTCCCGGATCTCAACCTCTTTACCCTCGCCATGGCTTATGTCCTTCAGCAGCCGCTGGACGTGACGCCTTGAGCAGCGCGCCTTGTGCGCAAGCGTGTCGATGGAGGGCCAGCAGTAGCCGTCGTCATTGGTGAAATCGGCCAAGGCCAGCAGGATGAGCAGGGCGGTGCCGGTCTGTTTCGATCGGTCCCAGACCGCGGTCATGACTCGGATGCTCAAACTTCCCTCCCATGAAATAACCCATGGCAGGGGCGGCATAAAACGATCAGGTCGCTGGCCTCTTCGTCCAGATCGCCGAGGTGTTCGTACGTCCTGTGGTGAACGTCAAGGACGCCCGAGCCATTGCAAATCTGGCAACGGTAACCGGCTCTTTGGAGAGCCTCGCGACGTTGCCGGCTCCAATGCTCGGTAGCGAGGTAGTCTACATAGGGTATGGATCTGAAATACCTCCTTGCCGCGGCGACAAAGAGCGCCTCCAACTTGCCAATCACCCTAAGCCGAAGGTCTTGCCCATCGGCCGACAGCGCGAACTGAGGATGGTGAGTCTCGAAGTCCCTAATCATGGCGAGCAGCTGCCCCATCGTCTCGGGCACGCTCACGAAGGAACCGACGAGGTCATCTTTCAGGGTCATCGGTGGCCTTTGCTTCGGAACATGAGGCGCAGTAGTCGGATCGGCCCTGGGCGTCATTCACGCAGAGCTTCCCATCCGGCAGGACCCCCAGGCAGAGCGGCTTCAAGGTCTTGCCTGACCCGGCGTAGCGTTTGAGCTCCACCAGGTGGGGGTCCATCCAGGATGGGGCGGTTTGCTTCCCGGCATCGGGAAGGCTAGAGGGGCCGATCGTTATCTGTTTCGGCATGGGCGCACACCGGCAGCTTGCAGATCAGCCACAGCATCAGCAGGATCGTGAAGCCGAAGATCATCCCTGGTCAACCTCCATGCGGGAGACGGATTTGTCCTCCCAGAGTGACCTGTTTCCGCCATCGTTCCCACCGCCTGTGGCTGGCGGCCCGGAGCCGGCTGAGCCGGCGCCGCTCGACAGCGGGAGCAAGCCGCTGCCGGCGAAAGTTCTCGGCCCGGGAGATCGCATCCAGATTCGACGGGTCGTCGTTGGCCATGTCTCCATCCTGGCGGCGGATCACCCAGCCCGAGGGCAGTGGCCGGCGATGCGCCCTTTCCCAGGCCAGATGGCCGCGCCGGCGCCAGACATTGGGCTCGGCCACCTTAATCTCGACGTAACCTTTGCGCACACGCTCCGTGCCGACCGGCACCCAGCTCTGCAGCCTATTTCCCGGCCGGAATTCCGTCGCCGGCAAGCGCCGCTGTCCCTTCCAGGCGCGGCGGGCGCAGGCCTTGCTGCAGTACCGCTTGCGCCGGAGCAGGCTGGGCCTCACGACCATCACGCGGTGACACCCCGGCCCTTCGCAGGATTTCAGGACACCCATCTAGACATGGCCTTTGGTCCGAAACATGCGGCGCAGCACCCGGGTCGTTCCATGGCGAATTTGCCGGAAGCGGGCTCTGGGCCGCTGGTGTGGCTTCAACCCAGATCCTGGAGGTCGGGGCGCCGGCGGACGGCGGCAGAAGATGGCCGTGAGTAGACTCAAGATCCCGGGCCGACTTCGGTCGGATGGACGGTTCTGGATGGCCCGCGGTTCCTGGGGCCGGATCACTCCTCGGGCGATCAATCCTCGGATCCTGCGCTTCTTGCGAGCGTTGCTCACACTGGTTTTCCCCTGTGCTCATCGGCATTGGGGCAGGTGGCGAAGTGGCTGATGTAGGTGTCTAAGACCTCGGCGAACGGCTCCCCTCGCGGGAGACCGTAACCCGTAACCACAACCCGCTTTTCGGGAGGCTTGTTGAGCGGCATCGCCTTGCCACTCCCCTTCATACTCACCCACATGATCTCCGCGCCGCACGATCGGCAGTTGCTCACTGGATCACGACTCGGTCCTCGCCAGCTCCGGCATGAAACTGATCTGCCTCATCTTCGGCTGGGGCCAGATCGGTTCCAGATACTCCCGACTGGCGTTTGTCGCCGGATGCTTCCGCTCGTAGGCCACCTTGACCACCGCCTGCCGATTCGCCGCCTTGCCCCGGCCGAGCAGGTCATTGGCCCGCCCGCAGACCGCATTCAGCGGGATCCCGGTCAGCTTGGCGATCTGCTGGCGAGAGAGCGGCACCGCCGACTCGAACAGGCAGGCCAGGATCCGGTTGCGCTGGCTCGAGGCGCTGCCAGAGATCACGCTCTCCCGATACCCGGTGAGCGACGTATAGCTCGGCATCAGGGCAACCTCGGCGCGGCCGGTTGATCCGGGTCATAGGACCCATTGCGGATCTGTCCCAAGAGCTCCGCCTGGGCCTCGGACGCCCGCAGCGCCGCCTGGGCGATGGTGATCGTCTCGGCCAGCATCAGCCGCATGCGCGCATTCACCGCCAGAACATCCTCCAATCCGTTACGCAGGGAGTAGGGCACGCCTCGGGGCCGGCCGGCTGCCATGGCACACCTCGTGCAGGTCTGTGACAGAACGCCAAAGGCACGCTACCTTGTAGTGTGAGGGCGCCGGTCAGTGGCCGGCGCCCTCTTCCAAGGAGGAAGGGACAATGAGCCCTGTCTCATCGCCCCTCGAGAGAGCGCGAGCGCCCGCAGGGAACCGTTCGAGTGGAGGGATTAACTCGATGGTTGCCCCAGGCTCCCGCAGGGCGGTTCACGCCCTCTCGAGGGAGGACAAGCACATGCTCAGCAGGAGGCTTCAGGAATTTCTGGAGGAGAAACGGGCGATCTGGTCGCCGGAGACGGAGGAGAAGTACCGCCGCAATCTGACCGAGGCGGCCCGATGGCTTGGCGCCCGGGGGATCCGGGACCCGGCGGACGTCACCGCGGCGGATCTACGGCAGTGGCTGGAGGGTCACCCGAGCTGGGGCCCTTCAACTCGCCACGTCGCCCTGACCGCGCTGCGGTCTTTCTTCGGCTGGGCCGTGGGTCCGGCCCGCTCGCCGGCGCACCAGGTTCCGCTGCCCCGCCGGCCGCTGCGCCCTGGCCGGACACTCTCGATTCGCCAGGCCGCGGCGCTGCTCGAGTCGATCGACAGCTCGAGGCTGAAGGGCATCCGGGATCTGGCGCTGGTCTCATTGCTCCTGGACACCGGTCTGCGGTCGTCGGAGATCTGCCGGCTGGAGCTCGAGCATGTGGAGATCGAGCGAAGGAGCTTTCAGGCACTGACCAAGGGCAGGCGGTGGGAGCGGGGCGTGTTCAGTCACTACACCCAGGCGATCCTGGAGCGCTGGCTGGCGGTCCGGCCGCAGGTTGCCGCGTCCGGCGAGGGAGCTTTTTTCGTTTCCGTGGGAGGGCTCACGCCCGGGAAGCACCTCACCCGCCACGGGCTGCAGCTCATCCTGCGGACCCTGGGGAGGGAGGCCGGCATCGGCCCGATCTCACCCCATGACTTCCGGAGGACCTTCGCCACGCTCGCACTGCGGTCCGGTGCACCGACCCGCATCGTGCAGGTGGCCGGCCGCTGGCGCTCACTCGCGATGGTCGAGCGCTACACCCAGGCGATCCAGCCCGAAGACCTGGACGGCCACTTCCCGGTGGCAGTCCTCATGGGGCTTGGTCCCGGATGAGGAGGCTGGGGGTTCGAAGCCCCTCAGGCACCCCTTATTGCGATACTACTGATTGTTAAGGTTCTGGCTACAGCAAGAACGTCCAGACCAGTAGCGCCAGGAACGCGATGGCGCTGAACGCCAGCAGTAGCAGCACGAAGCCGATCGGGAGCATTAAGACGGCGACGAGCGTGCGGAGATCGACCGCGATGCGACGCAGCAGCAGCTCCTGGACCAGCTGCGCGGCGAATGTTCGGGTGGCCGGATCGGCCGACTGATCGCTCACGATGCGCAGGAGTTCTTTCTCGGATGACATAGCTTTCCTCCCCGGTTGATTTGGCATCTCCAGCCCCCGGGGCTGTGGTGCACCCGCCAGGACTCTCAATCCGAGTGCGGGCAGCGGCCGTGATCGTGGAGCGGCCCGGGAAATCCCTCGCCGGCACAAGGCGGGGGATTTTCTCGTCCCCTAGCTGCTCTCGGCTCCATCCGGCGAGGTGACGACCAGGTCGCTGACCTCCACCTGGAAGACATCCACCAGGCGATTCAGCGTATCCAGCGTCACATTCATCGGCTTGCCGCGCGCCAGACCCTGAGCCGTAGGCCAGGACAGGCCCGACTTCCGCATCAGATCGGAAGCGGTCCAGCCTCGCTCTTCGAGCAGCTCTGGGACCCGCAAACGCAGGATCCCGGGTGGCATGCTGATCACTGGGCCTCCTCTCATGGCGCCATCCTACAGGCTTCCTGGGGAATTGTCAAGCGCAGTATATACCGTGTAAGTTGACACGGTATCAAATCGATTGTATAGTGTGCGCATGGAGACGCCTATGAATGAGTCCCGCAGCCCTCGCCTGCCGGCCGATCCGGAAGGCCACCATCTGATCACCCGGATGAACGCCCTGGTGCTGCTGGGCAGGTTGGATGTCGTCGAGGTGGACCGCGTGGTCCGCGACGAGGACTGGAAGCGGGCCCGACGCCTCATCCGGTCGGTGCGCGACATCCGGCCGCTGCCTGCGTGGGGGCAGTGTCTTCCCAGCGATCGCGGGCCGGGACGATGCCGGATCATCCCGATCGATCCGATGGTCGAGTAAGCCCTTGCCCCTCTACCGAATTCGCCACCGCCCCACGGATGCCTTCCGTTATCTGGAGGCGCCTTCGGCCCAGGATGCGTGCACCCTGGCCGGCTGGAGGATCGGCGACTGCCACGTGAGTCTGCTCCGGGAAGGGCCGCTGACGTATCCAGATCGGCCAGAGCGCCTGATCCTCCACTCGCAGGATCTCACCGAATTGCAGCAGCGCCTGGACGCCTCGCGGGGCGGCCTGTTCCGGATCCAGAGCTATGCCACCAGTGCGCTCGGTTGGGCCGGCGAGCACCCGACCGAAGAGCAGTATCGGAACATCATCCGCCTCATCCAGGACGTGGCCATTGCCACACTCGAGCAGCCCCCGGAGGACCCATGACCCTTCAGAACGTCCCGCTCTCGAAGATCCACCCCAATCCCTGGCAGACCCGCACCGAGGAAGAGCCCGAGACCGTCCAGCGGGTGGGCAACTCCATCTCCAGCGAAGGCCTGCTGCAGATCCCGATCGGGAGGCCTTCCCCGGGCCTCCCCGGCCACGTGCAGCTCGCCTTCGGCCATACCCGCCTGGCGGCGCATGAGTGGCTGGGCCGGGAGAGCATGCCGGTCGAGGTCCGCGAGCTCACCGATCGCCAGATGGCGGAGCTCGCCATCCGGGAGAACCGGGACCGCTCGGACTTATCCCCGATCGAGGAGGCCCGGGCCATGTTCGCCTACCAGCGGGATTTCGGGGCCACGACGGACGAGGTCGCCGCGCTGTGGGGCCTGGAGGCCTCGACCATCCGCTCCAAGCTGCGTCTCCTGAGATTGCCCGAGGCGGTGCAGGCCCATGTCCATGCCGGCCGGCTTCCGGAGCGCACTGCCCGGCAGATCGCGCCTGTCGCCCGGATCGACGCAGGCAAGGCTGCGGAGCTCGCCGATGTCCTGGCCGCCTCAGACGATCTGGATCCGGAGAAGATCACTGGGGAGATCCGCTCCCGCATGGACCAGCTCTCCCGCAAGATCGCCGATCCCTGGGACGACGGCCGAGCCGGCCGGGGCTGGTGGAAGCTGGATCAGCCCTTCCCTGGCCTGTCGGCCAGGACAGGCGAGCCCGGCGCCGAGGTCCGGAAGGAGGAGCTGGCGGAGGCGCTGGCGGATCTCTTCGAGGGCGATCGGAAGCGGGCCGGCGTGGCCGGCGTGGGCGTGCTCGCCTGGCTGGAGGCGCCGGAGGGCATGGCGCTGGCCAGCCACATCCCGGAGGAGGCTGTCGAGCGGGTGCGCCATCTGCTGAGTCCGCCGGCCTGCACCGCCTGCCCCTTCCACGCCGAGGTGGGCGGCATGCACTACTGCAGCTTCGACCCCTGCTGGACGGTGAAGAAACGGGCCTGGATCGCCCAGGACCTGGCCCGGGTGCAGCGGAAGAAGGCGCTCAAGGGCATCGCCCGTTACGACCGGAAGGCCGACGGGCCCAAGGCCGCTAGCGACTATTCCAGTGACCCTGTCGGCACGAAGATTCGCAAGGCGCTCGGGGTCCACCAGCTCACGGACCTGCGCCTGGCCGTCTCGAGCAGCCCCGGCTACACCGAACACGATCACACGGGCTCACCGTTCGTCCAGGTGGTGCTCGTCGGCAAGCAGGCGGTCCAGGCCAAGAAGCGCCGGGAGGCGCCGGTCGATTGGAAGAAGGAGGATGAGGAACAACGCCGGCGGGAGGCCGAGATCGAACGGGTGCAGCAGGCAGCGGCCCCGCACTTCGCCGCGCTCTTCGCCGGCTTCAAGGACTGGACCCTGGTCGAGCGCCTCCTGCGGCTGCTCGCCCGCGACGAAGGGCCGCCCGGACGGCGGACGGAGCTCTTCCCGGACGACAATCCTCGCGCCCGGAAAGCCACCCGCCTGGCCGCCGCCCGGCGCTACCTGGGCCGGGCGTGGGTGGAGCTGTACAGCCAGTGGGCTCTGAGGGACCAGGGCGGCAAGGCCCTGGTCAAGCACCTGCAGGGCGTGGCGAGGACCTCCGGGGTCAAGCTGCCCAAGGGATGGGCCGATCCGGCCCTGAGTGTGGCCGCGGACACGGTGGAGGAGGTGACCCAATGAGCGAAAACCGGGAGCTGAGTGATGTGATGATCGAATTTGTCTCGCGGTTGGAAGCCGATGGAGTTGATGAGGTATCACTAGAATTAGTCAAGCTACGTTGGATTCCAGAGGTCGCCGCCCTCGAAGCCAAGGCTGAGTGGAAGGACGCCTTCGATGAGGGCCAGGTCATTGGCATGCATACAACCTCAACCGATGCCGAGAACCCCTATCCCAAGGGGAGCAATCCCTATGCAGGATGGTCTTTTGGTTTCTGGCGAAGTCGTGACCGGTCTAGGAGATTCGCCCTCGAAGCCAGGCTCGAGGCGATAGACCAATTCGAGGATCTGAAGCAGTTCTGCTACTGGGGCTGATCGCCAACGACTTGGATAACCCACGCGATGCAACCCACGAAGAGGTCATGCGGGCACGAGCCGGATGGCTTCGGAAATTTGCAAAGAGGATCCACACCGACCAAGAGGGGACAAAATGACCGCCCTCCCCTTTTCCCTCCGCCTCAAGTGGATCCGCTTCAAGTCCTGGCTGCGGGCGCGGCGGAGCTCGACCCCCTCCCCCTAATCCGGCTCTACCCGCACGATCCCCCCGTGCGCCCCGGCGCCGGTCCCGGTCGAGACCCACTTCCACTTCCACTCCCCCGCCCCCTCCTTCACGATGTGGTCGGCGTGGTAAGTGCCCACCGAGTCCTTGATCAACTGCGGACTGGTCGGGTAGGTGTAGACGATCTCCGGACCCACCGGCGGCCGCAGACGCAGAACCAGACCCGTGGGATCGATCAGGATGCCGCCGAAGTCCTTGATGGTCACCGAAAAGCGGATGCTGCTCTCGAGTACGAAATGGCTCATGATCCTCTCCTCTCAGCTCTCCCCGGATTGGGGCTCTCCATCCAACGTCACGGCGGGCGCCTCGGATCCGTCGATCTGAACCGCCCGGGCGGCTGAATCATCCAGCACCACGGCCCGAGCCGCGACGCCTGGCAGCGAAACGGCATGGGCAACTGAATCATCCAGCACGATAGCCGGCGCGATCGTGCTCTCCAGATGTGCGGGCAGGACGGGTTGGACCAGGATAAAGGTGACCTGACCGAAATCCGGGACAGGGATGCGCACCAGGATCCGGTCTGGGTAGGAGGGCAGGAAGGACAGGATCGGTACGGAGGGCGGGGCCGTGACGAAGGGGATGAAGAAGGCAGATTCTGCCGGAGACCGCCGGGCAGGCTGCAGAGCAGATGGAACTTCCGGCTCCCAGGAGAGCGGCGGTATGGGGAAGTTCGGCAGCCCCCACGCGCCAAA
>Ga0184639_10000123_pt1 | contig 26118 bp, 20 predicted proteins | sample PLM31_170_b2_FD_133155 | JGI IMG/M metagenome (GOLD analysis project Ga0184639, IMG submission 133155) | Groundwater sediment microbial communities from an aquifer in East River, Colorado, USA - PLM3-1_170_b2 | ecosystem: Environmental > Terrestrial > Soil > Riparian zone | place: USA: East...
GACGGCGAACTTTACGCCGGCGAGCTTTGTGGTGACGACGAATCCCGTCGGCTTGAGCGTCACGGTGGACGGGACTCCCTACACGGCGCCGCATTCGTTCTCGTGGACACCGGGCACGACGCACTTCATCGCCACGACATCCCCGCAGACCAGTGGTGGCACGAGCTACCAGTTCCTGTTTTGGAGCGACGGGGGGGTGCAGGGGCACGTGGTGACGGCGCCGAGCAGCCCGACGACGTACACGGCGGCGTTCCAGACGAGGTATCTGTTGACGACGTCGGTGAGCCCGCCCGGAAGCGGGAGCGTGGCGACGTCGCCGGTGAGCGGGGACGGGTTCTATGACTCGGGGACGGTGGTGGAGCTGACGGCGGCCGCCAACTCCGGCTATCAGTTCGCGAGCTGGAGCGGGGACGCCGGCGGGACGGGCAACCCGACGACGGTGACGCTGAGCGCCCCGCGGTCGGCGACGGCGAACTTTACGCCGGCGAGCTTCGTGGTGACGACGAATCCTGGCGGCTTGAGCATCACGGTGGACGGAGCTCCCTACACGGCGCCACAGGCATTTTCGTGGACGCCGGGCACGACGCACAGCATCGCGACGACATCCCCGCAGACCAGTGGTGGCACGAGCTACCAGTTCCTGTTTTGGAGCGATGGGGGGACGCAGAGCCACGTGGTGACGGCGCCGGACAGCTCGGCGACCTATACCGCGACGTTTCAGACGAGGTATCTGTTGACGACGTCGGTGAGCCCGTCCGGGAGCGGAGGCGTGGCGGTGTCGCCGGTGAGCGGGGACGGGTTCTATGGCGCGGGGACGGCGGTGGAGCTGACGGCGACCGCCACCTCCGGCTACCAGTTCGCGAATTGGAGCGGGAACGTCAGCGGGGCGGGCAACCCGGCGACGGTGACGATGAGCGCTCCGCGGTCGGCGACGGCGAACTTCTCGCCGGTGAACGAAGTTTCGACGAGGTATCGAGGTTTGGAGCACACGGCGGTGGGTGGGGCGTTGCTGACGCGGAGCGGAGGGAATCTGGGCACGCTCTCGATCACGGGGATCGGCAGCACGGGTCAGGACGGGGTGTCGATCGGCGTGGGAGAGTTGGGGAGGAGCGACAGCACGACGGTGGGTTTCTCGCTGTTTTTAGATCAGGCGGGGACGGTGGGTCAGGACAGCGCGCGCACGACGGAGACGCTTCGTGGGTCTCTGGGTGGGCTGGTGGATCAGGTGTTGGGCTCGGTGATGAGCCACAGGACGGGATCTCAGACGGGGACGATCGGGGTGAATTTCACGCCGCTGGGGGTGACGAGCTATCGGGTGCAGATTTTCAGCGGTGGGGTGCTGGTGTACGGAGCGAGCGGTCTTGCGGGCACCAGCATCAGCTATCAGCTCTCGGCGCCCCTTCTGGCGCCTTCGATCGTGGGGCGCCAGCAGGGTGCAGGGGATCCCTTTGGCGGGCTGGACATTACGCTAGTGAAGAAGCCGGCCGGCACCGTGGCGGCGAGTGGGAGCTTCTCGTCGATGGTTACGGTGGATTTGGAGGACGGGACGGGGCCGTATAGTGGGGACATGGTGGTGTTTGTGGGGGAGCAGGAGCCGTCCCCCGTGGTCGTGAATCGGGTGGAGGTGCTGGCGTCGAACTTCACGGCGCTGGCGTTCCGTGACGAGGCGCTTCGGGAGTTTGGCCAGCGGAACCGCGTATTGGGGGATGCGTTTTTTGCGGGATGTGCGACGTGCGCGGTGGGTGGCAAGCCGGGATTGGTGGTTTCCAACATTGGCTCGACGGGGAACGATGGTGTCGAGATCGAGGTGGAGGGGGGCGCCAACGACAGCACCGACGTGGGTGTCCATCTGGGGTTGGATCCCGTATCCACCGTGAGTTTGAGCAACGCGCATCTTCTGGCCACGTATCGCGGGACGCTGAACGGTGTCTCGGACCAGGCGCTGGGCGTGGTGTCCCAACAGAGGACGGGATTTCAGACGGGAGCCATGAGCGTGGATTTCTCTCCGCTCGGTGTCGGCACGTACCGGGTGGAGGTGCGTAGCGGTGGGGCGCTGGTGTACGGGGCGAGCGGACTCTCGGGCACGAACATCAGCTATCAGCTTTCGGCGCCCCTTCTGGCGCCTTCGGTGGGGGAGCGGCAGCAGGGTGCAGGGGATCCCTTTGGCGGGCTGGACATTACGATAGTGAAGAAGCCGGCCGGCAAGGTGACGGCGGGTGGAAGCTTCACGTCGATGGTCGACGTGAATTTGGGAGATGGCTCGGGGCTTCACTCCGGGGACGCACTGGCGTTCGTGGGGGAGCAGGTGGCGACTGCCGCGTCCCTGAGCCGTGTGACACTGGGCGCGTCCAACTACGCCCAGCTCACGCTCAGCGACGAGACGATCTCGCTCGGCTCGGCGCCGCAGGTCGTGGCGCCGGCGGTGGTGAGTGGTGTGGAGGGGAGTCCTCTGAGTTTCACGGTGACGGCGTCGGATCCGGACGGAGAGGCGATCGCGGCGTTGACGGCGGGGCCTCTTCCGCTGGGCGCGACGTTCACGTCGAATGCGGGACACACGTCGGGGACGGTGAGCTGGACGCCGGGCATGACGCAGGCGGGAACCTACAGCGTGACGTTTGCGGCGTCGAACGCGCGGTCGGGCTCGGCGACGACCGTCATCAACGTGATCAATAACGTGGTACAGCCTCCTTCTGTGACGCCCTTCATCCATGAAACGGCGGATGCGGTTGGAGTCACCGGGCAGTTCACCTCGCTCCGAATGGACACTCAGGGCCATCCCCGCATCAGTTATTACGACCAGACCAACGGCGGCCTTTGGTTCGCCACCAAGACGAGCGTCGCATGGAACCTCGAGGCCGTCGATGCCGGCGGAAACGTAGGCCGGTACTCCTCCCTGGCCCTTGACGCGCAGGGCAGACCGAATATCAGCTATTACGACCAAACCAACGGTGACCTTAAGTTTGCCTCCAGGGGGGGAGGGATCTGGACCGTCGAGATCGTCGATGCCACGGGAAACGTAGGCGAGTACTCCTCCCTGGCCGTTGACGCGCAGGATAACCCCCGCATCAGCTACTACGACCAGACCAACGGCGACCTCAAGTTTGCCTCCGAAACGGGAGGGATTTGGACCGCCGAGGTCGTCGATCCCACGGGAAACGTGGGCCAGAACACCTCGCTCGCGTTGGATGCTCAGGGGAATCCACGCATCAGCTACTACGACGCGACCAAGGGCGCCCTCAAGTTCGCCTTCAAGAGTGGGAACAGCTGGGTCCTCGAGACCGTGGATGGATCGGGATTCGTGGGCCAGAACACCTCGCTGGCGCTTGACGCCCAGGGCAATCCCCGAATCAGCTACTTCAACGCCACGAGCGGAGACCTGAATTTAGCGTCCAAGAGCGGGAGCGCCTGGTCCTTTGAGACCGTGGATGGAACGGGGGTCGCGGGCAAGGATAACTCGTTGGAGTTGGATACGCAGGGCAGCCCCCGCATTAGCTACTACGACGTCAGCAACGGCGACCTCAAATTCGCTTACAGGAATGGGGGCGCCTGGGCCCTCGAGACCGTGGACGCCACGGGGGACGTGGGCTCCCACACCTCATTGGCGCTGGATGCGCAGGGCAACCCCGGTATCAGCTACTGGGACGCCGATAGTGGCGATCTCAGGTACACGGACTCAGCGGTACATGTAGTAGGGCCCGGGAGCGGGGATTTATGGCCTGTCGGAGCGCTCCGAAATGTTGGATGGACGGGTGTGGGACCGGTTTCAATTTCCATATCAGGTGACGGCGGGGTGTCTTACCAGACGCTGCTCACCGGTGTCGGAACGAACTCAGTCGCCATCCGGGTTCCGCATCTGCCCACTCACTTCGCCCGGATGCGAGTCGAACGTGCCGCTCCGCTATCGACCGCATTTTCCGAATCGCTCTTCACGATCCAGACGTCGGTGGCGCTTCTCTCTCTGCTCGCTGCGCCGGCAGCTTCTGGTATCGATGGCGTAACCCTTTCCTGGGTGACGGATCCGGGGCCGGAGGATCTGGCGGGATACCGGCTGGAGAAGTCCTCGGCCTCGGGTGCGTGGCAAACGCTGGTAGGGCTGACACGCGAGACAAGCTACACGGATCAGTCCGGGGGCCCTGGGGCGCGCTACCGACTGTTCGCGGTAAATGGTCTCGGCGACGAGATTATGTTGGGGGAAACGTCGCTTCGGCTGTCGAGACCGCTTGCGGCTTGGCCATTGCCCTATCGGGGCGGCAAGCTGACGGTATCCTTTGCGACCGCAAGCGCTGTGGGAGGGGCACCGGCACCAGCGAAAGTATCTCTATATGATGTGCACGGTCGTCTGGTGCGGACGATCGCGCGTGGTTCCTTTGGCGCAGGTTATCAGTCCACAGCTTGGGATGGGCGTGACGAGCTCGGCCGAGAGGTGGCCGCCGGGATCTACTTCCTGCGGACGCACGGCGCATCCGGCGACAACCGCTCCATCAAGATCGCGGTGTTGCGATGAAATTGCGGCAGCGTGAGAGGATTCCGAGGTGAATCGGTCATGAACCGCTTGCCCAGGCTTCGCCGCGCGGACTGCTTCCTCGGAGCCGCGGCCGCACTCCTGCTATCCGCGGCACCGCTCCCCGCCGCGACGCTCTTTGGCCTTCTGAACACCGGCGAGCTATACCACTCCACGAACGGCGGTGTCACTTGGACCGCCTTCGGCTCGATTCCGGTGCACGACGCCGTGGGACTGGCGGCGGGCACCTCGACCAGCGATCTCTACCTCCTGAGCCGCTCGGGAAGCGTCTATCACTCCGTGAATGGCGGCTCCGCGTGGACTGCCGTCGGCGCGATCGCGGCATCGGACGCCGTGGCGCTCACGCTTCGTCCCGACGGCGGGATCATGGCACTCACTCGAACCGGCACGTTGTATCTCTCCACGAATCTCGGGGTGTCGTTCACGGGTCTCGCCGCGCTCACCGGCTCGAACTGGATCTCGCTCACGCGGGGCCCTCTGGGCCGCTACTACGCCCTGACCGAGACAGGAGAGGTGGCGGAGAGCCAGGACGACGGGGTGACGTGGACCACGGTCGGGGCGGTCACCGTCTCCAACGCGGTCAGCATGCACCGCAAGGGAGCGGAGCTTTACATGTTGATGAGCACCGGCGAGGTAGCCCGGAGCCTGAACTATGGGCAGACGTGGGTGACGGTGGGTGCGATGACGGCGAGTGGGATGAGGGCGCTGGTGGACGACGGGACGCAGCTGATCGCCGCGGCGGAGACGGGGGAGATCGCGACTTCGTCGAACGGTGTCACCTGGACCTGGGTTGGCGCGATCAATCAGCTATCGGTAATGGCGCTGGGGAAGGACACACCGCTCGTAACGGGCGTGGAGGGGGAGTCCTCGCCGCCGAGGTTCGTGGCACGGGCGCCGTATCCGAATCCGAGGGTAGGTGCGGGCGGCGCGACGTTTCCGTTCACCAGTTCGGGCCCCGATCACGTGCGGATCGAGCTCTTTGGGGTCGATGGGAGGCTCCTGGCGCGGCGAACGGGGGAATCGTTCGCAGGCTCGGGGGCCCACGAGTTCCACTGGGAGCCCGCGGGGCTCCCCTCGGGGACGTACCTCGTGCGGCTCACGACCACCTCGGGGAGAACCGCCGCGACCAAGTGGACACTCGCTCGCTGAGCGCGAGTTCCACGTCGGGGGCCTAACCGGCGGCAAGATGCGCAGCGGCTTCGCCCGCGCGGGGGAAGTTCACACATGGGATGAGAAGGCCGAAGTCGGGTGGGCTATGTTGTGGTGGTTGGCAACGGTCGGTTGTCCACCACACCCATTCCGGAGGTTGGCCATGTATTCGCTTGAAATCTAGACACCTGTGTTGTATACTGCCGGGGTTAATCTCCAAGATCGGGGTCGTGCCAATGGAGGGCCTCGATACGCATGTGGCTTTTCGTGGTTACACTTCCTAGCTTTGCTACTGCTGCCATCACCCTGCCAGCGCCCCGCGCTCCTGGACGCCGATCAAGAACACCTCTGCCGCGGATGCATCCTAACGTTCAGGGTCTAGATCGGGGTATCAGCGTCTTCCATGGGGGTCGCCGGACGCGGGGCCGGTTGCCTGGCCCGTTATCTGCCCGGGCGCACGCGGTTTCTCTCACGCTCGCGACGGTCATCCTGTGCCTCGCACCAAGTGGTTCCGAGGCGGATCCAAACCCGGAACCGGTTTCCTGCGGCGACCGCTGCCTGATATCCGCCACGGGTCTTGTACCCATCCCTGAACAGGTCACATTGCGGCCAGCCCCGCTGGATGGGAATGTGGAGCAATGGTATTCCTATTCCACGAGAAACTTGATCCCCGGCCTGGAGTCCATTCGCCAAATCTGGCTCGAGCTCAACAGATGTGCGATCGGGGCCATTCGCCAACCCCTGGTTTCGGATCCTCCGGGAGAAATCTCCTACCACGATCCCGCCTGGAGCGCGGATGGGAGGTTCCTTGCCTATGTCCAAACGGACGCCACTTCGTCGAGCATCTATATCCAGGAGTTTCAACTCAGCCTGATTCTCGCGGAGGCGATTGTCCGCGTGGGCGCGCCGCGCCTTGTCGTGGCTGGAGGAGCGGGGGTTAGCAATCGCCACCCGGCTTGGCGACTCGACGGACTCGAGCTGGCGTTCGATTCAAATGCCTCCGGCTCAAGCATCGATCTTTATACCATCGCCGTGGATCCAAGCGCGCCTTTGCCGGTACCACCGCCATCACCGGTTCAGCGGACCTTCAATAACAACAGGGCGGAGCAGGCACCCGCGTACAGTCCGGATGGGCGAAGGCTCGCTTTCACAACGAATCTCTTTGGACCCAACGTGATCGAGATACTAGACCTCGGAACAGGGCAAATCACGCTGGCCGAGACCAACTTCAGATTCGTTTCGCACAACAATCCTCGCTGGTCGAGCGACGGCCGGGCGATCCTTTACGACGCGCCAGGGGGTGAAGACCCGACCGAGCCGCCGCGCATTTGGTGCTTGGTGCTGGCGACACAGGTCAAGCAGCAGATCACGAGTGGCAGTCCCTTTGGTGACTTCGGCGTGGACGTTTCCCATCGAACTAATCTCACCGTTGATGGAACGCCGTTCAACTATATTGTGTTCGCCTCCAATTTGCACGCTTGGCGAGCTGCCAATTGCTGTGGTGCGTCTCCGACGCTCGATGTCACGGTCGATCTCGATCCGAACGTCATCAATCTAAAGAGCCTCGCGCCCTGGGTCACGGCCCATATTGAGCCCTCGGGGTTCGATCCGGCGAGCATCGATATCTCCACCCTGCGCCTCGCGGGATCGGTGCCGGCGGCGCCCAAGTTCGCGATCGTGGGGGACCACGACGGGAACGCGACGCCGGACCTGATGGTGAAGTTCAGGCGCGAAGCGCTGGATCCGCTCCTCACACCTGGCGTGAACGAGCTTGCGGTGACCGGCTCGCTTGTGACCGGAGAGCATTTCGAGGGCCGGGACGAGGTCCGAGTGATCGATCCACCCAATGCGCCTCTGTCGGCCTCGGTGGCTCCGAACCCGCTCAATCCGGCGGGGGTGTTGACCGTCCGGACCGCGAGGCAAGGTCCTGTCACGGTGAGCATGTTCGATCTTCACGGGCGGCTGGTTCGAAGGCTCCTGGATCGTCAGATCCTCGGCCCCGGTATCCACGAAGTGAGAATCGACGGCCGTGGGCGGCGGGGCGAGACTTTGGCCTCCGGCGTTTACCTCTATCGGGTGGAGACCGTCGAAGGTGTCCTGACGGGGCGAGTCGCGATCTTGAAGTAGGGCGCCAGCCCGTAGTATCCGAAAACTCAAATCTGCTGGAGCGTCACGGGTTGCCACCCGTCTGATACCCTCCCCCAATGATCGACACGATCCAGCTCCAGCTCCTCTTGGCGACCTTCGCCGCCTGGGCCAACCGCCAGCAGGCCGGCGTGATCGCCTATCTGATCGAAGAGAACCGAGTTCTCAAGGAACAGCTCGAGTCGGGCGGGACGCGTCTGCGCTTCACCGATGATCAGCGCCGCCGGCTAGCCGCGAAGGGCAAGCCGCTGGGCCGAAAGGCGTTGAGGAAGATCGCGACGATCGTGACGCCTGAAACGATCCTCGGCTGGCACCGGCGGCTCATCGCGGCCAAGTGGACGTATCCGCCTCGTCGAATGGGTCGGCCGGGTGTCATGCGCGAGATCCGCGAACTGACGGTCCGCATGGCGGAGGAAAACCCGAGCTGGCGTTACGCCAGAATCCAGGGCGCCCTCAGACACGTCAACCATCGTGTGGCCCGCAGTACGATTGCCAAGGTATTGAAGGAGCACGGGATCAAGCCCTCGCCCGACAGGCCCATGAGTTGGGCGACATTTGTCCGGTCGCACGCGCATCTGATCGCCGCGGCGGACTTCTTCGCTACTGAGGTTTGGACCGTGCATGGGCTGGTCCGGCATTTCACATTGTTCTTCGTGGATATCTCGACGCGCCGCGTTCACATCGCAGGAACAACGGCGAATCCGACGACCGCTTGGATGGAGCAGATGGCCCGCGACGTTACTGACTGTGATACGGGCGTTCTCCGCCACAAGAGGCTCCTGATCATCGATCGCGACGCGGTGTTCTGTCCGCGGTTCAAGGCAACTCTGGGAGGCGCGGGCGTCGAGATTCTGATGACGGCGTACCAGGCGCCGAACATGAACGCGCATGCCGAGCGATTCGTGCGATCGATCCGCTCAGAGTGTCTGGATCAGATGATATTCGTTGGAAGGGCTTCCCTGGAGAAGACCATCGCCGACTACGTCGTGCACTATCACGACGAGCGGAGCCATCAGGGACTTGGTAATGAGCTCGTGAGCCGGGTACCGGCGCAGCGCGAGGGCGTCATCGAGGCGAGCGAGCGGCTCGGTGGGCTGCTGAAGTACTACTACCGGCGGGCGGCGTGAGAGGTCCAATCGACTTTTCGTACACTACGGGGTCGGTCGGGCGCTTTTACAGCCAATCATGGATCGCGCGGACGCGGCTGGCCAGCCGTGCTACCTGGAGACAGCCCAACCGAAGAACGTCGCCTTCTACGAACATCTCGGCTTCCGGCGATTAGTGGAAACCGTGGAGTCGCAGAGCGGGCTACGGCTGTGGACGTTCCGCCGGGATCCGATTACGCCGCAGGCGTCCGCCGTCTAACAGCGGTAGCAGCGATTCCCGCGCATCCACCAGCCGCTCAAGGAGCCGCGACAGGCCAGGTCCAGGCGCTGCTCTCACCTCAGTGTCTTGCCGTGGTAGTTGCTCGCGTGCTCTTCTCGCGATTTCGGGATGACATACGGGCACTGATGAGGCGCGTTGCCAGACTACGCAGCTCACGCGGTCTCGGTTTCGTGCGCCTCATCGCGCGATGCGTGGCTCTAGGGCCCGGCGATCACCGAGTAGAGCTCCTCGTCGCTGGGATGGGCCGCTTTCGGGCCCTCACGGGGCAGAAATGAGGTAGAACCTTGCTCCCTTAGTGATCAAGGATCGATTTTCCCGCATCAAGTCACCTGCTCCGAGACGATCGCCAAGATTTGCTGCAACTGCTCAAGAGAGGCGGGCTTAACCAGGTGGTGATTGAATCCCGCTTGCAGTGAAGTCTGCCAGTCTGACTCCTGACCATAACCCGTCAAGGCGACCAATACGACATTCTTAAGAACTGGATGCTGCCGGATCCGTTTCGCCACCTCATAGCCGTTCAGGCCCGGCAAGCCGATGTCCAACAACACCAAGTCCGGTTGGTAATCGAGGGCCGCTTGCACTGCCGTCGGCCCGTCGTGAGCTGGCCGAACATCATGCCCCAACGCTTTCAGCAGCATTGAGAAGCTCAAAACCGTGTCCACGTTGTCATCGACCACCAGCACCCGCAAGGGGCGAATGGTCGGCTGGCCGGCTTCCGTGATCGGCGACGGCAGCTGCGGCTTGTAAGTCGGCAGCACCGGCAGACGCACGACGAACTCGCTGCCCTGTCCCAAAGCACTGTAAGCCTCGACTGTTCCTCCGTGCAGGTCCGTGATCCGTTGCACCAAAGCCAGTCCGATGCCCAACCCGCCTTGTGAGCGGTCCAAGGAGCGCTCCGCCTGCGTGAACAGGTCGAAGATGCAAGGAAGGAGTGCCGGGGTGATGCCAACGCCCGTATCCCGCACCCGCAACACACACTCATCGCCCTCTTGTTGGACGGTCAGCGAGACGCGACCCCCTTCCTCGGTGTATTTGGCGGCGTTGGTGAGCAGGTTCACCAAGACCTGTTCCAGCCGCGCAGCGTCGGCGTGCAGCCAGATCGGTTCAGGCGGCAGCGACACCGTGAGTTCATGTCGGCGTTGCTCGATCAGCGGGCGAACGGTCTCCACCGCAACTTCCACGATGTCGCTCACGGCGACCGGTTCTCGGCGAATCTGAATCCTGCCAGTGGTGATGCGGGAAACTTCGAGCAGGTCATCAACGAGATGTTGAAGTTGTCCCATTTGACGTTCGATGATGCAGCGGGCCTCCTTCTGAATCGGATTCTCGCTCCCCCGCTGGAGACCAAGCAGTTGCACGGCGTTGGCGATGGGAGCGAGGGGGCTGCGAAGCTCATGACTCAGCATCGCCAAGAACTCGTCCTTGCGGCGGTGCAGGTCCGACAACTTTGCCGCCTGCTCCCGCATCTGCTTCTCTAAGCGGCTGCGTTCGGTGACATCGCGGGCGGCGGCGAACACTCCCTGCAGCTTACGGTCGCGGTCGTGGAAGGTGGTCGCGTTGTAGGACACCACCGTTTCCTGGCCGTCCCTGGCGCGCGCCGTGAGCTCGTAGTCGGTGACCTTGCCCTCGCCCAGCACCAGCTTGATGCCCGCCTCGGCCCGCTCCGGTTCGGTGAAGTAGTCCTTGAACGGCGCGCCGATCAGCTCGTCGCGCGTGCATCCGGTAAGAGCCTCCATCTGCTTGTTTACGTCGGTGATAATTCCGCGCGGATCTGTGGTGATCAACGCATCAATGTTAGATTCAATAAGAGATCGTGTGTAAAACTGTTGGTCGCGCAAGCGCTGATCGAGCAGCATTCGCTCGGCTTCCACTTGCTTACGTGCGGTATTATCAGTGCCGATCAGTAGATAACCGATGATTTCCCCTTGTGGGTCGCGCAGCGCCGTGACCGACACGATGGCGGGAAAGCGGCTGCCATCTTTGCGGACGTAGGTCAATTCGTAGATGTCCTCGATCCCGCGCGCGGCCTTGAAGACCAGGGCCTCGAAGCCCGGGGTGATCGTGGCGGCGAGCTCAGTGCTCAAGGATTTCGCGCGCGTAATTACTTCCTCCGGATCAGAAATGTCGGCTGGAGTAATCGTGTCGAGCACTTCGGCGGCCGCGTAGCCCAGCATGCGCTCGGCACCGACGTTGAAGATTTGAATGACACCCTTCTCGTCGGTGGCGATGCTCGAGAAGTTGGCGCTGTTGAAAATGGCGTTCTGCAGGGCGCCTGCCTTGAGCAACGCCTCTTCCGCCTGCTTGCGGGCTGTATTATCGGTGCCGATCAACAGATAGCCGATGATTGCGCCTTGATCGTCGCGCAGCGCCGTGACCGAGACGACTGCCGGAAAACGGCTGCCGTCCTTGCGGATGTAAGTTAGCTCATAGATGTCCTCGATCCCGCGCGCGGCTTTGAAGACCAGCGCCTGGAATCCCGGCGAGATCGGGGTGGCGAGTTCCAGACTCAACGCAGCGGCACGCGCGATCACCTCCTGCGGTTCGGTGATGTCGGCCGGCGTGATCCTATTAACCACCTCGGCGGCCGTGTAACCCAGCATGCGCTCGGCGCCGACGTTGAAGATTTGAATTACGCCCTTCTCGTCGGTGGCGATGCTGGAGAAGTTGGCGCTGTTGAAGATGGCGCTCTGCAACGCGCCTGCCTTGAGCAACGCCTCTTCTGCCTGCTTGCTGGGGTTCGTCATACCCCTCCCAATTGTGGCAGCACAGTGGAACTGGGCCGTCTCGCCAGTCGGCTGAAGAGAGCCGACAGACAAGTCAATATTTGATGCTATCATATCGGAAGCATCGACCATCGCGCGGCTCGCGAAGGCGAAGGACAAGGTGGAACAAGAGCACTGATTACATGCTGCCGAATCGGGCATTGACACTCGCTGTACGCGGGTAGAAGATAATCAATTACGAAGTTTGTGCGGTGCTGCAGTCCTGTTGAATGGGGGACCCAGTGGCCCGGCACTCGACCCCTTCCTTGAAGTTCCTTCCTCTCGTCGTCGCCTTCCTGATCGCGGCGGTCATCGGGATCGCACCCGGCAGCGCCACTGCCACTCGCGTCACCTCGGCCGCGAACATTCCCTACTCCGGCATTTCCCCCGGGGGCGTCGACATGGCGACGGGAGAGATCATCGTCGTTTGTCGTCCCGATCTCGCGATCGATGGCCCGTTCCCGGTCGGGTTCCGCCGCTACTACGCCTCGATGCTGACTCGGGAGGGGCTCGCGTCGGGACATCTGGGACCCAACTGGCTGGGGAGCTATGACTGGAGCCTTTCGGTCGCGAGCCCGATGGTGAACGTGGTGACGAACCGGGGTCAGCGGATCCCGTAGTGTCCGAAAACTCGAACGTGCTGCAACACTACCACTTGCCCCACGAGCGGTGGATGTGGCGGCCCGAAGGCTTCGGGTTCCGGGGGAAAGGCCCGATCTGAGCTCAGACCGACACAGACCCCTCGGGAAGTTCGAACAGGGTTACGTTCGGGGAGCCAAATCAAAAGGTGCGAACTCCTGGGTTCGCGCTGGAGATAGACGCCCCGGTGGCGAGAGCTGCCGGGGCTTCGTAGTTGTGGGCCGGGGCGCGAGTTGGGGGCACTGCCCTGCGCTCTTGAGCCCGCTTCGCCCGTCCGCGAATGTACCAGGGCGCCCTTGCGCGCTTCCGGCCGATGTGGGCACAATCCGGCTCTCTGACTCTCTGGCTCTCTGGCCGCTATGGTTGGGATGCGCATGGGTCAGCCGAAACAGGCTCGGGCTGTTTTGGTGGCCTAGGATCCGACTTCCTCATCTTGGCGGGCGCCGAAGTCGTCCTGCGGGCGATCGGAGGTGAAGCCGTGCGTATCCTCTACATATTTCCGCACCCGGACGACGAATCGTTTGGGCCCGCGCGCGCCATCGCGGCACAGCGGCGAGCTGGACACGAGATCTATCTCCTGACGCTGACCCGAGGCGAAGCGACCAGCGTCCGACACAAATTCGGGTGGACGCTGGAGGAGATGGGTGCGGCGCGCCACCGTGAGATGCAGGATGTTAAGAAGACGCTCGAGCTCACCGACATGCGCGTGCTGAATTTTCCAGACGGTAAGTTGAAGGAGCTCGATCCGTGGACCATCGAGAAAGCCATTCGCGAGGAAGCTCTCCGAGTCAAGCCGCACGTCGTCGTCACGTTCCCTGTGCATGGGATCAGTGGCTTCCACGACCACATCGTCACGCACACCACGGTGTCGCGCGCCTATCTCGAGCTGCGCGGCCCGGAGCAGCCTTGGTTGCAGCGATTGGCCTACTTCACGATGGTCACCGCGCCGGCAGACTTCCCGTGGCACGTGAACGTCACCAAGCCGGAGGAGATCGACTGCGCGTTCGAGGTTACGGACGCCGACATGGGACGGTTTCACGAGGCGCTCGACTGCTACGTGACCTACGCGGACGTCATCGCCGCGACCAGGATCCACGAAGTCTTCGGCAAGGACGTCCATTTCGAGATCTTCCGGGAGGATCACAAGCCGCCTCTGGCGGATCTCTGCGCGGGACTGAAGGAGTAGCGCGGCTTGCGACGCCGGGCGTCTCGGGTCGCACCCCAGGTGTGACTGATCTCGGTCACCAGCGACGAGCCGATCAGATGAAAGAGTGCGAACTCGCGGGTTCGCGCTGAGATAGGGGCCCCGGTGGCGAAGGCTGCCGGGGCCGTCGTATTTGGGGCGCCATTATGCGATATTTGGGACTGTGGTCGTCCCGCCGATGGCGCCCCTCGGGGCCTCCCCAGCCTCCTGGACGGCCGCTCTTGCGCTCCCAAGTGCCCAACCGCCAGAATGCGACTCTCTTGATCTCTGGCTCTCTTGCGGGCAAGACCAGTGGCGGTCTCGGCCCAGCGGCTAGTCAACCGTACCTGCCCCCGAGGAAATAAGTTGATACAGGCGGTGCTGACAACCCTAGTTGGCCTTCTTCTCGGGACTTGCCACAGCGCGGCTCGGGCTACAACCGTTCTACCAGCTGACTTGCACACGTGCGTTCGGCTAGCGGGAGTGGCGTTCGCGGGGACAGTTTCAGCCAAATCAGTCGAGCAATTGGAAACCACGATCGTTACCCATGTTCACTTTACGGATGTGAAGTTTGTAAAGGGCGCCCCCAAGCTCGGAGGGACGCGGCTGGCGCTGAACGGCGGGGTCGTGGGAAACAGGCGTGTATTCTCTTCCGGAGAGCCGGAGTTCGAGATCGGAAAGCGCTACATCGTGCTCGCTTATGGTGACTTCGGCTCACCTCGAAACTCCTATCTCCCAATTGTTGGGCTATTTCAGGGTTTCTTCCAATTGGAGCGTGACACCAGACACGGGCGAACAGTCGTCTTCGACTGGGCTAAGCGGCCGGTCGTCAGGGTTGACGGGCATAGACTCGTCGTCACGGGTCCAAGAGGTACGGTGAAAGGACATGACGCCAAGGTGGCAATTCTCCCACCGGAGGAGGACCCAGGTACGAGAATGTCCGAGGAGAGTTTCCTCGACGAAGTCGCAAGACTGGCGATCGAGGGAACCGTTGCTGGCACCGTTGTCAACGAGCACGGCGTGGGCATCCCATACGCAAACGTGATCATTAGCGAGGTGTTCGTGGGCACACTCACCGGCCCGAGCGGCCAATTCAGCTTCGCTGGAGTTCCGGAGGGGACCTACACACTATGGGCGCGACGCGTAGGTTATCTCAAATGCGAAAAGGTAAATGTGCCCGTGATGGCGAGCGACACGACGCTTGTGAGACTCGTGATGCGAGTCGACCCGGTGAAGCTGTCAGAACATCAAGGCAAGGCCAAGGACGACCTGGGTTGGATTCCACCGTGCCCACGGAAGCGGGTCGATCTCAGTTCGTGGAAGCTGATAGACAAGGGGAGGTTTTCGTTCCGGCTGCCCGCGACATTCAGCGCGATCAAGGTTCAGGGCAAGGATCTCGCCGGTGAGAAATGTGTATTCCGTACCGTCGGGCAGCCGCACGCGGCGGTTCCTATAGCGGAGCGCCCGGCTGAAGACATGGACGCCTTGGCGTCCCATCACGGCAAGCTTGGCGGACCAGAAGGAATGCCAGTGGGCGTTGTCGCCGGCATCAGGGACGCCGGTGTAAAACCTCACTTTGGAAAGGCTCCAACTCGCCTCGAGGGCGCAGACGGCTGTCGCGAGTGCGACAACGTCGAAGTTCGGAAACGTGTACCCGAATGCTTCCTTCGCTGCGTGGAACAGATTCTGCCCGTCCACGAACGCCACGACTCTCTTAACTGAGGGCTCGATCATGTCTGGTGGGGAAAAAGATAACCCCGCCCGAGGCCCGGAGGCATGTCGAGCGGGGAGCAAGTAACACCCCTATTATACGGCATCCAGCCGGGTTGGCTGTAGGGAATTCGGCGACGTCGGATAACATCGCAACCCATTGCCATAATGCAACTTTCCGCCATTTTTATCCGCAGGTCAAGCCGGATCTGCGAAGACCCGCTGGTCCTGCCCCAGCCGCGGGACTGTCCCGTGTCGGGCCCCCGACTAGAGCCGGCCGATCTGCGCGTAGAGTTCCTCGTCGCTGGGATGCGTGTACGCGACCGTGGTGATCGGATTCGCGTGCCGCGCGAAGCGCTGGGTCAGGAAGAGGTCCTTCGTCGCCCGGTAGACGTTCGTGATCGCCGTGTGCCGGAGAGCGTGGAAGTGATAGACGCGCTCGATTCCCGCCGTAGCCTGCCATTTCCGGAATATGATCTGGACGCGCCTAAGCGAGATACGGTGGAACTGGATCGAGACGAAGAGCGGCGCCTTCTGGGCCATCGACTCGTCGATCACCCGCTTCGAGGCGAGATGGTCCGCCACCGCCGACCGCACCCGTTCCGACAGAAACGCCACGCCACCTCGGCGCCCCTTGGTGATCCCATTCGGCAGGACGACCTTCCAGGCCACCTCTCCCGACTTCGTCGCCACGTCGCCCACGTTGAGGCCCACGAGCTCGCGTAGGCGAAGGCCCGTGCCGAGGGCGAGGGTGAGGAGTGCCAGATCCCGGCGGCTGCCCTCCCGGGCGACGGCCCCCAGGAGACGGGATTGCTCCTCGCTGGAGAGCGTCATCGGGGGACACCCTAAGCGGCGATCAGAGGACACTCAGAAGCGACGTTGACACCACTGCCGCATGTCGCGCGAGCCGAATCTGGCGAAACCACTAGGAGGGGGGCGAGCTTGGCGCAGCTGCACGAATCCGGTCGGTTCGGGGACCCCGTGTTTTGGCCGCCAAACGTGCCGCTGGGATGCCGCATGGCCGGTCGAATCCAGTGGATTTCAAGCCCAACCAATGGATGGAAAGTCAGTGATCGTCCTTTGATGGAAAGACGCAGCTTTGAATCGGCGCTTGATTAGCTGCACAGTCCGGGGTGTAGCCTCACCCTCCAGGGGAAGGAGTCCGCCATATCGGCGGAGATCGGCGCAGGTCAATACTCCCGGTTCGCGACGGCCAGCTCCGGTTGCGTCAACTACAGTTAGACTACAGTCGCTCCCGCGGTTTGCTCCCTTGCGGGAGTGACGCCATTCCGGGCAAGATGGGGGCGGCTTCTAGCTCGAACTTCCCGGGATATTCAAGGACGTGTAAGACTCCGGTCGTCATTCCCACGAGCAAACGCTGGCCGCGCTCGAAAGGAAGGAACGGAACCGATGGAACGCCGGGAACAGCAGGAGGAGGAGGTGCCCATGGGAACGGCATCTCGTGCGGAGCAGGAGGAGGGGGCGGCGGCGGCGGCGGGCGCGGGGGTGGTCAAGGAACGAAGGGCGGAGGCGGAGGGGGGTCGTTCGGAATCGTCGTCAGCGGCACATGCACGGTGCAGATCCTCAACGACAGGATCACCACAGGCGGTGGTGGTGAGGGGGGGCCACCCGGATTCGGCGGAGGCTCCGGCCCCGGTGGACTCGGAGGGGAATTTCCCCTCTTCCCATCGGGCGGAAATGGCGGTTCAGGCGGAGACGGAGGAAACGGCGGCCACGGGGGCCCAGGTGGCGGTGGGCCATCCATCGGGATCGCCGAGGGGCCGCTCGACACGACGGTCCGGACCGGAAACGTCGTCACGCTGGGCCTGCCTGGCGCGGGCGGCACGACCCAGGCCGCCGGGCAGCCCAACGCTCCGAGCGGCATCGCGCGCGAATACGTGAAGTTCAACTAGCGCCCCCAGTTCACAGAGCTCGCATGGGAGGTACCACGATGATCCGGCAATTCCAGGTTCCAATCTTTGCGATGACCCTGCTCGCTGTTGCGGGCTGCGGGAAGGACAACCCGGCGAAACCTCAAACAACCCAGGCACCGCTGGAGTTCAGCGGTGCCTACGCGATGGAGGATTGGACGTCCACGGGAATCAGCGGAGGCACGACCTCGATCACGCCCAGCTCGGGATCGGCCGACAATCCCGCATTCCGTTACACGGTGGACCTCGGCAATTCTGAGACGGGCGTCTCGCCCCGAAACACGACCTTCAGCGCGGTGGCGGCCAAGTCCGGCTCCGTGACGTTCCGTTGGGAGTACACCGGATTTCATGCCTTCTACCAAGCCTACGCAAGCCTGACGTTTTTCGCCGAGACCAGCGCGGGCACAACCGTGATCACCGAGGTCAACCACTCCAATGTCTCCGGCAGCTTCACTCGAAGCGGCCTGACGGTTCTCGAGGTGGAAGCCGGTCAATCGTTCGGTTTCTCTGTCGGTGGAGAGAACTTCGACTCGAATAGCCGCCTCGAGGGGACCGTCACCATCACGGACTTCCGCGTCGTCGGACTCGACTAGTCGAAGCGGCGCTCTCCGCCCTTGGTAGGCAGTATGTCCCGCCTTCCGACCACCAGGATTTCCTTGCCTGCCCTGCAATCCAAGTTCCGGCGAGAGCGTTCTCCGCCGCTGAGCGGGGATCTCGCCGACATGGGAGAGCACCATGAAGCTAGGGAACTTCTCCTCGGAAGAGCTGGTAGGGCCCCCGCGCAATTCTCACACGGTCGCCGTCGTGAGTTCTTCGTGTTCGTATCGGCAGCTCCTCCTCCAGGTCCTCGGCAGAGTCGGAGCGGAGACCTACAAGTACATCCACACGGGCAAGTATCATTACTCGCTGGCCTTCTGCTACGACTGGATTGGCTCCGAGCGGGAACGGAGGTCGAGCATGTGGATTCATGACGAACTCCGTCCCGAGGACCGATCAGCTAAGATCTTGTTCGGCGCCCGTTCGATTCCCGGGCGAATTCCGTTCTCTCCTTTGATGGACTTGCCAACGGAGGATCTCCACGATGCCCCCTGAGTTCGAAGCGGTGTTCCTGTTCAGCGGGGCATCACCAGGTGAGGTAGGGGCGACTATCGAGGTGTTTGGCGCCCGCAGGGCAACCGGTATGCACGAAGCGGTGTGGATCTATCCGAGCGAGGCAGGCCGCGTGCTCCGGATCGCGGTCTACGAGGACATTTTTCTCCTCGAGAATGACCTAGACTCATGCACGATGATAGCTTGGTGGATCCCGCTGACGCGCATGCTCCGATCGGAGCCTACAACCTCTGTGTGGGTTAGCGGCCAGGGTAGAATCGCCCAGATTGCCCTGCGCGAGCTGGTTGTGACGCTCTTGAGCAAGCACGAGGGCCTGGTCCATGACGTTTTCGGCACTAAAGTCTGGAGATCCCACCAATTTTGGGCCACTGGGCCAGAGGCTAGCATCGAATTCACCCAGTGGACGGGGCCCGATCGTCCGAGGGGAATTGGGATTTACGGCGTCGGGGATGCACCGGGATGGCGCTTCCTTGTCCCTGAGCACGCCCGGGGAGAGGCACTCACAGATCTCATGGCTCGCGGGCCAATGCCCTTTCCGGACACGCTCGATATCTGCCTCCAAGTTGCGTCCGGCATTGAGGCGATGCACGAACGCGGGGTCGTTCACGCTCGTATGGGGTCAGGAGCGCTCTTCATCACGCGGGACCATCCCCTCAAGGTGCTCGGCTTCGGCTTTGATGAAAACTCGCTATTGTCGCCTGAGGTCGCATCTGGAGATCCGGCCGACCGCGTCACGGACATCTGGTCCTTCGGCTGCATTCTCTATGAGTGTTTGACGGGGACGCGCCCGTTCAGGGGAGCGATGGTGGACCGGATCACTCAGATCACCGCCGGCAACGTGGACTTGTCGCAGCTCCCGGAATGGACGCCGGCGCATGTCCGCGAACTCCTCGCGGAGTGCCTCGCGAAGGATCGGTCGCTCCGTCTCCAGAGCATGGGAGCCGCGCGTCTGAGACTTGAGCGGCTGCGTGCGGATGCGGTTCCAGGCGCGTCAAGTTGATGGTGTTGGTGTGCCCCTCTCTGCCAACATGAGTGAGACACCGAGCCCGCTCGCTCACTCCACATCTTCGACTCTCTGCGAATCCACTGTGGCAAGTTTGTGGATGCGCGCGTGCGGGGGCAGCCACAGCCCCAGGACCAGACCGCACGCGAAGCCTCCGGCATGGGCGTGGACATCGGCGTTCACGAGGACCGGCAGAAGAAGTAAAACGAACAAGGGGACGTAGACGCGCCAGACCTTCCACCGCTGAGCGTAATTGAACATGCGACGTCGGCATATGATGAAGGAGACCGTGCAGCCGAGCAGGCCCAAGATCGCCCCGGACGCCCCGATGCTCAGCGGCGGTGCGCCGTGGCCGACGACACCCAGGCTGCGCCCAGCCCGGTGACCAGATAGGCCGCGAGCGCCCAGCGGCCACCCACCAGAAATTCCACCGCGCCCGAGGCGATGAGCAGTGCAATCATGTTGCGGGCGAGGTGACCGGGTCCCGCATGCAGGAAGATCGTGGGTAGCCACCAGCCGTAGGCTTGGTCCGCACGTACGGCGCTCCACCAACCGTCGGCCAAATGGCGGAGGTTCACCCCGTAGTCTCTACCCCACGCGAGGAAGAGGGCGGCGGCGACGGTCAGGTTGATGGCGAGGAGCAGCTCCGTCGCAGAGAGGCCCCGCTTGGGGAATAGAAGCTCACGGAGCCCGGTGACCGGACCGACCCCATGTTGTGCCCACTTGGAGTGGTCCCCATTTCGATCGCACATCTTGGGGGTAGTATGGCCCACGAGGAGGGGCCATGGGCGAGTTCCCCTGCAACGTGCACGGGTAGTCGTTCTGGATTAGGCCCTCTCCTCAACCATTCATCCCACGTATCGCCCCGTTGCTTGATTCGGAGGTGCGAACGTGATATACTAAATGAGTACGAGTCTAGACTTAGCGCGCCGCGCTTGCGCGGGCATCGTGTGCACCCCCCGCGTTCCGTCCTAGGGGTCAGCCCGAGTTCTGGCGAAGATCAGGGTCCGATGGAATGCGCCGCCGGACCTCCCACCTCCAGCCGACGACCACTGACCCGGAAAGGCAAGGTCGAGCCCATGAACTCCCTGCGTGCTTTGATCCACCTCGGTGTCGTCCCCATCGCAGCGACAGTCTTCATGTCTGCGGCGTACGCAAACATCAATCCGACCATCACGGCGCCACCCACTCCGAGTGCTAATGAACTGTCCGTGATCTCCCTCTCGGCTACCGCGTCTGATGCGGACGGTGGTGACATTCTTACCATTACTCAGACCGGCGCGCCGGCGAGCCTGTCGTTCATTTCGCTTCCGGGTACAAGTCCGCGGACCGCGACGCTCGCCGGAACGCTGACGTGCCACGATGGGGACCTCGCACCCACGACGTACACAATCACTTGGACCGTGAACGACGGCGCGAGCGGGACGGCCTCTGCGCAGACGACGCTGAAGGTCAACAACGTGGACATTGCACCGGTGCTGAGTCCCATCGGGAACAAAACGGTAAACGAGGGTTGCAATCTCACGTTCACGGTGTCGGCGACCGCCCCTTGTGGGGGCGTTATTACTTTTAGTGCCACACCGCTTCCTGGAACCGCAAGCTTTAACACCGGTACCGGGATCTTCAGCTGGACGCCACCCTCCAACAGCGCTGGAGTCTACACGGTGACCTTCTGCGCGCGAGTCGGGCTCACGAGCTCGTGTGAAACGATAACAATCACCGTCGTTGGGTGCACGGCGACGGTGTCCCAGTGCCCCTCAAACGGGATCAATCTGACCAGCAGCAATCTGGAATACTTCTACCTCGAGCTCAGTGGCGGATGCACTGTCTCCGATGTGGACCTTCCGAGCATCATGCTTAGCTACGGTGGCAACATGATCTCCCCGGCATCACAGGCGACGTCGGGCGACAAGTGCCCGAATAATAACGGTGTCCAAGATCTCCAGGCATGCTTTGACAAGACCAGTCTGAACTCGTTGTTCGGGTCTCTTCCCAACGGGACATCGAATGTCACAGTCAAACTCGTCTGGAAGCTCAAGAATGGATGCAACATGGAGGGCTCATTCAATCTGGAGGTCAAGAAGTGAGTGTCCCTTCCAATAATTCCATCCGCATGAGAATAGAAGTTTCCCGGCTTGGTCAGGGCATCGGGAGCCAAATGACGAATCGCGAACGTCCGGATTCGCGGTGGGGTTAGGTCCACGGGTGCAAGCTCACCAATACGAACGGGGCGACACCGTGATGCCGCCCCGCCGTGTGAAACGTGTGACGATGGTTTGTCGAGGCTATGCCTTGCGGACGTTCGCGGCCTGAAGCCCCTTGGGCCCATTCACGATTTCGAACTCCAAACGCTCGCCTTCGGCAAGCGTCTTGAAGCCCTCACCGCTGATCGCCGAGTAGTGGACGAACACGTCCTCGCCACCCTCCTGCTGGATGAATCCGAAGCCCTTTGACTCGTTAAACCACTTCACGGTTCCTGCTGCCACTCTGTACTCCTTGCTCACTGGGGCTACTCGCCCCGACTCGCCGTCCCATCAGGACGGCCAACCCGGCCACGTTGGTCGGGCCCCCGCGCGATATTCTGCGCGGGTACTAAAAACGCCGCAGGCATTCTCTCCTGCGGCAAAGGGCTGCGTTTCGGCGCTTCGTACGACCGTCAGGCTGCTGCTTGTTTAGATGATCGGATATACCGCCTGCATTTGTAAAGCGTAATTTTTCCCTGCGTCCTGCACCCAATACTCAGCCAACGTGCAGCTGAAATGCCGAATGCCCAGGTTGAATCGACTGGATTTCTCCACCAATCCATGGATGTTGCCGCAACGATAGTCTTCTGACACAAAGTCGATCGTTGGCAGAGAGGGCCATCCCAGGAAGCACGATGCCATTATGACCGGGTCCCATCACCCGGCGCCCACCGTGGGACCTCGCGGCCCTGGGCACGCGCGAGGTGCTGATACGGTGGATGGGTCTGCAGGCGTGGATCGTCGACTGACCCGCCCATGGTGAAGTGGTAGAGCACCTGAAAACGGTCTCCAGTGAGTCCGAAGACCCGGTGTGTGAGGTCGTCGAAGAAGCAGCCGATGCCGGTGCTGCGGATGCCGCTTGCTTCGGCCTCGAGGTAGAGGACCTGTCCGATGATGCCTGTCTCCCAATACAGGCGGGGGTAGAACCAGGGCCCGAACCCATCGAGGGACGCGCGGTACTCGGTGAGCATGGCCGCTGCGAAGACGCCGTCGGCAGCGATTTCCTGATCGCAGCTCGTCCGTTGGGCGGCACGGCGCGCATCCCCCTCCTCCAAGAAGAAGAGAGGCAAGGATGCAGGACACCAGGCTGGTGGTGTCCAGACCAAGGTCCGATCCATTGACTCTTCGAGCGCCTGCCTGCGCGCGGGGTCTCGCAAGAGGGCATAGAGGCCGGGGGCCAAGTCCGCCACGCGGTGGACGAAGAGCAAGAGATCGACGCAAGGGCGCCACGGCAACGTGGTAAACGGGACCTGCCGCGAGCCCGGCATGACCTTCAGCAAGATCTGGAAGAAATCGTCGCGCGTGATCTCCGTATGGCCATCGAGTGCGACTGCGCTGCGCCGCTGGTGGATGATGCGGCGAAGCGAGAGCGGCGAGTCGCCGATCCCGAGGGAGCTGTTCTCGAAGGCGATCGGAGACCAGAACGCCTCGCCAGGGCGCGAGAGCTTCTCCGTTGCGGTGGCCACCTTGTCGATGACGGGCCATAGATGATGATCGCTGCTCAGCCGGTTCGGCACTCCAGACCATAGCGCGCCACACAGCTCGTCGCGCACCGTGCCCGGAATGGTGAACACTCGCTGCTCGTCGATCGTGAAGCCAGCTCCCTGGGGGAAAACGACCAAGAGGCAGTCGGCGTGCTCGGCCTCGGCGCCGGTCTGGACGTGCACACCCAGGAGCACAGCCAGATCGCCGTCGGTGACGCTTTCGAGCAGCTTCGCTTCCCAGCCGAGCCCCGCGGCAGACACAGCGAAGCTTCCGATCGCGTGGCCGGCGTCGTGGTGGCAATAGCGGAAAGCCCGCTCGCCGTACTTCCAGGATTCGCGCCAGTAGATGGATGTCAGGCCCACGAGGACAGCACCCTCAGGGAGCTGTGCTGCGATCTTCAGCCACGCTTCGCCCGACAACTCCGCTCTCAGCTCGAGCGCGTGTTCGAACGGTGTGTAGTGGTAGACCGCGGGCCGAGGATGAAGACCGGCGATGGGACCGGCGACCAGGTAGCCCTCGGTCGGATGAAGATTGCCGCTCGACGGATTGACCCGGAGCGACCAACGAGCGCTCCCCGCCTGCTTCCAGGCGGAGAGGGCGAGCGCATCCTGGAAGAGTTGGGAGATCGAGAAACGGTCCAGCGGGGATCGGGTGATGTGACCGAGGGCGAACGCGGGTTCATAGCGCGGCTCCGACCCCACTGGCAGGAAATCGAGAGGCAGCAAAGCGGCGCCTTCGAATCGGCGGAACGGATCGGGCTGCGTGTCCCAGTCCATGTAGCCGAGAGCGGCGGCGAACCGAAACGGCCGATGCTTCGTGCGCTCGTGATACGCGAGCGTCACGTGCAGCGCCGAGGGAAGCTCCGGCGGCCTCTCGAAATCCGGGCTGTCGCTCGTTTCAGCCGTCTCAGAGGTTCTCTCAGCGGTCATCCTGCGCATCTCCGTCGTCCCTACTTGGCGGTAACTCGCTCGAGATCCGGCAGTAGTTCGGCGCGTGCGACCAGAGTCCGGGGGTTACTTAGCGCCGGCTGGTGGCGCGTTCGCAGGGCGAGCTGGAAAAACGAAGTCGAGCCGACTCTCCTTGCCTGCGGCGATCTTCACCTCGCCCGAGATCTTTCCCAGGATCTCGTGCCAGGCCTCAACGCGGTATTTGCCCGGGCGTAGGTCGGGGATCTTGAAGGTTCCGCCTGGGCCGCTCACCGTCACGTAGGGTTGACTAGCGACCCAGACCCAAGATGACATCCAGCCGTGGACATCGCATTTCACCTTTATCACCTCGGGAATCGTGAATGGTCCAAGCAACGCTTCCGGCATCGAGCCGGGGTGGGCGCTGTTGATCGGCGGATTCTTGGACGAGTACGTGTGGATGTTGTGCAGGATCCCGTCGCTGTTCAGGACCTTCAACGGCCTGCCGACGGGAATCACCAAGACGTGTGGCTGAAAGGTGCACCCATTTTGGTCGAGACTCCGTGTCGGCATGCTGATCAGCGGCTTGCCAACGGTGACATCCACGACGTATATCACGGCATGCTGAAGGCCGCTGTCCGGAGACACGACCAGTTCGTCGGATACGATGGGTCCGTGCTTCCCACAGACCACTTTGTCCGCAGTTGGTGTGAGCTTCGTGGGAGCCGGGGGCCGGCCCAGGTATCTCACCTTGCCTACAACCGCTCCGCCGTTTACTACTGTCACCTGATCATAAGCGCTGCCGAGCGATGGAGTCAGGAGCACGAGCGCGACGGAAACCGCCGATGGGAACCTCATAAGCCGTTCCCTCCCTGGAATGCCCCCCGAGATGTAATCCTCGATCCGTTGCGCGAGCTGAAGCATTCTCGAATGGCAGCGTCGGCGAATCTCTAGCGGGCGGCGAGGACTTGCATGCCAGACAAATCGGGGTATCATAATAGACAGGTTCAACGGGTGGCGGACGAGGCCGGCGTCCCCGGACGGTCCGCTGCTGCAGACGGAGGCAAAAACTCAGCGTCCCCAAGCTCGAATTGATCATACACCCACCGCTGCGCTGGCCAGGGCGCTTTCCGCATGGCGTCGGCGGTCTCCAGTGTCCCTCCTGAAGTTTTCCCGCTTCAGCCAGGTAGGTCGACCCCCGGGTAGTGATAGCCCTGCTTCGAGCCCTCCCGAGGGAAGGTGACCCGTGGGTCTGCCAACGGCCAAGTCCGCCATGCGTTACTGAGGAACTGGCCAGGGATGGCCGGCCTAGGGATAGGCGGTCAGGGACGACGGGGGCGCGTACGGCGGCGGGGGCTTGAGAAAGGATTGCCCCCCACTCAGACCCTGCCGTGTCGGCGCGCCCCTTTTCTTGTCGGCCCCGTGGCTGCGCCGCGTAAAGAGATCTAAATGCGAGAGCCTAGCCGTTGCTTGGGAAACCAATCCAGGAAAGTGAGGAAAGCCCACCTCGAGCGAGCTGGGCCGTAAACGCCTCATTCCCCTGCACCCCCGCCTCCCTAGCGACAGGTGCATGGGCGGGAACGCGTCGGGGCTGTCGGGGGAAGAGCCTCCTTGGGCACCAGCGGTCCGACCACATCGGCAGGCCAGGTCGTTGCCCGATCGTCCCCGCTGCTGTAACGATAGCGGGACTTGGTCGCTGTGCAAGGGCTCCTTCGATCTTTGCTGATTCGATGAAGGTGCTCGGTTGCCGGCTGGAACTCCCATCTGCCATGATGTACCCCAGATTGGTCGCGATCACGGAAGATAGTCTCGGAGGGAGGGTTCAAAAATGGCCGTTATAGTTAAGAGGATCACGTTGTGGCGAACGGAAGTTGAGAACAAGCTAGGTATGCTCGCTCAGACCTTGAAGCCGCTCGCGGACGCCGGTACGAACCTGCAAGTGATC
>Ga0184639_10000124_pt1 | contig 26101 bp, 27 predicted proteins | sample PLM31_170_b2_FD_133155 | JGI IMG/M metagenome (GOLD analysis project Ga0184639, IMG submission 133155) | Groundwater sediment microbial communities from an aquifer in East River, Colorado, USA - PLM3-1_170_b2 | ecosystem: Environmental > Terrestrial > Soil > Riparian zone | place: USA: East...
CCGCTCTGGACCGCCTCCTCGGCCGGTGACTCGGTGGGCTCCTCAGCTTCGCCTAGGACGACTTCCTCGGCCGGGGACTCGGCCGGGGACTCGGTGGGCTCCTCAGCTTCGCTTAGGACGACCTCCTCGGCCGGTGACTCGGTGAGCTCCTCAGCTTCGCTCTGGATCGGCTCCTCGGCCGGTGACTCGGTGAGCTCCTCAGCTTCGCTCTGGATCGGCTCCTCGGCGGGGGTCTCGGCCGGGCTTTCGATTGCCTCCTCGGCGGGGGTCTCGGCCGGGCTTTCGATTGCCTCCTCGGCGGGGGTCTCGAGCGGGCTCTCAACAGGGGTCTCGACCGGCGACTCGGTTGGCTCCTCGGCTTCGCTCTGGATCGGCTCGTCGGCTGGCGACTCGGCCGGGGTCTCGGCCGGCGACTCGGCCGGGGTCTCGGCCGGCGACTCGGCCGGGGTCTCGACCACCGACTCGGTCAGCTCGTCGCACGCCGAATCGACCCAGAAGGTCTTCTTCTTCGACTGGGATGCGCCGTCGGCCGACCACTCGACGCGGTAGTGCCCCGCCGGCAGGGCCATGCTGCTTGACTGATCGAAGCCGTCACCGGTGGTGTCGAACGAGCCCGAAGCCACCGCTGAACCGTCGCCGGTTGGCGCCCAACTCTGCACGACCCAGCTTCCGGTCGCGTACGGATCATCGAAATAGAAGCCGAGCCAGAAGGCGCACACGTGCGGGTCGTTGTCGTTATCGGCAGCCTCCAGGCCCGTGTTTGCGTCGTGCACCTTCACGGTGCCGGGAGCCCCGTTGCCACCGGCACTGGCGCCGTTTCCGTTGCCGTTGCCGCCCGCTGCACCGAAGGCCGGGCTGACGGACAGGAGCAGCACGAGCCCGATCATGGCGGCGCTGGTGGCGACCCATGCCGGGCGGCTGCGGCGAATGGAGTTGGCGCTATGGGCGATGAACACTGGTGGCGTTACCTGGAGTGGATTTGCGGCCAGCGTGGCGGGGACGGCGTGAAAGGGCCATGGCGAAGTAGTACATCCGGGTTGGAGCCCTCGCAGGAGCGACCGCACCGAACCGCACAGGTGCGGTCTGATGCAGTACTCCGCCCGTACATCCGTGTTCGACGCCGCGCTCGGTTCCTACCAGGCGACCGGACACGACCCAGGCTCGATGATCGAGCGGTTGCTCGAGGGTCTAATCTGTTCCAAGGTGAGCGCCAGGTGCGCCAAAGGCGCGACCTGCCGAACACGTGAGAGCCGCACCGGATCGTCGCATGACCAGTTTCATCGCCGAGACGACTGCCCTGCTGCAGCGCACCCCGGAGGTGCTCCGCACCCTGCTCATCGGCATGGACCGATACGCCTGATGTCGCCGATGGCTGGCGCCCGCGCGACGTGGTGGGGCACCTGATCACGGGCGAGCAGACGGATTGGATGACGAGGACCCGACGCATCCTTGAGCACGGAACCTCTGTTACCTTCGACACCTTCGAGCGCTTCGCCATGCTCGAGCGCGACACGGCCGTCCCGCTCGACGACCTGGTGGAGCGCTTCGCGGCGCTCCGCGCCGCAAACCTGGGCTTGCTGGGCGAGCTGGTCACCGACGCCGACCTCGATCGCCGCGGCCTGCATCCATCGCTCGGCGAGGTGACACTGCGAGAGCTGCTCGCTACCTGGGCCGTCCACGACCTCGACCACATCGGCCAGATCTATGCCGGCCTCGCCGGCTCACACGACGCGGACGTCGGGCCCTGGAGGGTGTACCTCGGGATCCTCCTGCGACGGGAGGACCCGTCCGCGGTCAGCGGCTAGCTCGGCCCATCGAGAGATCTTCGAGCACCTCGATGGACCGATAGGTCAACCAGGATCGGGCTGCCAGGCCGGCCAGTCGCCATTGATGCTGAGCAGTTCGCCCGAGCCATCCGTCCGGACGGTCATGAGCTGCGACGGGAAGCCCAATGCCGAGCTGAGCGTGAGAATCGCCGACATGCCGTCCGGCGACCACGATCCACCGACCACGGTCCACTTCGAGGTGGTGTCCCACAGGACGCGGATCGGGTTGCCCGCCGGGTCAGTGATCACGCCGCCGCTCTCCAGTCCCAGGAGCAGCTGCGAGCCGTCCGGCGACCACGGGTTGCCCGCGTAGCTGCTCGCCCCCAGCGACCGGAGATCGCCGCTCGCGACGTCGAGCAGCAGTGTCTCCACCCCACCCGCTCCCAGGTCCACGCGCTGGAACAGGATGGTCGCTCCCTCCGGGGACCAATGGGTGCGGACGTCCAGGCCGGGCCCGCCAGTCAGCGGCTCGATTGATTCATCAGCGAGAGTCAGGCGAAACAGCGAGGAATCGGGCTCGCCGACCGGCGGATCTTCGGCGGTGTACTGATGGCCGTCCGAGGAGAAGACGATCTGGGAGCCATCGGGAGACCAACTGCCATCGCGCGTGCTCCAGCCTTCGGGGCCGATGTCGCGGACGTCGCCGGTCTGCACGTCGAGCAGCGCCATCCCCAGCGGCAGGTGCATGAGCAGGAGCTGGCTGTTCGGCGACCAGATCGATGGTCCGCCATCGGTAATGGTCTGAACGACCTCTCCTTCGCGATCCAGCAGCACGACCTCATTCGTCCCGCGGGTTGCAGCGAGCAGCCGTCCGTCGGGCGACCAGGTGAGGGAGTGCGCCTCGCCGGGCAGCATGAGCCTGCCCAATCCTGTTTCGGGGTCTAGGTATGTGATCCCGGTGATCTCCGGGTTGGACGAGTCGTCAGTCCGTCCAACCACTGCGACCACTCCGCGGGTCGGATCCGGATCGTACGTGGGGACAGGCGTTTCCTCAGCCGATGCGCCTCCGGACAAGGGAGAAGGCTCGCCGGGCGTGGGCGTGCTGCCGGCGGAGGACGGCGAACTTCCACATGCCGCGGTGGCCAGGGCCAAGGCGAGGAATCCAACGCCGCGAAGCCAATGGCTTCGGCCCACATGGGATGGGCGTATGCCTGCGGACGTGGACATAGGGGCCTCCGTACCGTGGGTGGATCTGCTTAGGGCAGCCTGCGCCACCGGCCCTGCGGCAGCACTACGGAGCAGCAGCGAAAAGGGGCCGGCGCCACGGCGGCGGCCTTCATTGGGGCGGCTCCAGGTAGCCGGTCACCTCGATCTCGCTGACGACGAAGGCGCTGCGACACCGCAGGACGAGCCCTGCCCGCTCGAGCGCGGTGATGGACACGTCCGTCAGGGCCCGGCATTCCGAGGCCGCGGGGTCTCCCACGTGGCCGATCACACGAACGACGTCGCCCTCGTCGAGCCCGGCGGTATCGAGCCCCGGCGCGAAGAAGATGAACAGGTTAGAGGGAGTGCCGTCCGGGTTAAAGAGGTTCAGGCATTCGGTGAACAGCCACTCCGGCTCGCCAGTGACGAAGTAGTCGGTGCAGCCGTGGATGACGCCGGTCACCTCGTGCGGGGCGGTGCCCAGGCACTGGAGGCGGGCCAGGCTGCTCATGGCCCCGACCACGTCGGCGGTCACGGTATCGGGGCAGCGTGGCGGATCGACGCGGATGGAGGTCGGGGTCTGGCCAGTCGGTCCTGCGGCAACCCAGCCCATGGTGAAATCTGGGGAATTGGGCGGATCCCCGGGCAGCCAGCTGAAGAACACCCAGTACCAGTCCAGCCCCTCGTTGGCCAACGGGCCATCGGCAAGCAGAACATCGGTTCCTGCTCCCAACCTGGTCACGACCTCGAATTTCGTACCGGCAGAGTCATGCACACAAAGCCGGTCGACGATCACCGTGGCACGGGATCCGGCATCGGTCAGGGGCGGGAAGGAAAGGGGTGGGCGCTCTGGAGGGACAGGTCCAACGGCGCCGCACGGGTCTACGGCCGGCGTCGGCGTTGCGCTGGCCTCGGGCGAAGCGCTGACGCTCGGCGTCGGCGTCGGATCTCCACCGACCCCATCGCGGTCGATCATTGACAGGCCGATGCCGACCAGTGCAGCCCCTGCCGCGGCGGCGGCGATCCCCGCAAAGAGCGGCCAGCCGATCCACCCACGCCGTCGCTGTGGCGTGCGATAGACGTCACTCATCACGTCCTCCACGAACTTTGGCGGGAGGTCGCCGCTCATCCGGTCGCGCACGTAACTCGTGACCTCCTGGGTCTCGCTGTCAATGTCCTTCATGGCTGACCCTCCACCGCTGCGCGCAAGCGCCGCAGCGCCGCATTGAGGCGCGATTTGGCGGTTCCGACCGCCACGCCCATCGATTCCGCGGCCTCACGGATCGACAGGTCGGCCGCGTAGTGCAGCACGATCACGGCACGCTGGTCGACCGACAGCCCGGCGAAGGCGCCGTCGAGCGCCTGCCGAGCATGGGCCGCCTCTCGAAAGTCCCCCGCTCCCGCGAGGTGATCAGCCGCTCCGGGCCGATCGATGGAAATCGCGGGGTGCCGCTGGCGGCCACGCAGCATGTTCCGGGATCGGTTCACCGCGATGCGTCGCAACCATGGCTCAAAGCGATCGGGCTCCCGCAGGCGGGGCAGGTCACGCCAGGCGGCAATGAACGTCTCCTGGGCGACGTCCCGCGCGTCATCCGGACCAACGATGGCTGAGGCCAGCCGATACATCTGCGGCCCGAAATGCTGCACCAGCACCTCGAACGCCTCAGTCCGGCCGGCCTGCGCCTCGCGGACGATCTCACGCAACGGTCTTCTCCCGTCCTGCGGCTGCCTTCCCCGAACAGACACCGCAGGACCAAGAGGTGTTCGGACGACATCCGATGTTGACTGATATTTCGATCGGCGGAACTATCGCCCAGCTCGAGTTTGATCGGCTCCATGACGTCGCGATTCCGGTGCGACCGTGCAACAACCACAACCCCCACCTTCAGACCGGACCTCACCGCACCCCACCGAGGACGCTCCAAAGGTCCTAGGCAGGGCCAGTACTTCCGTTCTAGGGTGAGGAGATGAACCCCCAGAGGGGTCTGCGTGGAAGCCACTGCGCCGACCACCAGGGGAGCGGAAACGTCCAGGGAGGCCGGCAATGACTACTCGGACCACCAAGCGCTCGATCTTCTCCTGGCGCATGGGCATCGTCGCCGCGGTGATGGGGCTCATCGCCTTCGCTCTTGGTTACCTCGTCCATCCGATGATGTAGGTACGGCGACATCGCAGGACACCACCAGGTGCTAGCCACCGCTCAGCTCGCACCACACCTCGTTTCCTCGGCGCTCTCGACAGCCAACGGGCGCGGGTAGCCGAGGCAATCCCCCTCCTGCGGCAGTCGATCGTTTCCCACGGCATGCTGGCAGGATAGAGAAGTGGGACTGCCGGGGGGACTGCGGCGCCCGCACGCTCATCGGCCGGGAGCGCCGGCACGCTCCCGATCCCCGCGGCCGTCACCGCCTACGCGGGCGGGGCTGGGAGGCCCGCGATGAGTTCGTCGACCTCCGGTTCGGTGAAGGCGCGCATCGTCTGTGTCGTGACATTGCCCCGCGCCCCGATGCTCAGCACGAGCTTCGCGACTGACTCGTCGTCCGGCGCATTGAGGACCCATACGACGTCATAGGCGCCCATCGTGAGGTACGCCGTGAACGTCACGTCGAGGGCCTTCGCGAACTCCCGCGCCTGCGCCCGGCGCTGCGGGATGTTCTGCCCCTGCCGCCCCTGATCTGTGAACTTGCCGAGCACAACATACGTCGCCATGCAAACCTCCAAAGTTCCGCGGACTGGGCTCGCCAATGGCTCAGCGCCCGGTCGATCAGGGGAGTGTGCGCGCACGTCTGCCGGATTGATAGACGGCGCACGAGTTCGGCAAGCGACCGCCGCTATGGCGGTCATGTCGTGCGTAGATTGATGGTTTGGTGGGCGACACTGGACTCGAACCAGTGACCTCTTGCATGTCAAGCATCGCCGGCTGTGCATAGTAGCCCCGAGCATGGGGACAAGCTCAAACGGCCGTTGTTATGGCGGTCATGCAATGTCCCCGGACGCGGGTTGTGGCCGCGCCGGGGACGTGGACGAGTCTAGGTCGAAAAGTACGGTCAGAAGCCGGTGTCCTGAGCAAAGCCCACCGTTGCGACGCACTGGCTAGCGGATAGTGGAGGCGTTCCACCCACCGTCTCGAAGCCCTTCCTCTCGCCCGCGGCGCCGGAGAAGTCGACGGAGAAGTTGAAGGTGGTGGCGGTGGTCCCAGAGGTGGGGGCGACGGTCCCGTTGCTCAGCGTGGTCACCGGCGCCGAGCTGACCGCCGGCGCGAGAGCCAGCACCACGAGGAGTCCCGCCAGGAACCCACCAAGGCGGACCGGGGTGGGGCGCGCGGGCCTTCTCACGGGACCTCTCGGGTAGGGTCAGTGAAGCGCCTGCGGGGTGGGCAGGCAGTCATGCTGGGCAGCATGGGACGCAGCTCGGATGTGGGAGGGTCGGTCAACGAATTGCCGCCGTCACCCCCGGTCATGCGAGAATCGGCGCTCATGATCACACCCGGCCGACTCCTCCGTATGGCCGCCATACCGGTCTACCCGATCCTGGCTGCCGCCTACCCGGTCGTCTTCCTCTACGCCCAGAACGTGCACGAGGCGATCGCCCCGTCCGAGGTCCTGCTGCCGCTGGGCATCTCGCTCGGCATCACCCTCGGGGCGCTCCTCGTCTTCCGGGCACTCACGCGCAGCTGGCCATCAGCCGCGCTGATGAGCACGCTCCTGGTGGTCCTCTTCTTCACCTACGGGATGGCCTGGGACTGGATCGGGAAGATGCTGCTCGGGCATTGGGTGCTGGTCAGCGCGTGGGCGCTGGTGGCGGTCATCGGCATCTCGATGATCTGGCGCTTCGACGGCCTTGCCAGGCGAGTGGCCATGCCACTGAACGTCATCGGAGCCTCGCTGGTGGGCTTCAACCTGCTGCTCATCGCCGCCTTCTCCCTGAACGTCCGCCCCGGCGTGACGGTGACCGGTCCTGGGCTGACGATGACCCCGGCACCCGGTCCGGGTCAGGCGCTGCCGGACGTCTACTGGGTGATCCTGGACCGATACGGATCGGGCAACGTCATCGACAAGTACTACGACTACGACAACTCGCCGTTCCTCGATGAGTTGCGGGCGCGCGGCTTCTACGTCGCCGAGCACGCCACCGCCAACTACATCGTCACCGCCCTGAGCATGGTTTCGTCGCGCAGCATGGACTACCTGGACTTCGCCTCGCTTCGCGAGCGGGCCACGGCCGACCACGACTGGGGACCGCTCTACTCGGACCTCTCGGCTCCCTTCCAGGTGGAGCATTACCTCGGCAGCGCCGGGTATCGGTTCTTGTACCTGGGCAGCACATGGGGACCCACGGCACGCCACCCGTCGGCCGAGATCAGCTACGTGTACGACCAGCTGGCGTCCGAGTTCCTCGATGTGCTCGAGCGTTCAACGATCCTGCGTGCCTTCGAAGGGCTCGGCCCCGAGGCACCAATCGACTGGCGCCGGAATCGATGGAACCAGATCCGCTATCAGCTGGACAGCCTGAAGCGCGCCTCAACGCTGGGCGGACCGAAGTTTGTGCATGCTCACTTCTCGCTGCCCCATGATCCGTACATCTTCCACGCCGACGGCAGCTTCGTGGCGGCAGAGGATGAGAACGCGCGCACCCGCAATGTCAACTACGCGGACCAGGTGCAGTTCGCCAACTCACAAGTGCTCGATTGGCTCGGCTCGCTCCTTGCCGTGCCCGCCTCCGAGCGGCCGATCGTGATCATCCAGGCCGACGAAGGGCCCCGGCCGGCGCGCTCCATCGCCGAGGGTGGCTTGGACTGGACGAAGGCCACCCGGGCGGAGTTGGAGGAGAAGTTCGGCATCCTGAGCGCCTTCTACCTGCCCGGCAAGACGCCCCAGGAGGCCGGACTGTACGACTCGATCACGCCGGTCAACCAGTTCCGCGCCATCTTCCACGCGTACTTCGGCATGGACCTGCCGCTCCTCCCCGACCGCAACTGGGCCTTCGTCGACAGGGTGCACATCTACACCCAGGTCGACGTGACCGAGAAGGTGGCACGCTAGGAGGCGGCGGCGGTCGGCGTCAATCCTGGGACGTCGGCTCCAGCTTCAGCGCGGCCGAGTTGATGCAGTAGCGCAATCCCGTCGGCCGCGGACCGTCGGCGAAGAGATGGCCCAGATGCCCGCCGCAGGCTCTTTATGGGTGCCCCGTATAAGCAGCGCTGTTTGGTCTGGTAGCCATGAGGAGGCGGTCATGCCATCGCCCCCAGGTGATCGGTCATCGCCCGGTAGGCGGCTTCATCCCGGACCCTGTCCCCCGCTTTGAGACCAGCTTCTAAGAGCCCTCAGATGTCCCTGCGGGTGGCACCGCCTCGATGCTCGACCCGTTATGGCGGTCATTTCGTGCTCACAGATTTGTGCGTGGTGGGCGACACTGGACTCGAACCAGTGACCTCTTGCATGTCAAGCAAGTGCTCTAACCAGCTGAGCTAGCCGCCCGTCGGGGGTCCGCATTGTCCGCGACCGTGCGCCGTGACGTCAAACCTCCACCACGCGGCGCTCATGGGCCGATGAGCGCGTCATGGATCACGTGGGCATCGTGAAGGAGCATGCCGTCCAGGGTGTCGGCTCCCGAGCCTTGCGGACCAAGGGAATCGGTGTAGAGCGGATCAGCCACGACGCGAGCCCCCGTCTCGTGGGCGATGGCCCGCGCCAGGCGGGGGTTGACCGCGGACTCGCTGAAGATGGCGGTCACGCCTTCTCGACGGATGGTATCGGCGAGGTCCGCGAGTTGGCCCGGGTTTGGCTCGGCTGACACGTCGAGGCTCGGGAATACGGATCCGACGAAGCGAAGGCCGTACTCGGCCAGGAAGTAGCCGAGTGCGTCGTGGTTGGTGACGATCCCCCGCCGGTCCGGCGGGATTTCGGCTATCAGCCGACGAATCTGCGCGTCAGCGTCCCTCAGCCGCGCGACGTACGAGGCGGCCGCCGATTCGAAGGCGTCGGCATCCCCCGGGCTGGCGGCACCCAGGGCATCCCGCACGTTCTCGAGCATCCCGATGGCGTTCGGGACGCTCAGCCAGTAGTGAGGGTCGACCTCGGAAGCGGTCGCCGCGTCGGCGGGCGCGCGCAGCTCGATCCCTGCGCTCATGTCACGCACACGGTCTGCACCGCCGATGGTGGCCAGCGCGGCGTCGAGCCACGACTCGAGCCCGGCGCCGCTCTTCAGGATCAGGTCGGCATCCTCGATCGCCGCGGCCGCCGGTGGCGTGATCTCGAACTCGTGGGCCTCAGCTCCCGGGCTGAGCAGGACGGTCAGCGTGATCAGATCCCCGCCCACCGCTCGAGCCGCCTCCCCGACCTGCGTGGTGGTGGCCACCACGCGCAGCTGCCCTTCGCTGGGAGCAGGCGCCGGCACGGTGCAGGCGGCAAGAAGAACACCCAGCAAGGTGCTCCAGGTGAGATAGTGTCTCATGAGTGAGACACAGTATCAGATACGCGACACCATCACAGGCCGTGCCGAGGTCGCCGTTCTGCGGCCGAACGGCCCGGCGGCGGGTCCGTGGAGACTGCCTATCATGCGTTGGTGACGAGTCCAGACCACGAGCACAGGCTCCCGAGCGGCCGGCGGCGTCCCTCCTTGATCATCATCGCGGCGCTTGCCGGTGTGGCCCTGGTCGCCGGTGTTTCACCAGCGGTCGGTCATCCGTTGGGCGGCTTTTCGATCAGCGTATACAGCCGGCTGGTCGCCGAGGAACAGCAGATCCGTGTACGTTGGGTCCTCGACATGGCCGAGGTCGCTGCTGCCGCCGTGGTAGAGCTGATCGACACCGACGCCGACGGCAACGTCAGCGTTGATGAAGAACGCGCCTACTTCGACCTCTGGGTCTCATCGGTGCTGGAACGGATCGAGCTCCGGGTGGACGGGGTCGCGCTTCCAAAGCGAGTCGGCTTCCACGAGCTCTCGCTCCCGAGCGGGGAGGGAGGGGCTCCAGCGCTCCGGGTCGTAATCGACCTCTCCGTGGAGCTACCGGCCATCCCGGCCGGTACGACGTATCGGGCGGTCTACCGCGACACGAACTACGCCGACTACATCGGATGGCGCGAGGTCGTCGTGAACGCGGGCGCGGGCGTGCAACTTGTCGAGTCATCGATGCCCACAGAGGACCGCACCGATGAGCTCCGCACCTATCCCCCGGACCTCTGGGCCACTCCGCCGAATTCGGAAGCGATATTCACGGTCCGGCCCGGGCAGGCGCCGGAGGCGACAATGGGAACCGAGCCCGCAGCGTCGAGCTCAGGTGTCACCGCGTGGCCCACGGGAGTCCTGGCCATCCTCCTCGTCGCTGCGTTGGTCACCTTGATCACCTGGGCCGACCGCGGCGACCACGCACCGCGCAACCGGCGCAGATAGCGCCCGAGGCGAAAGCCCTGCGGGTCTCAGGCAAGGGCTGCCCGCTCCTCTTCGCGGCAGGTCGCACAGCGACCGTAGAAGTCGAGCCGCGCGTCGTCGATCTCGAAGCCCATATCGCGCGACAGGCGATCGGCGATCGGGCGGACATACGCCTCATCGATCTCCTCGACGCGGCCGCAACGAGTGCACGAGAGATGATGGTGGTGCTCGGGCAGGCAGGCCACGTAGGCGTACACGTGCCCGTCAAGCTCCAGGCGCCGCGCGACGCCGGCCTCGACCAGCGTCTCGAGGGTCCGGAATACCGTGGCTCGCCCGATGCCCGGCTCTTGCCGCCGCAGGGTGCGATAGAGCTGGTCGGCGGTCTGCTGGCGACCGGCCGCGGCCAGGGTGTTGGCCACCAGCAGCCGCTGGCGCGTGACGCGCTCGCCGACGGCGGCAAGTCGATCCCCCGCCGCCAGGGTGATGCGATCCATGGCAGTACGCTAGCACAGCCGAGACTGCGTATCATGTCGAGCGATGAGTGCGGAGCGCAGCGGGCTCTCGCTGGAGGGAGTCGACGCGGGGTATGGCGATGGGCCGGTCCTGCGTGGCGTGACCCTCGAGGTGCTAGCCGGAAGTCTCGTCGGGGTGATCGGTCCGAACGGTTCTGGCAAGACCACGCTGCTCCTCGCAATCCTGGGCCTCGCCCCGGTCGTGACCGGCACGATCACGCTCGGCGGCCGTCCGATCGCCGGGCAGCGCGACCGTCTCGCTTACGTGCCCCAGCGCGAGGCGGTCGACTGGAGCTTCCCCATCAGCGCCGAGCAGGTGGTCGCTATGGGCCGCTATCCGCGCGTCGGCTGGCTGCGGATACCCGGTGCAGCTGACCGGCGCGCCGTGCGCGAGGCGCTCGATCGCGTTGCCCTGGCTGATCTCGCCGAACGGCAGATCGGCGCGCTGTCAGGCGGCCAGCAGCAGCGCGTCTTCCTGGCACGCGCGCTGGTCCAGGAGGCATCGGTCCTGCTCCTCGACGAGCCGATGACCGGCGTTGACCAGACCACCGAGCAGCTGATCGTGAGCCTGCTCCGCGAGCTGCGCGACGCCGGCACCACCATCCTGCACGCGACGCACGACCTTGAGTCGGCGGCCGATGTGTCCGACCTGCTGTGCTTCGTGAACGGGCGCGTCGTCGCCTTCGGCCCCCCAGCCGAGACCTTCACGCCACCGATCCTGCACGCCACCTTCGGCGGCGAGCTGCTGATCGTCCAGGCCGGCGACCACAGCCACGTGCACGGTGGCGGCCATCATGGGCCGCCCGATCAGCCGCGGGCCGGCTGAGGCGTCGATCGATGGGCTGGCTGACCGATCCGCTCGGCTACGACTTCGTCCTGCGCGCGCTGGCCGAGGTGATGGTGATGGGCGCGACCTGCGGCGCGATCGGCGCCTATGTCATCGTCCGTCGGCTTGCCTTCATCGGGGACGCGATCAGCCATGCCGTCTTCCCCGGCATCGTGCTGGCCTACCTTGCCGGCGCCAGCATCCTGGCCGGCGCGCTGGTTGCGGGACTGCTGACCGCCTTTGGCATCGCCCTCGTCGCGCGCGGCGGGCGGATCCGCGAAGACGCCGCGATCGGCATCTTCTTCGCCGCCGCCTTCGCGCTGGGTGTCGTCCTGATCAGCACGCGCCACACGTTCCAGGGCGACCTGACCGGGTTCCTGATCGGCAACCTGCAGGGCGTGTCGGCGGGCGACATCGCCGTGAGCGCGGTGGTCGGTGTCGTGATCCTGGCCGTGCTTGCAGCGCTCCATAAGGAGCTGGTGCTCGTCTCGTTCGACCGCACCCTGGCCGCAGCCCTGGGCTACCCGGTCTTCTGGCTCGACGCGCTGCTGCTCGTGCTGCTCACCGTGACGATCGTGGTCAGCATCCAGGCGGTCGGCATCATCCTGGTGCTGGCGATGCTGGTCACGCCGGCCGCGACGGCGCGCTTGCTGGTGGACCGCTTCGTGCCGATGCTCGCCCTTGGCTCCGCCATCGGTGCAGCTGTCGGCGTGCTGGGCTACTACGTCTCGTTCTACGCCGGTACGGCGTCAGGCGGGACCATCGTCCTCCTCGCGACCGCGCTCTTCCTGGTCGCCTTCGTGGCAAGCCCAACCCACGGCCTGCTCGGGCACCGGCTGCGGCGTCACCCCCAGCACGCGGGCGCGGCCCCCGCCCATGACCCACCCGAGGGGCATCAACACCGCGGCTGAGCGATCGCGATCAGTCGTGGCGTCCGATGAAGCGTGCCGCCGTCCCGAGGGCGACGATCGCCAGCACCACGGCCAGGATCTGCCCGCCGCCGCCGGCCGCGAAGGCGAACGGCGCGAACAGCCACCAGCCGGAGAAGACCACGAATGCGGTCAGCAGCGCGGCTGCGATCCACAGGACCCAGGCGATCACCGAGCGAGCTGTCGACATCGGCGGCGCCTACCAGTCGATCGTGACGCACGGCTCGTCGCCGAGCACCCAGGCGAGGTGGCCCGGCGGGATCTCGAGGTAGTCGCCGGCCTCCCCGATGACCTCGCTGCCGTCGTCCATCCGGTATCGGATGCGCCCCGACAGGATCACCTCGCGGTGCTCCATCGGGCAGGAGTCCTCCTCGGCCATCGGCTTGACGTATTGCTCCCAGCTCCAGCCGGGCTGCATGACCGAGCGCATCACCATGTTGTCGCCGACCTGGACGATCTCGGTCCGGCTCCCGTCGTCGGATGGATAGACCTCATCCGGTTGATCGAAGCTGCGACGCTCGATGCCTGCCATGGGGACCTCCGCTCGACGGTTCAGCGCCGCCAGTCGGTCGAGAGCGGCACCACCCCGAGGACGCGATGGATCTCGGCCCGGTACCGGGCGCCGGATGGGTGGCGCTCCAGCCAGCGCAGGTAATCTGGATCGATCACCGCCAGCTCCGCGATCGTTCGCCCGGCATAGTGCCCGAAGTCAAGGCGTGCCTGCCGATCCTGCTCGATCTGGAACGCCTGACGTTCGTCGGGACGGTCTCCCATCGGTCGCCTCCATTGGTCGCCACGAGCGACCTCGTATGGCGCCGATCCTACGCCGTCGCGGGGTCGCTGTACATTCGGTTTCACGCACCACGCGTCAGCCGCGCGAAGCCCCCCGTCCGGTCAGCACCAGCGTGGCTCGCGACCGGCTCATCGGTCCGGAAGGCGGCTGGCCCGCGAGGTCTGGGCGAAGGTCGTGGTGCGAGGGGCGACGGCGATGCGCAGCAGCGCGGCGGGGACCACCAGCAGCCAGTGCGACAGGAAAAGGGACCCGCGCGCAGCGCGCCCGATCAACCGCCAGCCCCTCACGTCGTGAGCCCCGAGCCCAGCAAGCGCCAGCGGGAGGGTGCCGAGGCAGTACCCGACGAAGAGCGAGGCGGGGACCGTCCAGTCGGCCGTGCGCGGCAGCGGGATGGTCACCAGGCTGGCGAGGATGGAGGCGACGAAGAGCGGCGGGATCAGGAACTCGGCGGTGAATGCGAGGAAGTCGATCTTGCGACTGAGCGGCACGCGACGTTCTGCCACCAACCCGGGGCCGAGCTCCAGCAGGCGCCGCAGGCTGCCCTCCGCCCAGCGCATGCGTTGCCGCCACAGCGCGTCGAGCGTGCGCACCGCCTCCTCGCCGGCCTCGGCCCGTGGTGCCAGCGCGATGTGCTCGCCGGCCGCCACCAGGCGCGTCGAGAGGTCGAGGTCCTCGGTCAGGGCGGCCCCGTTCCAGCCGCCGACCTGGTCGAGCCGCTCGCGGCGGACGAACATGCCGTTGCCGCGCAGCTCGGCCGTCCCGTCGGTCGCCCGGCGGCCGCACTGGCTGGCCATGTCCATCAGCAGCTCCTCATCCTGCGCTGCCTCAAGCCAGCCCTGGCCGGGGTTGCCGGCGCGACGCTGTGCCTGGATCGCCGCGGCCTGCGGATCGAGGCCCCAGGCGTCCATGACTCGCTCCAGGAAGTCGGGCGCCACCTGCGCATCGGCGTCCAGCACCCCGATCACCTCTCCCCGGCAGAATGGCCGGGCGAAGTTGAGGGCTGCGGCCTTGGTGCGCGGGCCGTCGTCGGGGTCGCGCCGGATCACCTTCACCCGCTCGCCGTACGCGGCTCCGGCGCGTCGTGCCATGTCGGCCGTGGCGTCGCTCGACCCGTCGTCGATCACCAGCAGGTCGAACCGCGGTCCGCTGCGATCGGCGTAGTCCTGCGCGGCCACGTTGGCGACCGCCGTGCCGATCACCGCTGCCTCGTTGCGGGCCGGCACCACCAGCGTCACCCAGGGGTGCTCGCCGTTCGAAGAAGGGTTGGCCGAGCTGACCTCACGCGGCGCCTCGCGCATCGTCTGGAAGCCACGTAACGCCATGTACCCGACGTACAGCAGTCCGATGGCGATCGCCGCCTGCAGCCCGCGCGCCACAAGGGTGGAGACGATGGCCAGCCAGGCGATGAGTGCGGACGCGATGAGCACCGAACCGGCGATGACCCTACTGGTCATGCGACGGCGGCCCCTCGGTCGTCGCGAGGTCCGTCGGTCGGCCAGCGTGCAGGCCGGCCGCCGCGTTCCGCCGCCACGACGCGATGCCGACCCAGAGCGTGACCAGGCCCAGGATGCCCATCACCACGGCGATCCCGGCACCCGGGAAGACGATGTTCAGCAGGTCGGCGGCGACTGGGGCCACGATGACCGGCAGGAACGCGGCTACCGACAGCAGCGTGTTCAGGATCCCGAAGATTCGGCCGCGCACCGCGACCGGCAGGTCCTCCTGCAGCGCGGTCTGAGCCGGGATCGCCACGAAGGCGTACTCGACCCCGGCCGTGATGGTGATCACCACCACCAGCGCAATGAGCGAGATGATCGGGCTGAGCGCCTCTGGCAGGGTGGCCTCGATCGGTGCGAAGGCGGGGGCCAGGACGACCGTGATCGGCTTCACCAGCGCCAGGCCGATGAGGGTCACGCCCATCGCCACCAACCCGCCGTCGATCAGCAGCCGCCGCGGCAGATCGCGGCCGTAGGCGTTGAGGAAGAGGATGCCCATCACGGCTCCTATCCCAGCCGGGCCCATCACGAAGAAGAAGTCCTGTGGCCGCAGGCGCAGGATGTCGGTCGCGAAGCCCGGCCCGATGGCGCCCATTACCGCGATCAGGCTGGCGGCGATGCCGAGGTAGGCCAGCGACCAGGCGATGTGCCGGTGGGCCCGCACGAAGCCGATCCCCTCCTGCAGCTGGTCGACGACCGAGCGCAGCGCCCGTCCCGCCTCCACTCCGCCGATCTCGCGGTGGACCTCCGGCGGAACCTTGGGGAGCGGAACGATGGCCAACGCGGCGAGCCCGAACATGACCGCCACCACCACGTAGACCGCGTTCACCCCCGCGGTCGTGAGCAGTAGCGGACCGAGGAGGCCGAACCCGATGGCGAAGGTGGCGTTGACGGTCAGCACGAAGGTCGAATTGGCGGCCATCAGCTGCCGCCGACCGACCAGCCGCGGGATCGCGGTCAGCTCGGCAGGCACGAAGACCGCGGTGACGGTCGACACCAGCAGGTTGATGACCAGGATCAGTCCCACGTTGGTGCCCACCACCAGGAAGAGGACGATCCCCCCGCCACGCAGCAGATTCGAGGCGAGCATGATCAGCCGGGCATCGCTGCGCTCGACGAGAACCCCGGCGATGGCGCTGAACGCGACCGCAGGCACCAGGAAGGTCAGGATCAGGACCGCGTTGGCGGTATTGGAGCCGGTCGCCGTGACGACCGTCGCCATCAAACCGGCCAGCACCATGTTGCTCGCCAGCTGGCTGAGCACCTGCGCCGTCCAGAGCAGGACGAAGGCGCGATTGCGGAAGACGGTGCCGGCCCCCGACAGGTCGCCGACCTCGAGGCCGGGAGGCGGCAGCTCCAGGTGCGCCATCGGTCAGGCCTGCGGCTGCGGACCGCGTTCGAGATGCCCGATGAAGCGCCGTTCGACGTCGAGGCGGTCCATCAGGATCCGATGGCCGCATCCGGAGCAGACCAGGCCGATGTCCGCCCCCAGCCGCGACACGACCCACTCACGGCTGCCACATGGATGTGCCTTGCGCAGCCCGATCCGGTCGCCAAGTTGCAGGTCGACGGCCGCCACGCTCAGGCTCCCACCTCGGCGGCGGTCGCGCCGGTGAACGCGAAGCGAGCGATCCGCAGAGCGGGGACGCGGGCCATGATCCCGGAATACTCGGCCGCCACCAGGCGAGTATCGGAGCCGATCGCCTCGATCGCGCTGAAGGCCTCGGGGATCGATTGCGTGAAGCGCAGGTTGCGAATCGGGCGTGTGGTCCGGCCATCCTCGATCATGAACGTGCCGTCCTTGGTCATGCCGGTCAGGATCCCACGCTTGGCGTGCACCACGTTCACGTAGTGGAAGCGCGTGACCCACACGCCCCGCTCGATTCCCGACGCCATTACCTCCTTGGCGTTCGAACCTGGAGCCATGAACAGGTTCCAGGCGATCGGCCCGAAGGCGTTCGGCGCCGGCAGGCCGTGCCCGGTCGACGCGGTCCCGGCCCGGGCAGCGGTAGCAGTGTCATGCACCAGAGCCCTGGCCACCCCTTCGCTGATGAGGTCGACGCGCCGCTTGGGAACGCCCTCGTAGTCGATGGCGGTCGGCAGGCCGCGTGGGTCGAGGCCATCGTCCCAGATCGTGACGTTCGGTCCCATGATCTGCTCGCCGATCTCCATGAACGACCGCCCCTCCTCCACGGCGAGCGCCGAGAACCCCATCCAGGACAGGTACTCGAGCACGGTGGCGACCGCGTACTCCTCGAGGATGACCGGGTACTCGCCCGGCTCGAGGTCGACCGCGTCGGCGCTGCGCTCCGCCTTTCTGGCAGCCTCCTCGCCGACGACCGCCGGATCGATGGCGCGGATGTCGGACGCGGTCGACTGGGCGTAGCCCGAGGCGCCGTTGCCATCCATCATCACCGTCAGCAACTTGGCCTGCGTGACGCTGTGCGAGTTCCACAGCCCGCGCGTGTTGGCCACGGCCAGCGTGGCCGTCTCGGTCGCGAAGGCGCCACTCGATACCAGGCGTGCCGCGTCGCCGGCGGCGATCACCGCCCGCACGGCGGCCGCGCGAAGCTCCGGATCGGCGCGGGCGGTGGCGGCGACGTAGCCCAGCTCCGGATCCACCGTCGACGGCAGCGAATCGGCCAGCGGCGCGCCGTCCGGGTTCGGGGTTGCGAGGGCGAGCGTCGTGCTGGCACGCGCGACCACCTCGCGCAACCCCTCGGCGTCGAGGCGGTTGGTGGTCGCCACGCCCGTGGCTCCATCACGCACGATTCGCATGCGCAGCGTGGCATCGTGCTCAGCCACGTTCTGATGGATGCGCGAGTTGGCGAAGCGGGTCAGCGCGGCGTCTCGTGCGGTGAAGAGGGCCTCGGCCTCGGCATCGACCACCAGGTCGAGAGCGCTGGCCAGGATCGCCTCCAGCGCGGGCCGCTCCCAGGCGCGCTCGCCTACCATCGACCGACCCCCACCTGAACGCCGCGGAAGCGGGCCGGCGAAGCGCCGTGTCCGACCCGGTGAGTCTGCATCGGCTCCCCCTTGCCGCAGTTCGGCAGTCCCCACAGGTTCCACTCCGATGGGCCGCAGATCGCGTCGCAGCTGCCCCAGAACTGCGGGGTGATGCCGGTGTAGGTCGGGTTCTTAACCATCTGCGCGAGGCGGCCGTCCTTGATCACCCAGCCGATCTCGGTCCCGAACTGGAAGTTGAGTCGTCGGTCGTCGATGCTCCACGAGTGGTTCGACGTGACGAACAGGCCGTCCGACGTGTCGGAAATCAGATCATCGAGGCTGCCCGCCGCGCCGGGCAGCAGGTTGACATTCGTCATCCGGATCAGGGGGATCACATTCCAACCTGACGCGCGGCTGCTGCCCATGCTCCGGCGGCCGACGATCGGCGCCGTCTCGCGGCTGGTCAGGTAGCCGACGAAGCGGCCGGCAGCGACGATCGGCACCTTTTGAGCCGGAACCCCCTCGTCGTCGTAACCGAAGGTGCCGAGCCCGCCTGGCGCCGTGGCATCGGCCTCGATGTGCACCAGGTCGCTGCCGTACTGCAGCTGGTCGAGCTTGTCGAGGGTCAGGAAGCTTGTTCCCGCGAAGCTGGCCTCCATGCCGAGCACCCGGTCGAGCTCGATTGGGTGGCCGCATGACTCGTGCACCTGGAGCGCCAGCTGCGATGAGCCGATGATCAGGGTCATCTCCCCGGACGGGCACTGCGGCGCGTCGAGCAGGGCGACGGCCTCCTCGGCGATCGACTGGGCGTGATCGGCGAGCCCGAGCCGGCGGATCGCCTCGAAACCGCCGGTGACGTGCTGGCCGCCGGCAGACTGCGGGTAGCTGCGGCGCTGGACCTCGCTGTCGCTTACCGCCAGCGCCTCGATTCCGGCGCCGACCTCGACGATGTCCTGCTCGATGCGGGCGCCCTCGCTCGAGGCGAATGTCTTGCGCTCGCGCCCCGCCTCCATGCTTCCAGTGCGAAGGGTCACCCCGGCCACGCCCGCCATGGCGGCGTCGGCGTCGAATAGGATCCGGAGCTTCTGGTCGAGTGGCACCCCGAACGGATCCTCGACGAACGGCGTGTGGAAGGAGGCGACCGCCGGCGGCGTGTCGTCGAGCACGATCGGTTCCCGGGTGGCGAGGCCACTGGCGCGCGCAATGGCCACCGCTTCCCGGGTGACCCGCTCCACTTCGGCACGCTCCAGGCGCGAGCTGCCGGCGAAGCCCCACGCCCCGTCGAGCAGGACGCGGACCCCGAACCCGGCGGACCGATCGGAGCTTGCCTCCGCCAGGTTCCCATTCTTCACCGTGAGCGACTCGGTGTCGCGCTCGACCACCCGGACGTCCGCGTACCCGGCGCCAGCACGCTGCGCCGCGTCGAGCGCCAGATCGATCAAGTCCTGCATGGCATTCTCACTCCACCGGCTCACCGGTCTCCGGCAGCAGCGATAGCGCGGTCGCCGGTAGCTGCACCGATTCCACCTGTCGCACCTCGATCGTGGCGCTGATGAACAGCTTGAGCTGCGAGATGATCCCACCCGGACGCTCCATCGCACCCAGGAGGCCGTCAGGCGAGCCGACCGCGCGCAGGGTGAAGCTGTGGCCGACCTCCACGCCGTCGACCTGCAGCGCCAGCGCTCCCTGCACCACCACCGACCGCGCGGTGATCCGCACCTCGTCGACCGCGATCGCCTCCGCACCCGCGTTCCGCAGCTCGTTGATGAGGTCGTTCAGAGCGATGGCATCCAGGGAGCCCTCGACCGTCATCACGATCCCCTGCCCGTCCACGGCGGCGAGGCCGGCAAACGCGGTGATCCGGCGCAGGTCTTCGCGGCCGACCTGCAGGGCGCTCTCGCCCTGCGTGCCCGAGAGGTGGTACTCGCGCAGCTGCTCGCGGATATCGGCCAGGCCGCTGCGCAGCTCCCGGTTGCGCGTGGTCAGCGTCTCGACCAGGGTCGACAGCTCCTGCGCCGAAAGGCTGCTGATCTCGGTGGGACGGGCCTGCGAACGGAGCTGCCCCACCGCCAGCATTCCGATCAGCACCGCGACCGCGAAGATCGAAAGCCGGGCCCGACGCGATCGCACCTAGGGTGCCTCCTCGCTCGGAACCGCCCAGCGGAACCGCGTGTTGCCGACGAAGGCGGCGAGCTCGAGCTGATCCGCCGCCTCGCTGGCGAATTCGAGCCCGAAGACCTCGATCCGCTGCGCGACGCGCCCCTGGAAGGCGGGATTGGCCGTGAATCGGTCGAGCAGGCCATCGGACCCGATCGCCTCGACCCGGAAGGGAGGCGACAGGAATGCCGTGTTGACGAGCACCGAGGCGCCGACCCCGTAGATCGACGAGGTGGCGACCAGCCGCTCGCCGTTGATCGAGATTGCCTCCGCGCCCGAGGCCCAGAGCGCGGTGACGATGTCTCGCAGGTCGTCGACCAGCACGATGAAGTTGGCGGGGTTCTCGCCCTCCGGCACGATGCGCTTGGAGTCGGCGATCTCGATGACCGCCCCGTGTCCGCGAAGCCCGGTCAGCCCGGCCGCCAGTCGCGCTGCGGCGAGGCGTCGGTTCAGATCGGCGAGGGCCGATGAAGACGTGGTCGATGCGGCCTGGAATTCGAGGACATCGGCCTCGTCGGCGGCGATCTGATCGCGAAGATCCTCCTGCTCCTGCTCCAGCTGAACGACCTGCCGGGTCGCGGCCTGCTGCACCGATGTGGCGAACTGCACGCGCTCCGGGGAGCCGTTCCATTGCGCGTAGCCGACGAAGCCGATCACCGCCAGCGCTCCGGCGATGCTCACCGCCCATTGCGGCCGGATCGGCAGCCGCGGGCCCCTCCTCGCCGTCACGGGAGCCCGCCGCCGCGGCGCCCGCGACGCACGGCCAGAAACGCGCCCACCCCGAGTCCCACGGCAACGACGGCGACGATCAGCAGCCCGCCGCCGTCGGAAGGTGACGCGGGAGTGTGGGAGCTGGTCGGCTCCGGGGTCGCCTCTGGGGTGGCTGATGGGGCAGCTGCTCCCTCGGTCGGCGCGGGCGGCTGCGGCGGCTTGTCCACGTTGGATGGCAGGATCGGCGCCGGCTCGACCGCGGTCGGCGGGTCGACCCCGAAGGACCGGAAGTAGTCCTCGTACAGCCGTTCGACCGGCACGCCAGTGCCGGCCTCGAGTGCCTCCGCGTCGCCGGCTCCATCGCGCCAGGCCGCGGCGATCGCGGCGATCGCATCCCGGCCGTAGTCATCGATGATCATCTCGACCATTGAGGCCCCCTCCGAGTAGGCCAGGCGCGCCCCGCGGTCGTCGATCGGGAACGACTCGCTGATCCCGTCGAACGCAAGCAGACCGCCTCCTGCCTCCGAGCGCACGGCAGCCGCCGCGGAATCGGCCGAGTGCTCCTCGGACCAGACGGCGAGCCCCTCGTTGAACCACTTGGCCGGCTCGTGGAATGGATTCACGGTGGCGTCCTGGAAGACGACGTGGGTGACCTCATGGGTCATGGTCGTCCGCAGGTAGCTGTTCGACCCGCCGCCGAGCCACATGAAGATGGTTCGCAGCTGAGGGTAGGTCGCTGCTCCGGTCCATTCACGCGCGCCCGGCCCCAGCGCCCCGAAGAACTCGTCGCGCGTCTCATAGACAAAGATGTCGATCGGGCCCGCCAGGCTGTGTCCGAGCAGCTCCTCCGCCGCGGCGGCAGCGCCGGACGAGACCTCACCGAACAGACGGGCCGACGCGGCGGCGTCCCGGTACCAGTGGACGGTGGCGTCGCCGAAACGCGCCGTCTGCCAGTTCAGGCCGGGCCGATCGTCGTCGTAGAGCAGCTGCCTCTCCGGGCTGACGGTCACCTTGCCCGCCTCGGTTGCCCGCCAGCGGTACTCGATCGGCGTGTTCGGCGTGATCGGACGAGCGGCGGTGTCCCACCGATACTCGGCGCTCGTCGGCGACGGATCGACCAGCGCGACGAATGTCGAATCGGCCCCTCCGAAGCGGAGCAGCAGCTCGAGCTTGTCGGGTAGGCCGCCGGGAAGCGAGACCGTGAAGGTCATCTCCGATCCGTACGTCGCCTGCGCGCTCGTGGGGCCAAAGCCACTGAACGCAGCCACTGCCGGCGGCCGGCCGGCGGCGACCACCAACGCCAGCGCCAGCAGGCCGACGAGTCGGCGGCTCACTGGTCCCATGACACTCTGCCCAGGTCGAGCAGCCCGGTGGTCAGGTTGCCGAGGCCGCGCAGGCCCGGACGGACCAGCCACCAGCCCGCCCCGTACGCCCAGGGAATGACCGGGGCCTCGCTGTCGACTCGGTCATCAACCGCTCGGTAGGCGGCCGCCTGGTCGGGCGCGCTCTTGGCGCTCGAGGCCAGCTCAAGGAGCCGGACGAACTCTTCGTCGTCCCAGTGGCCATAGTTGCTGGTCGCGTCCGGCAGCAGCAGCAGGCTGTACAGGGCGTAGGGCGACGGGTAGTCGGCGATCCAGTTGACCGTGAAGACCTGTGGTGGATCGAGGACCAGTGCGCGAACGTAGTCGCGGAACTCCATCCCCTCGATCGCGACCTGCACGCCGAGCTCATGCTCCCAGATCGCGGCGGCCGGTGCCACGCCGAGGCCGGAGCCGTTGATGGTGATGACGCCAAGCCGCGCTCGATCCGCGTAGCCGGCCTGCTCGAGCAGGCGCCGTGCCTCGGCAGCATCGCTCTCCTGGTTGTCCTCGAGCCCTTCCGGCCAGAGCGCGGGAGGCACCAGGCTGGAGGCCGGGGTGCCGGAGCTGCCCTCGGCGTTGATCACCAGCGTCGGCCGGTCGAGGGCGAGCGCGAAGGCGCGACGCACGAGTGCATCGTCGAAGGGTGGCCGCGTCGTGTCGAACCCGAAGTATTGGACCCCGAGCGCTGCCGACCGGTGCAGCGCGACGCCCAGCTCCCGGTCGTACGCGATCCACGCGGCGTCAAACGAGCCGACGCTGACCAGGTCGGTCTTCCCATCCGCGAAAGCGGTGGCCCCGTCGCCCGGCAGGTCGGTCGTCCAGCGCACCTCGTCGATCGGCGGTGCCCCTGCCACGTAGCGCTCGTTGGCCCGCAGGACGATGTCCGTCCCATCCATCCCATCCGTCACGTAGGGACCCGAGCCGACGAATTCGTCGAGCGACTGCCAGCTGTCATCGGCGCCACTGGCGGCGCGCGGAACGACGAAGGCGGTCGGGGTGGCGATGATGGCCAGGAAATACGCCGCCGGGTGCCGGAGCTGCACCACCAGGGTCCGTACGTCGGGCGCCTCGATTCCGACACCGTCCTCCGGGCCGCCGGCCAGCCGCTCAGAGGCGCCGGTGATGATGCCCAGCACATCGGGCGCCGTCGATTCGGTCGTCGGGTCAAGTACGCGCAGCCACGAACGTCGGATATCGGTCGCGTCGAGGGGGCTCCCGTCGCTGAAGGTCAGCGCCGCTCGGATACGGAAGGTGTAGGTCTGCCCGCCGTTCCCCACTGTCCAGGACTCGGCGAGTGAGGCGTACGGCTGCCCCTCTTCGTCGAGCCGCGTCAACCCCGCGTACAGCTGGAGGAGGAACTGGACGTCACCTGCGCTGTCGATGAAGGCCGGGTCGAGGGTCGCCGGGTCTCCGCCGACATAGCGCAAGGGCGGGCCGACGGCGCCGACTGGCTGCGCCGGCAACGACGAGGTGAGGGCCAGGAGGATGGCCGCGACGCCCGCGACGAGGCGCGGCAGCCGGCCCGGCGAGGTCAGGCGGCGCATGCGACCGGTAGTATACGGGCCCGTGCAGCCGACCCATGATCACCGCTTTCGGCCGCAGCCTGCCGGCAGCCTGACGCTCCGCCAGTTCGTCGAATCGCTCCGCCGTTGGACCCCGGAGATGCGCCAGGTGGCACAGATCGCGCTCACCCGCTCGGAGGCGGAGCGCCAGGCGTACCTGCAGGCGTTCCACGCGCGGCATCACGAACGCCAGCCGCAGGTGATTGACTCATTCGTGCGCTGGGCCTACTCCGACCCGCGTCTCGACCATGTCCCGGCGCTGATGGCCGAGCTGGAGCGCACCGATGAGGACTACGCCGGCGCCCTGCTCCACGAGGCCGATGTGCTGGTTCGGACGCGGGCCCACGGGAAGACCCCGGCCCAGCGCGTGCACGACTACCTGGCCCTGCTGGGCATGGAGAGCAGCGAGCCGGTGCGGGCCGCCGTAGCCGGGCTCCTGCCACCGGGCACTCCCGACGGCGCCGTGGTCGCCACGGTGCGCCAGATGCGGCGCCGATGGCTCGAGCTCTACGGGGACGACCCGTTCTTCGCCGAGGATTGAAGGGCCCGCGACAGTGAGGCGCGGCGTATCCGCGCCCGTATACTCGACTGGCGGGCCGCCCCGCCTCCGCGTGCTGAGGGCCAAGCCGATCAATCGCGCCACACGTGCCGTCGCCGTCGCCCTATTGCTGGGTGGCATCCTCTGGGCGCTGGGAGCCGGGATCGTCACGGCCCACGCCGACCTGCTCTCATCGACGCCTGCGGCGAACGCGACCCTGCTCGAGTCGCCCGAATCGCTGGCGATGACCTTCAGTGAGGCGGTCGACCCGGCCACCGCATCGGTTCAGCTGCTCGATGACCTGCAGCGGCCGGTCGCCGGCCTTGGCACGACGACGGTCGGTCCCAGCGGCCTCAGGGTCACAGTCAGCCTCCCTCCCTTGTCGCCGGGCGTATACACGATCAGCTACCGCGTCACCTCCGGAATCGACGGGCATGTGAGCGCCGGGATCTGGGCCTTCCTGGTCGACCCGACCGGATCGCAGCCGCCGCCGGCGATCCCCACCCAGAGCAGCTCCCCCTCGGCCGACCCGTTGACCGTCGGCGCCCGGTGGCTGTCGCTGGCCGCCGGCCTCGTGCTGGTCGGCCTGCCGCTCTTCTGGCTCGTGTCCGCCCGGCCGGCGCTCGCCGGTGCCCCAGCCCGGGTGCCGGAGAGGGAGCTCGCGCCATGGGGAGCGATCGCCCTGGCAGGCGCCGTCGCCTTCGGGGCGCTGGCGATCTACCTGACCCTGGCGGCGCGGCCATTCGTCGAGGCCGCCGGCGGGCACCCGGGGCATGGCGGCGGGGGTGCCATACCGCTCGATTTCGCGGCTCCATTCGGCTCGACACCATTTGCCATGGCCATGCGCCTGGCCGAGGTCGGGGCGGCGGCCGGCTTCCTGCTCGCCACGGCCCGTCACTTCACCGTGGACGAGGCCCGACGCCGGGGCGTGAGCCCGGGACGCGACCGCGAGGCGCTCGTGCTGGGCGTCCTCATCGGCGCCGGAGCCGTGTCGCTCGCCGGGAGCAGCCTGGCCGGGCATGCCGCATCGCGTGGCGGATTGCCGTTCGCGGCCCTGGACTGGGTCCATCTGCTGGCCGTGGCGACCTGGGTCGGCACACTGCCGGGCCTTCTGTTGCTGGCCATGCGCGTTCGCACGTGGGACATGCCGGGACACGGGACACTGGGGGTCGCCCTTCGTCGCCATTCGCGCCTGGCCCTTGCCGCCGCTCCCATCGTCGCGCTGACGGGAATCGCCAACTCGCCGCTCGTGCTCGGCAGCTCCCGCGGGATGGTGGCCAGCGACTATGGCAATGTGCTCATCGCCAAGGTCGTGCTCTTCTCGGTCGCGGTGGCGATCGGGTCGACGAACTTCTTCCTGATCCGCAGCGGTGCATTCCGGCGAACGTTGCCACTCATCAGCGCGGAGCTGGCGATCGGCGCGCTGGCGGTGCTGGCCGCATCAACGCTGGTCACCATCCAGCCGGCCGCGGGGCGGGTGCCAGTTCTGACCAGGTCGGCGATCGGAACGCTGCACCTGTACGGGACCGCCGGCGCCTCGACGGTGCACGCGGCGGTGATCCTGCCCGCGCCGGGCAGCCAGCAATACCAGCTCTCGCTGGTGGATGCCGCCAGCGGCGTCTATCGGACCGACGTGCAGAAGGTGATCCTCGTCTTCGGCGCGCCAATCGACAGCGGCCTGCCGGACCAGCGCGTCGACCTCCAGCCGGGCGCGGAGCCGTGGTTGTGGGGGACCTCCGGCGCCTATACGCCGACCGTCGGCGACTGGACGCTCGAGGTCGTGGTCCGGCGCGTCGGCGAGCGCGATGAGGCGGCCATCTTCGATCTGCCGGTCAGCGAGCCGCTGCCGCCGGCAGTCGTGCCACCTCGCGACACGGGGATTGGAGTCCCATTGCCACTCGCGGTCCTGTGGGTGACGCTGCCTGCCGGCACG
>Ga0184639_10000125_pt1 | contig 26094 bp, 22 predicted proteins | sample PLM31_170_b2_FD_133155 | JGI IMG/M metagenome (GOLD analysis project Ga0184639, IMG submission 133155) | Groundwater sediment microbial communities from an aquifer in East River, Colorado, USA - PLM3-1_170_b2 | ecosystem: Environmental > Terrestrial > Soil > Riparian zone | place: USA: East...
CGCGTGTCCGAGCCGTAGGCGACGGCGATCTTCACCGACCGGCGCACCTCGCTCGAGCTGTGGGTCCAGTTGGTGACGTTGCTCTCCACCAACGCCGAGTTCGGGACCAGCGTCTCGATGCCGTCGGCGGTGCGGATCGTCGACGAGCGGATGCTGATGTTGGTCACCGTGCCGACGGTCTCGCCGATCTGCACCAGGTCGCCGATCTTCAGCGGCCGCTCGACGAGCAGCATGATCCCGCTCATCAGATTCTTCATCAGGTTCTGCGCGCCGAAGCCGAACGCGATCGCGAGCGCGCCGCCGAGGAACGCGAACACCGTCAGCGGGATCTTCACCACGTCGAGCGCGATGACGAACAGCACCGCCACCAGCATGACCTGCAGCCACCGGCGGGTGATCCGCGCCACGTTCGGGTCGGCCTTGAAGCGCGCGACGAGCTGCCGCTCGAGCCGCCGCACGAACCACGACACCACGACGTAGCCGAGCACGAGCACCACGATCGCGCCGATGCTCTTGCCGACGGTGACGCTGCGGGTCGCGGTGATCTTGCGGCCGTCGACCTCGAGGGTGTCCTCGGCGGCGAACAGCTCGAAGTCCCAGACCTGGTCCGCGACGCGGCGCGCCGCGAACCAGGCGTCCTGGGCGTAGGACCAGAGCGGACGCGCGCTCCGAAAGCCGTCGAACTCCGCCTTCCAGCGCTCCAGGGACGCCTCCTGGCGGTCGATCGCGCGCAGCAGCCGCTCGTAGATCGACGCCCGCTCGCGGTAGGCGTCGGCGAGGTCGCGCGCCGCGACGCGGTCGTCGACCAGCACCGCGTCGGCGAGACGCGATTCCTGCTCGCTCAGCTGCCCGAGCGCGAGAGTCACCTCGCGCTGGGCGAACTGCCGCCACGGCTGCAGGCGCTTCAGCAGGGAGTCCACGCGCTCGAAGGTCTCGCGGTACTTCGCGCGGTCCCGCCCGTTCTCGAACGCGAACCTGGACTGCCAGATCGCGCGCTCGCCGCTGAGCCCGTCGCCGAGCCCGCGCGCCACGTCGGCGGCGAGGTTGGCGTTCTCGGCCCGGACCCGGGCGAGCTCCGCGGCGCGCTCGGCCTGCAGGCGCCGCCGCGCCGCCTGGTCGGGCGATTCGCCCGGACGCCACGGGGCACCTTGGGCGGCTGCCAGGTCGGTCTGGGCTTTCCGGAACGCGTCGCGCCGGGCGGCGACGCGGGCCTGCGCCTCGGCGAGCTCGCGATCGAGCGCGGCCTTCTCCCGGTCGAGCCGCGCGAGGATGCCGTCCAGGTCCTCGCGGGTGAACGCCACCGACTTCGACGCCTCGCCGCTCTGCCGCTCGGCGAACGCCAGCGCTTCGCGCCGCTCGGCGAGCTCCTCGCGCGCGATCCCGGTGCGCATGTCCAGCGTCGCGAACCCCGCAGCGAGGGCGCGCGCGCGCAGCGCGGCGAGGTCCCGCGCCCACGCGCGGAGCGCGGTATCGGCGCCGTCCGGGGATCCGCTTGCCCGCTCCTCGGCGAGCCGGGCCTGCGCCTCGAGGTCCTTCAGCCGCGAGCGCCAGGTGGCGAGCTGCTCGTCGAGGAGCGCGAGCTTCGCCTCGGCGGCCTTCACCTTCTCCGCCGCCCCCTGCGCGCTCTCGCGCAGGCTGTCGACGAGCGAGAGCGGATGCGGTCCCGGCCCGAGCCCGGTCCAGCTCTTCACCTTGGCCGCCAGCGCCGCGCGGCTGCGCTGCACGAGCGCGAGCTCGTCGCGCGCATCGAGCTGGCGCGCGTAGCTGCCGGCGAGGAGCCCGAGCAGCGTCCGGTATTCGATGATCTCCTGCTCGGGCGCGCCGGGCGGCGCCTTGGAGGCGCTGTCCGCGACGAAGCGGTCGAGGTCGGCCTGCGCGGCGGCGAGCTTCGCCTTGAGCTCGCCCTCGGTCGCCGGCGCGGGGTCGGCAGAGGCGCTCTTCTGCGCCGCGCCGGTGCTCAGACCGGGAAGCTGCTGCGCGGGCGCGGCGGCGGACAGCGCCAGCGAGAAGGCGAAAGCGAAGAGCGTACGGACCAAGGGGGCGGCGACGCGGGCGGGAGGCGGCTAAGATACCGCATTGCACCACCACGCGTCGCCCGCCGAGAGACGCACATGCTCAGGATCGCCATCGCCGTCGTGTGCGCCGTTCTTGCCGTGATCCCCGACGCGGCGGCCCAGCCCTATCCGACGCGACCGATCCGCTTCATCGCGCCGTTCCCGCCGGGCGGCAGCGCCGACACGATCGGGCGGCTGCTCGCGCAGGAGCTCGCGAAGAGCCTCGGCCAGCCGGTGCTCGTCGAGAACCGGCCCGGCGCGGGCGGCAACATCGGCGTCGATCTCGTCGCGAAGAGCCCGCCCGACGGCTACACCATCGGCATCGGCGCCGCGGGCGCGCTCACGATCAACCAGAGCCTCATGGGCAAGCTTCCCTACGATCCGCTGAAGGATCTCGCGCCGATCTCCAAGCTCGCCGACATCCCGATCGTGCTCGCCGCGGCGAGCTCGACGCCGGCCGCGTCGGTCGGCGAGCTCATCGCCGCGGCGAAAGCGAAGCCGGGCGTGCTCTCGTTCGCCTCCGCGGGCAACGGCACGGCGATGCATCTCTCGGGCGAGCTCTTCAAGCTGATGACCGGCGTCGACATGGCGCACATCCCCTACAAGGGCAGCGGCCCCGCGACGACCGATCTCGTCTCGGGCCAGGTGCCGGTCGGGTTCGTCGACCTCTCGTCGGCGCTGCCGCAGATCCGCGCCGGACGCATCAAGGGCCTCGCGGTGGCGAGCGGCAAGCGGACGATCACCGCGCCCGACATCCCGACCATCGCCGAGTCCGGCGTGCCGGGCTACGACGCGGTCGGCTGGTTCGGCGTCATCGCGCCGGCCGGCACGCCGCGGGACGTGGTCGCGAGGCTGAGCGCGGAGATCGTACGGATCATGGCGCTGCCCGAGGTGCGCGACCGCGCGCTCGCCCTGGGCGCCGAGCCTTCGACCAGCACGCCCGAGGGCTTCGCGGCCTTCATCGCCGCCGAGATCCCGAAGTGGGAGCGGGTCGTGAAGGCCTCGGGCGCGAAGGCGAACTAGCTAATACTGCCCCCCTGTTAAGGGGGGCGCCGAGTGAAGCGAGGCGGGGGGTTTGGCGGAGTGTCCAAAACTCCCCGTGAAAGGAAACCATGGCTCCGGTGATCGAAGTCCACACGCACATGCTCAGCCACGAGTGGCTGAAGCAGCTCGAGGCCCACGGCGGGCCGCGGTACACGCTGCAGGAGGTGCGCGGCGGCTTGCGCGCCATCCATCTCGACGGTGCGCCGTTCATGACGCCCGTCCCGCCGATGTTCGACTGGGACCTGCGCGTGAAGAACATGGGGAAGAGCCGCGTCGACGTCGCGGTCGTGTCGCTCACCTGCCCGAACGTCTTCTGGGGTACACCGGAGGTGAGCCTCAAGGCGGCGCGGCACATGAACGACGGGTTCGCCGCCGCGCAGACCGCTCATCCCGACCGCATCCGCTGGTTCGCGTCGCTGCCGTGGCAGCACGCCGCTCTCGCAGTCGAGGAGCTGAAGCGCGCGCGCGAGCGTGGCGCCGTCGGCGTGATGGTCCTCGCCAACATCGACGGCAAGCCGCTCACCGATGAGTCGTTCGCGCCGGTGTGGAAGGCGATCGACGACCAGGCGCTTCCCGTGCTCGTGCATCCGACCGCGCCGCCGGGCGTCGGCGAGATGGGCATGAGCGAATTCCAGCTCACCGCGCCGATCGGCTTCACCTTCGACACCTCGCTCGCAATCGCGCGCTGCATCCTCGACGGCTTCCTCGACCGCTTCCCGAACCTGAAGCTCATCGCCGCGCACGGCGCCGGCGCGCTGCCTTACCTGATCGGCCGGCTCGACATCTGCTGGGACAACATCCCGGCGACGCGCGCGAGGACCGCCGAGCGGCCGTCGAACTACATGCGGCGCGTCTATGCCGACTCGGTCGTGTTCGCGCAGGACGCGCTCGAGATGTGCATCCGCGTCTGCGGCACGGACAACGTGCTCTACGGATCGGACTACCCGCACACCATCGGCGATATGGCCGGGTGCCTGGCCCGCGTGGACCGTCTGGCGGGGGGCGACGTCCGGGAGAAAGTGCGCGGGAGAAACGCCGAACGCATTTTTCGGCTTTGAAGCATGTCGGTCTGCTGACGGACGGTGTCAAATTTCTCGACTGTGTCGGTATAGACCGACAGCGTTGCTGTTTCGTCGCAACGCGGGGTGTAGACTCTCCTGACGAATCGCTGCTCGTCAGCCGTGTCGTTGCCCTCTCCCAAACGCCCGTGAAAGATTCCGTCCGCAAGATGGTCGAGCGTCTTCGCGGTCGAAAGACGGACGAACCGCCGAGCCGTCCTGCGGCCGAGGCGCCGAACGGGGAGTCGTTGCCCGCGTTGTTCGCGGAGGCCCTGGGGAAGAGCGGCCTCACCGTTTTCGACGACCGGCCGCTGCGCTTCCGCAGCCTCACGCTCACGGCCGAAAGCGGCGCGCCCGAGGACCTCGAGGACCCGGGCGCCATCCCGGGCGCGTTCAAGATCCGAGTGGCGAAGCGCGAAGGGTTTCAGCGCGCCGCGGGCACGCTCGTCGAGCGCCGCTACTCGGGCCGTGGCTACGACACGCCCGCTCAGAAGCAGGAACCCCATCTCTTCACCTTCGTCGCGTACGACGAAGGCAAGCTCGTCGGCACCGTCGGCATCCGCCTCGACTCGGAGCAGGGCCTCGGTGCGGACGATCTCTACAAGGACGAGATCGACGTCCTCCGGGCGGGCGGCTGCAAGCTCTGCGAGTTCACCCGCCTCGCGGTCGATGTCACCGCAGTCAGCAAGTCGGTGCTCGCCGGCTTGTTCCACACCGCGTACCTGTATGCGGGCGCCCTGCACGGGTGCACGTTCATGGTGATCGAGGTCAATCCTCGTCACGTGCCGTTCTATCGCCGCGCGCTCGCCTTCGAACCGCTCGGGCCCGAGCGGACAAACCTGAAAGTCAACGCGCCCGCCGTCCTGCTCTGCGCACCGTTTGACTCGATCGCCGCAGGTCTCAAGCGCTTCGGCGGGAAGCACCGGGAGTTCCCCAACGAGCACTCGCTCTTTCCGCACGGCTTCTCGCCGCAGGAAGAGGCGGGCATCCTGCAGCGGCTCAAAGCGCTCGACGCCGAGCAGCGGTCGGTTTGAGGGTGCTCCAGGCGTCGTCGCCCAGAGCGCCGTAATCCGGGGAAGGGTCCAGAGCGGTGTCGCTATCGGTCCCCAGCTCGCGCGTTGCTATACTCTGCTCGTGAGCAAGAAGCTGTCCGATGCAAACCCGTATCTACGCGACCCCGCCCTGCGTGATCGCCTGGTGTTCAAATCGATCGCGAGTTCTTCGGCCATCGAGGGTATCTCTGCGCCTTTCAAGCGCATGAGTTCCGGCGCCGGCAAGCCTCGCTTGCGTGCCCGTGGACGTACGCGCGCCAAGACCCGCGCCAGCCGCGCGAAGTCCTAAGCCTGCGCTCGAAGCGTGCGAGCGATGATCCGCCGGAAGACCGCGGTTCATCGGCGCATAGCTGGAGCTCAAGCCGACGCCCCAATAGGGCGCTTGGGAGCCCCCTGCACGAGGTAGTCGAGAATCTCTCCTTGCATGCGCTCGATCTCGAGGCGATAGCCCGAGCTCAAGGCCGGCCATTCCTCGGGCCTTGCGGTATTGCGGAGCGTTTCGAGAAGCCTCTCGAGCTTTGCGACGCGCTCACGGGTTACTGCCAGCTCTTGGTCGTTTCGGATCACGGCTTCACCTCCAGCATTCCGCGCTTGGTGCCGTCACGCTTCGTTTGCCGCGTATCGAGGAACTCCTGCATCGCGCCTTCGGAGAGCATCCCCTCGCGAATCCAGAACACGCTTGCCCCGAATCGCGCTTGCGCGTCCGGGTGCGAGAAAAGGGTTCGGGACTCGCGTGGCGCTTCTTCAACCTTGAAAGTGGCTCCCATGACCAGCACGACGTCCACGTCCTGAGGGTCGGCCGCGGCCGACACGAAGCTCCCGAACACCAGAAAGCGCCGGAGCCAGCCGGTGCGATCCGCCAGCTCGTAGACATGTCGGAGCCTCGCCAAAGTACGGACGCGCGACTCACAGCCGCGTCCGAACCGCTGCTCAATCTCCTGCCAGTCAGCCTCGTGTACGCCCGCTGGTAGATCACCTGTTTGAGTCAGTCCCGGCAGCATGAGCAATTGTCATCGTATAGCTCCACGGCTCGCAAGACTCGTGGTTCGAAGGATAGATAGTCCCGCCAAGCCGCCGCCCGCCCGCCGCCTCAAAGTCGCTTCAGATAATCCCGCGTGAAGATCTTGTCGGGCAGGTCCCTCAGGACCATCCCCGAGTACACGAGCACCGACTCCTCGCCCTTGCGCAGCGCATCCTGCAGCACGAGCCGCGTGGGCCGGAGCCGGCCGGCGAGCTGCTGGAAGCTCTCGTAGCGGGCGGTCTTCAGCAGCCGGTCCGAGAGCGAATAGAACTCGGCCCGGTGGGGGAAGTAGCTCTTCTGCTTCACCCAGTAGAGCACGCGGTGGTAGGGAACGGTGCGATCCACCGCCGTGAGCTCGAGCACGTAGTGATCCTCGCCGTCGATTCTTTCGGTGCGCAGCAGCTTCGGCGTGTAGTCGCCGGCGAAGTTCGCGCGCGCGAGGTCGCCGTTCGCCACCTGGCCGGTCAGCCGCTGCGCGAGCGACAGCCGCACCGGCTGCGACACGTTCGGCAGGAACACCCAGAGCTCGCGCCCCTTCATCAGCATGATCTGGCCGCGATCCACCGCCGGCTCGGTGACCATGAGGACGGTGTTCTCGTTGCCCTTGGAGAGGACGCGGTACTGGCGGGTGTCGACGACCTGACCGCCGTTCGAGTTGGTGATCGCGATGTCGACCTGGAACCCCTCCGCGGGGAAGCGGATCAGGTCGGCCTTGACAACGATCTCACGTGCTATAGAATCCTCTTTAGAAACAGTCTGTTGTGCATTAATACTCACAAAGCACAGAAGGCCAGCTAAAACGCCGAGCACAGGGCGCATTCGCATGCGTTTCACGCGGAGATGAGCAAGACCGTGCGTCATACGGATCGGGACCGCTCGAGAGCGGGCTCAAGTATAGTCAGCGCGACACCGGGAGGGCAGCCGCGCCATGAGTCTCGTGCGTGTGGAGCGCGTATCGAAGGAATATCTGCTCGGCGAGCAGAAAGTCGACGCGCTGAGGGACGTGAGCCTGAGCATCGAGGAGGGCGTGTTCCTCGCGATCGCGGGCCCCTCGGGGAGCGGCAAGTCGACGCTCCTGAACCTGATCGGCTGCATCGACACGCCGACGACCGGCCGGATCCTGATCGACGGCCAGGACGTGAGCGGCAGGACGCCGGACCAGCTCGCGGACCTGCGGGCACGCACGATCGGGTTCGTGTTCCAGACCTTCAACCTGCTCCCGGTCCTCTCGGCCGCGGAGAACGTCGAGTATCCGCTGCTCCAGCTCCCGGAGCTCGGCAAGGAGGAACGCCGCGAGCGCGTCGCCTCGTTCCTCAAGGTGGTGCAGCTCTCGAGGTACGCCCACCATCGGCCGAACCAGCTGAGCGGCGGGCAGCGGCAGCGCGTGGCGATCGCGCGCGCGCTCGCGACCAAGCCGAAGATCGTGCTCGCGGACGAGCCCACCGCGAACCTCGACCACAAGACCGGCGAGGGCATCCTCACGCTGATGAAGGACATCAACCGCGCCTTCAACACCACCTTCATCTTCTCGACGCACGACAAGAAGGTGATGTCGAAGGCCGATCGGCTGGTGCGCATCGAGGACGGCAAGATCCGGCTGCTCGGGGTCCGGGCGGAAGGCGGCGGCTGGCAGGTGGTCGACGAGCGGCGCCGGAACCGCGCCGCGGCGACGGTCCCCCCGCGACCGGCCTGAGTCTTCTCGGTCTTCTCCCCGCCGTCCTCGTCGTCTCTTGGGCAGCGCTGTTCGGCGAAACAGCGCTGGCCCAGGCAGGCGGTGCCGCGCAGTCTCAGCGAGCTCCGAGGTACATCCAGGGCGTCGCGCAGTCTCAGCGGACGCCCAGATACATCGAGGGCACGGAGGTCCAGTTCCCGGCCAGCGGTCAGGCCGGTAAGCCTGCTGCGAGCGACGCCCCGACGTCGCGCGACGAGCTGTTCGGGACGAAGCCTGCGGCAGCCGCCCCGACCGCGAGCGCGCCGGCGCCGGTCACCGCGAGCGGCTTCTACGCCGCGACCGTCGCCTACACCTACTCGGACCCGACGCACTGGTCGCGCGCGGTCAACCGGTTTCAGTTCAACCTGCGGGGCGAGCTCGCGCCGAACGTCAAGTGGACGATCGGCGCGCGGGCCGACATCGACCCGGTCTACATGTCCGATTCGTTCTACCTGCCCGCCGTGCAACAGGATCAGCGCGCCGATTTCTTCTGGCGCGAGACCTACCTCGACTTCTCCGCCGGCGGCCTCGACTTCCGGGTCGGCGCGCAGAACATCGTCTGGGGCGACGTGGTGGGGTTCTTCGTCGCCGATGTCGTATCGCCGCGCGACCTCCGCGAGTTCCTGCTGCCGAGCTTCGACATCATCCGCGCGCCGCAATGGGCCGTGCGCGCCGAGTACTTCAAGGGCGACTCGCACCTCGAGCTCGTCTGGATCCCCTACCCGTCGTTCGACAACGTCGGCAAGCCGGGCTCCGACTTCTACCCGGTGCGACTGCCCTCGCCGACGCCGGCCGCGGCTGCGGCGCCGTTCCAGAACCCCATCGTTCCGGCGCGCACCCTCGACAACTCGAACTACGGGATCCGCGGGAACACGCTCGTCGGCGGCTGGGACCTCGCGGCGTTCTACTATCGGAGCTTCTCGAGATCACCGACGTTCTACACGCTGCCCGGCGGGATCGTCCAGCCGCTGTACGACCGCATCTGGCAAGCCGGCGGCACGGTGAACAAGGACTTCGGCCCGGTCGTGCTGCACGTCGAAGGCGTCTATACCGGCAACCAGAACTACGCCTCGACCGACCCGCTCGCGCCGCAGGGCGTGCTCCAGCGCGACACGGTCGACTGGGTGATCGGCACCGACTTCACGTTGCCCCGGGACGTGCGGCTCAACGTGCAGGTGTTCCAGCGCCTCTACGACGGCTCCGACAGCACGCTCGTCGTCCAGACGGGCGACTGGGGCGCGAGCGCGCAGCTTGCCGCCAAGATCACCTCGGCCTGGGAGCCGCAGATCCTCTGGATTCAGACGTTCGGGGGCGGCGGCGGACTCGTCCGGCCGCGGATCAACTGGTACCCCGTGAAGAACGCGGCGCTCGGCTTCGGCGTCGACATCTTCACCGGTGCCAACAACGGAGTCTTCGGGCGCTACAACAACCGCGACCGGGTTTACGGCGAGCTCAGGTACGACTTCTAGCCGGAGCATTCCCTCTCCCCTCCGTCGCTCCCCTCCGCAGTCCGAAATTCGGGGCGGTCTGACGCGGGCTCGTCGGCGCGTTTACACCGTGACCGCCCTCGCGATCCCCAGCCGGATTCACGCCTTCGGTTTTAGCGGCATTACCGAGCCGCCAAGACTCCCGGCCTTGTTCGGGCGTGGCGGGTCGGAAAAACGCTCGTCCTCGATGAGCCTGGCGATGCGGTTGCCGGGGCTCTTCTCGCGGAGCAGCCCATCCATTGCGTCACGCCAGGCGCCGAGCATGCGCTTCCCGATGGTTTCGAAGTGCGCATATCCGCGAATGAGGCGGACGAGATCGGGCAGGGTGTCGATGAGCGCCTGGGCAGTCTCCGAGACCAGCGCTGCGAGGGCCTTTGCGCTCACGCCGCAGCGCTGCTGGGCGAACGCCGTCAGCCGCTTGCCCGGGCTCCAGCTCTTCGAGCCCGCGATGCTCAGGCTGAAGTTGTTGAACCGCGCATCGTCGTAGACTGCAGTGGTGAAGACGTCGTAGACGGGAGACAGCCTGACATCATCGGCGGTCGAGTAGACCACGGCGATGTTCTTGGTGTGGCAGTCCGCGTTGCGCGTCATGAGGCAGAAGACGACGAGTCGCAGCAGCTTCTCGAGCTCCCGTTGCTGGGGTTCGGCCCCCGCCACCACGTCGCGCAGCGCATCGGCCACCCGCTCCCAGGTACTGTCGTACTTCTCCGCGGGCCGCAGCCCGAGCAGGCTGCAGAGGTCCTCCATGCCGAGCTGCGGCCTGCCTTCGGCGTCGACGTCGAAGCGTTCGACCACGAGCACCTGGCCGTCCTCCGAAAGGGTGCCGTGCGCCGTCTCGAGGCCGGCGCGGCGAGCTGCCTGGAGGCATACCCACTCGTTCACCGCAACGCCCGGGTAACGCTCGGCCAGGCCTTTCACGAGGTAGCGGCCGGTGCGCACGGACGCCTTTGTGAACCGTGGCGCTTCAGCATCGTCCCCGCCGGCCTCGGGTGGGGCGAGGAACTTCGGCAGAATTCCGGAGACGCCGGAGTAGGCGTGCTTCCTGATGAGGGCGACGAAGGCTTCCTCGGTGTTCTCCCCAAGGAGGACCTGGTCAGGATCGAACCCGGGCATCACAACGTCTAGCGGCTCTCCTTCGCGCACGACCTGGACGCGGCCGATGGCGTTGCGGCCTACGACGCCGAGGAGCGTGAGGTCGCGGCCGTCGAGGAGGGCCCCGGTCAGCTCGCGGATGACCGAGAGGAGATAGCCCTCGGGCAGGTTCATCTGAAAGAACGGGTGCAGCCCCGCGCGCCATACCCAGGAGGCGGTGCGGACCGGCATGGTGAGGCTCACGAAGTCCTCGGATGCCGTCCCCGGAAGATAGGTCAGCGCATGCTCGTCGCCGCGCGTGTGGTCCAGTTTGGCGACGAGACGTCCGCGCACGTAAACGTCGAGGGTCATCGCGCGCCGCGTTCTTGCGCCAGGTCATCGAGCGTGCGCCGATGGCGCGCGGGTCGCACCGCCAGCTCGTAGCCGAGCGCGTTGACGAGGCGCTCGAGCTTGTTGTGGCCCAGCTCGGCGAGCACGCCCGTCTCCAGGCGTGCGAGAGTGACTCGGCTCACCCCCGCACGACGCGCGAGCTCGAGTTGCGAGAGCTTCTGCTCGTCTCGCAGGCGCTTCACTTCAAGCCCGAGTTCGAGGAGGGTCACGGTGTATCAGTTTAGCTACCAACTCCGGCGAAACTGGCCGTTCAGTAGCATATGTGATACAAAATGTCAACAGCACGAGCCAATGCCCCAGGTCGCCCGGACTTTGTGGCGACGTGACTTAGTTGGCGGCGCAGAGCGGTGGCCCCTTTTTGCCCCGTACAGTCCAACTCTGCGGGGCAAGGCCGCGTGCCCCGTCTAAAGTACGGGGCGATCAGCGGTCCCGAGCTCGCTCCCTCGCTCCCCGGCTCCGCAATCCGAAAGTCGGCCGCGGCTTCCGAAAACTCGCCGCCGAAGCGCATGTCGCGAGACGTTTGACCGTACGGCTGTCTTTCTCCCCGCCAGTTGGCGGGGCTTCGTGCCTGGATCGACGGTGGACTACTACGCCGCGCGGGACCGGCGGGCGAAGCCGAGGGCTGCCAGACCGACACCCAGCAGGGCGAGGGTCGCGGGCTCGGGCGCCTGCGTCGCCTGCGTGAACTCCGTCACGAGACCGTAGCCTTCAAACCCGGTGCCAAAGTCGTGAACGCGGCTGAACAGCCCGCCCGCGTCATCGTTGCGTGCGTCGTAGGAGGAGGATAGGCCCGCATGGCTGATTCCGGCGACCTGGATGTCCAGGAGCAGATCGCCGAGTCCGTCGTAGGCGAAGGGGGCGCCGACAAAGCTCAGCGTCGCCGGCGCAGGGCCACCCGTGAGAACGAACACTCCGAAGAGCGCATCGTCACTGCCCACGTTGTTGCCGAAGCTCAGCGTGTCCAGGGCGTCCACCGGGTTCGCGCTGTGCGAGAGACGGAGGGTATAGGTCCCCGAGTTGAGTCTACCCGCGATATTGAGGAAGAAACGGATCTCGGAGATCGTGATCGGACCGCCGAGCGCCGCGTCGTCATAGACCTGCTGGTAACGGGTCGAGGGCCCAGCAATAAACGCACACCCGAACGGGAAGCAGTTTCCGTCAGAGGCGGGTGACCCGACGATGACCGCCTGCGCGGGGGTCGACAACCCCAAACCAAGCAGCACCATCGTCAACATGGTGCCCAGGGTCCCCAGGAGATTTCTCATCAGCGATAGCGGGAACACACTTTTCGTCTTCATTTCTTCCCCCTCCCTGCATACAAGGTTATGGTTCCCAGGCAGAGGCAAATCGCGTACCAGGCCGTCATGTGCAGTCGCTTAGGTTGTGTTTTCAGGCGGTTTCGTCGATGCCGAAGGTAATCGGGAGGCATCGCCGGGCGCGAGCCGTAAAGTCACCCGACAGCAAACGTGTTGTGCTGGGGAGCGATCGGGGTCCAAGCCGGCCCGCGCCTAACGGCAGCTCGTACCCTGCCTCGGGAGGCGCGCGACCGTAGGGCGGGCTACGGCGAGCTCAGGTACGACTTTGGAGTAGTCGCTAGATCGGCTTTGGCGAGCCAGGCGGTTCCGGACTGCTTGATCAGCGCGTTCAGCGGCTGCTCGACGGCCAGCCAGGCCGCGTCAATCAGGCGGTCTTGCGGCGTGACAGTGCAAGCAGAACCAGGCTCAAACCCACCAGACCGAGAGCGGAGGGCTCAGGCACCTCCTCCGTCGCCCGCTTGAACAGGCTGAAGTGCGAGACGTCATGCACGGTAGATCCGCCCCCAAAATCGAACGGCGGCTCCGTGAAGGGTGTATCCCACCCGCCGGAGCTGAATTCCTCGTTCAATAGAAAGCTGGTGAGATTAGTATCGTTGCCGTTTTTGAACGTGAGCATGTAGTCGAAAGCGGCAAAATCGACGCTTGGAATCGTCCAAGAACCCAATGCGCCGCCGGGACCTTGCTGAAGGATCCCGCCGCTCATCCAATCCGCGAAACCGAAGAACGCAGCCGCATTGACGTTCGCGACGTTGGCCACGTTGCTGTTGTCGGGCGGATCGATGTACTGACATGCGCTGGCCGCCGTATTCTTCGCCAGAGTGCCATCGTGCACTTTCGCTGTCGTGTCAGCGACGAAGGGAGCCGGGCACGTGATCAGCACGGCGTTCACCTGCCCGGGGACGCCCGATAGGGCGGCGGCCGTCAATGCTGCCCCGGCATGGATCAGGAGGCGGTTGAATCGCATGTGTTTTCCATCTAGGAAGTCGTTGCGGCCGATGACAGCAAACTATGGGCCAGGTCAAGAGAGATACGTATATTCAATATCTTACATATTATTTGTCGGCGCGGATGGAGACTGCTGTAAAGAGTGCCGACGGTAAGCAGACGCCCTCCGGCAGCGGGGCGCGTTGACCCAGATTCCGTTGCCCCGTAGAGTCAAACTCTACGGGGCAAGCCCATTGCCCCGTACCGTCGCAGCGCCCGGGGCAATGCCGTCAAACGACGATCTCGAGCTTCACCCGCAAGCCTTCCGGGTCCAGTTCGACGACCTGGTGGTCACCGCGCGCGCCCAGAAGGAGGTGTTCCTGCACTCCCCCGGGAGCATCGTCGTTCGCGAACGCGACGGCCGCGGCTATTGGTACTGGCGGTTCTACGCGCTGAGCGGCAAGGAGCAGGAGCAGTCGCTCGGCCCGGTGGGCGATGAGCGCGCGACTGCACGCAAGGCCGAGCTCGAAGCCCGGATCGCGTTTGCCAGTCAGCTGGCGAAGGACTCGAACTCGCTCCGGCGCCAGGGCTACTGCTCCGCCGACAACAGCGCGGCCGTCACGCTGGCTGCGCTCTACAACGCCGGGGTGTTCCACACTGGCGCGATGCTCGTCGGCGCACACGCCTACGGAGCGCTCCTCAACGTCCTGGGAGTCAAGCCGCGGCGAAACTACGCGACCGAGGACATCGACATTGCGCGGTATGGTCGCATCGAGCTTGCCGCCATTCCGGATGGAGGTGTGCTCGAGGTGCTCGGCCGGACAGGCCTCCCCTTCGTCGAGGTGCCTGAGCTCGACGTGCGACGCCCCTCCACGTCGTTCCTCCGGCGAGGCACGAAGCTCAAGGTCGACCTCCTCGTGCCCTCGAGGGACGCGTCGTACGGCAGCGTGCGAATCCCGGAGCTGAAGGCCCATGCGACAGCGCTGCCCTTTCTCGGCTTTGTTCTGACTGAGCAGCTGGACACCGTGATTCTCTCGCGTGATCGCGTCATCCCGCTGAAGGTGCCGCGTCCCGAGCGCTACTGCGTCCACAAGCTCGTCGTCTCGCAGCTACGGGCCAAGACGTCTGCCGCCAAGGACCAGAAGGACCTCGAGCAGGCGACGGTCATCGCTCAAGTGCTCGAGGAACGGTTTCCCGGCTTGGTAGAGGAGACGGCCCGCCTCCTCGGACGCTCCGGGCTCAAGCTCGCCGCAAAGGGCGCGCGCGTCGCGGCGGGGCGAACGGAGCGGCCGTTGGCCAGGGACGCTTTCCTTCGGATCGGCCAGTTGGCCCGCTGAAGGGGGTGGCGAGTATCAGCGCGCCGGCAGGTTTTTTGGCCTCAGGCGGCCGCGACGTCTGGGCTTGGTCCCGAGCGGATCAAAGCCCCGATCTCCGACAACCTCGCCTCGAGCCGCTCGACCTCCAGCCGCAGCAGCACTGCCGGCGCCATGACGCGCGGACAGACGCGCTGTCCGGCGGCGACGACGAAGCCGAACAGCGCGCGGTAGAACTCGACGTGCCGGGGATTCACCTCGACGAAGGCGTCGGTCGCGCGGTGCAGGCGCCTCGCCACCACGTACGCCGAGGCGAACAGCGCCGACAGCACCGATCGCGAGTCCGTGCCCCTGGCCACCGCGAGACGAGTCAGCTCGCACACACCGCCGCGGGCGTGCCGCACGGCATCGATCGCGGCCCCGTAGCTCTTGTCCGCGGCCAGGCCTTCCGGGCCGTCGAACCTCAAGGTCAGGGTGCCGATGATCGCATCGCGCTCGGCTGCGACCAGCGTGACCCCGGACCGTAGCCCGCCATCGTCAGCGCTCAGCAGATAGCCGCGCGCGGCGTATCGTGACTCGACGAGCGTCGCCGCTGCGCGCAGCTCGTCAGGAGAGCGGGCGATGGCCGCCGAGAGATCGCCGTTGCTGCCGGTGACCGTTTCGCGCGGCCGGCCGCCTCTTCTGATGAGGCCGTCGAAAGCGATTCCCGGTTGGTAGACCCAGTACGGCTGCGAAAACGACGAGCGCGCGAAATGCATGGTGCCCCTCTGGATGTTGTAGTTGTAGTCATCGTGAAACTGCCAGAGGAGCAGGAGACTTTCAACTGTCTCACACGCACGACACGCGCGCACTCGCTTGTCGTCGCTCGACGACGCGGCGCTTCAGACGTTCTGGCGCAGCGCCTCGACGACGGGAATCCTCGACACTCGCCACGCGGGCAGAATCGACGCGAGGAGCGTCGCGATGCAGCCGGTGAGAAACGCGCCGGCGATCACCGAGGGCACGAGACGGATCGCCGCCGTATAGCCGAGATTGGCGTTGGGCGGCGGCGGCATCGGGATGCCCACCACCGAGATCGCAATCGCCACCGCGATGCCGAGCAGCACGCCGACGGCAGCGCCGAGCAGGCCGAGGATCGCACCCTCGGTCATGATCAGCAGAAAGATCTTCCGCCCGCGGTCACCGACGGCGCGCATCGTGCCGAACTCGCCGACGCGCTCGAACAGGCTCATGTTCACGCTGTTCACGACGCTCAGCAGCACCATCGCGAGGATGATGAGCCGCAGCACGCCGAACTGGCGATCGTAGAGCTCGACCGTCTTCGCGTAGAAGTCGTTCAGCTCGCTCCAGGCCTTGACGTCGAGCCCGCGACTCGCCGCCAGCGCCCGCGCTTGCGCGACGACGGCCGCGGTGTCGCGCGTGCGCTCGAGCGACAGCACGAGCAGGTTTACGCCGCGCGCGGCGAGGAGCTCCTGCGCCGCGGCGAGCGGGATCCTGACGGCGCGGGCGTCGTAGTCCTTCGAGAAGCTCTGGAACACGCCGACCACCTCGAAGTCGAGCGTGTTCATCGCCCCTTCGGCGGTATTGACCAGGACCGTCACCGGGTCGCCGGGCGCAAGCTTCAGCGCGTCGGCGACGCCCTGGCCGACGAGAATCCCCTGGCGATCCTCGTCGGCGAGCCGGCGCCCGGCGGTGATGACCTGGTAGACGCCGAGCTTCGCCTCGCGGCTCGGCTCGATGCCCTCGCCGATGATCGACAGATCGGTGCGGCCGTTGTTGAGGAGCCCGGAAAACCGCACGCGTGCGAGAACGTCCGCGACCCCCCGCCATTGAGCGGCCGCCTGCCGGATCTCGTCCGGTGTGGCGATCACGTACTTGTCCGGGGAACGGGAGCCGAAGGAGAAGAACCCCGCCTTGGCGATCTGCACGTGACCGGTCTGCGAACGGATGATGACCTCGCCCAGGCGGAAGAACATGTCCTGGATGAAGCCGCCGCTCAGGATCAGCCCGACGACGCCGAACACGATCGCCGCGAGGGTGATGCCCGTCCTGACCCGGTGCCGGAAGACGTTCCTGAAGGCGAGCTCGATCATCGTGCGTTCCCCGAACCGCCCCCGGCGTTATCGGTTGTGGCGCAACGCATCGACGACTGCCAGCCGGGATGCCTTCCAGGCCGGATACAGGCTTGCTGCGAGCGTGGTCAACACCGCGAGTGACATTGCATTGAAGACGAGCGGCCAGGTGATGAGAATCTCCCCCAGATAGCCTCTCGACATTCCCGGCGGCGGCGGCATCGGGATGCCGACGGCCGAGATCGCGTAGGCCAGGATGATCCCGACCATCGCTCCAATCGCACCGCCCAGGATGCCGAGGACGACGCCCTCCATGACGAAGCGTCGCATGATCGTCGCCCGGGTCACGCCGAGCGCCATTGAGGTCCCGATCTCGCCGGTCCGCTCCAGCACGCTCATCATGAGGGTGTTCGAGATGCTGAGCACGATGATGATGCCGATGATCACCGTGACCACCCACACCTGCTTCGAGAACAGCGCCACGGTCTTCTTGTAGAAGTCCGCGAGGGCGTGCCAGGGGACGAGCTCCAGGCCGTTGGCGGTGATCTCGCTGCGCAGCGCTCCCAAGGTCGCGTCGGTCGAAGCGGTGTCGTTGAGCAGGACCACCCACGTGTGTGCGCCCGTCGTGCGCAGGAGCTGCTGCGCCACGGGCAGGGGCACTCGCAATGCCGAGTCGTCATAGAACTTGCTGACGGTCGTGAAGATCCCTCGGACGCGCGCCTCGACTGCGTTCACTCCGCCCGACTTGGTGTTGGCCAGGAGCACCACTTTTTCGCCGGGTTTGACGCCGAGGTTCTCGGCGAGCCCCTGTCCGACGATGATGCCGGTGGGGTCCTCCGCGGAGAGGGGCGTGCCCGCCGTGATCGTCAGCGAGGCGCTGAGCGTCTCCTCCTTGTCCGGAATGACCCCTTCCCCGACGAACGACACTGTCGACTCTCCCACACTGATGAGACCGGTCAAACGGAGCCTGGGAGACACCACCTTGACCCCGGGCCAGCTTTCGAGCCGGGTGCGCTCCGGTGCGTTGTCGGGCAGCAGAAAGCTGAAGGGATCGGCGGTGCCCGCATCGAGGAAACCGGTCCGGACGACCTGGATGTGCCCGAGGAACGACCGGATGGTTGACTCGCGCATGTCCTTGAAGATCCATTCGATGAATCCCGCGCTGAGGAGGAGGGCGACCACGCCGAAGGCGACCGCGCCGATGCCGAGCCCGCTGCGCCGCTTCTGGCGCAGGATCATCCGCAAGGCGAGCGAGAAGTCGAGCGCGAGCGGCGCCGCGAGCCGCACGGCACGGTCGCGGACCGCGTAAAGCGCCTCTCGGATAGGTAGATAATTCACGCTCGCGCCCCCGCTCGCGATACGAGGTTGGCCTGACGAATACTATCCTCCATGATGCTGACTGATACGTCCGTCGAGCAAGACCTCGTCGCCGAGCTCGCGGCGATCGTCGGACCGCCGCACGTCCTTGCGGACGAGCCCGGCCGCGAGCTGCACTCCCGGACGACGGAACCGAGGAGCCGCCGCTGCCGCGCCGTGGTCCATCCCGGCTCGGCGCAAGAGGTGAGCGCGATCCTGCGCCTCGCCGCGCGGCACGGCGTGCCGGTCTGGCCGTTCAGCCGCGGCAACAACTGGGGCTACGGGACGAAGAACGCGCTCGAAGAAGGCGCGATCGTCCTCGTGCTCGAGCGGATGAATCGAATCCTCGAGGTGAACGGCGAGCTTGCCTACGCCGTGATCGAGCCCGGGGTCACGCAGCAGCAGCTTCACGAGCATCTCTCTGCCCACCACCCGTACTTGATCGCCGACTGCACCGACTCGACGCCGCTCGGGAGCGTGCTCGGCAATGCGATCGAGCGCGGCTACGGGTATACGCCCTACGGCGATCACTTCGGCCATCTCTGCGGCCTCGAGGTCGTGCTGCCCTCGGGCGAGCTCCTGCGCACCGGCGGCGCGGGCGAAACCTGCGCGACATGGAACACGCATAAATGGGGCTCGGGCCCAGCGCTCGATGGTCTCTTCAGCCAGGGCAATTTCGGGGTGGTCGTGAAAGGCGGCATCTGGCTGCGCCCGAAGCCCGAGAAGCTCGTGCTGTTCACGCTGGACGTGGCGCGACCTCAGGATCTTCCCGCTGCCGTCGATGGGCTTCGGCAGCTGGCGCTTGCAGGCATCGTGCAATGCCACGTCCACATGGCGAATGCCTTCCAGACGCTCTCGCTCGTCCAGAAGTACCCGCTCGATCTGCTTGCGCGCGGCATGCGGATCCCGGAGGAGCGTCTCGCCGAGCTGAAAGCGCACTACGGCCTGCCGGAGTGGACGGCGGTGGGCGGCATCTACGGCACTGCCCGACAAGCGCGTGCCTGCGAGCGTGCCATCGCGCGGGTCCTGAAGGGCGCGGGGAAGCTGAGCTTCTTCGACGCCGCCAAGGTCGCGCAGGCGGCAAGGCTCGCCGGTCTCTGGGAGCGCTCGCAAGGCCGCGGGCTCATGGCCGCCGTGGCGAAGGCCATCAAGTCGCAGGTGACCCCGAAAGACTTTGCGCTCGTGGCACTGCTGCCCGACATGTACGGCTTGCTCCAGGGCAAGCCGACCTGGACCGTGCTGAGGTCCGCCTACTTCAAGAGCCGGATCACGCCCGCGCCCGGCGATCTCGACCCCGCCCGCGATCGCTGCGGACTGATGTGGCTGGCGCCCGCCGTGCCGATGACGGGCACGCATGCGCAGAAGGCTCTCGGTCTCGTGCAGCCGTTGTTCGCCCAGTTCGATTTCAACATGTCCGCCTGCTTCACGATGATGAACGAGCGGACGCTGTTCTTTCTCCTCGGCATCTTCTTCGACCAGGAGCACGCCGCCGAGCGGGATCGTGCCGGGGAGCTCTATCGCAAGCTCCATGCCGCGCTCGCCCAGCACGGCTATCAGCACTATCGGGGCGGAATCCCGGCGTGGACGGCCGACGCCGCCCCGGGCAGCACCGCCAACCGGCTGCTGGGCGAGATCAAACAGACCCTGGACCCGGCGGGCATCCTCGCCCCCGGGCGCTACAATCTCCAACGCTCCGGACACCGACCATGAATCAGGCATCGACGCTCGCGCCCGTGGCCTCCGAGGGACGCGTCAGCACCCAGGAGTACGTCGCCCGATTCCAGCGCGACGGCTTCGTGGAGATCGAGAACGCCCTGCCGCGCGAGTTCGTGGAGACGGTGAGGCGCGCGTTCATGCAGGCGATGGATGCGAAGGTGAAGCGCTTTGCGCTCGTCCCGGTGAAGCCCACCGATGGCCGCGACAAGGCCAACACCAACGTGAAGATCGACTTCCGCCCCGAGGGCGGGAACCACGATCTCAATCGCTGGAACATGCATCTGCCGACGCACCCCGTGCTCCTGCACGAGCAGTTGATCGCGAACCCGGTGGCGTTGCCGGTGATCAAGGCGTTGCTGGGCCCCGAGCCGGTTGCGTTTCTGATCGCTTCGGACACGCCTTACTCGGGCTCGGGCTTTCAGAACACTCATCAGGACTTTCCGCGCTTCGGTCTCACGGTGAACGTCCCTCTGGTCGACTTCACCGAGGACAACGCGCCCCTGGAGGTCTGGCCCGCCTCGCATATCCGCCCCGGCCCTTTCCACACCGACCAGGTGGATCTCTCCGCGGACGAGATCAAGGCGCTCGCCGCCGGCGACACGTCGCGCCGCATGCTCCTCAAGGCGGGGTCGATCCTGATTCGCGATCAGCGCATGGTCCATCGGGGGACCGCGAACACCGGTTCGAGCCCGCGGCCCTGCCTGGCCATCTGGTACAAGAACTTCGACCGCTACAGCATCACCGGCCTGACGATCCCCGTTCCCCACCGCGCGGTCGCGAACCGCATGGCGAAGCTCGCGCTCTGGATGCGCCACGAAGGGCGGGGGACGGGCGGCGCGGTGAAGAACCGGACGCTCCTCAACCTCGGCAACTTCTTCGGCCGCGTGGTCGAGGAGACGGCGGCATCCGACCGCGACCACCGGCGGCGGATACCGCGCGAGATGTGGGACGGCTACTCGCCGGAGATGCGCGCGCTTCTGCGTTACGCCTCGGTGGAAGGACGACCCGACAAGCTGCGCTCCGTGCTCGGCTCGGCGATCCTCGCGACGGCGGGCGGCGTGTTCGCCGCCCGTGCGTGGCAGCTGAAGCTCATGGGTGGGGCTGCTCGCCGTCGTTGAGCGACGCTCAGCCAACCGTCGCGGTAGTGAGGGTCTCGTCGGGGCGCGTCGCGCGATTCACTCGTCCATGACGACGCCATCGCTCGACGAGCCCCTGGTAGAGACCGCGCCACTCGCTCAGCGGCTCGCACGTCAGCACTGCCGCACGGACCCGTCGACGGGCGAGGACTGCGCCTGGTACCACGGCTTCTGGCAGTACATGCGGGTGATGAAGGTCGCCAAGATCTCCGGCGGGCATGTGGATTTCCTGGTCGATGCTCTACGCGCCCTCGCTGGGGCGGGGGGCTTCCCTCGGGTGCTCGTTTCGGGGTCGGCAGACTACTCGATGCCGGCCCATGTGCTGTCGGCGTACCGGCAGGGCGGTGCGACGCTGGACCTCTGCGTGGTCGACCGGTGCGAGACCCCGCTCGCGCTGACTCGCTGGTACGCCGCGCGTCTGGGTGCCCCGGTGACGGGCTACGTGTCGGACATTCTCGATTTCGAGAGCGCGCAGCCGTTCGACGTCGTGATGACGAACAGCTTACTGGGGTATTTCGATCTGCTCGAACGGGCGCGGTTATTCGCCAGCTGGGCGCGACTGCTTCGCCCCGGCGGGAAGCTCATCCTCACCAACCGCATCCGCCCGGGTGCGGGCTACGAACCGGTGGGCTTCACCGCCGATCAGGCGCGCGTGTTCTGCGAGGCGGTGCGGGGAGAGGCCGAGCGGTGGCGCGATGTGTTCGGCTTCGATCCCGACGACGTCGTGCGGTGGGCCGCCGCGTACGCCCAGCGCTTCTGCTCGATTCCGGTGCGATCGGACACGGAAGTTCTCGATCTGCTGCGCGCGAACGGCTTTTCCATCGACCGGCTCGATACCGCGATCGCTGCCGGCCGGACCGAAGGCGGCGCGGTCTCCGGCCCCACCACCGCGGAGCGCGCCGACTACGTGCGAGTGGTTGCCACGCGCGACTGAGCGCCGCGGGTCAGCCGGTCACCTCGGAGACGAAGTTCTCGAATTTCCCGCCGGCGTTGCGGGGGATCTCGTCGCAGTAGCTGAAGGTCAGCCGGAACCGCCATGGCAGTCTCGATAGGACGTGGGCGCGCAGCGCGTCTTCCTCGGCGGCGGTGAGCGGCCGCCGCGTCACGAGCCGTCCTTCGATCCAGTCGCGCTGCTTCTGCACGAACTGGTGCTGCACGACGGGCGCGATCTGCGTGAACTTCCTCGAGCCGAAGGCTGGCCAGTAGCGCTCGCCGGTCGGCGTGACGAGGAGGCTGTTGCGCTCCCGCCCGAGGATGCGCTTGAGCACGGGAAGCCCGCGCCCGCAGGAGCAGGGCTCGCCGACCTCGGCATAGTCGCCGAGCTCGTAGCGCAGCAGCGGCATCGCGTAGTTGTAGAGCGGGGTCACGACCGCTCTCCCGATCTGCCCGGGCGCGCACGGAGCGCCGGCCGCATCGATGACTTCCACCAGGATCGACTCGGCCTGCACGTGGAAATGCTCATGCTCGGGACACTTGTAAGCGATGGCTCCCACCTCCTGGGCGCTATAGACGTCGATCACCGGCGCGTCCCACGCCTTCCGGCAGGCTTCGCGGGCTTCGTGGTTGAGCACTTCCCCGATCGTGGTGACGTGCTCGAGGTGCGGCAGCGCGATGCCATGGCTGCGGCAATGCGCGGCGAGAAACAGCAGGTTGGACGGATAGGTCAGCAGGTAATCGGGATCCTGGCGCTCGAGCCACTCGGCCTGCTGCGAGATGCTTGCGCTGATGCTGAGCGTGGCGGCTGGTCCCGTCACGAACGGGAAAGTAGCGGTGTCCCCCCAGCGCGGCTGCGCCCGACCCTCCGGGTAATCCGCGTCCTCGCTGCGCCGGATCGAGACGAACTTGCCGGTGAAGTCGTGCGGATGCCACAGGTAGTGCCGTAGCGTGATCGCCTTGAACACCCAGGCGTCGAACACGGTCCCGCGGACCGTGACCGGCATGCCGGTAGAACCAGAGGTCTTGGTGGTCAGGAGCTCGCCGTGCTCCCTTGGGACCGCGCTGCTGGCGAGCTCTGCCTCCGACTGCTGGAGGTCCTTTCGCGTGAGCACGGGCAAACGCCGCCAGTCGGCGAGCGTGATCGGATGCGCGGGATCGATTCCCGCCGCGTCAAGCCGGCGGCAGTGCAACGGCACGGTGCGGTAGGCGTGCGCCGCCAGCGCGTTCAGCTGCCGCAGCTGGTGGTCGAGCAAGCGCTCGGCGGGCCACCACTGGCTGTCCTGGAGCCTCTTCTGGAATGCGAGGTCTCCGGGACCGGAAGGCGCCTGGAGCGGGTGCTGCTCCGGATCGTGAGCCGAGTCGGGTGTGTGCGCGCCCATGCCGCCGCGTGCTGGCGTGTGCCGCTCGAGAATGAAATCGACCCTCTCCGCTGACTACGCGGAAGGGCCCGGTGACAGAAAGGCAGAGCCCCGGTTAGTCCGGAGCCGCGATGCTACGACCGTTTGCGGCGGCGCGCGATGAACGCCCCGGCAAGGCCGGCGGCGAGTAGGGCCACGCTCGCCGGCTCGGGGGCCCGATGCGTTGCGTCCAGCACCACCGTATAGCCCTCGATACCGATCGCGCCCGACGTCACCCCGAAGGTCAGCTCGCCGGAGGCGGGGACGAGTCCGGTGAGATGTCCCGGCAGGCCCCCATTGCCCACCGACACGGAGTCCAAGACCGTCGTTGCGTCGCTGTAGAGCCCGAAAGTAAATGTGGCGCCGAACCCAAATTCCGTTCCGGTCAGATCGAAGGCATCGCCTGAGGTAAGTCCGGAATAGTGGTAAAAATCGATGTCATCAGGGCTGGCACAGGTGCCCACGACCGAGCACAGGAATCCATCGTACGTCGTGCCGACCAACGACGCTTGACCTGGAAAGGTGTTGTTCGGCTCCGTTTCGGGCACGGCGAGCGCCGCGGAGCTGCCGGCCACCGCCCACGCTGCTGAAACCATCGCGGCGATCAGCTTGCGGCGGACCTTCAAGCTGGCGGTGCGGCTTTCGTGGCCCGGAGCGGAATCGGTTTTTCGAGCTCTATCCATCTCGCTTCCTCGGGTGCGGCAGTCCCCTTTGACGGAGCCATCAAGCCAAAGCGGACCCACTCGGGTCCGCTTTGTGTTCGCCTCGGGGCAACCCCCGAACGTGTCAGCGGCTACGCGGCGCGCTTCCCGCGCGTCACTATGCCGATCACCAGTAGACCCAGGGCCAGGATCGCGAGTGTCCCGGGCTCGGGCGCGGTGAAGATCCGGATGTTGGCCAGGACCATGGTGCTTCCCCCTTCCGGGGTCGTCAGGCCGATGCAGCCCGGCGCGACCCCTGCCCTCGCGCAAGCCTCATCCGACAGAGGGCCGAGGCCCGCCGCCCCGATCTCCACGAAATAAGTCTCTCCATCACCGAGATCGATCGGCAGAGAGAAAACCAGATCCTCGGGATTGAGGATCACGAAGATGTCTTTGCACGGGCCGCTGGGCGGGGGCATACCCTGCTCAGCGAAGCCGCAGGGGATGACTAGGTTAGAGGTCTCGGCGAACCGGATAGCGATCTCGAGGACGGGCAAGGGCGGTAGCGCCAGATCCGCCCCCGGCCCAAAGAAGTCAACCGCCGTCAGCTGGAGCTGCGTGAGAAGGGTGGTGTCTTTGAGCGCATTCAGACAGATCACGCCGGTCGCGCTAGCCACTCCGTCCGGGTTACCGCGGGTGCAGCCGATCACCTGGTTGAGGTGGGTTATTCCGACGGTGTCTACGGGCGGCAGGACATTCGTGAACACCGACACCGACGATCCACCCCCGGTCACGCCCTCGTCGACGTTGAGGCCGCTGGGACCACCTGGACCCCAACGAAGCTGCTGCCACGCAGCGGTCCCCCCCACGCCTCCGGTATTCGCGACCAGCTCGGTGATCGACCCCACACCCCAGGTCACAGAGCTGTCATCTTCGAATCCGTTGTCGAATGCGGCGATCCACTCCACGACCAACGCCGACGCCGACGACGAAAACGCCAACCCGACAGCGGTCATCACGCTCGCTATGAGCTTTCTGGTTTGGGACATCGCTCTGTGCTCCTTCAAATCCGATTCGATCGCCGGTACTGGAGCCAGATTCGTGCCCAGAACATAAGTCGCACAAAAACAATATGTTAGAGAGTAACGACCCCCACAGGGGGGAGGTCGGTGTAAAGCCATCCGACACGCCGCACCGCGGGGCCCCCTGAACGAGGCACTTCGTCACGCTTTCGTCCGACATCGTCGGGCCGGGTTGTTCCTTGGAGATCGCGCTCCGTTCGCCATCCGGTGCTGTCAGCGCTCACCGCGAAAAACCCCCGGCTGATAGCGTCCCGGCGCGATGATCCCGTCCGGGTCCAGGGCGCGCTTGAGCGCCTCCGTGGCGTTCCAGAACGCGTCCTCCTCGGCTGGCCCCAGCAGATCCATCCCGTCGATTCCAACCCGGTAGGGTGGATACCCGAGCTCCAGCGCGCGCTGTAGCCCGGCTCGATAGCACTCCTTCGCCCGCTCCGCTTCCGACGGCTCGGACGGGTCGAACGCGATCGTCACGATCGCGACCAGCGCTCGTTCGCTGATCATGCTCAGCGTCGCGAGGCAGTCGAACCCGTAACGTGCGAAGACCTCCTCCAGGGCGACGCTCATCCCTCTCACGTCGCTCGCCCGGAATGGGAGGACCGCCGTGAGCCAGAGAATCCCGCAACCGTCGGCTGCAGGATCGCTCGCATCCGACAAGTCGCTTGGGATCCCCTCCCGGCGGCGCCAGTAGCTCCCTCTGAGAAACGCCGACGTAGGCCGCCCGCTCAACAGCCCTGCGAGCGATCGCGCGGCGCGGATCTTCGGCGATAGCCGGCGCAGGAGCCGGCTGCGCTCGATCGCGGGAGCGAACCGCTCGAGCAACCCCAACTTCCTCTCGCTCAGCACCACGACGCGGGCGCGCGACGCGGACACTGCGCGCCTGAGGAGCCGTTCCTGCAGCCGGACCTGGGCCGCCGGGCCGTAGAGCGCGCCGGTGAGGGTCCATGCCCCGACGCCATAGACGCGGCGCAGCCCGAGCCGGACGCCCTCCGGCAGTCGTGCCCCGGCAGGCACCAGGTCGCGCGGAAACGACCTCTCCCCCGAGATCGCTCGCAGGTCGTTCGCAACGTGCGCGACGCTCTGCAGGACGCGCTGCATGCGCAGCTCCCGCAGGGGCTCGACGCAGCGCAGGAAGTCCTCGTCCTCGGCGAAGAAGCACAGGAACGGGCGGAACGCCTCCGGCTTCGGCAGCAGCCACAGCCCGGCGCGCGTCACGATGCCGAAGTTCGACTGCGTGAACAGTCCGTCGATGTACGGTCCGACGCCATAGGGAAAAACGTAGGTCGGCTTCGCTTCCGCGAA
>Ga0184639_10000127_pt1 | contig 25866 bp, 31 predicted proteins | sample PLM31_170_b2_FD_133155 | JGI IMG/M metagenome (GOLD analysis project Ga0184639, IMG submission 133155) | Groundwater sediment microbial communities from an aquifer in East River, Colorado, USA - PLM3-1_170_b2 | ecosystem: Environmental > Terrestrial > Soil > Riparian zone | place: USA: East...
GTGGAGCCAGGCAGCGAATGACTTCCTGCGTGAGAAGTCGATCATCAACAAGCTATACTTCGAGGACTCGGTGTTCGAGAATGACACCGAGACCGGCAAGCTCGTCGACGAATACTACGCCGCTGGTGACCCGGGCAAGTATAAGGACGAGACGGGCTTTACGGACTGGGACGCCCGCGAGGCGGCGCAGGAGTTGGTTCTTCAGAAGATGACACCGGAGGACGCGGCGTTGCTCCGTGATCGCGAGCGTTTCGAGAACCCGGAGGCCAACACCGTGTTCCAGAAGCGCAAGGACGCGGCTAAGCAAAAGGACACCTTCGACGAGCAACCGAAGTACCGCTTGATCACGAAGGCGCAAGAGGACGACCTGGATGAGCTCATCAACCGTGTTGAGCAGGCTCAGACGATGTGGATGCTTCGTGACGGCGAGGCGCCTTCGAAGACGAAAATCCTGGCGAACATGCTCAAGAAGGGGGTAGGAGACAAGAACCTGGTAGCCACGGCGTACTACCTTAACACCACACACCTTCACGACCTGGCCTACAGCCTTGCTCGTGTAAACTACTTGACGGCGAACCCAGATCTCGTGCTCTTCTACCCGTACCTGTATGATCAGCTGCGGGAGGAGGAGAAGGCGGAGTACCTAGACGCCAACCCGGAGTATGGTCCATACCTAGAGAATCGCTACGGCGAGCTAGAGGGTGGCTACGGCAGCTTCGGCGCGTACAACGGCGGAGGCACGAGTAGCGAGTCCTTTGGTGAGAGCATGGCGCGACGGACGGGCACGAAGATTCCGCAGGCGTACCTAGGTCCGCTCTCGGAGGCGGACAAGCTTGCACCGACACCTAAGACCTACTAGACCCTGGAAGATTGTTATACTATAGAGCCAGACCAAGGTGAGCGATTAGTACCCGCTTACACGAAGGAGTTTTCTCATGGCCGAGCCAGAGGCGGCTTCCACTGTGGAGCAGCCAGACCCGGGCCAGGGCGGAGACCCAGGCAACGCGGATGCAGCGGCAGAAGCATCAACACTAGCTACGGCAGGAACGCCGGAAGCGCAGATCGACTACGAGGCACTCGATTACTCGAAGATCGACGCCAGCAAGATCCCGCTGGAACGTTTGCTCGAGAGGGACGACCTCACCCGGCACCTCCAGTCCTTGAAGGACCGCGAGGCTTCCAGAATCGAGAGTAAGTTGCGGCAGGACGCAGTTCAACGCGCGGATGAAGCTCGCAAGGCGGCTGAAGCAGCGGAGAAGTCCCAACTCCTTTTGGAGGAGGACTACGACGCTCTAGGTCGTAAGACGGCGGACCAGATGCGCGAGGAGCAGGCCTTCCTGGACGCGGCCTCGAAGATCTCACAGTCGGTCGAAACCGCGCTCAAGCAGCACCCAGAGTTCCAAGTGCTCGGGGAGGAAACCATCGAGCAGGTCTACAGTGAAGTACGTTCCAAGGGCGGAAACATCGTGGACTTTACCACGGCACTCTCGCAGAAGCGACGCGAACACGATGTATCGTCGTTGGGTGACGCGCTCCGCAAGGAGCAACGGGAAGAGCTCGAAGCGCTTTTGACGGAACGGGGGCTAGGCAGACGGGACGAGCAGGCGGCGGCCGGTGACGGCGCAGTCGCGGCAGTCTCGGGAGCTGTTGCTAAGTCCGGCCAAAAGCCGATGACTTACGAAGACGCCTCCGCGGCATATGGCGAGGGTGACCTCTCATACGCCGAGTTCAAGCCGTTCCTAGAGTCACACAACAAGGAACGCGGCAAGTTATAGCGCTAAGAAGCGCACAGGAGTAAACAGACATGGCCATCCAGACTGCAACGACCGGCCAGCTTGAGAACGCTCAGCGTACCGTCATCGAGCAGACCCGGTTTACGGAGGAGCACAGCGCTCCCTGCATCAACATCGTTGAGAAGATGCAGTTGAAGAAGGGCGAGAAGACGATCACGTCGCCGAAGGTCGGTCAGATGACCGCCGCCAACCTAGTTGATGGCGTCGACATGACCGCCAGCGAGGACGTTGGCATGACCACGACTGACCTCACCACGAGTGAAGTCGGCCTCAAGGTCATCCTTACCGACAAGCTCGTCCGCCAGGAAAACGAGGACATGTTCCGGATCGTCGGCCGCCAGATGGGCGACGCCATGGCCCGCAAGAAGGATCGCGACATCATCGCGCTCTTCACGGCGCTTAACGGCGGAACCACCTTCGGCGCAGCCGGCGCGGCGCTTACGCTCAACAACTTGAGCGCCTGCATCGCGCGTGGCAAGACGGCGAAGTTTCCGGCCCCGGTTAGCATCGTCCACCACCCCACAGCTATCTTCGACGTCGTGACCAGCGCGACCCTCGTCGGCGCCCAGCTCGTCGCTGCCAGCACCTCGGCGAGCAACGCGATCCCTCACGGCTTCAGCGAGGACCTGTTGTCGGACTTTTACAAGTTCATGGTCAACCAGGTCACCGTCTTCGAAGACGGCAACATCGACGCGGACGCTTTAGATGATGCCATCGGCGCAATCTTTTCAAAGGACGCGCTGGCTTACGTCGAGTCGGTAGGTTTCAACACCGAGCGGGAGCGGGATGCGTCGCTGCGAGCTACCGAGCTCGTGGTTACCTCGGACTACGGAGTATTCGAGATCGACGACGCACACGGCGCCCCGCTGACGTACGACGTAACTGCTCCGTCGACCAGCGCGTAGCCTCTAGCGGAGGAACATAAGTGGCCTTGAAGATCGGTCGGAATGCCCGACAGAACCTAAAGGGACCGGGTTGGCATCTAGACAAGGATGAGAACGGAGACGTTGCTTTCCTTGAAGATGCAGCAGGAGTGCCGAAAGGCGCATACTACGACCCGAAAACCGGACAGCAGTTCATCGGACTTCCGACCGATCCCTGGTCATCAGAGCACTATCGAAGGGTGCGCAAGCTTCGCTTTGGCCATGCTCCTGTTGAGCTTGCTAAGAAGTGGGAGCTGGCGCAGAAGCGCCTTCGAGCGAAGGTGGGCGTGCTCAACAAGCCGATGCCCCACGACGTTCCGCTAACGGCTGGCGCCGCCGAGATCAAGAGCCTCAGTGACCAGGTAACCTCCCTCACGAAGCTGGTGGAAACCCTCCTGAAGAAGCAGGACACCTTGGTACCCGATCCTATCGGGGATCCCGTAGTATAATCAGACTATCAATCCAACGTACTATCGATCGGTCCTAGGAAGCCGACGATGCGAAGCTGAGGAGAAACACGATGGCCTTTCCAAACACCATTTACGGCACGGAGGAAGAGTCCTTCAAGACCCTTTCCACCAAGCGCGTTCCTCTCGGCACCAAGATGGTGTCCGAGGACGGACGAGCATATCGATACTGTGAGAACGGAGGCACCGCTCAGGTAGTGGGCAGCCTCTACCAGAGCTTCGTGCCTCTGGCCGACCTTCAGGACGAAGCAATCGCGACCATGGCAGCCGGCGCCACGGTGATGACCGGCGTCGGTGGCACGACCGCGGATACCGCGGCCAACCTGCTCGTTGACGGCTACTTCTACAGCTCGACGGCGGCCGATCTCAACCCATGCTACCGCATCAAGAGCAACACCCTGATCACCGCGGCAGCAGCTACGGGCACGATCACGTTGTACAACCCGCTTGAGGCGGCCATCGCCGCAGCTAGCACGTACACCGCGGTCAAGAACCCCTACATGGACGTGATCATCCACCCGTCGCCGCCAACCGCTCGAGCAGCTGGTGTTGCCGTCAAGGCAGTCGCCGCTGACGCGTTTGGCTGGCTCCAGACGACCGGCCCGTGTCGCGTCCTAGTGGATGGCACGCACGTCGCAGGTGATCACGTTGTTCCGTCAACCGCTGTTGACGGTTCGTGGATGCCCTCGGCGGCCTTCGAGACGGACGGCTCGGCGCGAGCCACCGTCATCATCGTTGAAGCCAACACCGAGCTTGGTCTCGTCTGGCTCGAGATCGACTAACTAAGCAGAGTAACGGAGGGGGCGAAAGCCCCCTCTGACTACCTGACTAGGACACAACATGCAGTATGGCGACGAGTTTAAGACTTACACCTACGAGCACTTCAACCTAGGCGCCCTCGGTGAGCTTCCAGACGGGCGCCGCTTTCGCTTCTGTCTAAACGGCGCAACTGCAAGCATTGCCGGCCAGCCTTACCAGTCGGCGCTCGCCACGGCGGACCACCGCAACCTCTCAGTAATAGCTGCTTCCGTGGGTCAGGGGCATGGCGGTGTGACGCTAGGCGCCACCGCGGTTACTGCTGACCAGTACAAGAATGGCTTTCTCGCGGTGCGTGCTACTGCTGCCGCAGGCGGTGGCAGACTCTATGCACTCGGTGCGCACCCGGCCTACGATGCTTCAGTAGCGGCGGCCTTCTACTTCCGAGACGGTGTCACCGTCCAGGAGGCCTGGACTGCTGGCACCACGCTCGTTGATCTTATTGCAAGTCCCTACAGCAGTATCATCGCGCTTGCTCCAAGCTCAGGCTTCGGCTACAGCTACGTGGTGGGATACGCGGTCGCCGATGTGCCTGCGGCAAACTACGGCTGGTTTCAGACGCTAGGACTAGCCTGTGTGGATCAGATCTTCACGGACGGACAGATCCTTAGCCCAGCAGCAGGTCAAAACAGCGTCGTATTCCTAACGCTCGAGTAGTCCCGCCTCGGGTTATAATGAGACCTGGAGGAACACATGGGAATACAAGCATACAGCACACTTGCGGTGAGCAGCACAGCGATCGCGATTCCCGCTGCCATCCGCAACCTAAAGGTGGACTTCGCCCTCGTCACGGTTGAGACGGACCAGGTTCGTTTTCGCACCGACGGCACAGATCCCACAGCCTCGGAAGGACACCTGCTCAACGTCGGCGATGCTCTCGAGCTGCATGACATGCAGGAGGTTCAGAATATCCGATTCATCCGTGTTACCGCCGACGCCACCCTGAAGATCAGCACAGGTCGCGCGAAGACCTACAGGTAGGATCAATTGCGGATTAACTCGGCGAACCCCACCGAGCTTCCAGCTGCTCGTAAGATGATCACGTTTACAGGCGCGGCTGGATTAGGCGCTGTTGGCGCGGTGCCTCTCTTCACCACCACCGGGCAGGTGCTCATCGAGCGCCTTGTGCCCTTTTGCACGACCACGCTAACGGACGCGGCTAACGCCGCCACCCTCGCGCTCGGTGTGACTGGCTCAACCGCGCTCTTCATTGCGGCTACAGACTCTGATCTCATCCTCACCAATACATTTTGGGTGGATACTGCTCCTGACGCGGCAGGCGTGGCGCTACCAGCCGCGCTTATCGCGATCGGCATCAACGCTAACCTCATCGGCACGGTGGCAGGAGAAGCAGTCACCGCCGGTGTCATAGCGTTTACCGCGTACTGGCGACCAATCTCGTCGGGCGCTACATTGGTGGCAGCATAATGAATGCACGACTCTGGCTGCCGATCGGGCGACTGCGTTTTCAGCCGCAGGACGAGCGAGACCAGCTCATCAACGAGCTGTATGCCCTTCGTACACTCATCCCGAACGCGCGGGAGATGGAGCTGAGCGAGCTTCGTGACCACGTGCAGGCGGTCCGACACAAAACCGCGGCGCGAGCGCAAGCGGTTGCTTCCCAGCTCTTCCTTCCAACTCGTACCCACTCCCCCTCGGAGGTAGCGGGCGCGCTGAAGGAGTTTATTCAGTGGCGTCGTCGCAAGACCGGTAGCGTCAATCCGTGGCCACGTGGCTCCAAGCATCGCGCTGGTGGTTACGTGGGTGGCGGTGTAGGGGCCGAGTAGTGTGGCAAAGCGTGGCACCTTCACCGGAGTTAGTGGAAACTTCCAGTCCTTCGAGGACGCGTCATTCGTAGTAGGGGATAGTCCGGTCGTTCTGGACGTGAACGCGGCTCTGGGATTCAACGCCCGGGACGGGTACATCGCCTGTGATGGCACGGGCAGCATTCAGGTCGAGATCTCGCGTGACGGAACAAACTACTCGGACGCTTTCACCATTAAGATCGGCGAGGTAGTCTACCTTGAGGGGGCGGACCTCTGGAAGATCCGCATCACCCATCTCGGCACCGACTCGGCCTATCGGGTGGTGGTGATTTAGGTGGTGCGTCTAGCTAAGCTTCCCAGTGCCCCCGTTGCCGCGCACACGCATACTCTTGATCACGGATCAGACCTCACCGGCTTGGGTGATGATGACCACCCTCAATATCTGACTCCCGCTGAGCATACAGCAGTTGGGGACACGGCCCCGCATCACGCACAACTCCACGCTGCGGCTCATGCCGAAAATGCCGCGGACGAGCTTCTGGCGGAACTTCTAGGCTCTGCGAGTCTGATCACTACCCAAGTCCTTAAACCGGATGGCGCCGGAGGCGTTGTTTTCACTGACATTCTCTCTGGGGACCTCCCGGTAACAGTCGTAGAGACAACCGACGCAGACTGGGTTGACCTGACAGACGGGGGAGCCACCATACTCCACACCCACGCGGGTGGTTCCGGGCACACCCTACAAGACGAGGGAGTAACAGTCGCGGCACAGACGATCATGGACTTTAAGGGCACCTACCTGTCGGCTCAGAACGACGCAGCCGCGACAACTACGAAGATTCGGGCGGGATACGCACACTATGACGGGATCGTGGACTCAACCCAATGGGAAGCTCTAGTAACCGATACCGCTGATGTGGTGACGGCAACGACCATTCAGGTGACCGTCCCCGGCAACCCCGGCTGGGTGGTTAACGAGTGGGCACGTTGTCGCGTGTTGATCTACAACGCTGCGGGAACGACCCTCCGTGCGGTGAAGATCATCGACTCGAACACCTCCGACACGATCACCTGGACGGGCGCCGTCGCGGGAATCATCGCGGGGGACTCCTTCATCATCCAGCCTTCTCCACCCGTGTATCGCCGTCTCGCGGAGGCCATCGCGGGCAACCACGTCTCGATCCTCTATCGTGAAGCGAGCGGGGAATTAGCTGGCCTAGCAATCGGCTCTGAACCCGTGAACTACATTCTCGGGGACAACGCCGTTGCCGCGTCCATTTCGGTTGGTGTGACCGTTACTAAAGCGGGAGTCGTATTCGATCAGTTGAACTTCGCCGGAGCACTAACTCTAGCTGGGGCTAGTACAGTGGCGGTCGGTTGCTCCTTCCTGGGGACGGGAGCTTTGCCGACTCTTAGCGGCGCCGGTGCGAGCCTCATTGCCTGTTCCTACGTTGGTTCGGGAGTTACGACGATTTCGAGTAATGACTGTCGGCTTCAGGCTTGTACCTGGCGTTTGATGGCTAATAACTTGGTTACTGTTTCAGGCAGCCCCCAACGGCTATTGGTCGTGGGCTGTGTCAACATAGCTAGCTCCGAAACGGGCTATCTCCTTGACATGAGTGGAGCGGGGGACTCTGTTTACTCTGGGAACATATTTTCTCAACCGGCTACCGCGACGGGAATTCTCCGAGCGAGCAACGTCAACAACGTCTCCGGCAATTACCTAAAAGTTAACTCCTACACCACCGGACAGATTACCCTTGATCTAGGTGGACGAAACGCCGTTTCAGGCAACGTTCTTAGTGTGCCTAGTATATCTACTACGATTACCTATACGGGTATCGTGTTGGCGGGCGGCGGCAATGTAATCTCAAGCAACGTTCTAGTGCTTAATGGCTTCAACGCCGGGACGAATACTCCCACCTTCCGTTGGATTGATAATCAGATTGGTGGTAATAGCGCAGGGCAGTCGCTCACAAACAACCTGTGCTTTATTCCGGTAGTGACCTCCGCGGTCAACTCTCGACCGCGCTTCCACCACTTCTCAGGGTCAGGAGACCCACGCGTTACGATTAGTGGTAACGTCTTTATCGGCTCGGTGTATGATCCTCCCTTCCCCTGGGAAGTCTCCAATGTTATTGGGCCGGAAACTAGAATAGATGGAATGTCGGGTGTGCCCGAGGTCGTTGCCTGGCGGCTAAATGAGGTTGAGGATTTCCGGAATGGAGCTATCCCGGCCGGGTGGACGGGATTTGGAGCGGCTGTTCCTACCTACCCATCCGTGCGCGGGGGAGTGGCGCGACTCCAGACCGGCACAGCGGGCACGGACGACTCAGGCATCCGACAGAATCTCGACCACGTATCCTTTGATAATGAGGCCTTCTGCGTGTGGCAAGCACACTTCAACCTTGACATCGTTACCAACGTGCAAGCATGGGTTGGACTTGCTCCGAACGCTAGTTGGGTTGCAGGGATGGTTCGTCCGACCAATGCTTTCATCCTTGAACTCGACACAGCCGTTGACGCGAACTTCCATCTCTATGTGCTTGATGGCGGAGTTACGCGCTATAATTTTAATCTTGGTGCGGCAGTCGCGGGATATAATGTGATGGTCGCGGTTCTCGACCGCTCGAACCGTCTCTACTGTTGGTTCGGTAATGGTGGGGCTACAGCCACCCTGACTAGTGTTGGCGGCTCCGGTGTGGTACTTCCCGCCACGCTCCTCTGCCCGGGCGCCTACGTGCAAACACTGAACAACGTGGACACGCGACTCGATGTTGAACAACTAGCCTGGGGGAGTGACCAAGTATAATGCCTGACGTTTCTCAAGCAGACTTCCAGAAGTACGCCATCTCCGTTACGGATACGGGCGTAGATCAGAAGGTGCTTACTGTCCCGGCCGAGACTATAGTGTTTGTCCCTGCCCTTCGGGTCACGACCGCCCGCATTGGAGGCACGATTACATACAATATCACCGATAGCAACGCCGAAGACACCGCACCAGGCGTGAATCTCTTTATGCTCGAAGCCATCATCGCCTCGACGGTGCTGGGGTTGAAACGCAATACGGCCGCGTTGGGTCTGGAGATATTCACCTTCACGGTGGCGGGTAGTATCTGGCTGGACGTGACCCAGACCCTTGCGCCGGGGACACGTCCAGTATTCACTCTCTACGCCCTGGCTACCCGCCTTGTCCCAGGAGTTCTTTTATGAGTATCCGTTTTCAGATCATCAACACAACGACTAATCCCGATACAATCTTGGCTACATATGATGTACCTAATGCTGCGCTCTCCCGCCTCCAAGCCATATGGAGTGTTATGGGGCCGGGAACTGCGGCGGAGAACGCGCAAGCCTTCATGCTCAAGGCTCTCCGTGCTGAAACCGAGCGGCTCGACGTTATTGCCGCTGAAGGGGAAGCAGTCACGGCTGTCCGCGCAGCCGTAACGACATTAGAAACTACACGGGCGACCGAGAAGGCCGCTTTTGCAGTTGACTTTCCCGTCGTGCCATAATCTAGATAATCGATCTTCCACCTATTCCATGAGAGCGCAGGAGAAACACAATGGACTATGAAGAGCGAATTCGACAGCTAGAGCTACTAACACGAACACAGACGCGCACGCTTGATTCCCGTGGGCTGATGGGCTTCTTTCGAAGGTGGTGGCTACGTGTGCGCTTTCACGCCGAGCCGCTGACGAAGCAGATTCGGAACGACGAGCTCTTTGCGCAGAACGTCCTGTTGAAGCGACGCCTGCGTGAGGCGACCTGTCCGAGGTGCGGCGCCAAGTTGATAGAATAGAGGGTGACATGCTTGAGTTAATCGCGATCGGTCTAGGCGCAGCCAGCTTGGTTGGCGTCCTTCTTCACGCTCGTGCCCATCGTGCTTACGAGCAAGGACCACCTGGTCCTCCTGGACCAATAGGTCCAAGAGGAAAGCAGGGGGGTGTTGGTGTTCGTGGCAAGCAGGGGTTCATAGGACTATCAGGACTATCGGGTCCAAGCGGGATGGATGACAAGGACGGCAGGGATGGTGTGGACGGCATGGATGGCGCGCCTGGTTTGAGAGGACTACAAGGACCTCCCGGACCAAGCAGCATGCAGACGTTTGCACCGGAGTACCCGTTGGTTTCCCTTCCTGCAACAGGCACAGTGGGCACAATAGGTCCTATTCCCATGGGATCAACTCCAGAGGAACGAAACAGGCAACGCGCCGCGTCTCGCGGAGGAGCATAGTGCCGGCTACCAGCCAAGCACAACAACGGCTCATGGGGGCTGATCTTGCGCGCGCACGCGCCGGTAAGAGGACACGAACAGGAATGAGTACTACGCAACTTAGGGATTTTGCTAGCACGCCTCGCAAGAGGTTGCCGACGCGTAAGAAGAGTCGGCGAGGGCGGAGGCGCTAGTTGGCAGCTCCAACCACCACCCGCGCCACCGTTCGACTGAAGGTCGCGAAGAAGCTCTACAAGCACCGCCATCCCATTAGCTCGACAACTACAGCGGCTTCAGGCGTTGCTAACGGGTTGACCGACTCGTTGCTTACAGGTGCTCAGCGGGCGGAAGACTTTATCGGGGCGTGGATCTACACGACCTCCGCTACGGTTGGTGGCCTGCTGATCAACACCCTAAATAGGGTGGTCTATACTGACTTCTCCACCGCTACGGCGGTGCACCTGCGGATGCTGCCCGCAGGTGGTGGAAACTATCCATAAGGACACAACTACGAGATCCACTACAAGTTTAGCCCGAAGGTCATCGAGGACATGATCAACGAGCTCCTCGAGAACATGCGTCATCCCGTTCGGATGGTCGTAACGGATGTCGAGGATGGAAATATGGAAGCCTCAGACGCAGCTCTTTGGCTCGCGTCCGGCGCGCATTCGATTACAGGCAAGACAACTGTAGCTGACTTTGTGTTCTTTGGCTCGCAATCACTGCGTTGCACAGGTGGAGCGACCGGTGTAGTTTCAAACCTAAACAGCAACCGCTTGCTTCGATACAACCCCGAGGAATCGGTGTTAGTAGAGGCACTGGTGATGTTGCCCTCCTCTAGCGCCAACGTGAGAATGCGGCTTAAGGATGTTACAAACACTACATACATCACAGACGCCACTGCGACAACCAACAAGATGGGTTGGTCGGTGCTTCGATTCGTCGTCGAGATCCCAGCAACCTGTGAATCGGTGCAGGTAGACTTCGACATCTCTACTGGTCACGAATGCATGATCAACTACGTATGTGTTCTACCAACACGTGGACGACTCTTTGAGTACCCGATGGCCAATGACACCACCTTGCTTGAGCGCGGCGAAGATCTAGATCCTGTTTGCTACTACTGGCCGACTGGCAACGACATTACACTTAGTGACGCCAACAACGCTTTTGAGCAGCCAAACGGCACCATGCGAACATGGTCTCACTTGGAGATTATCCGTGATGACCTAGCTGCTCGCCCGTGGCGTTTTACACTCTCAGATCCGATGCTCAGGGAGTTGGATCGCGCAATCTGGGTTGAGGGCTACGTCGATTATCCTACACTTAGTAGTGATAGCACCACTACTTCCGCTCCGGAGGACCTACTAGTAGGTTTGGTCTACGCCGACTTGCTAGAGGACTGGGCGCAGGAGGACTTGGATGATGGTCGTCTTGATAGCTATCAGGCGAAGATGGCCAAGGCACTAGACGTGCGCAAGAAGTACGGACCAAGGGCGCGGCATATGTGGAAGGACAGGGGCCGGGTTAACGGAGCGTTGAGGTAACGTGGCAACCAAGGGGGCGAAGAATGAGGTAGCTCTTAAGGTTTGGGCGTCGTGGGAAGATGGGGTCGGGTACCTCTACGACGAGCAGGGGATCAACGGCTTGTACTATGCCAACGCGATCCTCGGACTTCGTGGCGAGTTGCGACCGGCGCCAGCTTTTATGGGTACCAGCGCGGCGCCGCTGACTGAGATTGACATCACGGACGGTGTGAGTACTCGGTCAGCGATTACTGGTCTTACATCCGCGCAGTATTTCTTCGAGGAGATTACAACGGATGTAGCTGTATCAAATGAGGCTTATCTCTACCCCATTATCAACAATGATGGAAGGCTAAGTGGCGCGGCTATCGGTGACGCGGTGTACAAAATGGATATGCGGTTCGCGACATTTGGTGCGTATCTCTCAGAGGGCTTTTCCAATGGCTCCGCTAACGACCCGCTTGGCTCCCCGATGCGATACCAGGGACAGTGGTTCGTGCCAGGCGCTAATGACATTCGTCGCTTGACGACAGTGGCAGCGGCTGGCGCGGCTGACACGTGGACAGCTTCCTCTGCAGGAGGAAGCCCTACGAGCGCCGACCATCTCGCCCTGCTTAACTTCCAGGGAACGAAGGTGAAGCGAGGCAGCGGTTCCAGCCTTCTCGCTACCAACGGTGATCCGCTGCTTGATACGGCTTGGGGTTCCTACAACCAGGTGGGTGACAAGAATGAGCGGGCTCTGGGCATCCAGAACCTAGCGGACGCGATGTTCATCTTCAACAAGGAAGGTCTCTACTCATTTAACGACAAGGTACAATCGGGTCTTGTTTTCGGTGACTTCCGACACTGGCGCAACGTGCTTCGAGAGGCGGCGATCGTGCCATTTAAGGGGGGGTTGATCCTGGGGCACCCAACGGGCTTGCAGTTCTATCAGCCACGAAATCTTCCAGTCGCGATTGGTCCTGACTCGAACCCCGCTTCAACGGGCCTTGGCCCCCCTGGTGGGCCAACCGAGTTTTCCAACGGGCGTTGGCATGGCGTGTCAGTTGCGGGCGATTACATCTATGCTGTGTACCAGCCTACACCGACCGGGGGCTCGGGTATTGGCACGGGCACGGCGCGCAACGCGCTCATCCTTTTCGGCACACCAAAGGGCATGGCGGACCCGACCGACATCACCTGGCAGGTAGTTGGCAGTACCAACCTCCAAAGCAAGTCGTTATTTAGCACCTGCTTTGTCTCAACCCTGGGCTATCCAGAGGTTTCCGATCAGCCCTCGCCTACGCTCTGGGTAAATAGCAGCAACTCAGCGGCCTCGACGCTCACCCTCAAGCGGATGAATCTCGACAACCGGGCCACGCCTTTCCGCTCTCGCTTGGAGACGCACAGAGTGGTGAATAACATCACTGAAGGCACCACCGCCGCGGAGTGCTGGCTCAGTGAGCTGATGTTTCCGCAACCGGTGGAGCTAACTCGATTGGTGGTGTACACCCAGGATATGGTGTTCCTCTCAGGCACGGAGGGACCCGATTGCTGGAAGTTTTCAGTCCTCCTCAACGGCGCCCCTGAGCAGGCCTCGGCTATCTCTGGCATCTCGTCGTTGGCTGACATCGCCGTAGGCAGGATCAACCGCAATGGTCGTACAGAGATTGAGCTGAACCACCAGGATATTCACCGCTTGATGCTTCACATCGCGTTCCAGAGCACGATCGGTAGTGCAACAGGCAGTGTCAACCGTGTGGCGCCTTCAATCAAGCGCATCGAACTTTGGGGCCGTGCGTAGTGCAATACTCCGATGATGAGCGACAGAATCAGCTCTTCAAGCAGATCATGGGACGATTGCGTAGATTGGAGTATCAGTCCACGCTCCCTTTTAGCACGCTTACAGGAAACGTGTCAATCGTCGACCGACCCTTTAGAACACAGGGAGCAGATGTAGCATCAGCTAATGATCTCACGCTTGGTTTTGGTGGAGATAGTTTTGAGATCACGGGTACAACTCAGATCAACGCCATTGCAACTGCAACGTGGCAGAATGGCTCGATGATTACACTGTTGTTTACCTCAACACCGACCGTCAAGCACAACACGGCGGGTAGCACAGGTACAGCTGTAATTCTGCTAGCCGGCGCCGCGGACTTTGTGGCGACGGCGGGTGATACGCTTTCATTAATACTGTCGGAGATCGGCGGCGTGCAGGCCTGGCGCGAGACCTCTCGCGCGATCATTTAGTAGAATAAAACTATGGCTCTGATCATGCCCGGAGCAATCTGGGATCCCGCGCCCGCTTGGAAGCAGGGCTATGGTCTATATCCTTCCCCTCAGAACAAGGAGGGGTTCGTGATTCACTCGATGGTGGGGTCCTTCACCGCGGCCCGGAGCCGGCTCATGGGGACGGACACCGCCTCGTGGTGCTTCTCAGTTCCGAAGGCCGGGCCATGCTACCAGCACTTTGATCCCTACGCCGTGACGTGGCACTGCGGCGGCCCGGGTGACGCTAACCCGCTCTCCGTGGCCATCGGCAACGTGGCACTCATCGGCCTCGAGTTGGAGGGGGGACCGATCGGTAACGTGTCGGAGCTGTGGACGCCTAACCAGTTTGATCGAGTGCTAGACATCTTGGTCTGGTGCTACTCCGTCATCCCGACACTGAAGTACCCGAGCAGGATCTAAAATGAGCATCATAAAGTCACTCTACGAGCACAACGAGTTGTCGTCTACGTCGTGTCCCAGTGGACGTGATCCGTGGGCGACCCTAGTCCCCGCGCTGAAGGCGCAACTGGAGAATGATATGCCTCTTAATGAAGCAGATAAGCAGTGGATCTGGGACGCCTTCGTGGCTATCCTGCGGGCTCCCGAGTTCAGCGTTCCTGCAATCAGGGAGAACGTAGCGCAGATTCGACCAAAGGTTGATCAGAACAACTCCATTCTGTTTGATCATCAAGTTAATGATAGCCCCACAGATGATCGTCGGCTCATCAAAATCGGCACGAACGTCAAGGCGTTGTCAGCCGCCGGTCCGCTTACACCGGCAAATCTGGCCCTTATTGCGAAGGCCGTTAACGACGATGCAGCGAAGCGTGGGGTAGCATAACTGAGGGAAACCAGGGGGAGAGGACTAGAGTCCTTCCAGATAGAGCCTCTAGGGGCCTAAAACTAAGGAAAACAGGCCATCTAGCGGCGGCCGCGGAACTGCCCCTGCGTGTTGCGTGGGGGCAGACTTCTTTTGGTCTGGGGAACGCGGGGCGCGTAGCGACTCATGTCGGCTTGACCAAACACTATGATGCCCGGGTGCCCGCGAGCACGTTCCTTGGGGGCTTCCGGTTCTGGAGGGATGTCTGGATTCTCCAACACAGCGACGATGTCAGGAATCTCTGGCTCTGGCGAGTGCTCGATGATCACCACGGCTGTATGATCCTCGCCGGTGGCAGGGTCCACACCGACCCAGTAGTTGTTCGGCTCGGTGATCGTTAATTTCAGGTACAGTGGACTTCTAAGTCGAAGTCGTTTAAGTATATCCCAGAGCCACATGATGGTTTCATTATACCCACATCTAAACATTTCAGGGTATAGTCTATGGTGAGGAACGACGGCCCTCGTGACTAAATGACAAGGAGAAGAGACTAATGTACTACACCGTTGACGACCTGCTCGCCGTCTACAATGTGAACGAGAGCACGGTCTTTCCAGGCACCACTCGAGTGCCTTTTGAGCGCTACTTTGGCAAGCTCATCATGATCACCGACATCCACTGGTTGCCCAGCTACGTTGAGCGTAGCTTCGTTAACCAGCGTGGGACAAAGGTGTTCGCAGCGTTCAAGTTCACCGACGAGGAGTTGTTCAGTCCTGAGCCACTCAGCTCCCACACTGGCTCAATTACTGTGTGCACGCTCTTTGAGCGGGCTGAGTCACTGGGGATGCTACCGCTCCTCGCAATCCCATCCCGAAACAGGGATGGAAGTTACACCCTAAAGTAAGCCAATAGAGGGCCGTCGCTCTCAGTGGAGGTATAAGGAGGATTATGAAGGTCGCGATTATCGGTGGAGGCTTGGTTGGCAGGGTTGCTAGCTGGGCGGTGATGCAGGCAGGCGCCTGTCCCGTCATCTATGATCGGATGGAGCACGCCATCACGCCACGAGGGTTCGTGTATATCCACGATCCGATCGACCTACCCCTAACCCCGAGCGCTGTCGACGTTGCCTGTCAGGGCAACGAGATAGAGTACGCTCAGAAGGTCTACGGCGCAGGCACTGAGGCTAGTGTGGTGAGCTTCGGGAAGTTCTCGGGCAAGCAACTCTGCTATGACCCCGCCCAACTTCTCGGGATGCTCAACGGCCTACAGCATGGGATGCGGGTGGACCGGAACTTCGAAGACCTGGATGAGATCCTGGCGCTTCGCGAGGAGGGCTTTGAGAAGATCATCTTCACCCTGCCCCTGAATCGGTTCGTCAAGGGCAACTTCCCCAGCATTCGCGGAAGTGTGGGTACCTGGCCACTCAACGAGGGCGAGGTCCTCAATAACTGGTGCGTGTATAACTCCAGTCCCGACATCCCCTGGTATCGCTCGGGCGCGATGTATGGCTATGCCTTTCGGGAGTTCCCGAAGGTGATCGCTGGGCATCAGCCGATAGTGAAGGTGCTGGATGGGGACAGTCCTCCGGAGATTCCAGGTGTGCTCTTCACAGGACGGTTCGGGCGGTGGAGCAAGCGGGCCCTGTCTCACGACACCTACTACGAAACGCTCAAGTGGCTAAGTTCATAGACGAGTTTATCCCCTCCCTAGTGCGCTGTGCCGGACATGGGGAGCTGGTGAACTGGAGAGGCACAACCTCTGTGTATGACTTGGAGAAGAAGGATGTCCGGCACTTTTGCAAGGACTGTGTAGTGGCTGGCAAGCACGAGTGAACGTCGTTCTCGAGAACCAGACGTTTGGCAAGCGGGGAAAGAAGCAGAAGGGCTACAAGCGGCGGCACCGGTTTGGCATTGGTGGGCCACAGGGAGTTAGACTAAAGGCGCTACTAGAAAAGAGGCGAAGTGGCCGGCATAGTAGTTGAAGGTGAGCTTCTTCGGATTTTGTTAGAGGTGGGAAAGGTGGATAAGCGGGCGAGGATCTACCGAGTGATTGCTGCATTGATGCTTGGTAGGCCATTGGAATGTGGTGAACTTGTCCACCATAAAAATGAAGACGACGAGGATCACCATCCAGACAATTTGAAAGTGTGGGCGCGTGGTCCCCATGTGAAACATCACATGATTGGGTATAAGCATTCCGAGGAAATGAAGGAATTTCTTGGTGTCCAGCGACGTGGGAGGCTTTACCTTCGTCGACCCGGTGTCACGCCCGAACATCTAGCTAACATGAGAGCTGCTCAACAGGCAGTTTCTTCTGAAGTGCGGGCTGAACGAGCTCGCCGCGGCTGGGAAACAAGAAGGGGGAAGTAGATGGCGGGCGTTATTGTCGAAGGGGTCGATGGTTCAGGCAAGACAACTTTAATTAAATACCTTAGAAATCGAACTTTTTGGCCGGTGTGCCACGTGGTGCAACCGCACCAACCCAACGTAACGCAGATGTTCGAGCTCGCGGCTTGCGCGCCGATGATCTTCGACCGGTTCCACCTCAGTCCCGTGGCGTATGGCAAGGCGCTGCGCAGCGGACCCGAGTTGGGTCCCTACGACCTCTGGGGCATTGAGGGCTTCCTGATGGGTCGCGGCTACATCACGATCTGGTGTAACACGCAGCCACGACTGATGGTGCAGAACAACCGCAAGGAGGAGCAGCTTTGGGAGGAGGTTCGAGATCTGGAGAAGATGAAGACTCTCATTAGCTGCTACCAGGAGGCGCTCCATGCCAGCGAGCTTCCCTATACTCTCTACGACTACCTCGTCGACGATCCGGAGAATGTGATCAGCGCGGCGAGCGTAGTGCCGGCGCTGCCGCTGGGCTTGGTGGGAGCGTCTAAGCCTCTGACCTGGGTCGTGGGGGACGAGAAGCAGCAGACCCGGGAAGGCGTGATGGAGTATGTCCCGTTCTTCACACCGGGCGTGGGCCATCAGCTACTCAGCGGCACCCTGCTTCAGCGCTCGATGGCGAAGATCAACTGGCGCTGGCAGTGGACCACCCTCTCCAACTCGGCGATCAACGGGGCGGTGGCTCCGCTGCGAGAGTGGTATGAGCTACTCGGCAAGCCGAAGAGAGTGGTAGCCCTCGGTGGCGAGGCCGCGGAGCGGCTCGATCGAGCGGAGATCCCGAATCACCGGGTAACACACCCCCAGGCCAAGCGCCGGTTTGCACACCGCACCTGTGAGGCGGACTACCCAGAGGAGTTGAAACATGCCACGTTGTGAGGATAGTTGTGTTTGTGGGCGGCATCGACAGTTGACACAGGCGGAGCGTGATAAGCGTGTAAGCAATGCCTTCTTGCAGCGAGCTGCGGGGAAGCTAGGAAAGCCAAAGATGGCAGCCGAAAAAGTGTTTGTGGCTGGAAAAGAGCACAGCGCTCGAAAGGTGTTGAAGCCGAAGATGAAGGAGCTTGGTATTCCTGAGCGTTGTTTTATGTGTGGACTTGGTCCAGAGTGGAATGATCAACCGCTGGTGTTGGAGTTGGATCATGCGGACGGGGTGCGATCTAATAATGAGCTTGGAAATCTTCAGAAGCTGTGCCCCAATTGCCACTCACAGCGACCGACCAACGCTCCTGGCTCTTCTCGTCCATATAACGAGCCGCTTATGTCATTGTGGAGGAGGCAGCTTGCTTTTACTGCTAGGGCTTTGCCAAAGATTTATGGCAAGACACTGGAGCAGCTCAATGAAGATGATCGAATTGAGCTGTCAAAGGATTATCTTTTGTCACTTCACGCGGAGATCGACGAGATCTTAAACACGATGCCGTGGAAACGTCATCGGTTTACCGGCGGGGCAAGTCGAGAGGATCTACTTGAGGAGGTTATTGATACTCAAAAGTTTCTCCTTGGGTTGGCTATCATTTGGGGAATCACTCCCTTAGAATTTGAGCGGGCGTTCAACCGGAAGAGCGACGTCGTTGAGCAGCGGTTCCGCCAGGACCACGAGCTGCCGAAGCTGGTGACGAACAAGAAGGTCGTGCTCGTGGACATCGACGGCGTGGTGGCGCAGTGGGATAAGGGCTTTGAGCAGTGGGTCCGGGCGCAGCACGGCTACGAGCCGGCGGAGTATGCGAAGAATGTTGACCCGGGCCTACGGCAGCGGCTGAAGGACGAGATTCACTCCAGCGGGGGCATGGCTAAGCTGCCATCAGACGGTGCAGCCCTGCTGGGCATCGACGCGCTGGAGGCAGCGGGCTACACGATCGTGTGGCTGACAGCTCGACCGGTGTCGGCGCACCCACGGGTGGTGGGGGATACAGTGGAGTGGCTCAAGTTCCACGACCTCCCGACCGACTACATTTACTACAGTGACTACAACAAGCACCTGTTCGTGGTGGAGAAGTTCCCGATGACAGCGGCGTTGTTTGATGACACACCGGAGATCGTGGCGAACGCCCGAGAGTTCGGGGTACCCGCCTTTCTGGTGGAGGACTACAATTTCAGGGATAAGGTGGTGGAGTTTCTTGCCTTTGAAGGCGTGGAGTATGCTCCCGGGACCTTCAACGGGAAATTCCGTTCAAGCAAGGTGGTTTGATGGACATCATCAACGTTCGCGGCCAGCTGACACTGGAGGACACGTGCGTTCAGTATACGATCTACAAGGAGCACTTTGAGCTGTTGGCGCAGAACGAGCCGCGGAATGATAACGAGTTGCAGCACTACCTTCAGCTCGCGGAGCAGCTGTATGACGTGCTTGACACGGATAAGGGGACTGAAGATAACAGCCGGCAGCTACGGGTGGTGCACGAGAAGACTGACGGGTGGCCCTGCTGCATCGTGACCATCCAGCTGCTCGCCGGTCAACGGGATCCCCGCCAGCTCGTGTGCTACTGGCGCTCGAGTAGCGCGGACTTCCTGCCGAGTGATCTGGGCTTCCTGGCGCGGGTGGCGCTGGAGCACGACTGTGATGAGATCGTGTGCTTCGCGGCGTCCCTGCACGTGGAGCTGATGGAACACCCAGACCCGCCACAGGTGGGTCGCAAGGTGATTTCACGCGCCCTGAATTGCGCTCAGTGTGGCAAGGAAAATCTGCCCTATGGGGGGGTTCACATTTGTACCGTTTGATCGCTTTCGAGGGCATCAGCATGACATTGTTTTGCCACGATGGCTACGATGTTGTCGCGAAGTGCCATAGAGATCTTGAACAAGAGGGTAGTTAGGGTGATGGCAGTGTCCCCAACGATGTCCACACAACCGATGCGACGGGATAAGGATAGGAGGCGGACTGGTATAACCCAGCTCCCGTTCTTGGTTGCGTGTCCGTTTCATGTGGCAATTATGGCAGCGAACTTCACACAGTTGAATCTCAGCCAAGACTTTGGGGAGGTTAGCTTCAAAACCTGCAAATTTAATGGGCCCGTTCTTTCCTCTGCGATGATCAAAAGTAAGAAGATCGGGATCTTGTTCACCACAGTCCACGCATGGATGTGTAAGTTTATACCAAGTGATCGCCCAGTTGGCGACGTCGCGCATCATGTGGGTCCATGCCTTTTGAGTCATTGTGTTCCTCCCTTCAGGGTAAGTCCATAGTATCATGTATAGGCTTATTGCGTTTGAAGGAATTTCTGGTGCAGGAAAGACCACGCTCTATGAGGCGGTGCGTCCATACATCGGGCAGACGAACATGCTCGTGCACCGGTTCACGCCGACGATGTGGGTCTACGATAGGCTTTATGGCAGAAACAAGGTGGACACGCCTGCCTTGATCAACCTTGAGCGGCAGACGAAGGTCATCCTGCGACCGCTGATCGTCTGGACAATCTGCGATCCCGAGGTCGCTGAAACGCGGAAGGTGGAGCAGGGGGATCTCAACGTGGAGCCGGACCTGATGCGGGCCCAGACGCTCTACTGGGTTTACTTCAACAACTACTGTCAGTTTGAGGTGCTGCGCGTCAGGACCGACCAGCAGTCGGTCGACGAGAGTGCCTGGGAGATCATGAGTAAGGTGGTGCATAATGCCTAGAGTGTTGATCACGGGGGAGCAGGGCTATATGGCCCGGCACCTCGGTAACTCGCTGAGTTCGCTGGGGTGGGACGTGGTAAAGCCGCTCAGGAAGCTCACGTCGGAGAATACCTACTACGGGCGTGACCAACTGGCGGAGTGTGACGCCACCAATCGCGATGCCTTGCGGGATTGGTTCAAGGAGACGGTGCCCGACTTGACGGTTCATGCCGCGGCCTTGGTGGGCAGCGAGCGCGGCAACCAGATGCGGCAGGAGTCGGTGAAGTGCAACCTCGACTCGACCGTAGCGGTCCTCGACGTCTGCGAGGAGTTCAAGACGCCGCTGTGCTACATCTCGTCGTCGGCTGTCTACGCCGAGTGGGCGCTGAAGCCGCTGACCGAGACCTCGCCGCTGGAGCCGCTGAACTTCTACAACGTGACCAAGCTAGCGGGGGAGCTGCTGGTTCGCGGGCAGGCCAAGGTGCCTTGGACGGTATTGCGGCCGGCGATGGGCTTCGGGAACCACCTGGAGCCGCTACGAGGATACCCCCACAGCACACTTGACAAGCTGATCCTGTCCTACAGGAGCGGGTGGCGGGAGCCTTTCCAGGTGGCGCTCAATCCAGCCTTCCGAAAGCCCTACGTTCACATGATGCAGCTCGGGCTCGCGAAGGCGAAGGTAATTGACGCCTTTCCTGTGGGGGAGATCGTGAACATCGCCAGTCCGAAGGCGCCTCGATTCGGTGTCCTGCTGGATCAGCTGAGCTACTGGAGCAACGGCGGACTTCCTGACCACATGACCTACAAGCCTGGTGAGGACTTCCTTCAGCACCACGTGTTTGACCAGACCAAGCGAGAACGGTACTTCCCGGAGTGGGATCCACCCTCCGCGGTAGAGTATCTTCAACAGTTGTTTGAATCGGATAAGCGGGATGGAGAGGACTCCTATGACGGATAAACAAGACATCGACGGGCTCAGGGAGATCCTGGGCACCAAGCCGAAGAACGTAGCTGCTTCCCCGCCGCCGCGATTCGTCAGAGGCGGGGCGCTGATCAAGGTGGAGATGGTCAGTCCAAATCCACGAAACATGAATCCAGGAGGCAAGCTCTTCCTTCCTGGGGTGCTTCCAAACTTCTACGCTGGCATGTTCGTAATGGCGGTGACCACGTGGGGCGGCCCGCGGGACAGCGGAGTGGACAAGTGGAACCGCTGCACGCCGGAGCAGCGCCGCATGGTGGTGCAGGCGATTCTGGAGCGGCGCACCATCCCGGGCGCTCGGGAGCTACCCTCCTTCATGTTTGAGGTGACCGGCGCCTCCCGCAGCGCGTTCGACCAGATCGCTCGCGGGCGAGTGGGTTACACGTTTGCGTCGATGGGGGTACGTGACAACTCACACGAGGACTCCGACATCGTCGTGCCTCCGCACATTTATGACGACCCGAAGTTGCTCATGGGCTTTAAGAACGCCATTAACATCTCGAACGCGACCTACCGGGCCCTCCTCCTCCACGGGCAGAAGTCCTTTCAGGATGCACGCGCCCTTCTCCCGATGAGCATGATGCACCGCTTCTGCATGAATGTCAACTACCAGGCTCTTAGCGCCTTCATGGGCCAACGCCTCATGTTCGAGGAGCAGTACGACACGGTGGCGGTGGCATACAAGATGAAGCAGGAGCTAGGGAGGCACTACGCCATGCTCGCCGCCCCGTTGCAGGGGACCTGCGACGCCGTAGGCAGGTGCGTGTACCACAACAGCGAGTTGTTCAGCGGATTGTTTAAGGGCTGTGAGCGCTACGGACCAGATGAGGGGCACTACACGACCTTCAACGAGTCGTCTGCGGATCCGGCTGACATCGAGCTGTGGCTCGGTGAGAAGCTGCCGAAGCCCGGTGCCCCGATTCCGTGGGATGAGGCGTTCGCGAAGGACAGGCCCTACTTTGAACAAATCCTCTAGGCGCCCCGACGGCAAGCCGTGGGATAGTGATAAGAAGAATAAGCAGGTTAGTCACCAAAAGCGGCAAAACCCAACCAAATTGCCCCCAGAAGTTGTTAACTGGTTTGATCAGCGAAAAAAGTAGCCCGACCACGGACCAACTCTTCGACGCGCTTGAACCTGCGCCAAAGCCGAAGCGTGAGAAGAAGCCACCACCCCCAACCCCGGAGGAGATGTTCGAGCCCCTCCTCGCCGTTAAGCGGGTGGAGGGCAGGTTGGTCTACACCGCCGAGGAGGTCCTGGAGGCCGTGGGTGACGCCCAGGTGGTGTTCATCGACACCGAGACGAGCTCGTTGCGCCCGCACCGTGATGGCAAGATTATGGCGGGCATCGGATTCAAGGGCTTGAATCGCGAGCCGGTGTACTTGCCTGTGCGTCACGCGGACAGCAAGAACGCGAAGGTGCAAGAGGCGGTCACCGCGCTGCTGGGCCTGCTGGGCCGACGTCTGGTCTTCCACAACCCGAAGTTCGACGTCGCCGTTCTCTACTACGATGGCATCAACCTGATCGAAGAGGACATCCTCGACACCGTGGTGATCATGCGGCTGGTGATCGAGGACCTCTACAGCTACGAGCTCAAGGAGCTGGGGTCGCAGTTCGTGAGGGAGGACGCGAAGGAGGGCGAGAAGGAACTCAAGCTCTTGATGCGCAAGATGGGCTGGAAGACGTATGACCAGATCCCGGCTCCGCTGATTCTCCAGTATGTACTCATGGACCTCGTGCTCACTGAAGGACTCTACAACACGGCTATGCCCCTGCTTCTCCAGCGAGCGAAGGAGGATGAGGGCCGGAAGGTAGCGCACACCCTCCTCGACCTGCTGGAGCTGGAGCAGAAGGTAACTCGTACGCTCTTCCGGATGGAGCTGGCGGGCTTTCAGCTTGATCGCGACTTCGTGGTCACGGAGGCCGCCGACGTGGCGTTGATCAAGACGACGCTGGCCGAGGACTGCTTCATGAACGCCGGCATGGGCGTGGCGCAGTATCTTTTGGGTCGATTGGCGGAGGAGGAAGCGACGGAGGAACCTGATCTGGACGCTGTGCGGCTGGAGGTCTTCGGAGAGTTGGGTAGTACCAAGAAGGGCGATGAGCTGATTTTGGAGGAGACTGGTTGGCTGCCGCGCCTCGAGTTTAACATCAACTCGCCTCACCACATCAGGCGTATCTTCCACGCAATGGGGCGGACATCCTCGATGCTTACCGAGAAGGGCGCGGAGTCCTGGGGCAAGGTAGCCCTAGAAAAGCTGGACGACCCGTTGGCTAACCTGGTGGTACAGTGGCGCGCCGTTGACATGGTAAGCAGATACTACGACAACTTCTTGGAGCTGATGGGGAAAGAGGATGACGTGGTACACGGGTCCTTCCACCAGGCGGGCACCAAGTCCGGTCGGCTCAGCTGCCGAGAGCCGAACCTCCAGAACATTCCGAGGTTCGAGGGCTTCACCGGATCGAAGATCGGCGCGCAGCAGACCATGGCGAAGGTGCAGAAGGCCAAGGCAAAGCGGGACGCCGAGGAACGGGCAAAGGATGACCGCTACGACGAGCTAAACAGGGACCGGATCGGGTTCGATGAGGAGACCGCGGAGGTCCTCAAGACCGGTGAGTCCGGCGCTCTGTTTGGGCGTGTCCGCGGCGCCTTCCTGCCGCGGCCTGGGCACTTCTTGCTCCTGTGTGACTGGTCCCAGATCGAGCTGCGCATCTTCGCAGACTATGCTGGCGAGGCCGAGCTGCTCCACACCTTTGACCTCGGGTTGGACATCCACCGTCTCACGGCGCTGGCGGCCTTCGGGTCGATGCCCGAGGACGAGGAATCTCTGCTGTTCAAGTGGGTGAGGAACATGGGCAAGCAGATCGCCTTCGGCCTGCTGTACGGCATGGGCATCCCGTTGCTAGCCGCGGAAATTGGAAAGTCGGAGGATGAGGCGCAGGGCTTTATGGACGCTTACTTCGCCCGGTTTACTCGCGCTCGGAAGTACATCGACTTGGTACTCAAGAGTGTGCTCGACCGCGGTGGACACGACATCTTCTGGCGGGAGGGCTGCAACCCGCGTTGTAAGCAGTGCAGCGTAGACGGTAGCTGCGTTAAGGGGTGTCGACGCTGCGCCGCCGGGTGGTTCTGCCACAAGGGCTGTGAGGCGTGCCGCCGAAACGCCACGGGCTGGGTCCGGAACAAGTATGGCCGGCGACGATACCTTACCAAGTCGATGCGGTACAAGGCGGTAAACTTCCTGGTACAGGGCACAGCGGCAGACCTCCTTAAGGAAGCCATGGTCCGGACAGAGCAGGCACTTATTGACGCCAGCTTGCGTACCAAGATGATCTCGACGGTTCACGACGAGCTTATCTTCGAAGTACCCTACGACGAGGCCGAGGCGGTGGTACCCGTGGTGGTTGCCGCGATGAACGTCAGTGACCGGGTGGGATGCAAGCTGCGGGTGGACGTCTCGTGGACACCGACGAGGTGGAGTGAGAAGCACGCTCTGAAGTGCCCCGGCTGTGGTGGCTCGGGATTAGTGTGCAACAAGCCGAAGGACGAGCTGTTGTTTGCGCTCTACAAGAATGACAAGCGATACCTGGAGCAAGCGACGGTGGTGGAGTGTGATGTGTGTGGCGGAGTCGGGTATGATCTTGAACCTATAAGGGCTTTCCGAGAGACCGGGGAGCTGAAGGAGGAGTAAACCATGGCCATCGATCTACCGAGGGTGACATTCAAAGCGAAGGGGTATTCCGTGTGTTCGGTGTGTGCCCACTCGGCAGCGCACTGCTACTGTGATTCCAGTGGACTGAGCAGGGCTGATCTCGACGGCATCGCCGTGGGAATCCTGTTCGGTTATGATCTCTCGCGGGTGGACCAGAAGGTCGTGACCGATATGCAGGATGTGCTCCGGGAAGTCTGCCCTCGTTGAGAACTCCCGAAGAGTTCGACGGAACCGAGTGGTTCCGCTACTTCACCGACGCTGTTAGTCGCGAGACTGGCGAGGCGTGGTCCCCGCCGGGCTTCGAGGTTAACGTGTGGCTCAAGCTGCTGAAGCGTCTACGCGATGACGGGGCGGGAGGCTTCCAGCTAGCGCTGGCGATCGACCTGATCGCGATGCGGTGGAACTACCTTGAGAAGCGATCACCATGGGAGCTGATCACTCCTGGGCGCCTGTTCTACCCCTTTCGCAACCTGAGCCGCCCGGTCTCCTTCTGGAGGGGTGTGTGGTTCAGCCGCTACGCGGAGACCGACGAGGAGATCCGCTACTTCGACCACTGGTTGGCCCAACTCGAGGCGGCGGTGCAGGCGGACCCGGGCACCCGAGGGA
>Ga0184639_10000128_pt1 | contig 25855 bp, 26 predicted proteins | sample PLM31_170_b2_FD_133155 | JGI IMG/M metagenome (GOLD analysis project Ga0184639, IMG submission 133155) | Groundwater sediment microbial communities from an aquifer in East River, Colorado, USA - PLM3-1_170_b2 | ecosystem: Environmental > Terrestrial > Soil > Riparian zone | place: USA: East...
CGTAGATGAACGAACCGCCCGACCAGACGGCGCTGTTGAGCGCGGCGAACTTGTTATCGGTGTGCGGGATGATGGTAGCGAAGTACTTGCGGAACAGATCCGGGTGCTGGCGCAGCCCCTCCTCGATGCTAAGGAAGATAACGCCTTGGTCCGACAGGTGCTTCTGAATGTTGTGGTAGACCATCTCCGACTCGTACTGGGCCCCCACCCCGGCCAGGAACTTCTGCTCAGCCTCCGGGATGCCCAGTTTGTCGAAGGTGCGTTTGATCGTCTCGGGAACTTCTTCCCAGGTCTTGCCTTCGGCCTCCGCCGGCCGGACGTAGTAGATGACCTGGTCGAAGTTGATGGAGGCCAGGTCGGGGCCCCAGGCCGGCATCGGGCGCGCCAGGTAGTGTTCGAGCGCCTTCAGCCGGGATTGGAGCATCCATTCCGGCTCGTCCTTCTTGGCCGAAATCTGTTCGACCACCTCGCGGCTGAGCCCGCGGGGCGCGGTGAAGACCGCTTCATCCGGGTCGGAGAACCCGTACTTGTAGCGGTCGAGCCCTTCCAGGGCTTGAGCATCCGTTCTTGTTGCCATCGTCTCAGACCTCCGCCAATCGCTCGGCCGCTTTGTCGCGCAGCCAATCGTAACCGTGCTCTTCGAGGTGCTCGGCCAGCTCGGCGCCGCCCGCCTCGACGATGCGTCCGCCCATCATGATGTGGACGCGATGAGGTTTGACGTAATTCAGGATGCGCTGGTAGTGGGTGATCAGCAGCACCCCGAGGGACTCGTTGGCCAGGGTGTTGACGCCATGGGCGACGATGCGCAGGGCGTCGATATCCAACCCCGAATCGGTCTCGTCGAGGACGGCGATCTTGGGCTCGAGCGTCGCCAGTTGCAGGATCTCGGCACGCTTCTTCTCGCCGCAGGAGAAGCCGTCGTTGAGGTAACGCCCGGCAAACTCGTGTGGCATCTGGAGCAGATCCATCTTCTCTTTCAGCACGCGGCGGAACTCGGGGACGGCGATTCCTTTATCCTCCGCATTCTCGGCGCGGCGTCGGGCGTTGACCGCCGCTCGCAGAAAGTTGGCGACCGACAGGCCCGGGATTGCGACCGGGTACTGGAAGGCGAGGAAGAGCCCCAGGCGCGCCCGCTCGTCAGGCTGAAGTTCGACCAGATTCACACCGTCAAATAGGATCTCGCCCTGCGTCACCTGATAAGCCGGATGCCCCATCAGGACGTTGGCCAAGGTCGACTTGCCGGTGCCGTTCGGTCCCATCAAGGCGTGGATCTCTCCCTGACGGACCGTCAAATCGACGCCACGGAGGATCTCCCGTCCGTCGATCCCGGCATAAAGGTTGCGAACTTCAAGTACGGACGTCATCGAGATGCGCCTCCGACCTCCCCAGCCTCATTCCAGGGCAGGACAGGTGGATTATAGCACGCCGGTTCACAAGTGTCAATATTTGTATCATATATATCTAAAATATGCACCATTTCCTAATCTTGGATGATTTTCAAGATAATTATCAAAAATATTGACATGTTCGCCCCGCTCGTGCTATACTTCTCAGGCTATGAGCACCGGGACCCGAGAGACGATCCTGAGGACGATGCATGGGCGCGGGCGTTGTACCGTCAACGAGCTGGCGGAAGCCTCCGGGGTGACTCCGATTTCCGTGCGGCATCACCTGGCAAACCTGCAAGCAGAAGGGCTGATCCAATCGGATGAGGTGCGCCACGGGGTGGGCCGGCCCCGCCACGTGTTCTCGCTTTCCGACAGCGGTCTCGATCACTTCCCCTCCCGCTACTTCCACCTTTCACAACGCCTGTTCGCTGAGATGAAGGAGCGGATGCCGGCGTCGGAAGTCGGCGACGTCCTAACGGGGGTCGCCGAATCGATGGCCGATAGCTATGCTTCCGAGCTCCAACCACTTCCCCTTCCCCAGCGGCTCGACCGGCTGGTCCAGCTTCTGACGGACGAGGGCTTCAGCGCCGATCTCCAACGCGACGGTGACCACGTGCTCATCCGCGAGATGAGCTGTCCCTACTTTCGGATCGGCCAGCAACACCGTGAGATCTGCATGATCGACCAATCCTTCATCGCCACGGCGCTCTCGCTCCCGGTCGAACGGGTGACTTGCCTGCTCGACGGCGATGTCCACTGCACCTTCTCGGTGACGCTGGCTGTGCCGCAACCGGAGGCCCTCGTCGATGGCCGAACTTGATACAGCCCCTGCCAAAACCTGGGAGCTCGACTCCACCGATCCCAAGGCCGCCGAAGGTGTGCGGACGGCGCTGCGCCAGGTCGTCGATCCGGAAATCGGCCTGAATGTGATCGAGCTCGGGTTGGTGCGGGAGGTTCAGGAGAACGAGGGCGAGATTCAGGTGCGCATGATTCTGACGACGCCTTTCTGTCCCTACGGTCCGGCGTTGCTCGAGATGACCCGTGCCAAGGCCGAGGAGGGTGCCGGCAAGCCGGCGCGCATCGAGCTCGGCATAGAGATGTGGGACCCCAGCTACATGGAAGAAGGCGCCGGCGCAGCCTGGGGTTTTTGACAGAAGCTCAAGGAAGACGTCTTCGCTGGGTGTCCAGCAGTGGAACGGCCGGGTCGATGACCCGGCCGTAATGATTCCTGATGGCTCTGACGGGGGCTTACGCCCTGGGCGCGCCCGCCTCACCCCTTCGGGCACCCCTTCGGGTGCACCCTGGGTGTGCCCTGAAGAGGGTAGAGACCGAAGGGGCGTAGAGGGCGAAGAGCGTGGCGCCCTGCCCCCTGGGCGGCCCGCCCTCACCCCTTCGGGTGCGCCGAAGGGCGTGGCGGACTGTCCCCTGGGGACGCCCGAAGGGGCGTAGAGACCGGAGTGGATCGGACGCCGGGTGGGCCTTCCGAAACGAGCGGCCGGGTGTGTCACCCGGCCGCATTGCTTCCCACGAAAGGGTCAGGGCTTAGTTGAGAGAGTCTTCTTACGCCGCCTGTTCGCAAGAACCCCAAAGATGACCACCCCCGCCAGGACCAGGCGGACGGCGGCGCCTAGCCAGATGGCTGCGGCCAGAACAACCGCCACGCCTGCCAGCAGCGTCACCCAACCGCGCGTTGGGCGAGCCCCTCGAAGCTCAATGAGCTTCGCCCGCAATCGCCGGGCAAACCGCTCTCCTGGCTCGACCGGCACCATCACCTGCCCGAGCCAAGCTTCAACCTCTGAGGGCTTCAATCGCCGCGTTCCGAAACCGACGCCCATCTTCAACTTGCTCCTTCGGTCCCACCAACTCGCGCAGATATTCCTGAATCGCTGTGCCTCTCGGCCTATTCCCCACCTTGCCCGGCGAGTTCGTCGCGCAGGGTGTTCAAGGTCCGGTGATAGAGGCTCTTGATGGCGCCTTCCGTCCTGCCCATGATCACCCCGATCTCCGCGTTCGACAGTCGCTCGACGAACTTGAGGATGAGCAGTTGTTGCCGGTCCTCCGGCAGTCGACGGACGGCTTCCATCAAGAACCCTTGCTCCTCCGAGGCCACGGCGACGGCCTCCGGGTGCGAGCCGGATCCCGACGGGAGCAGATGATCCTCCAGCGGAACCGTCGGTCGCCGACTCCGGTCGCGGTGCCAGTTGGCAACCAAGTTGTGCGCGATCCGGTACAACCAGGCCGAGAAGGGGACGCCTTTGTCTTCGAACTTCCCGACGTGACCCAGCGCCCGCTGGAACACACGCGCCGTCAGGTCCTCGGCATCGTGGTGATTGCCTGTCCGGTAGTAGATGTAGTTGTAAATTCGCCTAACGTGCCGCTCATAGAGAACCCCGAACGCTTCGGCGTCGCTCGCCGCCTGCTGGACCAGGTCCAGCTCATCGCCGTGATCGGTCCCAGGGACCGCCACCGCAGCCCGAGGCTCACTCGTCATGCAAAACACCGAACACGCACATCGGTTCCCATGGGAGGTTCGACGGTACCAGGCGAGGGTACCATCCTACCACTCCCGGTCGGCGGTCCACCCGCCCCTCCCGCCGTCAGGGCCCCGCCTCCCCCGCCTAGCGGAGAATTAGCACGTTTGAGCGAGGGGATGCTATAATGCCTCGCCCCGCTCCATGAAATCCATCGTCGCGCTCGACCTTGAGACAACCGGCCTCGATCCGACCCTCGATACGGTTATCGAGATCGGCGCCGTTCGCTTTCATGGTGCACGGGTGGAGGCGGAATGGTCCAGCCTGGTCAATCCCGGGCGGCCGCTTCCTCCCTATATCAGCCAGCTCACCGGGATCACCGACGCCATGCTCGCCAGCGCGCCGCGGCTCTCGCGCGTCCTACCCGAGCTGATCGAGTTCGTGGCGGATCTGCCGCTGCTCGGTCACAACATTGGCTTCGACCTGCGCTTCCTCGAGCGACATACGCCTTTCCGCCTGAATCAGGCCATGGACACCTACGACTTGGCCTCGGTCATCCTCCCGACAGCCGGGCGCTATCGGTTGTCCTCCTTGGCGCAAGTGTTGGGGGTCGTGCCCCGGATCGCGCATCGCGGCTTGGAAGACGCCCGCACCACCCATCAGATCTTCGTGCGCCTGCTCGACCGGGCGGCCGAACTTCCCGCCGACGTCCTGAGCGAGATCGTCGAGCTAGGCTCGAACCTCGATTGGGGGGCGGGCCCCGCGTTCGAGATGGCCGCTGAGCGGGCGGGAGTCATGCCAGGGTCGCACTTCCCCGAGAAGAGTGCAAAGGGAAGAGGCGAATCCTCTCCGTCCCGCCCGTTGGAGCCCAGCGAAACCCCTCAGCCGGTCAACCCGGATGACGCTGCCGCCATTCTCGAGCCAGGAGGGGAACTGGCGCGCCTCCAGCCGGGTTATGAACACCGCCCTCAGCAGATCCGGATGGCTCGGGCGGTCGCCGAAGCCCTGTCGAGCGGTAAGCACTTGCTGGTCGAGGCCGGCACCGGCACGGGAAAGTCGATGGCTTACCTGGTGCCGGCCTTCCTGTGGGCCGCGCGCAACGGTCGGCGCGTCGTTGTGTCGACCAACACGATCAACCTGCAGGATCAGTTGATCCGCAAGGACATCCCGGCTCTCCAGCAACTCCTCGGGGATGAGCTGAAGGCTTCGGTGCTCAAGGGTCGTGCCAACTATCTCTGTCCTCCCCGTCTGGACGCTCTGCGCCGAATGCGGCCCCGGACGCCGGAGGAGATGCGAGTCTTGGCCAAGGTGCTCGTCTGGCTGTCTAAGGGCGGCACGGGCGAGCGAATCGATCTAAGCCTGAGCGGGCCTGCCGAACTCATGGCCTGGGGACGGATCTCCGCAGAGCATGAAGAGTGCACCCTCGACGCCTGCGCCGAGCGCACGGGGGGCGCCTGCGCGTTCTATCTCGCCCGCACGCGGGCAGAAGCGTCGCACGTCCTGGTGGTCAATCACGCCCTATTGATGGCCGACATCCAGTCCGGCAATCGCGTGTTGCCGGGGTTCCAGCATTTGATCATCGACGAAGGACATCACCTGGAAGCGGCGACGACTTCGGGTATGACCGCCCGCATCAACGAAGGGGATCTGCCTCGCGCCTTGCGCGAGCTCGTTGGGGCGCCCAATGCCCTGGTGCCCGAGGCCGTGGCCATCGCGCGCCGCGTCCTTCCTCCGGCTGCCGCCCGACTGCTGGCGAAGGCGGCAGAGCGACTGGAGGAGAGCTGTAAGGAGTCGCTGCTCGGTTGGAACGGAGTCTTTGTCAACCTGGCTGAGTTCCTGGTGGGCACCCATCCCGAGGAAGCCGCCTCCCAGTACAACCTTCAGGTCCGACTCGTGCCGGCGCTCCGCTCCCTTCCGGCATGGTCCCCGGTCGAGGTCGCTTGGGACGAGACGCGGCCCCACCTGGCTGAGATCACGGGCGGAGTGACCGAGATAGGCGATGCCCTCGCCGGTTACGGAGACGGCGCCTCGCCCAACAGCGACCTGGCGAGCGCGTTGCGAGCGACCGCCCGCACGCTTCACCAGATCTACGATTTGCTCGATCACTTCATCTTCGAGCCGGATCCTGCAACGATCTACTGGGCCGAGATGGGATCCGACGGGCGCCGCCTCTCACTTCGGGCCGCCCCGCTGGCCATCGGCCCTCTGGTCGAAAAGCATTTGTGGAACGAGAAGGACGCCGTCATTCTGACCTCGGCCACGCTGACGGCCGCCGGCGAGTTCGACTACCTGAAGAAACGGTTGCACGCCGATACCGCCGACGAGCTCGCCCTGGGGTCACCGTTCGATTATGAGACGTCGACTCTGCTCTACCTGGCCAACGATATCCCCGAACCCAACGACCGCCAGGCCTATCAGCAAGGCGTCGAGCGCTGCCTGATCGCCCTGGCGCGCGCCACCAGGGGAAGAACCCTGGTCCTGTTCACCTCGAACGACCAGCTTCGCCGGACCGGGCGCGCCCTGACCGATCCTCTGGCACGCGAAGGAATCACCCTGTACGAACAGGACGAGGGCGTCTCGCGCCACGCCTTGCTCGAGTCCTTTCGCAACGACGAGCAGGCCGTCTTGCTGGGCACGCGCTCCTTCTGGGAAGGAGTCGACGTACCAGGCGAAGCTCTTTCGGTGCTGGTGATGGTGCGCCTGCCGTTCGACGTCCCGACCGATCCGATCATTTCGGCGCGCTCGGAGACCTACGAATCGCCTTTCGACGAATACTCCCTCCCCGAGGCGATCTTGCGCTTCCGGCAGGGATTCGGGAGGCTGATTCGAACTGGCAGCGACCGGGGAGCGGTGGTCGTACTCGACCGGCGAATCCTCACCAAGCGCTACGGCGCCCTCTTCCTCAAGTCCCTGCCGGCGTGCACGACACGGCAAGGGCCGATGCGCGACGTGCCACGCGATGTGGCGCGCTGGTTGGGGGGCTGAAGGTCTCCGGCCTCCTGTCATCTGCGAGTCCAGCTTCACACCGGACTGGGCCCCCGCCTCCCCTTCGGGATGCGCCCTCACCCCTTCGGGCACCCCTTCGGATGCACCCTGGGTGTGCGCCGCCCTTGGCGCCCTGTAGAGGGCGAAGGGCGTGGCGCCCTGCACCGCTTCCTGTGCGCCGAAGGGCGTAGAGGGCGAAGCGCGATTCGCGGGGGCGACGGCGTTTTCGGGACGCTGTCGTTTCTTGTGCGGGCGGAAATTCGGCTACGGGATATTTCGGACCCGGACTTGCGGGCGACGGCCCAGAATGAGCACGTCATTCCCGCGAATCGCGCTTCGCATCCCGAAGGGGAAGCGGGAATCCAGTCGCCCTTCAGACTGGGCGCCCGGCTCCGCGGTGCGTCGCGATGTGCCCCCGGGCGTTATAATCCTGGCTCCATTCCGCGGAAGGAACGAGATCCGGTGATCGACGTCAATGACCTTCGCAAAGGCGTGACCTTCGAGATCGACGGAAACCTGTTCAAGGTTCTCGAATACTCGCACAACAAGCCGGGGCGCGGCAATGCCACCATTCGCACGCGGGTTCGCGACCTGCGCAGCGGCGGCGTCTTGGAGAAGACGTTCATCTCGGGCGATCGCGTGCGCGACGTGCGCCTCGATCACCACATCGTCCAATTCCTGTACAACGACGGCGACTTCTATCATTTCATGGACACCGAGACCTACGAGCAGCCGACCCTTTCGAGCGAAGCCCTCGGCGAATCGGTGGACTACCTGACCGAAGGTCTCGAGGTCAAGCTGACCTTCTACGGTGACGAGCCGATCGACATCGAGCTGCCCACGGCCGTCGACTTGAAGGTCGTCGAGGCCGAGGTCGGCGTCAAGGGCGACACCGCCACCGGCGCCACCAAGACGGTCACGACCGAAACCGGGCTGCGCGTGGCGGTACCGCTGTTCGTCGACAACGGGGCCAAGATCCGAGTCGACACTCGCACCGGCCTGTACCTCACGCGAGTCTGACCCCGTCGGCCGCCATGCGCACTCCGGCGGGAAGCGAGTGCCCGCATTACTTCGAAGATTTCCAGCGCGGGCGGAACCGGCAGGAGTGCCGGCTCATCGCCCAGAATCCGCACAGCCGACCCTGGTCCCCCGACTTGTGCGCCGGGTGCAGCGTCCCCCGGATCCTTCAAGCCAACGCCTGCCGCCATCTCGTCCTTCACGCCCAGGTCCGCCCCGGGCTGCTCGGGCTCGGCCGCAAGGTGGAAGTCGTGGCCGACTGCCTGCTGAGCCTGGCTACGGTCGCCGAACCGGAGATCGGCTGCGGCCGGTGCCACGAGGGTTTCCAGGCGCAGATCGGATCGGCGGGTGACCGATGACCCGCGCCTTGCTCGTCGACCTCGACGATACGCTGCTGGAAAACGACGTCGGCCGCTTCATTGCTGCCTATTTCGACCTGCTCGCCGGAGACCTGTCCGCCTTCGGCCCCAAGGACTAAGTGTTGCGGGCGATCCTCGACGGCACCAAGGCGATGTTGGCAAACGACGACCCGCAGCGAACGCTGGCGAATGTCTTCTACGACTCCTTCCTCGGCACCACCGGCGCGGCTCACGCGGACATCGCCCCCGTGGTCTCGACCTTCTGTGCGCGGACCTACCCCCAGCTGGCGTACCTGACCCAACCTAAGGTGGGCGCTGCCGAGCTTCTAGATGCTGCACGCACAAAAGGGCTCGACCTCGCCGTCGCCACCAACCCGCTCATGGTCCGCTCGGCCATTGAGTTGCGACTGTCGTGGGCCGGCGTGCCTGTTGGCACATTCGACTGTGCTCTGATTACCGATGTCGAGACTTTCCATTTCGCCAAGCCTCGCTTGTCCTACTATGCAGAAGCGCTGGGCCGCCTCGGCCTGTTGCCAGGCGAGGCGGCAATGGTGGGCAATGACCCGACCGAGGACCTTGCGCCGGCCGCGGCCTTAGGCTTGGCGGTCTTCCATGTGTCCGATACGCCACAGCACGGGATGGCGGGCGGCAGTCTTCGAGAGGCAGCCAAGTGGCTTCAAACAGATCCGACCGGCGATCCGATCGCCGCGAACCGTCCGGAGTCCCTGATCGCCAGGATGGAAGGGCAGCTGGCCGCCCTGCTGGCGAAAATCCGCCGGCTCGGGGATGACAGCCTGCTCCGGGTGGAAGGAGACGACGGCCTGGCACCGCTCCAGGTCATCTGCCATCTTCGCGATGTCGACCGGGAAATCAACCTGCCGCGTTTGCAGACGATTCTCGAGAACGACAACCCTTTTCTATCCTCCGTCGACACTCATGAAGGGATCCAGCAAAGGGCCTATGACCGAGAGAGTCCGGAGATGGCGGTCCGCGGGTACATCGCCGCTCGCCAGGAGATCCTCGGATCGTTGCGCAACCTATCTCTGGAACAGTGGGATCGCCGGGCGCGGCACTCTTTATTCGGGCCGATCACTCTCTCGGAGTGGATCGCCGTACTGGCCGAACACGACCTGCGGCATGCGGCGAAAATCCGCCTCGAACCGCGGTCGGCCAGCCAGGATGCCGCCGTCTGGCCGGAAGCGCGGATTCAGAATCGGTCGCACAACGCCTCGGAAAGGGAGTAAACCATGCAACTCGAAGGGAAACGGATCTGCATTTTGGTCGAGGAAGGGTTCGAAGACCTTGAATTTTGGGTCCCGCTCATGCGCATGGAGGAGGAAGGCGCGCAGGTGACCGTGGTTGGGCCGAAGGCCGGGAAGGTCGTTCACAGCAAGAGCGGAGGCCTGACCGCCTCCAGCGACCGCGAAGCCGCCAACGTCTCCCCGGACGACTTCGACGGAATCATTATTCCCGGCGGCTGGGCTCCCGACAAGCTGCGCCGTTCGTCGGCCGTCACCGGCCTGGTGCGCGCGATATGCGACCAAGGGAAGCCGGTCGCCATGATCTGCCACGCCGGGCTGGTGGGGATCTCGGCGGGGATCGTGGCCGGTCATCGTGCCACCGGCTCCTTAGGGATCCGCGACGACCTGGTCAACGCCGGTGCGACGTGGGTGGACCAGCCGGCGTTCCGTGACGGCAACCTGGTATGGGGTCGTGTCGTCCCCGACATTCCCAGCTTCTGCCGTGAGCTGGTGGCGGCGCTGGAGGCCGGCTGACGTTCCGGCCCGGCCGGCGAACCAGGGCATGACGGCTCCCTTCCCATAACTGTCGGCCGGCCTCGGCGGCCCCGCCGGTTGCCCACTTCCCGAGCGAACTCTTCAATCCCGCTTACGGGTCAGCAAGCTTGTTCTTTCCATAAGGCGGCGCATGGCTTGACCCCTCGTTGCCGAGTAGCTCCGTCACAACTTGTAAATGATACTTGACACAGTGTATAATACACTTTACACTGTGTCAAGACCGACTTACAGGAGCATGAAATGTCATTTGAAGAGAAGGGCACGTGGGTCTACACCGTCGTGACCGTCGGCGCCTACCTCGCCTACCTGAGCATCATCATTGGACGAGCGGAAAACGTCCCGCTCGCCGAGGTGTCCTACGTATCGACGATGCTGTGGACCATCGCCATCATCATCGCCCTGTCGATCGCTGGCCACATCGCGGTAGCGATTTCGAAGCCGAGCGAGGCCGACAAGAGCGACGTTCGGGACAAGGAGATCTACCGGTTCGGCGAATACATCGGAGGGATCGTCGTCGGTGTCGGCATGGTGGTGCCGCTCGGTCTGACGATGGCGGAGTTCGACTACTTCTGGATCGCCAATGCGATCTTCCTGGTATTCGTTTTGTCGGGAATCACCTCATCGATCGTGAAGATCGTCGCCTACCGACGAGGACTCTAACCATGGGCAAGCCGACCAAGGTCACGAACTCGATTCGGTCCCTGAGGTTCGCGCACGGCGAGATGACTCAGGCGGAACTGGCGGATCGTATCGGCGTGACCCGCCAGACCATCATCGCCATCGAACAGGGCCGCTACTCGCCGTCGCTCGAGATGGCGTTCCAGATCGCGCGGGCCTTCGGGGTCCCGCTCAAAGAAGTGTTCCAGTATCCGGAACCCAAATAGCAAAGGAGACCAGATCATGACCGCATCACATGACAAATGGAAGATGGCCGAGGCCATTCCAGTTACAAGTAACACGATGAAGGCCGTCGTCTACTCAGAATACGGACCCCCGGAGGTCCTTCAGCTGACCCGGGTGGATAAGCCAAGCCCAAGGAAAAACCAAATCCTGGTCAAGATACACGCAACATCCGTAGGCTTCGGGGACCTCACCGTCCGGAGGTTCGGCGAGATCTCCCCCCGAGAGTTCAACATGCCTTTGGCGTTCTGGCTGTTGGGTCGAATGTCGTTTGGGTTCAACAAGCCCAAGAGGAAGATCCTCGGGCACGAGTTTGCAGGCGAAGTCGAAGCGGTTGGAGAAGATGTGCGGCTGTTCGCCCCAGGTGACGAGGTTTTCGGACATGTCGCGAATATGGGAGCGGACGCCGAATATGTGACCATGCCGCAAACCGGCATGGTCCTTATGAAGCCTGCCAACGTGTCCTACGAAGAAGCGGCGGTAGTTCCATATGGGGCGTTCACCGCACTCAGTCTGCTGCGCAAAGCGGATATCCGGCCGGGGCAGAGGGTGCTGGTCAACGGCGCTTCCGGAGGAATTGGCTCGGCTGCGGTGCAGCTTGCCAAGCACTACGGGGCACATATCACCGGGGTCTGCGGCACGCCCAGAATGGAATTCGTGAGAGCGCTGGGAGCCGACACCGTCATCGATTACACCGCCGAGGACTTCACCAAGAACGGTGAGACCTATGACCTAATCATCGACGTGCTCGGCAGGAGCTCTTTCTCACGCTGCAAGAGCTCGCTAACGCCGAACGGACGCTACCTCCTGGTCAGCTTCAAGGCAAGAGACCTGTTTGATATGCTGTGGACTTCGATCGCTGCGAGCCTGCCCGGACGGCAGACCGGCAAGAGGGTGATCTGCGCGGTGGCGCCCGAACGGATCGAGGATCTTGCCAAAGTCAAAGCGCTGATCGAGGCGGGAGTGATCAAGGCCGTCATCGATAGGACCTTTCACCTCGAGCAGGTCGCCGAGGCCCACCGGTACGTCGAAAGAGGACACAAGAAGGGACATATCGCCATCACCGTCGGGCATAACGGCAGGATATGACCGCGCGCCCTTGATGTGAGACAGGACCTGCCGCCGACCCGCAGAGGTCGAGGCTCTCTAAGGATAGCCGCGGGATCTTCGATGCCCAACGAGCCGGCCGCCTGATCGACAACGAGGATCGGGCGGTCGTTGGTTCTTGGGGACGGACCGTTGGATCAGAGCGCCGGTGCTGTCCCTCTCCGTCGGCCAGAGGACGCGCCGGTTGGTTCACCGGACAGCAAAGCGGACCCGGACGTGTCTGAGGGGCTCATCGTAGCCGGGATCGTCACGTGTCCTTCCGAGTTCCAGAAGAGATCAAACGAAGATCTAACGCGTGCCTGCTTTACACGGCGCCATGGCGGAGACTATAATCCTCGCTCGGGGAAGTGCTGGAATTGGCAGACAGGCGTGACCTAGGATCACGTGCCGAAAGGCGTGAGGGTTCAAGTCCCTCCTTCCCCACTCCTACCGGGGACGACGTGGAAGCGGTGTCGGTAGGTAGAGGTTGATTGTGGCGTTGAAGATCACGACGGAAGACTTGTCCGAACGCCAGAAACAGCTCACCGTCGAGGTCCCTCAGGACCAGATCGAGGCGGCGATGCATCGCGCTGCGCGTCAAATGAGCAAGCGGGCGCACATCGCAGGATTCCGCCCGGGCAAGGCCCCGTACGAAGTCATCGTCAAGCGTTACGGCGAGGAGGCGATCTTCGACGAGGCTCTCGATTCGCTCGGGCCCGACATCTACCGCCAGGCCCTTGAGAACAGCGAGCTGGACCCGATCGCACCGGGCTCCTTCGACGACGTCGTCAGCCGCGAGCCGCTCGTGCTTCGCTACACCGTCCCCTTACGCCCTTCCGTCGATCTCGGGAAGTATCGCGACCTCCGCCTGCCTTTTCCGGCGCCAGAAGTAGGTGAGGCCGCCGTCGAAGAAGTGCTGGAGGGATTGCGCCAACAACAGGCCTTGATCGAGCCGGTCGATCGAGCGGCGCAGGACTCCGACGTGATCGTCCTCGACGTCAAGGGCGAGCTTGGAGCGCCGGCCGATCCTGCCGAGGCCCAGCCGTCTGCGGAAACCGAGGTGCCCGCCGCCTCCGGGGACCGCCCTGTGTTGATGGACGAAAAGGGCCTGTCGTTGCTGCTTGCGGAAGCGACGGACTTTCCGTTCCCCGAGGTAGCGGCGCACCTGACGGGGATGCAAGCCGGAGACGAAAAAGAAGTCGAATACACGTTCCCCGCCGACTACCGCAACGAGTCGCTGCGCGGACGCCGCGCCTCGTTTCATTTCCGCTGTCAGGCCGTCAAATCGCGCGTCTTGCCGGAGTGGTCCGACGAGCTGGCGCGTACGATGGGCGAGTTCGAAGACCTGTCCGACTTGCGGATGAAGGTGCGGCAGTCCCTCGAGGCACAAAGTCGCCGTCAGGTCGAAGCTGAGTTCGCCGAGCAGGCCATCGAGGCGGTCGTGGCCGGGGCAACGATCGTCTATCCTCCCGTCTTGCTGCGCCAGGAAGTCGACGACACGCTGCATGATCTCGACCATCGGCTCAAAGATCAACGCCTGAGCCTGGCCGAGTACCTCAAGATCGAGAAGAAGGAAGAGCCGGACTTGCGCAAGGAACTCGAGCCGCAGGCTCGACGCCGCCTCGAACGCGCCCTGGTCCTGGGTGAGGTCGTCGAGGCCGAAGGGCTCGAGGTCGAAGAGGTCGAGGTCGATACGGCCATCGGCCGAATCCTGGAACCGTTGAACGATGCCGTAGCCAGCGCTCGGCGCGCGCTCGAGAGTCCCGCTGGTCGCCGACGCGTGGCCCTGGACTTGCTCACCGACAAGGCCGTGGCACGGCTCGTGCAGATCGCGCGCGGAGAAGCGCCTCCTCTGACGCCAGGCCCCGACGAAGGGACCGCCCTAGCGGCGCAGGCGACCCCTGCCCAAGGAGAAGCTGATTCATGATGACGGACGACGCCCACGCACTGATCCCGATGGTTATCGAGAGCTCTGGCCGCGGCGAACGCGCCTACGACATCTACTCGCTGCTGCTCAAGGAAAGGATCGTCTTCCTCGGGACGCCCATCAACGACCAGGTCGCCAATCTGATCGTGGCCCAACTCCTCTTCCTCGACCGGGAGGACTCCGAGAGGCAGATCATGATGTACATCAACTGCCCGGGGGGAGGCATCTACGCCGGCCTGGCGATCTACGATACGATGATGCAGGTGACGGCCCCGATCTCCACGACCGCCGTCGGCGTGACGGCCTCGTTCGGTACTGTGCTCCTAGCGGCCGGGGACAAGGGACTACGGTACGCCCTGCCGCACGCCACGATCCATTTGCACCAGCCTCTGGGAGGGGCTCAGGGCCAGGCGACCGACATCGAAATCCAGGCCAAAGAGATCTTGCGCCTGAAGGACGATCTGAATAGGATATTAGTGAATCATACCGGCCAGACCCAGGAAGTCATCGAGCGCGACACGGAGCGCGACTTCTACATGGACGGTGAGGCGGCCAAGACCTACGGCCTCGTCGATCACGTGCTACTGCCGGCCGCCGACGCTGTTAAGGCTTGAGACCTGAGGACATGACCACTCGCGAGGCGAGTCCCCCCACGGCGCGGCGCTGCTCCTTCTGCAGCCGCGGCGAAGCCGAAGTCCAACGGCTGATCGCCGGGCCGGAAGGAGTCTTCATCTGCAACGAATGCGTCGATCTGTGCCGGGATATCCTGGAGGGGGACGTCCGCCACATCGGCCAACCAGCCGGATCTACGCGCCCCACCCTTCCCCCCCAGCAGATTTTCGATAAGCTCGATGAGTACGTCGTCGGGCAAGACCAGGCCAAGCGCGTTCTGTCCGTCGCCGTATACAATCACTACAAGCGAATCGCCAGCCGGGGCGAGTCCGATGTCGAGCTGGAGAAAAGCAACATCCTGCTGGTCGGCCCGACCGGCTGCGGGAAGACCCTCCTGGCCCAAACCCTGGCGCGCATTCTCGAAGTCCCCTTCTGCATCGGCGACGCCACCGCCCTCACCGAAGCCGGTTACGTCGGCGAAGACGTCGAGAACATTCTGCTGCGCCTGCTGCAGGCGGCCGATTTCAACGTCCAGCGCGCCGAGCGGGGCATCGTTTACCTGGATGAGATCGACAAGATCGCCCGCAAGACTGGAGACAATCCCAGTATCACGCGCGACGTCTCCGGCGAAGGCGTTCAGCAGGCGCTGCTCAAGATCATGGAAGGGGCGTCGGTCAACGTCCCGCCCCAAGGTGGACGGAAGCACCCGCAGCAAGAGTTCATCCAGGTCGACACACGTGACGTCCTCTTCATCTGCGGCGGCACGTTCGGCGGACTGGCCGAGATCATCGCCGACCGCGCTGGGCGCCGGGGTCGGCTGGGTTTCGCCGGGACGCGCGACGGCAGTGAGCCGCGATCCCTCACCGAAACCGAGTTGTTGCGCCTGATCAGCCCAGACGACCTGATGCATTATGGGATGATCCCCGAGCTCGTCGGCCGGCTTCCGGTCTCGGTCAGCGTCGAACCGCTCGACCGGGATGCCCTGCGGGCAATCCTGACCCGGCCGCGCAACGCCCTGGTTCGCCAGTATCAGCGCTTGTTCGAGATGGACCATGTCGAGTTGGAGTTCACACCGGAGGCGCTCGACGCCGCTGCCGATCTGGCGATGGCCCGCGAGACCGGCGCCCGCGGCCTGCGCTCGATCATCGAAGGCGTCTTGCTAGACGTGATGTACGAGATCCCCTCTCGCCCCGAGGTCCGGCATGTGCTGGTGACCGACAAGACCATCCGGGGCCAAGCCTCGCCCGTGTTGTTGGATACGTCCGGAACGGACCTGGCCGACGAGACCGACCGCCCCCTGTTCGACGCTGCCTGACCCTTTGACCGACCTCACGGCGAGGCGCGTGCCGCGCGCCGTCACCATTCCCCCAGGCGCATCTCATTGGCGGCCGGCGCCTTCCCGTCCGGTCGCGACGTTTTCCATCGTGGCCTGGGATGCCGCTCTCCCGGCCTGGGGAATCGCGGTCGCCTCGAAGTTTCCCGCGGTCGGCGCGGTCGTTCCGTGGGGAACCGCCGGCGTTGGCGCTGTCGCCACTCAGTCGTACGCCAACACGGCCTACGGACCGGAGGGTCTGCGGTTGATGGCCGATGGGTTATCCGCCGGCGAAGCGCTCGATCGGCTCCTGGCGGAAGACCCGGGCCGCGACCAGCGGCAGGCCGGTCTCGTCGACGCGGTGGGCGGGGCGGCGACGTTCACCGGATCGAGTTGCCTTCCGTGGGCGGGCGGGATGGCGGCGGATGGCCTGGCCATCCAGGGGAACATCCTGGCTGGCCCGCAGGTCGTCGAGGCGATGGCCCAGTCCTTCGGAGAAACGAACGGTGACCTTGCCGATCGACTGATCGCGGCGCTGCTTGCCGGCGATCGCGCCGGAGGCGACCGCCGCGGCCGGCAGAGTGCCGCCCTGCTCGTGGTTCGAGAAGGCGGGGGCTACGCCGGCGGCAATGATCGCTGGATCGACTATCGCGTCGACGACCATGCCGACCCTGTCCCGCGACTGGCGGAACTCCTCGAGCTCCATCGGCTCTACTTCGGCAAGAGCCCGCCCGAAGATCGATTGCCGCTGGAGGGAGATGTCCTTCATCGCCTTGTGCACATCTTGCACACCCTCGGCTACGTCGACAACGCCGACGAGTCGACCCTGACACCCGACGTCCAGAAGGCTCTGCGACAGTTCATCGGGAACGAGAACTTCGAGGATCGCTGCGACCTGGAGGCGGGTTGGATCGATCTCCCCGCGTACGAGTTCCTGGTGCGGCGGTTCGGAGACTGAAGTTTCACCCGAGCCATCCTTGGCATGCCAGATCCGCTTCCCGTTCGAGCGTTTGTTGTCGATCTTGACGGCGTTCTGTGGCGAGGCCGCGAACTGTTACCGGGGGCCATCGACTTCCTTCGCTTTATGGAAACCCGAGCCTTTCCCTTCTGTCTGGCGAGCAACAACGCTACCCTCACCATCGAGTCGGTCCAAGACCGGCTCAGCCAAGCCGGAATCCGCCTGACGGCGGAAAACCTGGTGACCTCGGCCGACGCCGCGGCGGGATACATCCGCCGCCACTACCCCCATCCGCCATCGGTCTTCGCCATCGGAGAGGAGAGCCTGAGGCGCGCGCTGGTCGAAGCGGGCTGCTCCCTGCAGGAAAGCGGCGACAACGCCGGCATCGTCGTCGTCGGCATGGACCGGGAACTCACCTGGCGGAAGATCGTCGAGGCTGGGCTAGCTATCACTGCCGGGGCGGTTTTCATCGGGACCAATCCCGATCGTACCTTTCCCACCGAACGAGGAATCGGACCGGGAAACGGAGCCATCCTCGCGGCCTTGGAGACGGCCACCGGCCGACCGCCCCTCATCGTTGGCAAGCCTGAGCCTCATCTCTTCCTGGAAGCGACCAGCCGCCTGGGCGTTCCACCAGCGGAAACGCTGGTCGTCGGAGACCGGTTGGAGACGGATATCGCCGGTGGTGCACGCGCCGGCATGCAGACCGCCCTCCTGTTGACGGGCGTCACCGCGGCCGCCGACCTCCCCGGTCGAGACGTCCGCCCCGATTGGACCTTCGAAGACTTGCCGGCGCTGTTGCAGCGCCTCCCGGATTGGGTGGCAAGGCCCACCGGCCTACCGTGAGAACATTTCGGATGGCCGCCGAATGACCGTACGGAGTCGCGCTTCGTCGCGCTTCGCACACCTGTCCCGGTGTCCTTCGGGATCGCGCCTCGTCGCGCTTCGCATCGCGCTTCGCACCCCGAAGGGGACCCCGGAGGGGGCACATCTGTCCCGGCGTCTTTCGGGATCCCGCAGGGGACCCTGGAGAGGGCATCCCGAAGGGGATCCCGAAGGGGACCCCGGAGGGGGCGACTCGCTGGGGATCCCGGAGGCGAGCCGACCTTCGATCCTCGATCTCGACCTGCCCGGCCTCGAACAAGTCATGGCCGCCTGGGACCAGCCGGCCTACCGGGCTCGCCAGATATGGCAAGCCGTCTATCAGCGCGGGATTGTCGATGCCGAGCAAGCCACCGACCTCCCCTTCGAGGTGCGCCGTCGGCTCCACGACACTTTCGAGTTCCGCGGTTTCAGTGAGGTCGCCCGCCGGACATCGACGGACGGCCACACCACCAAGTGGCTTCTCTCCGACCGGACGGGAGGCGCGACCGTTGAGGCGGTCCTGATGACTTATGACCGCCGTCGTACCGCCTGTATCTCAACCCAGGCCGGCTGCGCCATGGGCTGCACCTTCTGCGCGACCGGCCAGATGGGCTTCCTCCGGAATCTGACTTCGGGGGAAATCGTCGAACAGGTGCTCCGCCTCGGTCGGGACCAACCGCTGACGAACATCGTGTTCATGGGTATGGGTGAGCCGTTCCACAACTATCAGGCCAGCCTGGCAGCCGTCGATCGTCTCACCGATCCGATGGGCATGCGCTTCGGCGCGCGCCGAATCACCATCTCGACGGTCGGCATCGTTCCAATGATCCGGCGTTTCGCCGAGGAGCGGCGGCAGGTCAACCTGGCGGTCTCGTTGCATGCCGCCACCGATGAAGTACGAGACCGGCTGGTGCCGATCAACCGCCGCTATCCCCTGGCGGCTTTGATGGAGGCCTGCCGGGAATACATTGAATCGACGCATCGCCGCTTGACGATCGAATGGGCGTTGATCCAGGATGTCAACGACGGGCCGGACCAGGCGGCGGCTCTCGTGGAACGCCTGCGAGGCATGCTGTGTCATGTCAACCTGATTCCGTTGAACCCGACCGCAGGGTATCCCGGAGCCGCCCCGGATTCCAGGCGCGCCGAGGCCTTCCGTGCCCGCCTGAAATCGTCCGGGATTGCCTGCACCTTGCGGGTTCGGCGCGGAATCGACATTCAGGCCGGCTGCGGCCAGCTGGCGACCGAAGTCGCTGCTCCCGGACAGGGATAGAAGAGCTTGCGGATTCGGGATCCCATTCAAATCGCACCCTGAGACTCGCGCGCGCGACTCTGCCAGGACGTGTTGCGGGGCATTGAATCGCTCCGTATTGGGCGCGTGCGGGAGGTGGGGTATCATTGGCCTCCGGAGAAAGATGGGCGAAGACCGGCGGTTGGCGGCGTTCGAAGGTGCATATCAGTCCTTCGTAGCCAGTATCGAAAACCTCGCCGAGGACCGGTTCATTGCCAAGATGGAGGAGGGGACGCCGCGCGACCTCGTCGCGCGGCTGGCTGGTTGGAACCGTTTGACGGTCCTCGGAGCCAAAGCCATCCTGGAAGGGACGTCCCCCGCGTATCATGTCGACTTCCCCAACGACTACCGCAAAGTGAATGCCGAGCTTGTCGCCCGCCAGCCTTCGGCCGATCGCGTTGCGTTGATCCAGGAACTGGACACCACGAAGGCGGAGGCGGTCGAGTTCCTGCGCGCCGTCCCTGCCGAATCGTGGAATGCGGATCTGGGCGTCCGTCATCCGGATGGCGGGCCGGCCACGGTGCGCCGCTGCCTCGAGGAGCTGACACGGGACTACCTCGATGCGACCGACGAGATCACCATCTGGCTCGAGACGGCGGAGTCGAAGTAGCTGGACGATCCGGAGAAACTCGCGTGACGACATCTTCTCCGACCCTCACCATTCCTCCGCCGATGGCCGAGCTTCGTCCGCGCCTCCCCGAGGCGGTGGCGACTCTGCAGGCCCGCTCCCCGTACGCGGCCGTGCTGCTCTGCGCGCGAGAAGGGATCTCGATCAGCGTCGAAGCCCGCGAGGAAGAGATCAGCCAGATGCCCCGCTCCGTCGGAACGGTGCTTTCGGTCTTCGACGGGGAGACGCTCAACGAGAAGTCGCTGCCGGGTTTCGATGGCGATCGGTTGATGGCCGCCGCCCGCGAACTCGCGGGGAGCCTCCCCAACGGTCGAGGATCAGATGTGGTCGAGTTTGTGCCGCCTCGAGATTTCGCTACCACCGGCGTCGTTCCGCTCGAGAGTCTCTCCCTGGAGGACAAGCTCGAGCGTTGCCGCGACCTCCAGCGCCGCCTGGCCGCGGCCGATCCCCGCGTCGTCAACGCTCGGGTCTCCTACCTGGAGTACGACGAGTCATCCGTCTACCGCGGTCGCGGGGCCGACCTGTCGCAGCGAGTGCTGCGCGGGCGGTTGAGCGTCTTTGTCGTCTTGTCCCAGGACGGCGAGACTCGCTACGATTGGCTCAGCAAGGGCGATACCGGCGATTGGCAGCCTCTGGACTACAGCGACGCCGATTTGGACGAGGCCGTCCAGGGGGCCGCCCGTCTGTTCTCCGCCGAGCGGATCGAGCCGGCCGAGTATGTTGTGGTCAGCGGCCCGGGCGTGTCGGGCGTCCTGTGCCACGAATCCTTTGGCCATGGGGTGGAGACAGATCTGTTCCCCAAAGAGCGCGCCCGGGCCTTCGACTACATCGGCCGGCAAGTAGGTTCACCCTTGGTGAACATCATCGATGATCCAAGCTTGCCCGGCTGTTATTCGTCCTACTTCTTCGACGACGAAGGCATGCTCTCTCGTCCGGCGACGATCGTCGAGCATGGCGTTTTCCGCAGCGGAATCAGCGACATGGCTTCCGCCCAGCGACTGGGAATCGAACGCACGGCCAATGGCCGTCGTCAGGACTACACCCGGAAGCCATACGCTCGCATGTCGAATACTTACTTCGGACCCGGGTCGACCTCGATGGAAGATATCCTGGCTCAGGTCGATCGTGGAATCTATCTCGATCAGTGGGTCAATGGGATGGAGGACCCCCAAGGATGGGGCATCCAGATCACCTGTCATTACGGCCAGGAGATCCGGAACGGAAAGATTGCCGAGCGCACGTTCGCTCCGGTCAGTATCAGCGGCTACGTGCCCGACGTGCTGGGGACGATCCGTGCCGCGAGTCCGACGGTCATGATGGACCAGGGCACGTGCGGCAAGGGACACAAGGAATATGTGCGCAACAGCTCCGGCGGCCCGTGCCTATTGTTAAAGGCGACCCTTGGTTGAGCCACTGGATCGAGCCGTCGAGGGGCTCACCGCCCGGAAGGAACTTCTCGGCTGGACGGTCACGCACCGGCGCGTCCGCGGTGAGCAGTTGTTCGCCGATCGACAGCGAGTGGAGGCCCGCCGCAGCGTCGAGAGCGACCAGCTCATCCTCGACGTTCTGTGCACCTCCGACGGCGCGAGTGATACTCCCAGTTGTGGCGCCGCATCTGCCACCGTCACCGCCGGCGAGGACCCAGGCCCGGCGATCGAGTTTGCCATCGCGGCCGCCCGCAGGACGCGCAACCGGCCCTATAGCCTGCCCTCCCCCGCGCCGCTTCCGGACGTTGCCTTGGCCGACCCCGTCCTGCTGGCTGATCTCAGCGGTGCCCTGCAGTCGCTCCACGACCGTCTCGACGCGTCCGCCTCCCGTGATCCTGCCGCCCGCCTGACGCTGGCCGAATGGTTCGCCGAGGCCGAAGAGACCCACCTGGTCAATAGCCAGGGTATCAATGCCCGCCAATCCCGGACCGAACTCTCGCTCGAATGGATCGTCCTGGCCGGACAAGGGCAAGAACGGGTCGAGACGCTTATCGACCTCGATCGCCGCCGGCTCGCCGATCTGGATGTCGAGGCGGAGTGGGAGCGAATCGCGCGGCAGACCGCCGATCGCCACAGCGCAGGCGCGGCGCCGATGTATACGGGTCCGGTCGTCCTACGCGGCCATGCGCTGAGGACGTTCCTCAACAGCGGCCCCTTCCAGACTCTGGGGTCGGGTCGGTCCCGATTCTCCAAATTGTCTTCATGGGAGCCTGGCCATTCGATCTTCCGAGGTGAGGTGCGTGGTGATCCGCTGACGGTGTGGGCGACGCGAATCGTCCCCTACGGCGAGCATGCGAGCCGGTTCGACGATGAGGGCCTGCCCGGTCAGCGAGTGCTCATGATCGACCGGAATGTATTCCGGTCCTACAGTGCCAGTCAGCGCTACGCGACCTATCTCTCGGTGCCGGCCACAGGCTCCTTCGGAGACATCGAAGTTCCCCCCGGGGCCGCACCGGCTGCGGATCTCATCGTCGAGCCCCACGTCGAGGTCATCTCCTGGTCCGACTTCTCGCCCGAGCCGACCATCGGCGATTTCGCAGCTGAGATCCGGCTTGCCTACCTGGTCGAAAGCGGACAGCGCCGCCCGTTCAGCGGCGGCCTGCTCGTCGGGAATCTATTCGACGCACTGGCCGACGTTCGCTGGAGTGCGGAGACCGGTTTTTTCGGCAGCTACCTCGGACCAACGACGGCCCGCTTCGCCTCGCTTCAGGTGACTCCGTCGCGAGCGAACTGACTGTTACCTCGCGACTGATGTCGACTCCTTGACGACGTCTTGCGGAGTTCTCGCTCCTTCCTATCCGCCAAGCTGAACCCATTCCCTTTCACCCCCCTGTGGTCCCCCCTCAAGGGGGGACGATGGGGGGCGTGAGCCCGCCCCCCACACCCCCCTGCAATGGCTTGAGTTCGCCGGAGGTGGAGTCGCGCAACTTGCGCTCAATGGGATCTTTCCTTTGCTTTAGTGTGAGTGACCTCTGGTCCGGAGTGGGATACTGAGGAAACGGAGTCCAAGGCTGCAGATTCGGGATGGTCGCTGGAGACTCGCGGCCTTGCGCAAACTTCCTCGACATCGGCCGCGGAGCCCAGCCGTTGCAGGGGGTACGCCCCTCGCTGCGCTCGCTCTCTACAGAGCGCCAAGGGCGGGGTGCATCGCGAGGGGGCGGCTCCGCGTAGCGTCCCGGAGCGCAGCGGAGGGATAGCCCCCCGGAGTCCCCCCTTGAGGGGGGACCAGAGGGGGGTGAACCCTCACCCGACAAAACCGTTTTGGTGGAGGCGCTCGGCGGCGCCGACACTCAGCGGCACCGTGAGCGAGACACGCGTCCCCTGTTGAGAGACGGATTGGATCCGAATGACGCCGCTGACGAGCTCGGTGCGCTCGCGCAGATTCACCATCCCCAGCGAGCCGCGCGCTTCGTAGTTCGACTCAACCGCCCCCAGGTCGAATCCGATGCCGTCATCCTCGACGTCCATTCGGAACAGCTCACCCTCGCGCCAAAGACGAATCCAGATGTGGGGCGCTTGGGCATGCTTGCGGGCGTTGTTCACCGCTTCCTCGGCGATGAAGAAGACGACGCCCTGTTTGCCGACCTCCATATCGTCGGCAACACCGGCCGCCGCTTCCATCAACACCTCCTGGTTGTAGGTCTCGCGCATCTTACCAGCCAGCTGCTCGAGGGCAATGACCAGGCCCTTCGACTCCAACACCAGCGGCCGTAGGGTGAAGAGCATCTGGCGGATTTCTTTCGTCGTCCGGCGCGCCAACTCCTCGATCTTGAACAATTCGTCGGCCGCCGCCTTGACGTCGCGCTCGATCAGACGGCGGGCGAAGTTCACACGCATGGCGATGGCCGAGATCGACTGGGTCGGCCCGTCGTGCAGGTCGCGCGCCAGTTTGCGCCGGGCCTCCTCCTGGATTTCGGTGAAGCGTTCCTTCTCCTCCAGCAGGTTTCGGTAGAGCTTGGCGTTCTGCAGGGCCCCGATCGCCTGACGGGCGACCGCTTCGACCAACTCGAGTCGCTCGGCGGTGAAGATCTCGGGGCGCGGATCGGCGAAGAGCATCACGCCAAATGCGTCGAGCCCGACGACCAGCGGCAGGCAGGCGGCGACCCGGCAGTTTTGGATGGCGGCCAAGCGCCGCAGTTCGGGATCGTGTCCGGGATCCCGCGCGACCTGGATCACGCCGGTGCGCAAGGCTTGCTCGAGCACGCCCTCCGCTCCGGCGAAGACGGCCCGCCGATCGGACACGGGCAGGCCGCGCGACGAAGCGATCGTCATGTCCTGGCCTTCGAAGAGCAGCAGAGCGCTGATCAATCGGCCGTCTTGCGCCCTCAGGGCCGCAGCTCCGGCATCGAGCGATAGGTCGAGCACGCGCTCGTAGTTGAGCGTTGCCGTCAACTCCGCCATCAGCTGAAATAACGACAGCAAGTGCGCGTGCCGCGCTTCGAGGTCGGCGAGGCGGGCAGGTTCCGACGACTCTGTTCGGGCCGGGACCCGTGGCCGGGAAAACATCAGCGATCTCGTCTCGGAGGCGTCGAAAGTCGGCCGTGAGGTGGCATCGTACCTGCGCTCGGGGCTCGAGTTTTCACGTCGCTTGATTCCTTTTGACCTCGTCGCCCGGCCGCGACTTGTTCTCCCCGCGCCTCGGCTCCCGCGCCTCCAAGGCGCGTTCAGGAGCCGACGATCGATCGGCGGCACAAGTATCCTTCGACGGGACCGCCCCCCAGCCTTACAACGAACCTACAGGGTAACCTCAAGTCCTCGCAAGAGCAGTCTACCTCGGCGGCTGCCGGGCGAGACGTTCGGCGCCCCGAGTCGTCAATTCCATTCCGCTCCCTACCCTTGGTCGCGGGCGGATCCCCTTTGCCTTGTCATTTGGCTGGGGCGACGGTATTATTTGTGCACGATGTCTCGAACACCCATCCTGGCCGTTTCCATCCTGGCAGCCGACTTCGCCCATCTGGGCGACGCTCTTCACCAGGCCGAAGAAGGCGGCGCCGATTGGATTCACATCGATGTCATGGACGGGCATTTCGTCCCTCCGCTGACGATGGGCACGCCGATTGTCGAGGCTTGCCGGCGGACGACCGACCTGCCGCTGGATGTCCACCTGATGGTAGATCGTCCCGAAGACTTGATCTCTTCCTTCGCGCACGCCGGCGCCGACTCGATCACGGTCCACGTGGAGGCTGCCACCCATCTGCATCGCTGTCTGCAGACGATACGTGAGTTGGGTGTGCGGGCCGGGGTCGCCCTGAACCCCACCACCCCCATCTCCGCCGTGGAGGAAGCCTTAACCTACACCGACTTGGTGTTGATCATGACCGTCGACCCTGGTTACGCAGGTCAATCGTTGATTCCGTCGGCTCTCGACAAGGTCCAACGCCTGCGATACCTGCTGCAGGCCAGCGGCTCATCCGTCCGCCTGCAGGTGGACGGCGGGATCAACGCTCAGACGGCGTCGCAGGCCGTCCGTCAGGGAGCCGACGTGCTTGTCGCCGCGCAAGCGGTCTTCGGGCATCCGCAAGGGGTGGCGGCGGGGGTACGCGCTTTGCGAGCATCGCTGCAGCCGGCACTGGCTTGAGCGAAAGAGAAGGGCCGCCCCCGGGGGCGGCCCTTAGGAATCTCTCACGGAGAGGCTTCGTCTAGGCGCGGCCGAGACGCTTGATGCACTTGGCGCACAGCGTCCGCTGGACGAGACGACCCCCCTCCATCACGCGCACCCGCTGCAAGTTCGGGGAGAACTTACGACGGGTCGCTTTCATCGAGAAGCTTCGGTTGTGACCGAAGGTTGTCGTCTTGCCGCAGTGCGCACACATTGCCATCGACACAGATTCCTTTCTCGCCGTCTGACCGGCAGGCAGAGCACGTCATGATACCACATTCGGCATGGAGCCTTCGCGGAATGACCGACGGATCACCATGGCCACGGAGGGGAGTGCCCACCCCGTTAGGGTCGTCGTGGCGCCTGTCGGGGGTTCGCGATGACAGACCGAGTAGGCGCGAGCCGCGCCATCCCAGTGTCATAGCGAGCCGCAGCTGTTCGCGGCGAAGCAATCTCCTCACCGAGACGAGCGACGACCCCGTTCGGGCCATGTCGCCCCTTGTCGGAGGCACGCAATGAGTCAACGAGCAGGCGCGACCCGCCCCACCCCACTGCTATTGCGCGCCGCAAGACTTCGCCCTCTACACCCCTTCGGGTGTCCCCAGGGGACAGGGCGCCACGCCCTTCGCCCTCTACACCCCTTCGGGTGTCCCCAGGGGACAGGGCGCCAAGGGC
>Ga0184639_10000129_pt1 | contig 25794 bp, 31 predicted proteins | sample PLM31_170_b2_FD_133155 | JGI IMG/M metagenome (GOLD analysis project Ga0184639, IMG submission 133155) | Groundwater sediment microbial communities from an aquifer in East River, Colorado, USA - PLM3-1_170_b2 | ecosystem: Environmental > Terrestrial > Soil > Riparian zone | place: USA: East...
GAAATGGTCCTCGGCTACGTCGGCGCGGCGGCCACCAAGTCGGTGATCCTGGGCCTCGTCATCCTCGCGACGGCGACCCTCTTCGTGCCGATCCGCATCCTGCACCCCGGGTGGATGGTCGCCTTCCTGGTGCTCACCGCGACGACCTTCAGCCTGTTCGGCTTCATCATCGGCATCTGGGCCAAGGGCTTCGAGCAGCTGCAGTTCATCCCGATGCTGGTCGTCACCCCGCTCACCTTCCTCGGCGGCGCCTTCTATTCGATCGACATGCTGCCCGGCGCCTGGCGCACCTTCAGCCTGGTCAATCCGGTGGTCTACCTGATCAGCGGCTTCCGCTGGAGCTTCTACGGGACCGCGGACGTGGGCGTCGGGGTCAGCCTCGCGGCGACGCTGGGGTTTTTCGTCCTCGGCCTGGCGCTGGTCTGGTGGATCTTCCGGACGGGGTACCGGCTGAAGAGCTGAGGCGGCGACTTCGATGGTAGGTGAGTGCCAGGCTCGCGTGCCTGGGCCAGGCATCCGGCGGCACGGGCGGGGCGCGCTCGAGCGCCTCAGGTTGCCAGCGGCCCAGATGCACGAGGATTCTGCGCAACACGATCGGATTGTCGATCAACGCGATCACCCGCATCGGCCCGCTTTTTACACTTCGGCACTTCGGGCATTCGAGCGGGTCGGCTTGGTACACCTTGCGGATGAGCCGCGCCCAGGACGCCTTGGCGCGCCGTGCGAATTCGCCGATGGGATCGGCAACGAGATGGGCGAGTGGCTGTACGCTCCCCAGCAAGCACGTCCACCCGACGGCAGGCCTCCGAACGAACGCGTTGCGCCGGGTGCCAGGGACAGATCCCCTGTAGGAGGTGCAGTATGAAAGGCGATCCTTCGCCCTCGACGTCCTGGCCTGTCCGCGCTGTGGCGGCCGTCTGCGCGTCATCGCCACCGGGCAGGACCCCGCCGGCGTGCGCACGATCCTCGCCCCCCTCGGCCTCTCGGGCACCGCCGACCGGCCCGGCCCGGCCCCACCCGCGCCTGCCGCGAGCGCGTAGACCCGCGGCTCGCCCCCGCTGTCCACGCGGCGCACCGGAGCCCACCGGGGCCCCCACGGCCGCTCGTTGACCGCGCGCCGGTGACGGGCGCAGGATGGGCGTGGGACCAGCGGGTTCTCGCGGTGGCCGACCCTCGTGACCCTCGCCTTCTCCGCTACCTTCGAAGGTCGCCTTGCGTGGCCGAGCGGGACACGCGCCGCGGACCAAAACACCAAAGGAGAACGGCGATGTATCCAGCACCAATCGAGAAGTACTCCGCGCCCACCTCACTTGCCGAAGTTCTGGGGGCCCTCAAAGGTAACTCAGGTGATGCGGTCTGCATCGCGGGTGGGATGAGCCTCATGCAGGCGGTGAAGGCCCGCGTGGTGCAACCCCGTCATCTCGTCGATCTCAACAATGTGGCTGAGCTCTCAGGCGTGCAGGTAGGCGCCGATGGCGTGCGCATCGGCGCGATGTCGCGCTACGTCGATGTTGCGTGCGAGAAGCGACTACACGGCGCGTATCAAGCACTCTGCGATGCGGCCGAGCATGTGGGCGACCGGCAGGTGCGCAATCGCGGCACCGTCGGTGGCAGTCTGTGCTGGAACTACCTCGCCGCGTGCACGCCACCCACGTGCATCGCACTCGGCGCACAAATCGAACTCGCGCGGATCAATGGCTCGGGCACCGAACGGCGCACGATCGCAGCCGACGAATTTCTCAAGGGCCCGCTCGCAACTGCGCGCCGCGACGATGAGTTACTTGTGTCGATCAAGCTGTCCGCAGCGCCCAAGCACGCCGGCAGTGCTTACAAGAAATGGGCGCTCGTGACCGACGCGCTGCCGGTTGTTGGCGTCGCGGTCTACCTGCAAACCGATGCGGGCGGTGCGTGCACATCGGCCCGCGTCAGCGTCGGTGGTCTCGCAAGCGGGCCGAAGCGCGCGAAGAAAGCCGAGCAAGCGCTCGTCGGTTGCCGCTCGGGCGACGACGCGAAGATTGCCGCTGCGCTCGCACTCGCGGCGGGCGAACTGCAACTGCAGAGCGACATGTGGGCATCGGCCGACTATCGGCGCCTGCTCATTGCCGATATTGGCAAAGACGTGGTGGCGAGTGCGTTTGCGCGCGCCGCTGGTAAGAACTAGGGACTAGGGAGAAAGCGACTATGGATCAAAACATCTCGGTCACGGTGAACGGCCTCAGGTACGAGAGGCGTGTTCCGATTCGCATGCTGCTCGTCGATTTCCTGCGCGATGAGCTCGGCCTCACTGGCACGCACATCGCATGCACCTATGAAGGCGTATGTGGCGCTTGCACGTGTGAGATGGATGGCAAGGCAGTGAAATCGTGCATGATGCTTGCAGTGCAGGCCAATGGTCGCAGCCTCAAGACGGTGGAGGGGCTTGCCACGGATGGTGAGCTGCACCCGCTGCAAAAAGCCTTTCACGAACACCACGCTTTGCAGTGCGGCTACTGCACCGCCGGTATTTTGATGAACGCTCAGGAGTTCCTGCGCGAGAACAAATCGCCGACCGATGACGAGATTCGTCGCTCGCTCGTCGGCAACCTGTGCCGCTGCACCGGCTATGCGCACATCGTCGATGCGATCCGAGATGCCGCTGCGCAGATGCGCTCGTAACGCTTACCAGGCACGAGGACACATCATGGAAGGCTCGGTGGCAGTCAAGGAGAGTTGGGTCGGCAAGGACGTGAAGCGCAAGGAAGACCTGCGGCTTCTGACCGGCAAGGGGCAGTACATCGGCGACATCAAGTTGCCCGGCATGGTGCAGCTCGTGTTTGTTCGCAGCACGCATGCGCACGCGCGCATCGTCCGGATCGACACGAGCAAGGCAAAGTCGATGCCGGGCGTGATCGCGGTGGTCACGGGCGAAGACATCAAGACAAAACTGAAATCGATGCCGGTTCCGGTGGTCGTGCCGGCGCTGCCCGGCAAGTTCCCGCAGTTCTGGCCGCTCGCGGTGGGCAAGGTGAAGTTCCACGGTGAACCGGTTGCCGCAATCGTGGCAACCGATCGTTATCTCGCGGCAGATGCAGCCGAGGCGATCGAGATCGAATACCAAGATCTGCCTTATGTCGGTAGTCCGGAAGCGGCGATGAAGCCCGGCGCGCCGAAAGTGCATGACGACTGGCCCGATAACGAAATCTTCTCGCTTGGACTCACTGGCGGCCAGACACCCGAAGACATCGCGAAGCATGATTCTGAGGTCGATCGGTTGCTGCGCGAATCGCCAGTGGTGATCAAACAGCGATTCAAAGTCCACCGCACTGGTGTCACACCAATGGAACCGCGCGGCGCGATTGCAAATTGGGATCCGTCTGACGGCATGACCGCGTGGGTCACGACGCAGCGGCCGCACATCGATCGGCTCGCGCTCGCCGAGATTCTCGACGTGCCTACGCAGATGATGCGTGTGATCTCGCCGCGTGATCAGGGTGGCGGGTTTGGCGTGAAGGCACCGTTCTACCGCGAGCCGATTCTCGTCGGTTATATGGCGCGGCTGCTGGGCCGGCCGGTGCGCTGGCTCGAGACGCGCGAAGAACACTTGATGGTCGTGAGCCAGGAGCGCGACCAGGTGAACGACCTGGAAGTCGCCGCCGACAAGACGGGCAAGCTGCTCGCCCTTCGAGCCCGCATGGTCGCCGACAACGGCGACGGCTGCGAAGGCGTGTATTGGGGCTTCGTGATGCCGTTTCTCGGTGCCGCGCTCTTCCCGAGTTCGTACGACGTGAAGATGTGGGACATCAAGGTGAAATGCTACGTCACCAACAAGTCGGCGTTGTCGCCCGGCCGCTCGTTCGGTGCGTTTCCGACGCGCTTTGCGATGGAGCGAATGATCGATCTCGTGGCCCGTCGCGTCGGCAAGGAGCCGGTTGAGGTGCGCCGACTGAACATGATCAAGGAGTTGCCCTACGTCACCGCGACCGGGGTCACCTACGACAGCGGCGACTTCCACAAGGTATTCAACAATCTACTCGACCGGGTCGACTTCAAAGGCTTTCGCGCGATGCAGGCTGATGCGCGCAAACAGGGCCGCTACATCGGCATCGGCTTCGGGACGGGCCCTGAGCTGTCGGGCGTCGCCTCCGAGGTGCTCGTGCCAATGGAGAACCAGCCGGGCTACGGCGCGGCCACCATTCGCATCGATGCGCGCGGCAAGGTGCAAGTGCTCGAGGGTGATGCGCCGACTGGGCAGGGCCATGAGACGGTGTTCGCGCAGGTGATCGCCGACGAGTTCGGCATCCACCCCAACGATGTGATCACCGGGACTGGCGACACCAGCCACACGCCGTTTGGCTCCGGAACGATCGGCGCGCGCGCCGGCTCGTACACGGTGAGTGCGATCGCGCTGGCTTGTCGGCACCTGAAAGCGAAGATCGCGAAGATCTTCGCGCACGACTCGAAGATCACTGCGGGCGTCGATGACTTCGAGTTCGCACGCGGGCATGTCACCTACAAGAAGGATCCGGCGATCCGCAAGTCATTCGCCGAGCTTGCCAATCGGATCATCATGGCGCCACTCAACCTGCCGCCGGGTGAGCAGGCCGGGCTCGACTACACCGCCTTCTTCGAAGCCGACAAGCCGATGATCTGCTTTAGCTGTCATGCGGCGATCGTCGAGGTTGACGTGAACACCGGACGCCTCAAGATCTTGCGCTACGTCACCTCGGAGGATGTCGGGCGCATGATCAATCCGCAGATCGTCGAAGGCCAAGTGCAAGGCGGGGTCGTGCAAGGGCTCTCGAACGCAATGTTCGAGGAGTTCGTGTACGACGAGCATGGCCAGCAGCTCACGAGCACGTTCGAGAACTACAAGCTTGCGACCGCTGCCGACGTGCCCCGCATCGAAGTGACCGACGCGTGCACGCCCTGCCCCTACACGCCGCTTGGAACGCGCGGCCTGGGCGAGGGTATCCCGGGCCCGGTGCCGGGCGCACTCGTGAATGCGGTGTGCGATGCGCTCGCACCGCTCGGCGTCGAGATCAACGAATTGCCGCTGCGGCCCAACACCATTTGGAAAGCGATCCGCGATCGCGCCACGAAATAGCAAGGAGACCTCTGATGACCTTACCGCCCGTTCGCGTCTGGACGCGTGCCGAGATGATGAAGCGCGTCGCGTTCTTCAAAGATCTGCGCGGCTCCGATGGTGGACTGCCTGATAGCCCTCTGCCTGAGTGCACACGCACGCTCTATAACGTGATCGGTTTTCAGCCGCCTGAGAACGAGGGTATGGTCCAATCGCCAGTCGGAGCCGATGCCGCGCGCATGGCCGCGATCCCCATCAACGAGGGGTTCAATCTCGGCTTCGCGAAGGCCAAGCCCGGCCGCGGCCCGCTGATGCACAACCACGATACCAACGAGACCTTCATGCCGATCACTGGCCGCTGGCGCTGCGAGTGGAACGAGGGCGCCGCGCGCGAGTCCGTCGATGTCGGCCCGCAGGACGTGGTGTCGTTTCCGCCCGGCGTCGCACGGCGCTTCATGAACGTGACCGAGGGCGAACCCGATACCGAGCATGTCCTGCTCTTCGTGATCGGTGGTAACGCACCGCAGGCCGACTTCACGCCGAAAGCGATGGAGCGCGTGCACGAGTGGGAAGCGGAACGGAAGAAGGCAAGCGCCTAAGTAATAGGAAAGTACGTTCATCCCCATGACGGGAACCTGGCGTTGCAGCTGGGAAAACGAGAAAGGCGCGGGGGGATAGGAAATTCAAACGTCCTTTTCCGCGACGCCGGGCGATACCGCCGGACCCCTTTGGCGTCAACGCGCACCCGTTTCGGGGCGGGACGTTGCGTTCTTGGTGGGTCGTTCGGGCCGTGCATCGGCTCGAAGCGGTCGCGGCCGAGTCTGCATGGGCGCCCGCGCGGGCGCGGGTGAAGCGGGTTCGGCGGCTCGCGCGAGTGAAGCTGCCGGGTCGCGGTGGCAGACCAGGGATCAGGCCGCCTGGAACAGTGCCGGCGGTCGCGCCGGTGAGCGCGGCGGGGCGCGGGCGGGCAAGCCCAGAGGGGTGAGGATGCTGGCGATCAGGGCGGGTTCCTCGATGGCGGCGATTGAATCTTCAAGGCGCCGCCGCGAGTATCGGACAGTGTTCGAGATCGATGTCGAAGACGCCTTTGAGCAGGCGCGCCCAGCTCATGCGGGCTGGCCTCAAGGCGTGCTGGGCGTGAGGGTGATTCACTCGTCGGCGCCAGGGTCGTTTGCGGGCTCACGGGGGACGATCTCGCACTCGTAGCTTGGCATGGGGTGCGAGCACGCCGTGGAAGCTGGAATCAGATGCAACCTGGGGCGCGGCACCAGGGCGGCGAGCCGCTGCATGAACTCCAGTGGCGACATCACGATGTGGGGGGTGCCATCCTTGTACGCGCTCTTGAGCCGCAGCACGACTTGACCCGCGCGGTTGCATTGGAGCCGTTCGTTGGCGATCGCGGGGCGCGGGTGATGTAGCGGCACAGCCGCTCGAGCGTCGGGTGCGCCTCGGCGCTGCAGCGCACCGGCGCATGCAGGCTGAAGCCGTGCGCGTTGGCGCACAGCGCGGGTGTGGCGGCGTCGCCCCAGGAAATGGTCCTCGGCTACGTCGGCGCGGCGGCCACCAAGTCGGTGATCCTGGGCCTCGTCATCCTCGCGACGGCGACCCTCTTCGTGCCGATCCGCATCCTGCACCCCGGATTGATGGTCGCCTTCCTGGTGCTCACCGCGACGACCTTCAGCCTGTTCGGCTTCATCATCGGCATCTGGGCGAAGGGCTTCGAGCAGCTGCAGTTCATCCCGATGCTGGTCGTCACCCCGCTCACCTTCCTCGGCGGCGCGTTCTATTCGATCGACATGCTGCCCGATGCCTGGCGCACCTTCAGCCTGTTCAACCCGGTGGTCTACCTGATCAGCGGCTTCCGCTGGAGCTTCTACGGGACCGCGGACGTGGGCGTGGAGGTCAGCCTCGCGGCGACGGTGGGGTTCTTCGTCCTGGGCCTCGCGCTGGTCTGGTGGATCTTCCGGACGGGGTACCGGCTGAAGAGCCGAACGGTCCGCTTGTCGAATTCGGGGCCAGCCGATCAGAACCGGGCGCTCACCTTCTACACCGAAAGGCTCGGATTCCGGACGGCGACGGATAGGCCCTATCAAGGCGCGATCCTACCGAACGGCCGGCGACAGCAAGGATTCCGTGGACCTCGCAACAGCCAGGAGCACTCAGGATGGATAAGCCATACCTGGCGACGTCAAGCGGAAGATCGAGCCGGCGCTTGGGCGCCTCGACAAACCCCACCACCTTGGCCACCCATTGTCACGTTGCGCCAGAGGGTGCTGCGCGAGCCCTCCTCCGCGCCGGTGTCCGCTTCCGCAGCACCGGGCCCTTGTTCTGCAACTTGGCGATTTCCTGCACCGCCAGATCGCAGCTCCTCGTTAGGAAGTCGAGAATCACGGCGAGCTGCTGGTCGCTGTACTCGGACCAGAGCGCCGTCATCTCCCGTTGCAGCGAGTCATAGAGCGGCGCGATCCGCCGCGTCATGGTCGGTCGCGCGCGGACGATGACCTTGCGTCGGTCGGTCGGATCGTTTTCGCGCCGCACGTAGCCCGCCCGTTCGAGCCGGTCGATCACACCGGTGATCGCGCCGGTCGTGAGGCCGGTTGCCTTGGCAAATTCGCCGGCCGTCGCGCCGCCGCTCAAGAGGGCGAGATCCAGGCACTCGAGGTCGGAGCTGCTGAGCCCGAAGCGCTCGCTCACCGCCTGACCGATCAGCACCGACTGCGCGGTCATCCTGCGGACCTCGCGCAGGACCGCGGCGAGCAGTGCGCGATCCGGCTGGTTGCTTGACATATCGGCCTCATTGTCTTACCGTGCTTGTCTCTTTGCAACTAAGACACTTAGGATGTAAGCATTATCGTCAGTGTCGGGCGTTCCCCTTGACCACTGCCCAGCTCCGAGCGGTCAGCGAAGGACGGCCGGGAGTCCCGCCGCCGAGCACTGCGCCCACGTCGAGTCTGTCGATTTCGAGCCGGCCCGTTCGACTAGGCAATGAAGGCCTGGCAGGTTTCGGGGTCGACTTCAGGCAAACAGGAGCCGCAAATGCAAATGGTCATGAGTAGTTTGGAGATGTTGCGTCGATTCGGGAAGAAGCTGGGCCCTTATCTCATGCTGGAACTCCTGTTGCCTGGCGGAACGTTGTTTGCGCTGCTTCTTTTCCTGTACCAGCGCGGGAAGCTGAATATTGGAAGCCTTGCGTTGCGGACCGCGCTTGCGATGACGCGTGCGCTCGTAAGCATGCTTGACCGAGGCATTTTCGTGTTGCAACCGTGTTACGCCTGGCCTACGCATGCTTTCCGCCCTCGCGTACGCGACGAAGCAGGTCGTTGCGGTGCTCCGCGCGGGCAGTGACCTTCTTGCCTCTCGCACCAAGCAGTCCCGATGTCGATTTCGCGCTCCGCCGAACGACTATCGGGCGAAGGGAAGCAGATGAAACCAGGAATCGATGTGAAGGGCGGATTGCGGCCGACAGGCCCATGGGCTTGCGCGCCCGAGGGGCGTGATGACCTGGACCGGGTTGGATCGCCGACCTTGGTAAGCTCCGAGAGGAGAAGACGATCCCGATCAGGGGTGCAACGATACGCTTCAATCCGCGTCACCCGCTGCTTGAGCGCGCCGGCGGAGCGTGTCTTCGACGCGTGGCTCGAGCCGGAGGTCGCGGGCAGATGGTTGTTCGCAACGGCGTCGCGCCCGATGGCGCGCGTCGAAGTCGATGCACGCGTCGGGGGCTCGTTCTGCTTCGTGGAACGGAGAAACGGCGAGATCACCGAGCACACCGGCGAATACGTCGAGATCGTCCCGCACCGGCGCCTCGTCTTCACGCTCGCAATGGCGGATCGCCCGCACGTCGTCACGCGCGTGACGGCCGAGATCAGTCCGCTGAAGACCGGGTGCGAGCTCGCGTTGACCCACGAGAACGTGCCGCCGGACTGCGCGGACCAGACCGAGGCACGGTGGACCGGCATCCTCTACGGGCTTGACGAGACTCTGACTTCCCTGCCGGGACGCGGTAGCTCGAGCTGACCTCGCCGGAGCCCGCGCCGATGTCGATTCCCGGCGCGGCCGATCGACTAGCCAGTACACATGGGACTTCTACACACGCGACTTTGAAGGAGCAACGATGGCGACCAAGATTTTCGTGAACCTGCCGGTGAAGGATCTCAAGCAGTCGATCGCGTTCTTCACCCGGCTCGGATTCGCTTTCAACCCCCAGTTCACCGACGAGACCGCGACGTGCATGATCGTCGGCGAGGACATCTTCGTGATGCTCCTGACGCACGCGAAGTTCAGGTCGTTCACGCCCAACCCGATCTGCGACGCCACGAAGAGCACCGAGGTACTGGTTTGCCTGTCCATCGAGAGCCGGAACGGCGTCGACGAGATGGTGCGCAAGGCGGTCGCCGCCGGCGGGAGGGTCCACAACCAGCCCCAGGACCACGGCTTCATGTACGCGCATGGCTTCCAGGACCCGGATGGACACATCTGGGAAGTGATCCACATGGAAGCAAGCGCGATCGAACAGCGTTAGGCGCCTACGAGGAGACTCCCATGCTCGACAAACCGCAGATCGCGCAGACCACCGCGCAGCCAACCGCCATCATCCGACTCACGATTCCGCGCGCGGAGATCCAGAATGTCATGGGTCCGGGCTACCGTGAGTTGATGGCCGCCGTCGCCGCTCAGGGCATCGCCGCCGCCGGGCCATGGTTCTCGCATCACCTGCGAATGGACCCTGACATCTTCGATTTCGAGATCGGCGTACCCGTCACGGCCCCGATCTCCGTCGCGGGCCGCGTGAAGGCGGGTCAATTGCCCGCCGCGACGGTCGCAAGGACGGTCTACCACGGGGCCTATGAGGGTCTCCCCTCCGCCTGGGGCGAGTTCATGGCCTGGATCACCGCCGAGGGGCACACGCCAGCCCCGGACCTCTGGGAGTGCTACGTCGCGGGCCCGGAATCGGGGCCCGATCCGGCCACCTGGCGCACCGAGCTCAACCGGCCACTGACCCGCCAGGAGCAATCATGATGACGCTGACCGATGCGACGCTGCCGACGGCGGTGTCGCGCGACGAGTGGCTGGCCGCCCGCAAGGCGCTGCTGGCGAAGGAGAAGGCGCTGACCCGTCAACGGGACGCGGTGAACGCGGAACGCCGTCGGCTGCCGATGGTCAGGGTCGACAGTCCGTACGTCTTCCACGGCCCGGCCGGGAAGGCGAGCCTGCTCGATCTCTTCGCGGGGCGCCGCCAGCTCATCGTGTACCACTTCATGTTCGACCCGACGTGGGACGAGGGCTGCCCGAGCTGCTCGCTCGTGGTCGACAACCTCGGTCACCTCGCCCACCTGCACGCCCGCCGGACTTCGCTCGCGGCCGTGTCCCGTGCGCCGCGCGCGAAGTTCGAGCCGTATCAGCGTCGCATGGGCTGGACGTTCCCGTGGTACTCGTCCTTTGGCAGCGACTTCAACTACGACTTCCACGTGACGCACGACGAGGCGGTCGCGCCGGTCGAGTACAACTATCTCGGCAAGGCCGAGCTCCTCCGCAAGGGCGAGCCCTGGTTCACCGCGGGCGAATCGCACGGCGTGAGCGTCTTCCTGCGCGACGGGAAGAGCGTCTTCCACACCTACTCGACCTACGCGCGCGGCGCCGATCTGCTCGTCGGGACGTTCAACTACCTGGACCTGACGCCGCTCGGCCGGCAGGAGGACTGGGAGGAGCCCCCGGGCCGCAGCGACGGCCCGTTCATGCACTGGCTCCGACGCCACGACCGCTACGCGCCGGACGCGGCGCCGCGCGGGTCCGCAGCTTGCTGCGGCGACCGGGCGTAACCCCCGCCACCACACCTTCAATCAAAGGAGACCGTCATGGGCAATCCCGTCGTGCACTGGGAGTTCCTCTCGAAGCAGCCGGCGAAGATCGCGAGCTTCTACGAGCAGCTCTTCGGCTGGAAGATCCAGCACCATCCGGAGCTGAATTACCGCATCGTCGAGACCGGCGGCCAGGGCGGCATCAACGGCGGCATCGTCGCTCCGCAATGCGAGGACCCCCCGCCGGGCAACACGACGGTCTACATCGCGGTCGACGATCTCGCGGCCTACCGGAAGCGCGTCCTCGCGGCCGGCGGCAAGATCCTCATCGAGGAGCAAGCGGTGCCCGGCATGGGCGCGTTCTCGCTCTTCGCGGATCCCGACGGCCGCATGATGGGGCTGTGGAAGGCCAACCAGTAACCGACCAGGAAGAGGAGATCGCCATGGGATATGTTGACGGATTCGTCGTGCCGGTACCGAAGAGGAAACTCGAGGCCTATCGCCGCGTCGCGCGGACGGCCGGCAAGGTCTGGCGGGAGCACGGCGCACTCGCATACCTCGAGGCGGTGGCCGACGACGTGAAGCCGGGGAAGCACACGTCGTTTCCGCAGAGCGTGAAGCTGAAGCCCGGCGAGACGGTGGTGTTCTCGTACATCATGTACAAGTCCCGCGCCCACCGCGACCGCGTCAACGCCAAGGTGATGAAGGATCCGCGGCTCAAGAACATGATGGATCCGAAGGCGATGCCGTTCGACGGGAAGCGCATGTTCTGGGGCGGATTCAAGGTCCTGGTCGAACTGTAGGCGGCCTGCCGGAGGAAATCGACCTGCTGGGCAATCGGGACGCAGTTGCAAACATCGCGGTGAGGAATCTGGGCACGGCGCGGCGCTTCTACGAGGGCACGCTCGGCCTGAAGCCGGTCGACGCCGAAGGCGAGGAACTGATCGTCTTCAGGAGCGGAAATTCCACCCTGAACGTCTACCGGTCGCAATACGCCGGAACCAACCGGGCTACTGCCGTGACATGGGTGGTCGGCGATGACGTGGAAGGCATCGTGCGAGCGCTCAAGGCGAAGGGCGTCGCCTTCGAGCATTACGAGTGGCCGGACATGAAGCGCGAGGGCGATGTCCATGTCGCCGGAGACATGAAGGTCGCGTGGTTCAAGGATCCGGACGGCAACATCCTCAACATCGTGAACCGATGAGCAAGGCCGGACGCCGCGAGTGGATCGGGCTGGCGGTGATTGCTCGGGCTTTCGCCGCTGGAGGCGGGCCTGTGGGGACTGCCGTCGGCACTGTCCTTTATCGCCGGATCCATGCTGACGCCGGCGATCGTGCGCCGCTTCCATCCGGCGCACGTCATCGCCGGTGGCATGGCGGTCTCCGCCGCCGGCTTCGTCCTGCTCGCCCTGGTCGACGACGTCGCCTCCCCGCTCGCGATGCTCGTGGCCGGGTCGGTCGTGTTCTCGCTCGGCCTGACCCCGGTGGTCACGCTGACGACCGACATCGTCCTGACCGCCGCGCCGCCGGCGCGCGCGGGGGCCGCCTCCGCGCTGTCCGAGACGAGCTCCGAGTTCGGCGGGGCGTTGGGCATCGCGGTGATGGGCAGCATCGTCACCGCGATCTATCGCGGCGAGGTCGCCGGCGCCCTCCCGGCAGGCATGCCGGCGGAGGCCGCCGAGATCGCCCTTGGCACGATCGGCGGGGCGGTATCGGTAGCGGGCGAGCTGCCCGGCGCGCTCGGCGCCGAGCTCCTCGGCTCGGCCCGCCATGCCTTCGCGCATGCATTCGGAACGACGGCAGCCATCAGCGCGGTCATCGCGATCGCCGTCGCGGTCCTCGCCGCGGCTCTCCTGCGGCGCGTCCCGGCGCACGCGTGAGCGAACGATCCCGTCCAACCGCCGCGGAGCGAGCGATGAAGTACCTGTGCCTGATCTACAACGAGGAGAAGAACGTCGCGGCCCTGTCCCTGGCGGCGGTCGAGGCCATCGCCGGCGAGTGCGTGGCCTATGACGAGGTGCTCGCGCAGAACGGCCAGCTGATCGCCTGCGAGCGCCTCCAGCCCGTGAGCGCCGCGACGACGATCCGGATCCGGGAGGGCAAGGTGTCCGTCACCGACGGTCCGTTCGCCGAGACGAAGGAGCAGCTGGGCGGGTTCTACCTGATCGAGGCGCGGGACCTGAACGAAGCGATCCGCCTGGCCGCGAAGGCCCCGCCGGCGCGCCTGGGCTGCGTCGAGGTGCGGCCGGTCTGGGAATACAAGGCCCAGGCGACAAACAGGAGCGATCGATGAAATATCTTTGCCTCGCGTACTACGATGAAAAGGCGTTCGAGGCCATGTCGAAGCCCGAGCTGGACGCGATCGTGAGCAAGTGCCCGCAGTACGACGAGGCGCTCCGTGCGAGTGGTCACCTGGTCGTCCAGGCGTCCCTCGGGTCGCCGCGTGCGACCACCACCGTGCGGCCCCGGAACGGCAAGCCTTCGGTCACCGATGGCCCGTTCATCGAGACCAAGGAGCAGGTGGGCGGGTTCTTCATCATCGAGGCCCGCGACCTGAACGAGGCCATCCGGGTGGCCTCGAAGCATCCGGCGGCGAACCTGGGCGAGCAGGTGGGCTGGGCCATCGAGGTACGGCCGATCGAGGGGTACGAGCCGAAATAGAGTTCGGCGTGTCGATGTCGCGGCCCGCCGTTCGACCAGGGGGGAGAGCAGGCTCACTCCCAACCCGAAATCAACAGGAGACAGGACGATGCGATTCATGATCATTGTCAAGGCCACCAAGGACACGGAAGCGGGCGTCATGCCCGACGACGACAAGCTCTTCGCGGCGATGGCGACGTTCCACGAGGAGCTCGCGAAAGCGGGCGCCCTGCTCGACGCCTCCGGGCTCCAGCCGAGCTCGAAGGGCTGGCGCATCAAGTACAACGGCGCGAAGCGCACCGTGGTCGACGGGCCCTTCACCGAGACGAAGGAGCTGGTCGCCGGCTACACGCTCATCCAGGCGAAGTCGCGGGAAGAGGCGCTGGAATGGACCAGGCGCTTTCCCAATCCCGCCGTCGACGGCAAGGAAGCCGAGATCGAAGTCCGCCAGCTGTACGAGCTCGAGGACTTCGCTCCCAGCGAGTCGATCGACCGCTTCCGCGACCTGGGCGTCGGCGCGAAGAAGTAGTCGAGACCAGTCCGGAGAAGATTCATCATGCTCATCAAGACCCTCATCGCTCTGGCAGTGATCGTCGTCGTGTTCGTTGCGATCGTCGCGATGCAGCCGTCCGAGTTCCGCGTCGCGCGGAAAACCACGATCGCCGCTCCCGTGCAGGCGGTGTTCGCGCAGGTGAACGATTTCCAGAAATGGCGGGCATGGTCACCATACGACAAGCTCGACCCGGCGATGAAGAAGACCTACGACGGTCCGCCGGCGGGGACCGGCGCGAGCTACTCGTGGGTCGGCAACAGCCACGCGGGCGAAGGACGCGCGACGATCATCGATAGCCGTCCGAACGAGCTGGTCCGGATCAAGCTCGATTTCGTGAAGCCCCTCGAAGGCATCGCCTTCGCCACGTTCGCCTTCAAGCCGGAGGGCGATCGAACCGTCGTGGAGTGGAGCCTGGCCGGCGACTGCAATTTCGTGTCGAAGGCCGTCCACCTGTTCATGAACATGGACAAGATGGTCGGCGGCCAGTTCGAGGAAGGCCTGGCGGAGCTGAAAACGGTGGCGGAAGCGGCGCCGAAGGGATAGCGCAGCCACCGTTCGCAACGCTCACCCCCTACTCTCATAAGGAGATACGCAATGCAAGTCCAATCCTACCTGTTCTTCGACGGCCGCTGCGAAGAGGCGATCGAGTTCTACAAGAGCAAGCTCGGCGCCAAGGTCGAGATGCTGATGCGCTTCAAGGACAGCCCCGAGCCCGCTCAGCCCGGCATGGTCCCGCCGGGTGCCGAGAACAAGGTCATGCATTCGTGCTTCCGCATCGGCGATACGGCGGTGATGGCTTCCGACGGCCGATGCCTGGGGAAGCCGAGCTTTCAGGGCTTCGCGCTGTCGATCACGGTGCCCAACGAGGCCGAGGCCGAGCGGTTGTTCGCTGCCCTGGGCGACGGCGGGCAGGTGCAGATGCCGATGGCGAAGACGTTCTTCTCCCCGCGCTTCGGTATGGTCGCCGACCGCTTCGGCGTGTCGTGGATGGTCGTTGTGATGCCTTGAGACCGCGAGGAGCGATGGCGATGCGATTCATGATGCTGATGATCCCCAAGGGGTACGAGAAAGCGACGCCGGGCACCATGCCGGACGCGAAGGCCGTTGCCGCGATGATGAAGTACAACGAATCCCTGCAGAAGGCCGGCGTGCTCCTCTCGCTCGATGGCCTCCACCCGCCCTCGATGGGCGCGCGCGTCTCGTTCCCCGGAGGGAAGGCCAAGGTGACCGACGGGCCCTTCATCGAGACGAAGGAAGTCCTCGGCGGCTACTGGATGATCGAGGTGAAGTCGAAGGCAGAGGCGGTCGAATGGGCGTCGCGCTGCCCCGCTTCGGAGAACGAAGTGATCGAGGTTCGCCAGGTGCAGGAGATGTCGGACTTCCCGCCCGATGTCAGGGAGGCTGCGGCAGGGTTTCCCGAGATGCAGCCGCAGTCCAAGCAGCGCAGGGGGTCGTGACGGCGTAGAGGAAGGTAAAGAACGCCCATAGCTGCTATCGTAGCTACAGGCTTCACCTGCACCCGCCGACCATTTCAGAATCCGGCGCGGCGCTACGCACACCCTCAACAAAGGAAGAACGATGAAGATCCTGGCGCGGCTCCTGATCTGCGCGACGGCGGCGCTCGTTGCTGGCGCGGCCCTCGCCCAGTCCTACCCGTCCAAGCCCGTGCGGCTGATCGTGGGGTTCCCGGCCGGTGGCCCGGCGGACATTTTCGGGCGGACGTTCGCGCACGCGCTGACTGCCGGCCTCGGCCAGCAGGTGATCGTCGAAAACAAGAGCGGCGTGGGCGGCGTCCTCGGCATCGACGCGGTGGCCAAGGCCCCGCCCGACGGCTACACGCTGGGGTTCAACAATCAGGGGTCCGTCGCGATGGCGCCGTTCGCGCTTTCGACCATGCCCTTCAACCCGCAGAAGGACCTCGCGCTGCTCACCACCGTGGTCAAGGTCCCCGAGGTCATCGTGGTAAATCCGTCGGTGCCGGTGACGAGCCTGCCCGAGCTCGTCGCCTACGCGAAGGCGAACCCGGGAAAGATCAACTTCGGCTCCGCGGGCGCGGGCGGCATCACGCATCTCGCGTGCGAGCTGCTCAAGGCCGAGGCGCGGGTGGATCTGCTGCACGTGCCGTACAAGGGTGCGGCGCCCGCCGTCAACGACCTGCTGGGCGGGCAGGTGCAGATGGGGATCTTCGATGTTCCGGTGGTGCTCCCGCACATCAGGTCGGGCAAGTTCAAGGCGCTCGCGGTGACGAGCGCGAAGCGGGCGCCATCCCTGCCCGACGTGCCGACCACCGCCGAGGTGGGTTACCCGAGGGTGCTCTCGGACAACTGGTACGGCCTGGTCGCGCCGGCGGGGACGCCGCCCGCCGTCCTCAAGCGGATTCACGAGGCCGCGATCGCGGCGCTGCATTCGCCCGCGGTCCTCGAGCAGTTCGCCAAAGTGAGCGGCATCGCCGCGCCTTCGACGCCGGAGGAATATGCGACTTTCCTCGCCGAGGAGCAGACGAGGTGGAGCGCGATCATCAAAGCGATCGGCTTCAAGGAGTAGCCGCGGCAGCCGGTCGGCGCACGACCCGCGGCACGCGCTGCACGCCGACCGGACGATGAGCGAACCGCCGCCGTCCTTCCACCCCTCGCCGAGCAAGCCCAGGCTCCGGCTGCCGCCGGGCGCCTGCGATGCGCACGTCCACGTCTTCGGGCCCCGGCGCACTTTTCCGTATGCGGAGAACCGCACCTTTACGCCCGCCGACGCGCCCAAGGAGAAGCTCTTCGCGCTGCACGCCGGGCTGGGCATCGAGCGCTGCGTGATCGTCCAGTCCGCCTGCCACGGCTTCGACAACGCCGCGGCGGCCGACGCGATCGCGGCGAAGAACGGCACCTATCGCGGGGTTGCGCTGCTGCCGACGACGGCCGACGACGCCGAGCTCCGGCGCCTCGACGCGCTCGGGTTCTGCGGGGTCCGGTTCAACTACATGAAGCATCTCGGCAAGGGCGCGCCGATCGAGGACGTGATCGGGCTCGGCCGCCGACTGGCGGAGCTCGGCTGGCACCTGCAGATTCATCTCGACAGCTCGCTGATCGAGGAAATGGGACCCTGGCTCAAGCGCTCGGCCGTCCCCGTGGTCATCGACCACATGGGACGCGTGGACGCTTCTCTGGGGCTCGACCAGCCGCCCTTCCGGCAGCTGCTCGACCTGCTGCGCGATGACCGGTTCCTGGTGAAGGTGAGCTGCGTCGAACGCAGCTCGCGCCGGGGCGCGCCCTACGAGGACGCGATTCCGTTTGCGCGAGCGCTGGTCGCGGAGTTCGGCGATCGAACGCTCTGGGGCACCGACTGGCCGCATCCGAACGTGGCGAGCGGAGTCCCCGACGACGGGCTGCTCGTCGACCTGCTCGCCGAGATTGCGCCATCGGCGGCGCAGCGGCAGGCGCTCCTGGTGGACAACCCGCAGCGCTTCTACCGCTTCGCATGACGAACCGGTTGCAGGACAAGGTCGCGATCGTGACCGGGGCCGGCTCGGTCGGCCCGGGCTGGGGCAACGGACGGGCGATCGCGGTCCGCTTTGCCGGAGAAGGGGCCAAGGTCTTCGCGGTAGATCGCGATCTCCAGAAGCTCGCCGAGACCGTCTCCCTCGTCCGGGATTCAGGTGGGGTGATCGAGACCCAGCGGTGCGACGTGACCGACAGCAGCGCGGTCGCCACCATGGTGCAGGCGTGCGTCGACGCTTGGGGCCGCATCGACGTGCTGGTCAACAACGTCGGCGGTTCCGCGCCCGGCGGCCCGGTCGAGATGTCGGAAGAGGTCTGGGATGCCCAGGTCGACCTCAACCTCAAGAGCGTCTTTCTGACCTGCAAACACGTCCTGGCCGTCATGGAGCGGCAAGCGAGCGGGGCCATCGTCAACGTCGCGTCGACGTCCGGCCTGCGTTGGACCGGCGCCGCGCAGGTGGCGTACGCAGCGACGAAGGCCGGCGTGATCCAGCTCTCCCGGGTCGTCGCCGTTCAGTACGCGGCCAAGGGGATCCGAGTCAATACCGTCGTGCCCGGCCAGCTGCACACGCCGATGGTGGAGGCCCGCCTCGCCCGGCAGCGGGCAGGCGGCGACGTGGAGGCGCTGCTTCGCCAGCGGCAGGCACGCATCCCCACCCCCTTCATGGGCGATGGGCGGGACACCGCGAACGCCGCGCTGTTCCTCGCCTCCGACGAGGCTCGCTTCATCACGGGCACCGAGATCGTCGTCGACGGCGGGATGACGATCCGGTGCGATTGAGGACGACCGCTAGAGCATCCGCTGCACGACGCGGCTGAACATCGTCCGCTTGGTGTTGCGGAAGCTCGGCCGCACCCGGTCGCTCCACGCCGTATGCCGAACCGCGAGCCACGGGGGGCTCCCCAATGTTTCCGTGGTGACGAGCTCGTAGCACGAGTGGTAGCGCGGCGCGCCGTCCAGGTTCAGGAGCCGCTGAGCGCGGATCGCGCCCGGCACGGCGGCGAGGCCGGGAAGGTGTTCGTGGTCGTACCAGTCGTTCAGATCGGTCTCCGCCTCCGGCACGACGTCGGTCTCGACGACGTAGTGGAACGCGGGCGTCGCCCCGTGCGAGGCACCAGGGATGTCCTGCAGGCGGACATACCGCGCAGCCTCGACCTCGGCGACGCCGGTGGCGACCGCGAACCCCTGGGCGAGCGGCCCGCGCTCGAAGCGCGTTGCCTCGCGCAACCAGAGATAGGCATAGAGCTCACCGCCGTCCAGGCTCAGGTTGACGGTCACGGCGGCCGCCGGCAGCTTCTGCGACCGCGCGGCGTCCGTCAGGGCGTCGACACTCCGGTCCGGCGCCGGCAGCGGCACCCGGCACTTGAATACGACGACGTCTGCGGTCTCGCTGTTCACGGCGCTGCCTCGTCCGGCGCGGGAGTCTACGCCGCCGCCGCAGCGCGTGTGACCGGTTGTCACAACCCCGGGTCGACCTGCTTCGCTACACTGGCGAAAAAGGAGGCCTACGATGACGCGTCAGCTGCTCGCCACCCTGCTCCTCGCCATTCCCCTCGCCACCGCCGGCGACGAGCCCGACGCTTGCGCCACCCTCGACGAGCTCTCGGCCGCGATCCACACGGCGCGATTGACCGCCTGGGGCTCCTACACGGCGGCCGTCGAGGCGCGGCAGGTCGCCGGACCCGCGGTCGACGACCTCACCCTGACCGAGTTCCAGGCCGGTCGAGTGGTCGACCGGATTCTCGAAGCCCGCGAGATCCTCACGCGCCTGCAGCGCACCCTCGCCTGCTCGCCGCTCGCGTAGCGCGCCGCAGCGGCGGCCGCGCTCGTCGGCTTCGAGGTCGAAGCGGTACTCGTTCGCGCTCGAATCGCGGTGGTTCACCCGCCGACGAGGTGTCTTAGAATCAGCGACACCTTCCGACATCCATCACCGTGCAGCGCACCTATTCGGCGGAGGCACCGATCACGGTCGACCAAACCCTGGCCGGTCCCTTGCCGCCGCACGAGCGCACGCTGCCGGGTATGCTGCGACGCCAGGCCGAGCGCTTCGGCGCACAGCCGCTGCTGTCGATCGCCGGCGTGCAGTGGCGCCATCGCGATGCCGCCGACGCCGCGGCGCAGCGGGGTGCCGCGCTGCGCGCGGCCGGCGTCGCCCGGGGCGACTGCGTGGCCGTGCTGTGCTCGAACCGCATCGAGCTCCTGGAAGTCGTTCTCGGCTGCGGCTGGATCGGCGCGGCGTCGGTCCCGATCAACACGGCGTCGATGGGGCCGCAGATCGAGTACTACCTGTCCAACAGCGGCGCCCGGCTGCTCGTGGTCGAGGACCGCTTCGCCGACCGGCTCGGCCCGGCCGACCTCTCGCGCACCCGACTCGAGCGGATCTGGGTCGTCGGTGATGCGGCCGGGCTCGGCTCCGCCCTCGGCGGCGTGCCGTGCGCGCCGTACCCGTCCGCGACCGATGCCGCCGACCCCGCGGACGTCCTGCCCGGCGAGACGCTCGCGATCCTCTACACCTCGGGCACCACGGGTCCGGCCAAGGGCGTGACCTGCCCGCAAGCGCAGTACTACTGGTGGGGCGTCAACACCGCGCGCATCCTCGGCGTGAGCGCGAGCGACGTGCTGGGCACGACGCTGCCGCTGTTCCACATCAACGCCCTGAACACCTTCGCCCAGGCGTCGCTCACCGGTTGCCGGGCGGTGTTCGAGACGCGCTTCTCCGCCTCCGACTTTTGGCGGGCAATGCACGCCTGCGACGCGACGGTCGCCTACCTGCTGGGCGCGATGGTGCCGATCCTGCTCGCGCAACCGGAGGGCCCGGCCGAGCGTGCTCACCGGGTCCGGATCGGCCTCGGGCCCGGTGTGCCCGCTGCGGCGTGCGACGCGTTCCGTTCGCGCACCGGCGTCATGCTGCTCGAAGGCTACGGATCGACCGAAACCAACTTCGTCATCGCCACCGCCGCACACTCGCCGCGCACCGGCGTGATGGGCTGGCTTCAGCCGGGCTTCCAGGCCCGGGTGGTCGACGGGCACGACGTCGAGCTGCCGCCCGGCGACGCGGGCGAGCTCGTGCTGCGGGCCGACGAGCCGTTTGCATTCGCGACCGGCTACTTCGGCATGCCCGACAAGACGGTTGAAGCGTGGCGCAATCTCTGGTTTCACACCGGCGACCGCGTGGTGCGCGAGGCCGACGGCGCCTTCCGCTTCGTCGATCGGATCAAGGACGCGATTCGCCGGCGCGGCGAGAACATCTCTTCATACGAGGTGGAGCAGGTGCTGCTGAGCCATCCGGACGTCGGTGCCGTGGCGGTCTACCCGGTGCGCTCCGAGCTCGCCGAGGACGAGGTCATGGCAGCGCTGATCCCGCAACCGGGACGCGAGGTCGATCCCGCGGAGCTCGCGCGTTTCTGTGCCGCCCGCCTGCCGCACTTCGCGATCCCGCGTTACATCGATGTCGTGAGCGACCTGCCGCGCACCGAGAACGGCAAGGTGCAGAAGTACAAGCTGCGGGAGCGCGGCGTCACGCCGTCCACCTGGGACGGCCAGCCGCAGCGCGCATCGCCCGCGTTGTAGTTAAATAGCGGCTCGCCGGCGAGCGCAAGGAGGACGACGGGATGGGCAAGTACCGCGACGATCCGGGGCTGGTCGCCGGCCTGGTGCAGGACGACCAGGTCCACCGGGACGTCTACATCGACCAGGAGATCTTCGATCTGGAGATGGAGCGCCTGTGGTCGCGCACCTGGATCTACGTCGGCCACGCGAGCCAGGTGCCCCGGCCGGGCGATTACATCACCGCCGACGTTGCCACGCTGCCGGTGATCATGGTGCGCCATACCGACGGCTCGCTGAAGGTGCTGATGAACCGCTGCGCCCACAAGGGCACGCGGCTGGTGACCGACGCCGCGGGCAGCGTCGGGCGCGCGTTCCGCTGCCCGTACCATTCCTGGACCTACCGGACCGACGGCACGCTGATCGGCATGCCGCTCCCTCGCGGGTACGACGGTACGCGCATGAAGGAGTGCTCCGCTGCCAAGGGGCTGGCCCCCGTGGGCGCGAGCGCCGAGTACCGCGGCTTCGTGTTCGCGCGCCTGTCGGCGGGCGGCCCTTCGTTCGAGGACTACTTCGGCGACTCGCTCTCGTCGATGGACAACATGGCGGACCGCTCGCCCGAAGGCGAGCTCGAGATCGCCGGCGGCTGCCTGCGCTACCTGCACAACTGCAACTGGAAGATGTTCATCGAGAACCTGAACGACACCATGCACCCCATGGTGGTCCACGAATCCTCGGCCGGCACCGCGAAGAAGCTCTGGGAGGGCAAGCCCGCAGCCGAACCGAAGCCGATGGCCGTCGAGCAGTTCGTGCCGTTCGTGTCCGATTACAAGTTCTTCGACGACATGGGCGTGCGGGTGTTCGCCAACGGCCACAGCTACACCGGGGTGAACTTCTCGATCCACTCCAGCTACTCCGCGATCCCCGGGTACGAAGAGATGATGACGAAGGCCTACGGCGCGGAGCGCGCGCGCGACATCCTGCGCACTTCGCGCCACAACACCGTGTACTTCCCGAGCCTCACCATCAAGGGCGCGATCCAGGCGATCCGCGTCGCGCGCCCGCTCGGGCCGGACCGCACGCTGATCGAGTCCTGGACCTTCCGGCTCAAGGGGGCGCCGCCCGAGCTGCTGCAGCGGACGCTGATGTACACGCGGCTGATCAACTCGCCGATGTCGGTGGTCGGCCACGACGACCTTTACTCCTACCGCAACATCCAGGAAGGCCTGCGCTGCACCGGCAACGACTGGGTCAGCCTGCATCGCGACTTCCGTCCCGAGGAGATCGACGCCGCCGACCTCACCACCAACGGCACGAGCGAGATCTCGATGCGCAACCAGTTCCGCGCCTGGGCGCGCTACATGGCCGCCGCGCCGGTCGCCGCGACATGAGCCCGCCGGGCCGCCCCAAGGGCGAATCCCGAGCGCGCGAGCCGCGAGGGTAGTCCGATGAGCGCGCAGCCGACGCGCGAGGAGATCGTCGACTTCGTCTACCGCGAGGCGCGCCTGCTCGACGAGAAGCGCTTCGACGAGTGGTACGAGCTGTTCACCGACGACGCCTACTACTGGATCCCGTCCGCACCGGGCCAGGCCGACGGGCTGAACCACGTATCGCTGATGTACGAGGACAAGCTGCTGCTCAAGCTGCGCATCGAGCGCCTGAAAAATCCCAAGTCGTACTCGCAGCATCCCGAGAGCCGGCCCCACCACGTGCTGCAGCGGCCGGAGATCGAGTCGCAGGATCCGGCGGCGCGCCAGTGGGTGACGCGCACGCCGTTCGTCTACCTGGAGACGCGCGGCGACGACCAGCAGGTCTACGGCGGGATCGCGCTGCACACGCTCGTGCTCGTCGACGGGGGGCTGCGCATCCGCCAGAAGCGCATCAACCTGGTGAACTGCGACGCGGCGCTGCCCTCGGTGCAGATGTTCCTCTGAGGACGCCGGCGTGGACCATCGGACAGCCCTCCTTACCGGCGGCAGCGCCGGGATCGGCGCCGCGATTCTCCGGCGGCTTCTCGATGCCGGCTACGAGGTCATTTCGATGGATCGCGATCCTGCGGCGTTGTCACACCCGAACCTGCAAGGCGTGATGGTGGACCTCTCCGACGCGGCCGAAACGCGGCGCATCGCGCAGGACTGCGCCCGGCGCCATCCCGCGACGGTGGTGATCCACAACGCGGGCGCGGTGCTGGAGCGTCCGCTCGAAGAGGTCCGACCGGCGGATGTGGACGCGCTGGTGGCGCTGCATCTGGCCGCGCCGATTGCGTTGGTCCAGGCCAACCTCCCGGCGATGAAGGCGGCGCGTTTCGGGCGCATCGTGCTGGTCTCCACGCGGGCCGTGCTCGGCCTCGCCAACCGCACGGTCTACTCTGCGACCAAAGCGGCGATGCTCGGCATGTCGCGCACCTGGGCCCTGGAGCTCGGCCCGCACGGCATCACCTCGAACGTCGTCGCCCCCGGACCGATCGCGGACACCGCGGTGTTCCACAGCCTGATCCCGGCGGACAGCCCGAAGCTTCCGGGCATCATCCAGTCGATCCCGGTGAAACGCCTGGGCAAGCCCGACGACGTGGCGCGCGCGGTGATGTTCTTCGTCGATCCCGAGGCTTCCTTCGTTACCGGGCAGACGCTGTTCGTCTGCGGCGGCACGTCGGTGGGCAGCATCACCTACTAGGACGACGGTGACGTGCTTCACCCTGCCGCCGTCCGCCCCGCCAAGCCCAGGTAGGTCTCGACCACGCGCGGGTTGGCCATGAGCTCGGCCGCCGTGCCCTCGAGCACCGTCTCGCCGGTCTCCAGCACGTAGCCGTAGTCGGCCACCTGGAGCGCCGCGCGGGCGTTCTGCTCGATCAGCAGGATCGAGACGCCGGCGGCCCGCAGGTCGGCGATGGCGCGGAACATCTCCCTCACCACCAGCGGTGCGAGCCCGAGGCTCGGCTCGTCGAGCATCAACAGCTTGGGGCGGGCCATGAGGGCCCGCCCTAGCGCCAACATCTGGCGCTCGCCGCCGGAGAGCGTGCCGGCCAGCTGCTTGCGCCGCTCCTTGAGCCGCGGAAAGCGGCCGTAGACCGCCTCGAGGTCCGGCTCCAGCGCGGTGCGGCGGCGGCAGCGCTGAAACGCGCCGAGCATCAGGTTGTCTTCCACGGGCAGCTCGCCGAAGAGCTCGCGTCGCTCCGGCACCAGGCAGAGGCCCCGCTGAACGCGGGTCTCGACCGGCACGCCTGCAAGGACGGCGCCGGAAAAGCGCACCTCTCCCGTGCAGCGAAGCAGCCCCATGACGGCGCCGAGCAGCGTGGACTTGCCGGCGCCGTTGGGGCCGATCACCGTGACGATGGCGCCCTCCGGAACTTGCAGGCTGGCGCGGTGCAGCCCTTCGACGCGGCGATAGAACACGCGCAGGTCGCTCACTTCGAGCAGCGCGCTCATTCGACGCCTCCGAGATACGCCTCCAGCACCGCCGGGTCCGACTGGATCTCCGCCGGCAGGCCTTCCGCCAGCTTCTCGCCGAAGTCCATGACCACCAGCCGGTCCACCAGCCCCATCACGAAGTCCATGTCGTGCTCGACGAGCAGGATGCTCGTGCCTTCGTCGCGCAGCCGGCGAAGCAGCGCGGCCAGCGCCTGCTTTTCCGCGTACCGCAGCCCCGCCGCCGGCTCGTCCAGGAGCAGCAGCGTCGGATCGGCGCTGAGGGCGCGCGCGAGCTCGACCAGCCGCTGCGTCCCGAGCGGCAGGCTCCCCGCCGCGTCGTTGGCGTGCGCCTTCAGGCCGACCCGCTCGATCTGGCGCGCGGCTTCCGCCAGCAACCGCCCCTCCTCCGCGCGCTCGGCGCGCAGCATCGCCCGCAGGGTGCCGTGTCGACCGCGCAGATGCGCGCCGATCGCGACGTTCTCGAGCACCGACATCGCGCCGACCAGGTTGACGTGCTGGAAAGTCCGAGCGATCCCCCGGCGCGCCACTTCGGGCGGCCGCAGCCCGTCGATGCGCGCGCGCTGGAACGAGATCCTGCCGCCGTCGGCCGGCAGGACGCCGGTGATGAGGTTGAACATCGTGCTCTTGCCGGCGCCGTTCGGGCCGATCAGCCCGAGAATCTCGCCGCTGCGCATCTCGAAGGACAGGTCCCGCACCGCGACCAGTCCGCCGAAGTGCTTCGTTGCGCCCTGCACCTCCAGCAGCGGCTCGCCCGCTTGCGGCAGGCGCCGCCTCGGCAGCGGCTCGCTTTGCGGCGCGATCGCACGCCGGCGCGGCGCGATCGTCCAGCGCGCGAGCACCGGCGCGAGGCCCGTGGACGCGCGCTGCAGGAGCAGCAGCATCAGCACGCCGAACACCACGATCTCGTAGTTGCCGCTGGCGCCGAAGCTGGTGGGCAGCACGTCCTTCAGCCACTCCTTCAGCACCGTCAGGATCGAAGCGCCGATCACGGCGCCCCACACGTAGCCCGCGCCGCCGACCACGGCCATGAACAGGTACTCGATGCCGGCATTGACGTTGAACGCGCCCGGGCTGACGAAGCGCAGAAAGTGCGCGTAGAGCCAGCCCGATACGCCCGCGAACAGCGCGGCGTAGAGGAACACCACCGTCTTCAGCCGCAAGGTGTCGACCCCGAAGCTCTCCGCCATGACGCCGCGGAAGCGCAGCGCCCGGATGGCGCGGCCGGAGCGTGAATCGAGCAGGTTCGACGCCGCCACCAGCAGGGCAAGCGCGATCGCCCAGA
>Ga0184639_10000131_pt1 | contig 25747 bp, 26 predicted proteins | sample PLM31_170_b2_FD_133155 | JGI IMG/M metagenome (GOLD analysis project Ga0184639, IMG submission 133155) | Groundwater sediment microbial communities from an aquifer in East River, Colorado, USA - PLM3-1_170_b2 | ecosystem: Environmental > Terrestrial > Soil > Riparian zone | place: USA: East...
AGGATCTCTTTCGCCTTCAGGCCGAAGCGCATCCTAGCCGCCGTACCGGTGGAGCTTGTTGTGCAGGGTCTTGAGGCTGATCCCCAGGATCTCGGCCGCCCGGGCCTTGTTGTTGCCGACGGACGCCAGGGTCCTGAGGATGAGCGTCTTTTCCGCGTCGTCCACGGTGATCCCCAGCGGCAACGTGACAGCGGAGGCGTCCTCGCCCCGTCCTTTCGTTGCGAAGCCCGGGGGGAGATGCCGGGGGGCGATGAGGTCCGTCTCGCAGGTGATGACGGCCCGCTCGATGGTGTTCCGCAGCTCCCGCACGTTTCCCGGCCACTGATGGGCCAGGAGGATCTGCTGCGCCGCTTCGTCCACCGACCGGATCTGCCGCTTGTACTTGCTGTTGAACTCTTCGATGAAGGCCTGGATGAGCAGCGGGATGTCCTCTCTCCGCTCCCGCAACGCGGGAAGGAGGATACTCACGACATTCAGCCGGTAATAGAGGTCTTCCCGGAATATCCCGTCTTTCATCGCCTTCACGGGATCTTTGTTGGTGGAGGCCAAGACTCGCACATCCAGCGTCAGCTCCGTCTTTCCCCCCAGGCGCCTCACGGTCCCGTCCTGGAGAATCCGGAGGAATTTCGCCTGCGTCGGGGGGTGCATTTCGGCGATCTCATCAAGGAGAAGCGTCCCCCCGTGGGCCAGCTCGAAACAGCCGGCCCGCCGCTCCAGCGCCCCGGTGAAGGCCCCCTTCTCGTGACCGAAGATCTCGCTCTCCAGGAGTGTTTCCGGAATGGCCGAGCAGTTGACGGCGACGAATGGCCCTTTGCTGCGGGGAGACAGCTCATGCAGCCTCCGCGCCACCAGCTCCTTCCCGGTCCCGCTCTCCCCGGAGATCAGGACCGGCGCCGTGGTTGGGGCCGCCAGGTCGATCAGCCGGTAGACCTCCTGCATGGCCCGGCTCTTCCCCACCAGGTTCCCAGACCCCCACACCTCCTGGACCCGGCGCCGCAGGAGGCTGACTTCCCGGAGGGTCTCGCCCTTCTCCAGGGCCTTCTCGATCAGGATCTTCAGCCGCGGAATGTCCACCGGCTTCGTCAGGTAATCATAGGCGCCCTGCTTCATCGCGGCGACGGCCGTCTCCACGGTCCCATAACCGGTCAGGATGATCACCGTGGCGAAGGGCAGTTCTTTGTGCAGGGCCGTGAGCAGTTCCAGACCGTCCAGGCGGGGCATGACTAGGTCGGTGATCACCACCGTCGGGCGGAAGCCTGCGGCCTTCTCCAGGGCCTCTTGGCCGTCGGCCGCCTCCTGGACCTCGTAGCCCACCTTGGAGAGGAGCGCCTTCATTCCCTTGCGGGAGGCATCTTCATCATCGGCAATGAGGATCCGATGGCCCATCCTTCCTCCCGGTTGCCTGAAGGAATCCGTACGTTCGCTGATCCGTCTCCGGAAAGATCCCGACTACCCAGCCAGTGTAATCATCAAAAGGCGCGAGCGCGAGAGAAATCTTCCTCGGGTCACGTTGGATGTGGAGGTCTCTGATGGGGAGGACGGTGGACCTGCTCGGTCTCCTGGCCCGGTGGCTGCGCTCAGCCGCTGGGACGTGGTAGGGGACGTAGTTCACTTATTACACTTATTCCATTCAGGACCTTTCCGAAGGCTGACCGGGCCACTTCGAGCATCCATCCTCGGGGCAAAGGCGTGGACCCGTGACCTCACCCGCCGGCCGTCCCCTTCCATTCTTTATCTTCCAGGAGCCTCGCTGGCCCGCGAGTTGTCATCGAGCGCAGGCGTAGAAGGGCTTCATACCCAGGTATGCGTAAAGTGACTAAAGTGGCAACGTCCCCTTCTCGTTCCCTTCTCCTTTCCATTACCGATCTCAGTGAATCCTCCCCTGACGCCAGTCCGACAGGATCTCCCGTGCTGCGTTCCGGCCCGGCGCCCCTGTGATGCCGCCCCCCGGGTGGGTCCCCGACCCGCACAGGTACAGGTTTCGGATCGGGGTGCGATACCGCGCCCAACCCGGGACCGGGCGCAGGAAGAACAGTTGGTCCAGGCTCATCTCCCCGTGGAAAATGTTTCCGCCGGTCATCCCGTACTCCGCCTCCAGGTCTGCGGGTGTCAGGATGTGCCGATGGAGGATCGCCCCTGTGACGTTGGGCGCGTACTCCGAGAGCACCTCGATCACCCGGTCCGCGATCGCCTCCCTGATGTCGGCCCAGGCCTGATCCCCGGCCAGACGATAGGGCGCGTACTGGGCAAAGATGGACACCAGGTGGACTCCAGGCGGCGCCAGGCTGTCGTCGTACGTCGTGGGAATCGTCACCTCCAGCATGGGACGAGCGGATGGACGCCCGTACTTGGCATCGTCCCACGCCTGCTCCATAGCCTCCAGCGAGGGGCAGATGTGGATCGTCGCCCGGTGCTGGGGACTCACCTGTCTCCCCGGGAGGGCACGGAAGTCGGGGAGCTCAGCCACGGCCAGGTTCACCTTCATGGAAGCGCCTGCCATCTTGATCCGGTCCACCGCCCGGACGAAATCGGGATCCAGGTGTTCCGGCCCCACCAGCCGGAGAAAGGTGCGCTTGGGGTCAGCGTTGGAGACGACGGCCCGGCCTCGGATTTCCTCTCCGCTCTCCAGGACCACGCCCGTCCCTCGGCCATTCGTGACCAGGATCCGATCCACGGGGGCTGCGACCCGGATCGTGGCCCCGTGGGCTTCCGCAGACCGGGCCAGCGCTTGCGTCAGGCCTCCCATCCCGCCCCGCACGAACCCCCAGACGCCGCGGAGACCGTTCACATCCCCCATGCAGTGGTGCAAGAGGACGTACGCCGTGCCGGGCGTCATGGGACCCCCGTTCGCACCGATCACCCCATCCGTGGCCAGCGTCACCTTCAAGGCATCCGACTCGAACCAGCTATCCAGGTAATCCCGGACACTCTGGGTCATGATCCTGGCCAGGTCCACCAGGGACGCCGCTGGAAGACCCAGGACATTCCTCGCCAGCTTCGCCAGGTCGACCAGGTCCTGCCACGTCCGGGGTGCCAGATTGGGCGGTGTCACCGTGAGGAGGCCTTCCACGAATCGCGCCAGGCGGTCGAGCCGCGCCAGGTAGATGGGATAGGCCTCGGCGTCCCGTCGGGAGAACTTGGCGATCTCCTCGCAAGAGCGCCGCTGGTTCTGCCAGAGGAAAAGGGACTGCCCATCGGGGAAGGGCGTGAAGGAGGGCGGATCCTTGGCGATGACGGTGTACCCGAAGCGCGGCAGCTCCAGGTCTCGGATCACCTCGGGCAGCATGAGGCCGGAAAGGTAGGCGGCCGTCGAAACCTTGCATTCCGGAAACACCTCTTCGGTCACGCACGCCCCACCCACGACCGGGCGTCGTTCCAGGACGAGGACCCGGAGCCCTTGCCGCGCCAGATAGCCTGCGGCCACCAGGCCATTGTGGCCCGCCCCCACGATCACGATATCAAAGTCCGCCGCCATTCAAAGAACTCAACGCATCCGCAGATGGAGTTTCGTCCGCTGAAGGCGGACCAGATTACGCAGATTCGTCCGCCCGAATCACGACGGCTTTCGCCCATGCACAGGTTGCTGATGGCAAGGGGAGCGTCAGCGGGGTCGCGATGTCACCTGCTCCGGGGGGCCCCTGAGTGTTCCTGGATTTCCCGTCGGACCTTCTCGGTCATCTGTTGCGTCAGATCCCGGTACACCTCTGCAGGCGGAGGGACGTTGGGTGAGGCCGTGGGCGGTGTCAGCCGGTGAATCGAGAGCACCGCGGACCGGGGAAGCTCAATCGTCTCTGCCGGTTTCTCGATGCGAACCCGATCGCCGATGATCTCGGTCTTCTCCGCTTGAATCGTCCGCCCATCCTCCAGGAACACGATCTCCCCCGCTGAAATCACAGCTGGCAGGAGGCAGCTGGCAGCCAGCAGCAACAGGAGTAATCTTATCATCCTCTTCACCAGTCTCAGGGAAGGCCTGGAGTTCCACCCGTTCCGGACGTCGTCTTTCCGGAACGACCGAACAGCCGAACCACCGGGACCCACGGCACAGCGGTGGATAGCCACCGCCGTGGCGTGGGTGCCCCGAACGCCCTTGAACACCGCACCTGTGTCCCTGAACTCAAATATTTGACCTCGACTGCCCGCCATCCACGTTCAGGCACGCGCCGGTCACCCAACTGGCCCGCTCGGAACAGAGGAAGATCACGACGTCCGCCACCTCTTCCGGTTTCCCGAAGCGGCCGGAGGGAATCTCTCGCTTCATGAAGGCGGTGGTACCCTCCGGGTCGGCCTGCATCCTCCGGTCCCAGGAGCCCCCGGGAAAGAAAATGGAACCGGGTGCAACGCTATTAACCCGGATGTTGAATGGCGCCAGCTCCCGTGCCAGTGACTTGGCCACACTGATTTCGGCGGCCTTCACCGCGTTGTAGGTGGCAGTCCCTCCCGTTTCCCGCCCCCAGATGGACGATATGTTGATGATGACACCGCCACCGACCTTCTGCATCTCTGGCACGACCAGGCGACTCAGCCGGACCGCGGCCATCACGTTGAGGTCCACGGCCGCTTGCCACGCCCCGTCCGGTGTCTCCATGAAGGGGCCGGCGGTGCGGGCTCCACCCGCGTTATTGATCAGGATGTCAATGCGCCCGAAAGCGCGGACCGCCTCTTCCATCAGGCGAGCGATGTCCTCGGGCCTGGTAACGTCTGCGGCCACCGCCACCACCTTGGCGCCTATCCCCCGGAGTTCGGACGCTGCCTGTTCCAGGACGCCGGCATCCCGCGCACAGAGCGTCACGCGGCATCCCTCGGCCGCAAGGCCGGCAGCAATCGCCTTGCCGATCCCCCGGCTGGAGCCGGCCACTATGGCAACCTTGTCAGTCAGGCGCAGGTCCACTCTGCCATCCTCCCCGATTCAACGCAGCAGCTCATAGCGTTCCCCGCCAGCCGCCTGGATCCGGCGGACGCGGTTTTCCTCTCCGAGCTTGACGAGATGGTTCCAGACCGATTCCTCGGCCAGCGGGTGCAGTTCCCGGCGGACATCGGTGTAGATCCGGGACACCATGTCCGGGACGGTCCGAGCGCCGGCATGCAGCGCATCCAGGACCTGGCGCTCGCGCATGTGGCGATGCTCGATGTACTCGGTGATCTTGGCAGGGGGATCCTCGATGACCGGACCATGTCCCGGATAGATCCGCCGGATGTCCAGAGAGCGGAGCCGCTCCAGGGACGCCAGGTAGTCCGTCAGACACCCACCGACTCGCGGGATGACCGCGGTCCCCTCACCGAGGATCAGGTCGCCGGAGAAGAGCACACGCTCTTCCAGCCAGTAGAAGCAGAGGTGATCGGTCGCATGCCCGGGCGTGTGGATCGCCTGCAGCGTGATGCCGTCGTGCCGGATCAGTTCGCCACCGGCAATCGGCGCAATGGCAGAGACCGAATCCTCCCCCGGAAACTTCCGCGCCACCGCATCGGGATACATGCGCTGCACCGCGGGAAGGCCGCCGATGTGATCTTGGTGCCCGTGGCTGATCAGGACCAGCGAGAGCCTCCCCTTCAGTGCGCTCACTGCCTGCTGCAACAATGGATCATAAGCAGGAGACCCCTCGCCGGTGTCGATGAGGATCAGCCGATCCATCCCGAACACGTATGTGTTGGTTCCGGGCCCAGTCTGCAGGCCGGGGTTCTGGCCCAGGACGACCGTCGCTGCCTGGCTGGGTGTCACTCGTATTCGCTGGGACCGCTCCCGTTCCAGCGGTGTTGCCATTCGCGCTGTCCTGAATAAAGTGCCTCAGGCCGCCATGGGTCTGAAGACATCAGCAAACATCGCTTGGGAAGTCGCCCAGGCCTGCTCCATGGCTGACAGCGCCTCCTGGAACCGATCCATATCTGTGGGCTCCGGCCGGTACACACCACGAACCGCCTCCCAGCGGGACTTGACGACCTCCTTTGCCCGGTACACCTCGACGAACCTTGTGGTATGCTGGGCGTGAACGGATTCGGGCGCACGGGCCAGTGCAACTCGAAGCCGTTCAAGCTCCCCCTCCCATGTCTTGATCTTCGCGTCCATCTCTTCGCGCATCCCGCCGCTCGCCATGGATTCTTCCCTTCCTTCAGCCGAAATTGTCGGCTACACTGCAGACGCACATCACACCCAAGTGAAGGGGCGTCCTTTCCCTTCAGTCCCCCGGCCCCTGACCCCGGGCTCTGGTGACTCCTGGCTGATCACCTGCATTCATCTATACCACGCGCGGCCCCCTCGCGTCGAGGTGCCCCTGCGTCGACGGGTCACCCCTGGCAGAGGCGTCAGCCTCGGAGGAATCCATTGCGGTGCATCCATGGGTCATCTACCCTGTATCCTGCTCAGGCAGGAACAGACGGACGACGACACGTGCAAGCTGAAAACGGGATTCGTCAGGCCATCAGCATCCTGGCACGAGGAGACGAAAATGCGTGGTCGGTACGAAATCAATCAGTTGGAAAAGGAAGAATCGTGGCGGCTGTTCCGGATTATCGGGGAATTCGTGGAGGGCTTCGATGCCCTGTCCCGGATCACGCCGGCCGTCACGGTCTTCGGCAGTGCCCAGGCCCGCCCCGGTGACTTCGCCTACGAAATGGCCGAGGCCATCGGGCGTGAGATCGCCAGAGCCGACTTCACCCTGGTCACCGGCGGCGGCCCAGGCGCCATGGAAGCCGTATGCAAGGGCGCCTTCGAAGCGGGAGGCAAGACGGTGGGTCTCAACATCGAGCTACCCCAGGAGCAGCATTCAAACCCGTACACCACCATCTCGCTTCACTTCCATTATTTCTTCGTTCGCAAGGTCATGCTGGTGAAGTATGCCACCGCCTTCGTCCTGCTCCCTGGCGGGTTCGGGACCCTGGACGAACTGTTCGAGACAGTCACCCTGATCCAGACCCAAAAGATCCGCCCCTTCCCCGTGATCCTGGTCGGCCGGGACTACTGGAGCGGGCTGCTGGACTGGCTTCGCCACCAGGTGGTCACCCGGGGCTATCTGGGCCCGACCGACGTGGATCTTCTGAAGCTCACGGACGATCCAGTCGAGGCCGTGGGCCACATCACGAAATTCTACGAGAGCCAGGCAGTGGACTTGAGCGCACCGGAGTAAGCCTCGTGAAATGTCGAATATCGAACAAGGAATAGCGAATGATGCACCTCGGAGGAAAGCTGCCCCTGGAACCACTCTTCTTCGCCATTCGTCATTTCCGCCTCTGGCGGATTCGACATTCGATATTTTCTGAACCGTTGTCCTGTTTGGTTTCGGCGAGGCCGGCTTCGGGGTTCCAAATCGCGCGATTGCCAGAGCGCTTTGGAGCTATGGAGTGCTTGTCCCACCCGCGGCGGGATTGGCGGTTGGCTCTTGCGCCCTGGGCTTATTCGATTCGGACGAGTGCGTGTTTCGGCAGGCGGCTCACGAGGAGACGGAGAGCCCCCTCGACGACCTCAGCGCTTTTCGATTCCAGCGTCAGCATGACCGTGTACTCGGGATTGTGGAGCACCGGATAGGAGCCGAGCTGGAGCTCCGGAAACTCCCGGAGCACCGCCCGGAGGTCCTCGGCGATCTGCCCCTCGTCTGCGCGGAGGAAGACCCGGCGTAGGATGTATGGCTGCTGTCGAAATTGCTCGCGGATGCGTTCGAACTTCCGCCGGACGACCTCCGGGATGCCGGGAAAGATGTACACGTTCCGAACAGCCACCACGGGAAACGTCAGGTCTCCTTCCCCCACGAGCTGGCCCCCCTCCGGCACCTCCGCCATCCGGAGTTGGGCTGCGGTGATTCCCTCCCCGTAGTGCTGCCGAAGCACCGCCTCAAGCATTGGGTGACGGACGATCTCGCGTCCAAAGGCCTGGGCCACGCTGGTGATGGTCACATCGTCGTGGGTCGGGCCGATCCCCCCGGTCGTGAAGACCAGATCGTAGCGATCCGCGAACGTCTTGACCGCTTCCGCGATGATGGCGACATCGTCCGGGATCGTGGTGATCCGCTGCACTTCGACCCCGAGGGCCCGCAGCTCCCGGACAAGGTAGGGAGAGTTCTCGTCCACGACCTTGCCGGTCAGCACCTCGCTCCCGATGATCAGGATGCCCGCCGTCTTCGCCATACGTTCCGCCGCCAGTGCCCTTGGTCTCTCCATGAAAAGCAGAAGCGATCAGCGGCAGCCCCCAGCATCCCCGCTGATGGCTGACTGCTGACACCTGACGGCTCTGCTAGAAGTACCGCTCCATCAGGCGGTAGATCCAATCAGGCACCCGGGCAGAGTCCACCGCGTCAAAGGCCGGGACGTAGGGCTTGACATCCACCACGGGGGTCCCGTTGATGGCATCCAGGCCCTGGACATAGAGCCGGTTCTTGTCGCGGCGGAGCAGCTTCACCGCGGTCACGCCGATGGGGTTCGGACGGTGGCGCGCCCGTTGGGCGAAGATGCCGACCTCCGGCATGTCCTGGCGTTCCTGGGGTCGGCGTCGCATCCGGACCGGCTCAGCCTCTACCGCCCGGTGCATCCAGTAGAGGATCAGAACGTGGGAGAACTCCTCGACGCCATCCAACCCATCGGTCAGCGTCTCATCCAGCACGACCTCGGAGATGACCGCGGCCCAGCCCTCATCCGCTGGCTCCTTGACATCGTTGTAGACCACGCCGATCCATTCCACCGGCTCTCCTCCTGTCAACCCTTCGACTCTCCAGCAGAAATGCTGGGGCTTGCTCAGGGTTGACCCTGAGCAGCGGCCCATACCCCACCCGAGAGGGTGCGGCTTGGCGCCGCCGAACGGGTCAATGCGCCACAGAGGTACGGAGCACCCAGTGGAAGGTGCCCGCAGTCAGCGCCGGACTCGTCGCTGATGGCTGTGGGGTCTCACGGGGATGAATCTACCGGAGGGGGCTTCCCGGAGTCAATGAACAATCTGTGTGCCTCAGCTCCTCTGCCCCCCTGCTGAGTGAAAGGTAGAGCCAGCGGAGTGACGGGAGAGAAGGCTGGATGGGAGTGAGATGAGGTGTGAGCTACTGCAGGAGGCCGATCCGGTTCAGCGGCCAGTAGCGGGCAAAGGCCTTGGCCCGCAGGTGGCTGCGCGGGACGAATCCCCAGGCGTGGGAGTCGGAGCTGGCGTTTCGATTGTCCCCCAGGACAAACAGCATCCCCGATGGCACTGTCGTGAGAGGGAGATAGTAGAGCGGCTGCTCCTTGAGGTACGGCTCGCTGATGCGCTGGCCATTCACCAGGACCCCACCGTCCCGAACCTCCACCCCGTCGCCCTCGACCGCAATGACCCGCTTGATCAGCGCGCCCGCCGCCAGCTCGGCGCCCTTCGGTGGGGCAAAAATCACGATATCCTGGCGGTGAGGATCCGTAAACCAGAACCAGAACTTGTTTCCCAGGACCCGGTCCCCGATCTGGAGCGTCGGCTCCATGGAGCCGGAGGGAATGACGAAGGCCTCCACCACGGCCGTCCGGATCCCCAGAGCCAGCAGCACCGCCAGACCAATGCTCTTCACCCATTCCCAGATGCGCTCGCGATCGGCAGGGGCAAGGCTTGCCATCCGCTTTTCCTCTACTTCCGGACCGCTGCCGGGACGGGGATCCCCGCACGCTCCAGGACGACCTCACAAAGCTTGGCATGGAGCCCCAATGGCTGGGTCACGGAGTACTGGATACCCGGGAATGCCTTTGCCGCCTCCGCCACCATCCGGGGAATATCGCTGGTGGAATGGCGTCCCGGCGACAGGAAGTACGGATGGACGACCACGGCCGTCGCGCCCTCGCGGACGCATGTCCCGAAGCCCTGTTCGATCGTTGGCTCCGCCAGCTCCATGTGGGCGTAATGGACGCAGTCCAGCCCCGAGAGCCGCTTCACGAGGGCAGCCACGTCGACAAGCATGTCATTTGCTTCCTGAAATCGGCTTCCGTGATCCACCAGGAGCAGCCCGATCTTCCCGTCATCTTTTGACACGAGAGTCACCTCTTCCCGCCTGGGGTCATGTCACCACGCTCGCGCCAGCCAACCGGGTTCGGATGTCGGCGAGGCGGCCGCCGAACTCGGCATCCGAAAGGACGGGCGCGCAGCCCTCCGTCTCGATGGGCTCGTCCAAGTCCACCCACGAGACACAGCCATCATAGCGCGGCGTGTTTTTCAGCGGGACCCCTGTGGGCCGCCGATAGACCCGGATGGTCATCACGTGGACGCCGGGCTTGTTCCGGTAGTGGAACCGGCCAGCGATGCAATCCCAGGAGAGGATGTGGTAACCCTCCAGGGCCCGCAGCCGCTCCAGATCCATCACCTTCACCGCATCTTCCACCGTGGCATAGAGGTGGAACGACACGGTGTGGGAAGGCGGTTGGGCCTTCTGGACTCCGTCAAACTCCGCATGAACCGCCGGGCTGAGGTCCCCCACCTTCTGGTGAACATAGGTCGGGAACAGCCAAAAGTCCCGGTGCATCACCCGGAAGCCGTCCTTGATCTCCTCGATGCCACCCTTCCGGATGAGCAGGGTCTGGCGGCCATCCGCCAGGGCCCGGCAGACAATGGCCCACTCCTTCAAGGCCGCATCCGTCCGTGGCGATGTCATGAACGTATCTTCCCCTGTGAGAGAGTTCGGATGCTTTCGGAAGAGCCCCCGCACATCCAGACCGGATCGAAACGGAGCCTATTATAGATGAGCAATCCCATGGCGCAAAGTCTGGATTGTTCCAAGGATATTGCTCGAACCAAACGGGTCCCGATGGGCTGCTCTATCAAGGATTCCAATATCTCTCCGTCTGCGGGCCGGTCTGTGCGATCGACATTTACGGTTTCTCGCTTGCGGAACGCCCCCCAACCGTCGTATCCTGCCAGGCACTAGCGAGGAGTTGGAGGTCCCATCATGCCCGAACCTACGGAGCGACGACAGTTCCACCGGTACCCGATTCATGTCCCGTTTCTGCACAAGTCCGAAAATCCGGGCTCAACCTCCACCGGCGTCGGCTGGACTCGCGACCTGAGCGAGGGGGGCGCCTGTGTGGAGCTCGATAGGCGCCTCTCGGCACCGACCCCCCTGCAGGTCCGCCTCCAGACGGACCGGGGCGCCATCGACGTGGAAGTACAGGTAATCTGGGAGCTGGAGACCCGGGAGGGCGAGGCCGGTCCGGCCAAGGGAGGCGTCCTCCACGGTGTGGCCTTCAGCCGTCTGACCCCGGACCAGCTCCAGGCTGTCCGGGAGTTGCTCCAATCCCAGGGACGGGAGCGGAGGGCTGGGGTCCGCCTGCCCCTGGACCTCGCCGTGACGTGTCAGCCCAAGGATCCGGGAGGACCGCAGGTCCAGGGACGCACCGAAGACATGAGTCGAGGGGGGCTGTTGCTCCGCCTCTCCCAGGACATTCCTCCCGGCACGGTGCTGGAACTCACTCTGCATCCTGCCGGCGGACGGGTAAAAGCAGAGGGAGAGGTCGTCTGGGTGGACCCTCCGGAGAAGCGGACGCCGGGGGAGCCGGTCCGTCACGGACTTCGGTTCACCGCCCTTGGGTGGTCCGCCATGATGTCCCTGGGTCTCCTGCTGATGGAGCCGTCGTAGGGCCCACCCCCCCATCCCCATAGGGAGGCGGGGCTCAGGCACGCCGAGGCCGGTGGGCCTCTCCGGGTCCGCCGCTGGAGATCGTCTCCACGATGGCCGTCGGATGGGGCCCAATGGCGTGATAGGCCCCTGGTGCGGGTCGGGCAGAAGCCTTATCCGCGGAAAGCCTGGAGGCCGCTGCATGCCCAGCCCGTCGGAGCGACGGCAGTTCCGGCGTTGCCCGGTTCAGCTCCCCTTCTTGCACACGGCAATAGCTTCTGTCCCAACCAAGACGGGGGCGGGCTGGACCCGCTCGCTGAGCGAAGGAGGTGCCACGGTGGAGCTGGCTGAGCGCCTCCGGCCCCAGACGATTTTGCAGGTCCGCCTCCAGACGGACCGGGGCGCCGTCGAGGCGGAGGCGCGGGTGGCCTGGATCGGGGGACGCGCGCCCGAGGGGGGAGGCGTTCTCCACGGCTTAGCCTTTAGCCGGATCGCCCCCGAACACTTCAAGACTCTCTGCGACGTCCTCCTCCCCCTGGCACTGAGGAGGCACACCGGGATCCGCCTGCCGCTGGACCTTGCCGTCACGTGCCAGCCCACGGTTCCACCGGGTCCGCCGCTCCATGGCCGGACAGGCAATGTGAATCGAGGGGGTCTCTTGCTTCGCCTCCCTCGGCTCCTGCCTCCGGGCACAAGCCTGGAAGTCACCCTGCATACTGCCAAGGCCCCGCTGACTGTGGAGGGCGGAGTCGTGTGGGTGGAGCCGCCAGAGATCTGGAAGCCAGGCGAGTCGATCGGGCACGGCTTCCAATTTACAGCTCCTAGCTGGTCCACGATGCTCTCCCTTGGCCTTCTCCTGGCGGAGCCGGAGTGAGGGAGGAAGCATTCCGGTTGCCTTCTCCGGCATTGGCCGAGTAGAATGCCGCGCGTTTTGGGGCCGACCACATGCCCCGTAAATCAAAAGGAGCTCAGCATTGCACGGGCATAAGTCGCCCCTTCACGGATGGGGCGTGATCCTGGGGGCCTCCAGTGGCTTCGGCGAGGCCACGGCTCTTGCGCTGGCCCGCCAGGGATTGCACATCTTTGGGGTACACCTGGATCGCAAGGCAACCCTGGCCAACGTGGAGCGGATCGTCATCGAGATCAAGGGCCTGGGCCGCGAAGCGGTCTTCTTCAACGTGAACGCCGCCGACGCCGAGACGCGCCAGGGGGTCCTGGATCAGATGGAAAAGGTCCTGGCCGACCGGGGCGAGCCGGGGTCGGTACGGGTCTTCCTGCATTCCCTCGCCTTCGGCGCACTGCGCCCCTTTATCAGCGAGCACCCCAAGGAGGCCCTGACCCAGGCCCAGTTGGAGATGACCCTGGACGTCATGGCCAACAGCCTCGTCTACTGGGTTCAGGACATGGTCCGCCGCAAGCTGATGGGACCCGGGGGGAAGATCTTCGCCATGACCAGCTCCGGAGGAAATCACGTGTGGCCCACCTACGGGGCGGTCTCCGCCGCCAAAGCCGCCCTGGAGGCCCACGTCCGCCAACTCGCCTATGAACTGGCGCCCCACAGGATCACGGCGAATTGCATACGCGCCGGCGTCACCGATACCCCTGCCCTCCGCAAGATCCCCGGAAACGAAAAGCTGATCGAGGGCGCCGTGGCCAAGAACCCGTATGGCCGCCTCACCACACCCGAGGACGTGGCCGCAGCCATTGCCGCCTTGTGTGCCGAGGGCACCCATTGGATGTCGGGAAACATCATCGGCGTGGACGGCGGTGAGGACCTGACAGGATAGCGCCCAGCCTCACCGCTGACGCCAACCGTCTCAGCCGTCTCCCCCCACGTTCCCTCAAGGCAGGCACCGAAGCGGGTGAATCATGCATCTCTATGCCCTGCTGCTCGCCGCCGGCGAGTCCGCCCGCATGGGACGGCCCAAGGCGCTCCTCCCGTGGGAGGGTGGCACCCTGGTCGAGTTCCAGGTGGAGCAGTTATTGGCGGGAGGGATCGCGCGGGTAGTTCTGGTGCTCGGCCACGAGGCAGAGGCGGTCCGCGGCGTTGCATTCCCGCTCGCACGCACCACTATCGTCCTCAATCGGGACTATGCGACGGGGAAGACGAGCTCCGTGCGGGCAGGGATGGATGCAATCCCGGAGGATGCCGATGCTGTCCTGGTCCTGGCGGTGGACCAGCCCAGGCCGGCGGGATTTATCCGGCGTCTGCGCCAGGCGCACGAGACGTCGGATGCCCTGATCACGGTTCCGAGCTTCGGCGGACGGCACGGCCACCCGACGATCTTCTCCCGGGAGTTATTTCCGGAAATCCGGGACATCCGCGAGGAGACGCAGGGGCTCCGGGCCGTCCGGCACCGCCATCGTGCGAGAACGCAAGTGATCGAGACGGCGACCCGCATCCCCCTCATTGACATCAACACACCAGAAGAGTACCAGGACGCCCTCGCCCTTTTCGCCTCCCTGGGCCAGGAAACCTGATCTGACCGCAAATGCTTCTCAGGGGTTCCGCCCCTTCGAGACTATCGCCCTTTTCCTTCACCCAGCGGAACAACCACCGGGTCCATGCTGGTGGATTCGTCAGCTGTCGGCTTTACGCCCTCGAGGGAAGATCTCCTCCCCCTGGACGGGGGAGGATAAAGGTGGGGGTGGCGTCCGCGAACTTCTCACCCCCATCCCCGCCTTCCCCCATCCAGGGGGAAGGGAGTGAATCTAGCTTCGCCTGAAGGCAAGCGGATTCGAACATGCCTGAAGGGGACGCTCACTGATTCGCACCCAAGGTCAAACTCTTACGGCTTCCCCCGGGAGATAACGACCTCGTTCAGGACCACGTCCTTCAGGGGGCGGTCGCCTGGGCCACGGGGGACGTTTCCGATGGCCACGACCACCTCCTGCCCCTTCACGACCTCGCCGAAGACCGAGTGGCGTTTGTCGAGGTGCGGCGTGGGGACGGTGGTGATGAAGAACTGGCTGCCGTTCGTATTGGGGCCGGCGTTGGCCATGGACAGGATGCCCGGCTTATTGTGTTTTAGGTCCGGGTGGAACTCGTCATTGAACTTGTAGCCCGGCCCGCCCGTCCCGCGGCCGAGTGGGTCCCCGCCCTGGATCATGAAATTCGGAATCACCCGATGGAAGACCGTCCCGCTGTAGAGCGGCCGCTTCACCTTCTGCCCGGTCCTGGGATCCGTCCACTCCTTGGTCCCGGTAGCCAGCCCGACGAAAATTTCTACCGTCTTGGGCGCCTTGTCTTCGTACAGCCGCACCACGATGTCACCCATGCTGGTCTTGAACGTCGCAACCAGTGGTCCGTCCACTATGCTCTCCTTTTCTCCGCTCCTGGTCAGACTGGGAAGTCCCAATAGCATGCCACAGACCAGGATCATCGTCCAAGCACGCGTCGCGCACACGTTTCGCCTCCTCATGAATTTTCCATCCCCCATAGACTGAATCGTCCACTACGAGGCGGTCCAGCCCCCGTCGATGGCGATCGTCGCTCCCGTAATGTAGCGGGCCGCGTCCGATGCCAGGAACACCAGCGCGCCCCCGATCTCCTCCGGCTGCCCGATCCGTCCCAGGGCAATCCGCTGGATGATTCGCCGATACCGCTCCGCGTCGGCCTCCAGGTAGCCCTTGACCAGCGGCGTCATCATGTAGCCGGGGGCGATGGCATTCACGGTGATCCCGTGGGGCGCCAGTTCCAGCGCCAGCCCCTTGGTGAACTGCGAGACCGCCCCCTTGCTCGAGGCGTACACCACCTTGTCCCGCTCTGGCGAGACCGCCGACATTGAAGACATATTGATGATGCGCCCGCCCCTCTGGGCGATCATCTGCCGGGCGACGGCGCGGGCCACCAGGAAGATCCCCTTCACGTTGGTGTCGATGATCGTGTGCCAATCCTCGTCGGTCATCTCCACCACCGGCCTCCGCACGTTGGTTCCAGCATTGTTGAAGAGGATGTCAATGCGACCGAACGCCTCCACAGTGGCCTTGACAGCCGCCGCAATCTGGTCCGCACTCCGGATGTCGGCCACGGCCACCAGCGTCTTTCGCCCTAGCCGCTCCACGGCCGCGGCCGTCTCCTCGAGCTGGCTGCGCGTCCGCGCCACCAGTGCCACGTGGGCCCCGGCCCGGGCCAGGGCGAGGGCGCCGGCCTGCCCCAGGCCGCGACCCGCCCCGGTCACCAAGGCAATTCTATCCGCCAGGCTGAACTCGGCAAGGCTCATGGAGGCTCCTTCCATCAGAAAGTCTGGAGTCCCTCGGGGATCGCGCGGGCCCTATTCTCAGGAGTCCGGCCGTCGGCGTCAAGGAATTTGACCGCCTCAACCCCTTCCCGCCGTCGCATCAGTTCAAACTCCCCTCCCATTGTTGACACCGCCAAGCTCCTGGGGATAGATTGACGTTTGCGCGTTCACCCAGCAATGCCCCCCCACGGAGGAGACGCGATGGCGGTGTATTACGAGGACTTCAAGGTCGGCCAGGAATGGACGTCACCCACCCGAACGATCACCGAGACGGATGTGATCGCCTTTGCCATGCTCTCCGGGGATTGGGACGAGATCCACACCAGCGAGGAATTCTCCAAGCGCGAGTCGGCCTACAAGACCCGGATCGCCCACGGCATGCTGGGCCTCAGCCTCGTGGAAGGGCTGAAGAAGCGGATCCCGGCCTTTGCCGAGACGCGCTACATCGCCTCGCTGGAATGGAACTGGAAGTTCACGGGGCCGATCCTGATCGGGGACACGGTGCACGTGAAGTTCCGCATCACCAAGCTGCGCGAGAGCCAGTCGAAGCCTGACCGCGGCATCATCTGGGAGGGGGGCCAGATGTTCAACCAGCGGGGCGAGCTGGTGCAGGAGGGCGAGCACTCCCTGCTGATCTGGCGACGACCGCGCTGAGAAACCGGGCACCCCCTGGGTGGCGACTTCCGACAGCGACAGGGGCAAGCATCGTTGTCCCTGTCGGCCTCAGTCCCCGCCCACCGGAACCGGGCGTGCGGGCAACCGCTGTGGGACAGGTCGAGAGGGTTCCCGAATGGCCAGGACCAACCCGGCGGCCAGGATCCCCAGGATACCCGCCGAGATGAACGCCCAGTCGTAGCTCCCCGTCAGATCATATGCCAGGCCGCCGATGTACGAGGCCAGGGCGGCTCCGATTTGATGGCTGAAGAAGATCCAGCCGTACAGCATCCCGACCGATCGCTTCCCGAACAGGTCCGCCGTCAGCGTGGCCGTGGGCGGCACCGTCGAGATGTAGTTCAGGCCAAAGACGATGGCGAACAGATTCAGCTCGGTGACGTTGCCCACCATCAACAGGAAGAAGAGGGAGAGACCTCGGAGGAAATAGTAGAGCGCCAGGGGAATCCGCTTCCCGTAGCGGTCGCAGATGTAGCCTGAGGCCATCGTGCCGACGACGTTCATGGCCCCCATCAAGCCCATAGCCGCCGAGGCGGTCATCATGGGAAATCCGTGGTCCACGGCGTGCGGGATCAGGTGGACGCCGATCAATCCCGTGCTGGTATAGCCGCAGACGAAGAACGACCCCGCCAGAAGCCAGAATCCCGACTGGCGGGCTGCCTCGACCAGAGAGGTCGCTTTGAGCGATTCCCTGGGCGCCTCCGCAGTCGTCCCGGCAATCTGTGTTCCGTAGGGCTTCAACCCCATCTCGGCCGGGTCATTCCGGAAGAAGAGCGCCGTCACCGGCAGGACCAGCAGGATCAGGATCAGCCCCATTCCAGCGAAGCTCCAGCGCCAGCCGTGCGCCTGCTCAAGATACGCGGCCAACGGTAGGATCATGAGTTGCCCCGCCGACATCGCGGCGCCCGCCATGCCGATGACAAGGGCCCGACGCTCCGCAAACCAGCGAGAGGCCATGGCGGCGGCGGTGACTGTGGCTGCCCCGCCCGCCCCGATCGAGGTGATCAGCCCGTAGTACAGGTGGAACTGCCAGATTTTCGACATGGTGCTGGATGCCAGGATCCCCACGCCGGCCAGGAGGACACCCCCCACCAAGACCAACTTCGGTCCGTACCGATCCGCCAACCGCCCAGCCAGGGGTCCCAGTGCCCCGTATAGCAGCATGCTCAGCACCGCGGTCACGGAGATCGCCGCGCGATCCCAGCCGAACTCGTGCTGGAGGGGGAGCACGAACACCCCAAAGGATGATCGTACGCCCGCGGCCGCCAGGAGGGCCAGGCACATCACCCCCGTGACGATCCAGGCGTAATGGAGTCGTGCCTCTCGCGGTAGCCCTCCGTGACGGTTCATAATCTCGTCCCAGCCGGTGGCCATTCGCCGAAAGTGTCAATAACCAATCCCAATGAGTTCTCCCCCTCACCCCATCCCTCTCCCCCACAAGTGGGTGAGAGGAGAAGGTGAGGGGGGAAGTGGTCATTGGCTCATTGGAAATTGGTCAATGGTTCTTCGTTGAGCCCCGCCTTGATATCCTGTGAACGCCGCGCCGTCAATGCATTTTGGTTGACCCGGCCCTACGCTGATGAGAGCGTCCCCCGTGCCCGCGCTCTGGTCCTGTTCATGGTGTTTTCGTCCGCCTGGCTTCGCCCCCCAGGTTTGCAACTTCCTATGTCCCCACCAGCACAGAGTAAACTGGAACGAGGGGGCCGGAAGGCTGGAACCAAATCGCCGGATGGCTGTCTAATGTGTTGAACCCCTCAAAGTGAATGTGCCCTTACCATGCGAAGGAGAAAGATCCGCTTCCGGTACCTTGGCTGGACGATGATCGCGTGTGGGCGATCGAGACCAATCCCGACAACCCTGACAAGTGGCGGGGCCGACCGCAATCCGGTACGGCCGGAGGGAGCTAACCCGTGCGATCAAGAATCCTTTACATCGCGTTTCTCGTCGGATCAGCGATTCTCCTGGCTGGCCTACTCGTTGTCCGTGAATGTGCCTACGGCGGCGGAATGGGGGCGGCGTACAAGACCTGCAACTGCATGGGCATCGAGTGGGAGATGTACGACCAGACGCCCGTGGACGGGCCACGAAAAACGATCTGCATAGGGATCATCAAATCGAGGACGTGCTACCGATCCATGGGCGGTCCTGTGATAGACTGCTCAGACCCTCGATAGCTATGGAGGGGAAGCATGAAAGTCCGAGGGGCAGCTTTTCTCGTGGTTCTCTTGGTGAATCTCATTCTTCCCACCTGGGCCAGGGCCTGTAGTTGTGTATGGGGTGGACCTTTTTCGAAGGTTGCCCTGACGAAAGAGTTGATAGTTCTTGGGGAGATCGTGGATCATTACAAGAACAGCATGGAAGTCAGGATCATCGAGGTGCTAAAGGGAACCGAGATGCGCAAGACAATCCGAGTCTGGGGAGACGACGGAGCCCTTTGCCGGCCATATGTGAGCCGTTTTCCAGTTGGTACCAGGTGGCTCTTGGCTCTCTTCTCGTCGCCGGTGAAGACATCCGGAGAGCCGCCAGGCCTCTGGGAAAGATTCTTTTCACGCTCACGTAACAGAGAATATGGAATTTCAATCTGTGGTGATTTCTGGTTAGAGGTGCGCGGCGAGAGGGCCATCGGAAGAATCACCATCCCAGAATACTCCCGGTCCCTGGAATGGGTCCCGCTGGAGGACGTCATTGCCTGGCTCCGGTCGAACGGGCAAGGAGTCACGCTGTCCCCGAGGCCGGCATCGGCCTCCGATCGGTAGGGCAACTCCCCACCGCCGGGCTGTTTTCCGCTGGGGAACGTCCCCCAAGGTGCCCATGGACTGGCAGGGGGGACGGCAAGGGGGACGGGACTGGCAGGGGGGACGTAGCGCAGTTATGAAGGATATTTCTTGACCCGCACCTCCCCTCCTGCTAGGCTCCGCCCATGCCCCGCGGGCCGCGCCTTGATCTTCCCGGGGCCCTCCACCACGTGATGGTCCGAGGGCTCAACCGGCAACTGATCTTCCAGGACAACAGGGACCGCGAGGACTTTCTCGCCCGGCTCGATACGGTCTGTATGGCGACTGGCCTCCAAGTCTTCGCCTGGGCCCTGCTCCCCAATCACGCCCACCTCCTCGTCTGCACGGGAGCCCGACCGTTCGCCCGTGCCATTCGGAGCCTACTCCCCGGGTACGCGGGGTCCTTCAACCGGCGCCACCGCCGGGTCGGCCACCTCTTTCAGAACCGGTACAAGTCCGTCCTCGTGGAGGAGGAGCCGTACCTGCTTGAACTCGTCCGCTACATCCACCTCAACCCGCTGCGGGTAGGGCTCGTGGAGAACCTGACCGCCCTGGACTGCTACCCTTGGAGCGGGCATAGCGCACTCATGGGCCGGCTGGGGCGGCCCTGGCAGGCGGTAGCCCACGTGCTCGGGCAGTACGGGGACCGCGTGGGCGAGGCCCGACGGCGCTACCGGGCCTTCGTGGCGACCGGCACCGCGCAGGGCCGCCGCCCGGAATTCCAGGGGGGCGGGCTGGTGCGTAGCGTGGGCGGGTGGCAGGCTGCCCTCTCCCTCCGGCGCGGGCGCGAGGCCTGGGCGGCGGATGAGCGCATCCTCGGCAGCAGCGAGTTTGTGGAAAGGATCCAGCACGATGTGTCGGCACAGGAGCCCGCCCTCCCCCGGTCCCGGGCGCTCGTCGCCCTCACAACGCTGATCCGGAAAGCCGCCGCCACCTGGGGGATCGCATCTGCGGAGCTCCTCTCAGGCGGCCGGAGGCGCCCTGTGGCGCACGCCCGGGCTGCCGTGAGTCACCTCGCTGTCCTCCAGCTCGGCCTGCCGATTGCCCTCGTCGCGCGCCACCTCAGCGTCGCGCACACCACCGTGCGCCTGGGGGTGCTCCAGGGGGCCACGCTCTTGGATCGGCAGGGCCTCGCTCCGGAGGCGCTGCTGCCGAGCGGCAGAAAATATCCTTCATAACTGCGCTACGTCCCCTTTGCCGTCCCCTTTGCCCTCCCTATGTGCGTCCCCTGTGTGTCCTGAAGGTGTGGGGCTCCGTGTGGGTCTTTGAGGACCGGCCAGTCCGGGAGGCCGCGTAAGCTCCATGCCTTCCTAGCCGCCGCCCCTCCGGCCGGCGTGCCCGCTGCCTTGTCAAGCGGCGGCCATTCTGTTACAAGACATGTGGGGAACAATACCATGCCCGCAAAAAAGGCTCCTGCCGACCGGGCCGAGAAACTCCGCTCGCTCCTGCATCACCACAGCTACTGCTACTACATCCTGGACCGGCCGAAAATCTCTGACGCAGAGTACGACCGCCTGCTCAACGAGCTCAAGGAGCTGGAGGCGGCACACCCCGAGCTGATCACCCCCGACTCCCCCACCCAGCGCGTCGGCGGCGCCGTGGCCGGGGGCTTCGCCTCGGTCCAGCACCGCGTGCCCATGCTCAGCCTGGATAACGCCTACAACGCCGACGAGGTCCAGGAATTCGAGGCGCGGCTGCAGCGGGCCCTGCCCGGCGAGATCTTCGCCTATGCCTGCGAGCCGAAGGTGGACGGTCTCGGCGTGGCCCTCCTTTATGAGAAGGGCCGGCTCGTCCGGGGGGCCACCCGCGGCGACGGACGGTTAGGCGAAGATATCACCCAGAACCTGAAGACGGTCCGAACGATCCCCCTGCGCCTCCGCAGCCGGCTGGCGAACCTGGACCTGCTGGAGGTCCGGGGAGAGGTCTTCATGGGCCGCGAGGCCTTCGAGCAGCTCAACCGGACGCTGGAGGCCGAGGGGGAGGAACCTTTCGCCAACCCGCGAAATGCCGCGGCCGGCTCGCTGCGCCAGAAGGATTCCGGCATCACGGCGAAGCGCCCCCTGGACATCCTTATCTACGCCGTGAGCGATGCGGAGCCGAATCCCTTCACCACCCACTGGAAGGCCTTACGGGCGCTGGCCGAGGCAGGCTTCAAGGTCAACCCCCGATCGCGGCATTGCCCCGACATCGAGGCAGTCATTGCCGCCTGCGCCGTCCTGGAGCGGGACCGGGCGAACCTCGGGTACGACGCCGACGGCGTGGTGATCAAGGTGGATTCCCTGGGCCAGCAGCGCCGGCTCGGATCCACCACCCACCACCCCCGCTGGTCCGTGGCCTACAAATTCCCCGCCCAGCAGGCGACCACCGTGGTCCGGAAGATCCTGGTGAACGTCGGCAGGACGGGGGCCCTCACCCCTTCGGCCTTGCTGGATCCCGTGGAGATCGCCGGGGCCACCATCAGCCGGGCCACATTGCACAACGCCGACGAGATCGAACGGCTGGACGTTCGCGAGGGAGACACCGTCGTGCTGGAGCGGGCGGGAGATGTGATCCCCCACATCCTCCAAGTGGTGACCGAGCGGCGCCCCCCGGACGCGAAGCCCTTCGTCTTTCCCGCCATGTGCCCGGAGTGCGGCTCGGCGGCCTTCCGGCCCGAAGGCGAGGTCGTCTCCCGCTGCACGAACGCCGCGTGCCCGGCGAAGCTCAAAGAGGGCCTGCTCCATTACGGCAGCCGCCGGGCCATGGACATCGAGCACCTGGGCGAGGCCGTCGTGGAGCAACTCGTGGACCGGGGGCTGGTCCGGAACTTCGCCGAGCTGTACGGCCTCCGCGTCGAGCAGCTCGCGGAATTGGAACGCCTGGCGGAGAAATCGGCGACCAACCTGCACACGGCCATCCAGGCAAGCAAGCCCCGGGGCCTGACCCGTCTGCTCTTCGCCTTGGGCATCCGTTACGTGGGAGAGAACGTGGCCAGGATCCTGGCGGCGGAATTCGGCCGCATGGACAAGCTCTCCCAGGCCACGGAAGAGCAGTTGGCCGCCGTGCATGCGATCGGGCCGCAGATCGCAGCCAGTGTGGCCCTCTTTTTCCAGCAGCCGGAGAACCGTCGCCTCATCACCGCCCTCCAGGAGGCGGGTGTGAAGCTGGAGGAGGAATCCGCCGCCGGGCCCAAACCCCTCCTGGGGAAGGTCTTCGTCCTGACCGGAGGGCTAAAGAAGATGAGCCGGGACGAGGCCAAGACTGCGATCCAGCGCCTGGGCGGCCGTTTGGCCTCCTCGGTGAGTAAGAAGACGGACTACGTGGTCGTCGGGAAAGATCCTGGATCCAAGTTCGAGGACGCCAGACGCCTGGGAATCACAACCCTGGCCGAAGCGGAATTCACGGCACTCTTGAGACAGTCTTGACGGGCAACGCTTGGCAAGGTGCCTCACCTGACAATTGACTTTCCTGCATGTTTCGGCCATGCTACCGCCCGGATCAGGACTGCCTCTCACGTGTATGCAATCTGGCAATAGGGCGCCTTGGCAACTGGGCATCCCGGGCCACCGAATTGCTCGGTGGCCCCGCCATCGGCGGGGTTGCATGACTGCCGCGCCTTGTCCTACCGGTTCCTGACGGAGCGCATGTATCCCATGATCCAGACGACGAGGGCCCCATCACCGCGCCTGGCGACCCGGTTGTTCCGGATGTCCGCCGGGGGATGGGCGCTCGTGTTACCCCTATGGGCTGGGGGTCTTTTTGGTGGACAGGCCCACGCGGTGGACGCCCTGATCCTTGGCCGTGACGTCGTCATCCGCCAGACCCCCCAGACATCTGCCAAGGTAATCAAGACGACCCGTCCTGGTGAGACATACGAGGTCATCGGGCGCAAGCCCGGCAAGGGGAATCCCCTGTACGTCTTTGACGAGCGGGGGGGCCTGTGGGTCAAGGTCCGGGTCACCGATGAGCTCCAGGGCTTTGTTCGCACCGACCTCGTCTCCGTGACCCGGGAGGAATACCGCTCACCCCGGGGGGATCCCCTACTGATTGTCAACCTGCGCCCTACCGCTGACGGAGCGATCTCGCGGGAGCTCTGGGTCATTCAGGAGGGCTGGAAGCAAACCCGGCGCCTGGGTCCCATGGAGGGGCGACCCATCTGGTTCAATAACGGAGAGTGGTTCATCGTCCAGGTCGATTCCGAGCGCCCCATCAAAGATCCCACCGTGGAGCGGACGATCGAGCGTATTGAAAAGTTTTCCGCGGATGGGCGCAGCCACATTCTGCTGGCGGCCGGCTCGTACCCGGTCCTAAACGAGGCGCGGGGCGAGGTGTACTTCTACCGGGACGTGGATGAGCAAGGGGAGGCAGTCCCTCCCGGCCTGTTCGCCGTGAACCTGGATGGGACCAACCTGCGCCCCATTTTCCTCCTGCCGGAGCGCCACCGGTTCTGGAAGGAAGATGGTGACTTCTTCGTGCAAGTACCTCCTCCCAATCTCCAGGCCGCCGCCAACCGCATGTCCCTGCGCGCCTTCGACCGGGCGGGGAACCGCATCCGCTTCACCGTCACCCTGGACGGCCAGCTCGTAGAACAGCGGCCCGACTGATCGACCCACCTCCATTCATCTTCCTGGCCAATTCCTGGTTTGCGGGGTTATTCAAATACCGCTGCCAGCACCTTCCACTCACAAGCGATCGGGGCACCCACGCCACGGCGGTGGGCATCCACCGCGGTGCCGTGGGTCCCGGTTGTTCGGTGGTTCGGTTGTACGGGGGCCAGCGATCGCCGGAACCCCGCGAACTACCGAACGCCCGAACCCTCGAACCGTCGAACGCTGTTGGGGAGTCCGCTTGCCTTGTCCAGAACCCCTGGCTATACTACCCCCGCTCGGCTGGGAGAGAGGTGGGGGCAGGTCCCGGCGGCCCTGGCGGCCCGGGAGAGGCGGTGCGCAGATGGGGGATCCGACGTGGCTGGAAGAGGCCGAAGAGTATTTCCGCAAGGGCTATGAGGCGCAGATGCAGGGGGACCTCGAGGCCGCCATCAGTCACTATCGGCGTTCGATCGAGCGGTGCCCGACCGCCGAGGCCCACACCTTCCTCGGCTGGGCCTACAGCCACCAGGGCAAGTACGATGAGGCCATCCGCGAATGTAAGGTCGCCATCCAGGTGGATCCGGATTTCGGCAACCCGTACAACGATATCGGCGCGTACCTGATCGAACTTGGGCGCCACGATGAAGCCATCTCCTGGCTCCGCAAGGCAATGGAGGCTCCCCGGTACGAACCCCGTCACTACCCTCACATGAATCTTGCCCGGGTGTATATGAAGCAGGCCAAGGTGCAGGAGGCGCTAGAAGAGTTGAAGCGCGCCCTCGCGATCGAGCCCAAGTATGTGGCGGCCCGCCGGGAGCTTCACCGTCTGCTGGGCATGCTGAACTGATGCGTGGTCTGGACACCGGGTGCCTCGGATCCTGCGACGTTGCACAATGATGGCCCGATCGGTATCCGGTTTGACGCTTCTTCTCGTTTCCCTGACGGCCATCTTGGTGGTGACACCTCCCGCTCTCCCATCACCAGCCTGGGCGACCTCGGCCCCGCCGAACACTCCGCCGGAGGTCATGACCCATTTCACGCCCGATGACGTCGCCCGTGGGCGCGCCTACATGGGCGGCCGGTACTGGCTCTTTGCAGGTGGAACGGGGCTTCGCCTGCTGGCCCTCGTCCTTCTCGTCGTGACGCCGGCCTCGGCCGCCCTCCGGAACCTGGCCGTGCGCCTGGCGCCGGCTCAGCCTGCCGTGGCTGTGGCCATCTACATCGCCATCCTGGTCCTGGCCTTCGAGCTCCTCACGCTGCCTCTCGGTTACTACGTGGGATTCGTCCGCGAGCACGCCTTTGGCCTCTCCACCCAGACACGAGCGGCCTGGTTCCTGGATCGGGCCAAGGCTGCCCTCGTGACGCTGGCCCTGGCGGTCCCCCTGGGGTCCCTTCTCGCCCTCCTCTGGCGCCGCTACCCGGGCCATTGGATTTTTCCCGCGTGGGCGCTGGCCGGGATCGCCACGATCCTGCTCGTGGCCCTGGCACCCGTCGTCATTGATCCCCTGTTCCACACGATCCAACCCCTCCGCGATCCGAACTTGCGCCAGCGGGTCATCGCCCTGGTGGAACGGGCGGGGGTCCCCGTGGACCAGGTGTACGAGATGGATGCCAGCCGCCGGACCCGGAAGGGGAACGCCTACTTCACCGGGCTGGGCCGCACCAAACGGATCGTGCTCTACGACACCCTCCTCACGGGGAGCGGTGCTGATGAGATAGAACTGGTGCTGGCGCACGAGATCGGCCACTGGCGGCAAGCCCACATCTGGAAGGGAATCGGCATGAGCCTGCTCGGCATGGGGATCGCTCTCTGGTGCGGCGCCCGCGTCCTCGAGTGGGCGGCGCGTCGGGGAGCCTTGCACCTGGCCGGCCCCGCGGACATCGCCGGTCTCCCCCTCTTTCTCCTCGCGCTCTTCGTGCTCAACCTGATGAGCCTGCCCATCCACACGGGTATTTCC
>Ga0184639_10000132_pt1 | contig 25685 bp, 21 predicted proteins | sample PLM31_170_b2_FD_133155 | JGI IMG/M metagenome (GOLD analysis project Ga0184639, IMG submission 133155) | Groundwater sediment microbial communities from an aquifer in East River, Colorado, USA - PLM3-1_170_b2 | ecosystem: Environmental > Terrestrial > Soil > Riparian zone | place: USA: East...
CGCCGGTGTAGGCGAGGTCGAGCAGTCGGTAGCCGCGTCCGCGGTAGAACCCGTCGAACACGGCGTGCCGCTCGCGAGGCTGGCCATCCATGTCGATCACGAGATCGACCCGCATCGACGGCCCCAGCACGACCAGGCCGCCGGCCGGTTCGTGGGGTTCGACCGGCTGGGCATCGAGCGCGACGATCCACGGTCGATGGCCGCGGAACTCGAGGCCGAAGATCCGGGCGTTTGCGGCGTTGACGAGGCGCAGGCGGATCCGCTCTCCGGCGCGCACGTCGAAGCTGTCCGCGACGACGCCGTTCACGGTCACCGTGTTGCCGATGCGCCCGGCGTGCGTGACGTCGAACCACTCGGCGAAGTCGTCGCGGATCTGCGCGTCCTGGTTCAGGCGCCAGTCGTCGAGCACCCAGACGACGTCGCGGTCGACAGGCGGCGGCGTGTGCTCCTCGACGATCAGCACGCCATACAGCCCGCGGTCGACCTGCTCGTAGCTCCGCGAGTGCGGGTGATACCAGTAGGTCCCCGCATCGGGCGCGTCGAACTCGTACACGAACGTGCCGCCATTCGCGGCGATCGGGGCCTGCGTGAGATGCGGCACGCCGTCCATCGCGTTCGGCACGCGCACGCCGTGCCAGTGGATCGTCGTCCCCTCGCCGAGCGCGTTCTCCACCTCGACGCGCAGGCGAGCACCCTGCTTCACGCGGAGCTCGGGCCCGGGCACAGTGCCGTTGTAGCTCCAGACCTCGGTGTCCGGATGCGGCTCGCCGACGAGCGACACGCGCGCCGGCGCGGCGCGAATCTTCACGGCCGGCGCCGATCGTGCGGGCGGCGCGCCGATTCCGGACAGCGCCACTGCGCCGGCGACGGCGCCGAGCGCGCCGAGTGCCCGGCGCCGACGCGGATCGAAAACGGTCATCGAATACCTCGTTCCTCGCGGGCCGGCGCGGGCTTAGCGCCGGCGACGATGGACCGGCCCGCGGCTGGGCCGGACCCTGACCTCACGTCACCCGGCTGACGGGCGACGCGGCGATCCGGGGATCAGGAACGAGGAGGGTAGGGGTCGGGCGGGCCGCTGAAGCTTTCGGCCCAGTGGCTCTGCCCGCTGGGACGGGCCTCGGCCACGACGTCGATCTGGACGGAGGGCGAGGAGGGCAGCGCGACGCCGGGCGCGCAAACCGCGCCGCATGCAGCCGGATCGCCCGTGCCGCCGTCGCAGCCGCCGCATGGCGGTGCGTCGCTGCTATCGGCAGCCATGACCATGCCTACCCCCATCACCGACGCCTGGACGCCGTGCAGCACGGTGCCGAGACCGAGGAGCGCGATGGCGAGCGACAGGAGCAGTCGACGGAGCATGGCTGCGAGGGACTCTACCTCAGAGCCGGCGGGCGCGCCAGAGTTCCCCGTCCGGTTGGGCGGACGTGAAATGGTCTCCAACTTTGCGCGCAGCCTCGCCCCACTGCAGCCACCGTCGGCGCTGACGAGGAGGTATATCCACGCCGACCCGCAGCGGGCCTGCGGTTGGCCGCCGCCGGCCCGCGCCGCTTGGTGCGCTTGATGATTTTATGTTGACATCATGATGCTTTACAAATAGCATCTCGCACATGAGAACGACTGTCAGCCTTGATGACGACGTAGCGGCGAAGCTCAAGGCGGAGATGCGCCGCTCTGGAAGGTCGTTCAAGGAAACGATCAACGAAATCCTGCGCCGTGGCTTGCTGCCGCGCAAGCAGCCGGGGCCGCGCCGGCCGTTCCGCGTTCAAGCGCGCGATTTGGGCGCGCTCCGGCCCGGCCTGAGCTTGGATGACGTCGCCGGCCTGCTCGATCGCGTCGAAGGCGAGCAGCACCGGTGATCGTCCTCGACGCGAACATACTCGTCTACGCCTACCATCCGCAGTCACAGCTCCACGCGCGCGCGAAGGCTTGGGTCGAGGCGGCGTTCGGGGGGCCGGAGTCCGTTCGGCTTCCCTGGCAGTCGATCTCCGCGTTCCTTCGGCTCACGACCAATCCCAAAGTGTTCCAGGCGCCGCTCACGATCGAGGAGGCCGAGACCGCCGTGTCCGCCTGGCTCGAGCTGCCGACGGTGGGGCCCATCGATCCGGGGGAACGCTATTGGACGATCCTGCGGACGTTGCTCGTGAAGTCCCAGGTCACCGGCCCGCTGGTCAGCGACGCAGCCCTCGCCGCCCTGGCCATCGAGCACGGCGCAACGTTCTGCACGACCGACCGCGACTTCAGGCGGTTCGAGGGCCTCAAGCTCCTCAACCCGATCGAGGTCTGAGAGGGCGAACGCGCTCGCCGCCTACCACCCCCGCGCGAGGTTGGCGAGGATCTCGTAGAGCGCGTAGTAGCTCCACTGCAGCGACGCCACGTGGGGAACGAAGTCGCCGAACTCGAGCCGCGTGGGGACGGGAACGAAGGTCGGCGCCGGAACGACCTCGAGCCCGGCCGCCTCGAACTCGGCGATCGCGCGGCGCATGTCGAAGCTGTGCGCAACGAGCACGACGCGCTTGACCTCCTCGGGCTTCAGGATCGCCGCGGATCGAACGGCATTCTGGTGGGTGTTGCGCGAGCGGCTCTCGACCCATTTCACCGGGACGCCGAACTCCTGCTCGAGCACCTCCCGCATCACGACGCCCTCCGCCGGCGTGTCGCCCCAGAAGGTCCCGCCGGTGACGAGCACCGGCAAGCCGGTCTGCCGCGCGACCCGCGCGCCGTAGCGCACCCGATCGAGCGACAGCCTCGCGACCGTGTAGCCGCCGTACTCCGGGGCGTCCCGCACCCCGCCGCCGAGGATCACGATCGCCTGGGCCGAGCGCGCATCCTCGAGGCGCAGCGTCGGGCTCACATCGACCGCCCAGAGCAGCCCGCGCGCGACGATGCCGGTCGACAGCAGCGCAAGCACCGCTATCCCCGCCCAGACCAGGCCGCGCCCGAGCCGCGGCCAGCGGCCCAGGACCAAGGCCCCCACGACGAGGACCAGGAGCGGCCCAATCGGCGGAAGCAAGATCGCGGCTAGCACTTTTCGCCAGAGGAGGAGGTCCATGTCGAAGTCCTGTCGGGGTCGCGTGAGAGAACGACCGCTCCACCGGCGGGGTGCTGGCGGGCGGCTGCGACGCCGAATATACTGAAATCGTCGTCGAGCGCACCGATTCCAACCTACAACACCGCTTGCCGCGGGCCTTCGACCAGCGCTCGACGGGCCAGACTCGGGAAGGGGAGGCCATGTTTCCGTTCGAGCTCCTGAACCTGTCGCACGGGTTCAAGCGTTACTTCGACATCGCGCCCGCGGTCAGCGACGAGCTGCAGGACCAGGCGTACGGCATCCGGCACCGCGTCTATTGCGAGGAGCTCGGGTTCGAGCCGGTGCGCGAGGACCGCCGTGAGCGCGACCCCTACGATACCCGGGCGATGCACGTGCTCGTGCGCTCGATGAAAGCTGACCGCTTCGTTGCTTGCGCCCGGCTCGTACGCGTCGACCCCACCGACCCCACGAGCCTGCTGCCCGTCGAGAAGGCGTGCGCGCACACGATCGACCGCAGCATTCTCGATCCCGCTCGACTTCCGCGCGACCGCATCGCCGAGATCTCGCGGCTCGCGATCGTGCCTGAATTCCGCCGGCGGACGGGTGAGCAGCACACGGCGATCGCGGTCTCGGAGGCGGATTTCGGGATCGTCGACATGCCACGCTTCCCGTACATCCAGGTGTCGCTCTACCTCGGCGCGATCGCGCTCGCGAAGCGCCTCGGCGTCGAGACGATCTTCATCCTCACCGAGCCGCGGCTCTCGTCGCACCTCGCGAAGCTCGGCGTTCGCATCCAGCAGATCGGCGGGCCGGTCGAGCACCGCGGCGAGCGCGTGCCCTCGACCATGACGGTCAGCTCGGTCGAAGCGAACCTGCCGCGCCCCGTCCGGCCGCTCTGGGAGCTGATCTGCGACCAGATCTGGACGGGGTTCGAGCGTCGGGGGGCGACGCTGCACTAACCGCCTTGCCCCCCTGTTAAGGGGGGTGGCGAGCGTCAGCGCGCCGGGGGGTTTTCAAGCAACGCCCGTAGCGCCGGGGAGCATCACGGCCTACCAGCGGATCTGCGGGTCTCAGCGCTCGCATTACATGTTATATAATGCCATCTCTCGACCGAGGCGGTTCTCGACATGGCGACTCTGACCCTCACCAACGTCTACCTCGAGCGCAAGCAGAAGGAAGCCCTGGCGCGCAAGGCAAAAGCAAGAGGAACTAACCTGTCTGCGGAGGTTCGTAGCGCGATCGATGCCTATCTCGCGGGTGTCTCTGCGGAGAACTTGCAGCTTCTCGATGAAGCAACGCGGAGGGCGGAGACAGAAATCAACGAGATGAACGCGATTCTCGACCGAGCGAACGCTCGGGCACAGCGGTTTTTCAAAGAGATCGACCAACTTCGCCGCGCCGACGCGCCATGAGCCTGGTCACCGACATCCTCGATCGGCTTTCAGGCGTCGCACAGCTCAAAGAGAAGCTTCAGCAGCAGGATCGAGTGCTCGAAAGAATGCAGAAGATCCTCCTCGAGCAACAGCGGGAGCTCTCCGAGGTGAGGGGGATGGTCAAGGCGCTGGTCGCCATTCGAACCGACGACCCGCGCGCGACCCGCTCCTAACTAGTCCGACCTGGACGGGGTTCGAGCGCCGCGGGGCGACGCTGCACTGATCACTGCGCCCTCCTGTTAGACCGCGCAGCTTGCGCAAGTCCGCATGCTCGCTGATATCCTGAGCGCGTGAAGGTCAGCGAGGTGCTCCGGATGCTGCAAGACGACGGGTGGTTGCTGGTGGCGACCCGGGGTAGTCATCGCCAGTTCAAACATCCTTCGAAACCAGGTCGTGTCACAGTCGCCGGAAAACCAAGCGACGACCTTGCGCCCGGGACCCTGAACAGTATCCTGAAGCAAGCTGGCCTCAAGAAGTGAGGACTTAACATGCGCTATGCCATCGTCATTGAGAAGGCCAACGGCAACTACTCGGCCTACGTGCCCGATCTTCCGGGCTGCGTCGCTACGGGTGATTCCGAGGCTGAGGTCGAGTCGCTCATTCGTGAGGCGATCGAGTTTCACGTCGCGGGTCTGCGCGACGATGGCCTTCCGGTCCCACCCCCCTCAAGCAAAGTCGAGTACATCGACGTCGCGGTCTGACCGCCCGCTCGAGCGGACGCGTGGAAGCGTGGTTGGTGTGCGTTTCACGCCGCGCTTTTTCAGCGTCCGTTGGCGCGCCGCTCAGCGCGAGCGTTTAGGGGGCAGGCGTCAGCGCGCCAGGGTTGCCGGTGCGTTCACGGCCCCGGAGGCTCATCCACTGAGCCCCGTGCACCCCTATCCTGTCAACGCACGGCGTCGCACCATGTGCCGCGTCCTGCAAGACCATGGATTTCACATCATCCGGGCCGGCGACGTGACAGGAAGCTCGGGAGAGCGCCGCCACGATCTCGCCGCACATGGCACAGGAGGAGCGCCGGGCAGATGTGGTACGGTTTCGCACATCTGTGGCGCGCCGCAAACTAAACCGAGCTCCTGCTTGAGCGCGAGCGCTTCGAGCTTTCCGCCAAGTCTGGCGGCGGCATCCTCAGTTATGAGAACGGCCGCGTGCTCGGTTACGACAATGCCCATGGCGAGCACCATCGCCACTACAGGGGCCAGGTCGAGGCGGTCGATCTGCCGGGTTACGAGGCAGCGCTGAGGCGGTTCCAGGCAGAGTGGCAGGCGATCGCGAGGCGGCTGAAGGCTGAGCGCTCACGGGTTCGTAAAGGACGCAAGGATGACTAAGGTGGTGGTGCGGAGCGGGACGGTGAAAGGGTTCTTCGAGCGGGCGAGGGCGGCGGCACGCAAGGCCGATCGCGGGGGGAGTTCCCCCGGACGATTACCCTCTCGTTTGAAGATCCGCAGCAGATGTTCTCCGTGCTTTCGGCGTCACGGCGGCAGCTCGTAAGGGCGGTAATGGCGAAGCCGATGACCGTTGCCGAACTGACGCGTGCCCTAAGACGGGATCGAACGGCCGTCGCGAAGGACATCAAGCTCCTCGAGGCCGCAGGGCTTGTACGCACGCAACGGGCGCTGAACCCAGGTCACGGGGTGAGGACCCTGGTACGGGCATCGGCGCGGCGTATTGACATGGTGGCGACCCTTGCCGCCTAAACGCATACCGCGCGTCACATTCGACTCCTGAAACGGAAGCTGCACGGACCGTGTGAGCGGGAAGCGGCGAGCGCCTCGCTTGCGAGGATGGCTCGCACGGCTCCTGTCCGGGCGAGGGGCTTCGCCCGGGATCGGGAGCCCTGCTCGTTGGCGGGGATAAAGGCGGAGCTGATCAAAAGCGCTTCTACGAGCAGTAGATCGGTACTGCCGATCGCCGATTCGATCAATACCTCGCCGCTCTCACGGCCGCCGAGGTCGAAAACGGGAAGACGGAGCCGACGTGGCAAGAAGCCTTGATCAAGTTCTCGCGAGCCTGCCGGCGAAGCGTCGTGCGAAGATCGAAAGGCGCGCCGGTGAGCTCGCCACGCTGAAGGAGCTGCGCCGCGCGGCGGAGCGGACGCAGGAAGACCTCGCGGCGACCCTTGGCGTCGGCCAAGACACGGTGTCGCGCATCGAGCGACGAAGCGACATGCTTCTGTCCACGTTGCGCCGGTATGTCGCGGCGATGGGGGGGGGGGAAACTCGAGCTCATAGCGCACTTCCCCAACCGGGCGCCTCTGGTCATCGAGCAGATCGCGGAGGAGACCCACAGTCCCGTTAAACGCCGTCCGGCAGGAAAGCGCCTCCGCTCGTCAGGCCGGCGAGCGCCGATCGAGCAGTCGCGGTGACTCGCCCGCCAGAGGTCTAGACCCGGTTCGAGCGTCGCGGGGCGACGCGGCACTGACCCCCCTGGTGAACGCCGGGGAGTTACGGCTCGCCCGGCGCGGGAGGAGCCCCGGGCCTCAAATGGCCAACGCCGCCACCTCGACCAGCGACCACGAGCCCTGCTGCCCGGGAAGCGCGCGAACCAGCGTGCGCATGAGCTCGTGGTCCGGGTTCTGCGCGAGGAAATGACCGACGATCGGCGCTCCCGCCGCGGCGAGGTAGCCGACGCATTCGAGGAGGCTGCGACGAAGCGGCTCGCTGCCGGTCAAGCGGTCGTCGCGGTCGTGTTTGGATCCCAAGAGCTCGCGGCGCAGCGGCTCTTCGCCGAGCCCGACGGCGAGCCAGTAGTGCCCCGCGCTTTCATCGCAGGCGTCGAGCGAGATCGCGGCGTGCGGCACGGTGCTCGGGCGCAGCATCGCGCGACGGTGCCCGTCGTTGACGTCGATCACCCGCTCGATCTTGATCACGCGCAGCGGGCGCGCCTGGGCCTCGGCACCGGCGTTGCACAGGGCGTCGACGAGCGCCGCAGCGCCGTCGTCGGGCAGCACGGCCTCCGGACCGTCGACGCTGATCTCGGCGTTGTCGATGCCGCAAGCCGCGAGCCCGGCGAGGAGCGGCCCGACCGCGCAGACCCCGACGCCGCTCGGGCATTCGAGCGTCGCGGACGCGCCGTCGGTCCCGAGGTACTCGATGCGCACGGGAAGCGTCCGCGGTCCGCCGAGCGCGTCGCAGCAAACGAAGCGGATCCCGGTGTCCGGCGCGGCCGGACGGATCACGACCGTCGCGCGCCGCTGGCCACCCGCAGCAGGCCCACAGTAAGTCACGGCTTCGCGCAGCGTGCGCTGGAAGCAGCGGGTGTACGTGACCTGCATCTTCTCGGCGACCCTCGTTCCTGAGGGGCCGGAAGATGCCTCTGTCCGGGCGGCGTGCCCATGTCGGAGCCCGCCAAATGCTTGTTCGGACAGACCCCTTCACGGAGCGCCGATGACCGGAGGGCGCCTGGGTCGAGGGGATGTGTCGCGATTCCTTACACCACTGCAGCGAATGCTCCGAGTTGTCGACCATCGCTGGGCCGCAACCAGCTGATCCTCAATGGAAATGTCATATGCGGCAGGCTGCTTGCTTCGCGGTCTCTTCTAGCCGCCGGCTGCGAGTCGTCTGGGGCTCGGATCAACATGTCCATGGGGAGAGTGCCGATGCGGACTTCACGGATCTGCCTTCTCGGGAGCGCGCTGCTAGCGCTCGCCTGGGTGCCCACCAGTCAAGCTGACGTCATCACCACCATCGTGACCACGCCGATCACGGTCTTCGACGGCACGGGTACCGGCAGCGTCCCGCTCGCCTCCGATCCCGGCAACTCGCTGGGGGACAGCATCGACGGCTATGGCTACGTGGACGCAACCGCCACCATCAGCGCGTCCCCAACGCTGAGCTCAGCCGGAAAGACCACGATCGACTTCGACCTGACGACCTTCAGCGTGCATGTGAGCAGCGTGTTCAGTCTCAACCTGAACGTGACCCTCGTCGACGCGGACACCCGCCTGGGGCGCGACTTCGCCACCGGCTCGCCGAGCGTGCTCACGCCGATGAAGCCGCTCGAGATCAAGGTCGACGGAGACGTCGATCTGCTCTCGCTGTTGGCCGCGCTCGCCGCGCTGCCGCCGGCGGCTACCGACGCGGAGATCCTCGGCGCAATCATCGGGGCGGCAACGGTCAGCCATAGCGTCGTCGATGCCAAGTACGCGCTCGGTGTCGACGTCAATCAGAACGGCGCGCTCGACGTGCTGACCCTGCGCACCATGGATCTGGACCCGACGTTGCTCTCGCTGGACGTCACGGACGGCGACCTGGACGCTCTGCTCGATGCCATCGCCGGCGGTACGCTCACGAGCCCCATCGAGATCGAGGCCGGCGTCAGCGTGAGTGGGCTCAGTCTCGCGTTCACGGGCGACGTCCACGACGTCTCCACCGACCCGCCGTTCACGCTGAACTTCATCGACGTGTCGTTCGGAAGCGCCGCGACTGCGGTGCCCGAGCCGTCCAGCCTGCTGTTGCTGCTCGCGGCCGGCTTGAGTCTCCTCGCGCTGGGTCGGCGCCACCGGCCTGCCGCGGAAGGCTTCGCGTAATTCGGACGGCCTCGTCGCAGCGGTGCGCAGGGGCCCTCGAGGTTCTAGCGCGACCCCCGCTTCAGCAGTTCGATCAGGTACCTGCTCGGGATCGCGTAGGTGATCCCGCTCGGCTGCGTGAGCGCGGCTTCCTTCGTCCCCTTGACGAACACCATGTTCACGACGCCGACGACCTCGCCCGTGTCGGGCGCGTACAGGGGGCTGCCGCTGCTGCCGGGATAGGCCGTCGCATCGAGCTGGAAGACGGGGAACGCGCCCCCCGCCAGGCGGCGGATCGTCGCCGGATCGAGCTGGCTCGCGTTCGCCGGCGGGATCGCGATGGGCGTGATCGCCGCGATCATGCCGCGATGCGTGGCCGGATAGGGCCCGAGGATGCTGCCGATCGGGAAGCCCGTGAAGAGCACGCTGTCGCCATCGCGCACGGTCTCGGAGTCGCGCAGCGCGAGCGCCGGCAGCGGCGAGCCGTCGATGCGCAGCAGCGCGAGGTCGTGCGCCGCATCCGTCGGCCCGCGCGCTGCCGGCCGCACCTGCACGTCGCGACCGATCCCGGGGATCAGGACGGCCAGCGTTTCGAACTTGTCGGCCTCGAGCGTCGCCGGGAGCACGTGCCCGTTGGTGACGATCGTCCGCCCGTCGGCGACCGCGAAGCCGGTGCCCCGGAACTCGAACGCCGGCGAGCGAGCGCGCTGGAAGGTGCCCACGGCGACGATCGCCGCCTTGACGCGCTCGATCGCCCTGGGCGCCTGTGCGCCAGCCTCGCGCGGCGCGAAGCTCAGCGTCGCCACGACCGCCGCGGCGAGCGCCAGCCCTCCGCGATCACGCCGCACCGCGCGCCTCCGCCGCCTCCCTCGCCTCGGGCGCGAAGCGTGCGATGTACCAGGACAGCGCTTCAGCGAGGCCGGCGCGCAGGTCGTGCGTGGGGACGTAGCCGAGCAGCCGCCGCGCCTTGCCGATGTCGGCCTGCGAGTGGCGCACGTCGCCCGGCCGGAACGCTTCACGCACCGCCGCCGGGACGCGCAGCCCGGGCAGCCGCTCGCGGAGCAGCTCGACGAGCATGCGGTGCAGCTCGTTCAGCGTCGTCCGATCGCCCACGGCCACGTTGTAGACCTGGTTCAGCGCCCCGGCATCCGTCGCCGCCGCGGCGCGCAAGTTCGCCTGCACGGCGTTCGCGACGAAGCAGAAGTCCCGGCTCGTCTCGCCGTCGCCGTAGATCGACACCGGCTCGCCGCGCACCATCGCGCGGACCCAGCGCGGAATCACGGCGGCGTAGGCGCCCTCGGGATCCTGCCGCGCCCCGAACACGTTGAAGTACCTGAGGCCGATCGACTCCACGCCGTAGCAGCGCGCGAAGACGTCGGCGTAGAGCTCGTTCACGTACTTCGTCACCGCGTACGGCGAGAGCGGCCGGCCGATCACGTCCTCGACCTTGGGCAGGCTCGGCTCGTCTCCGTAGGTCGAGCTCGAGGCCGCGTACACGAACCGGCGCACGCCCGCGTCGCGTGCGGCGACGAGCATGTTGACGAACCCGGTCGCGTTCGCGGCGTGCGTGCGGAGCGGGTCTTCGATCGAGCGCGGCACCGAGCCGAGCGCGGCCTGGTGCAGCACGATCTCCGCGCCCTGGCAGGCCTGCCGGCAGGCCGCGAGATCGACGACGTCGCCCTCGATGAATCGATGCCGCCGCCAGGCGTCCTCGCCGACGGCGCGCCGGACTTCCTCGAGGTTCGTCCGACAGCCGGTCGCGAAGTTGTCGAGGCTCACCACCTCCTGCCCGAGCCCGAGCAGCGTCTCGACGAGATGCGAGCCGATGAAGCCCGCGCTGCCGGTCACCAGCCAGCGGCGGCGCGTTTCGGCGATGCTCTCGTGCACCCCTGTCATAGCCGCCACACCCGGATCCCGCGCGCGCGCAGCGCGTCGGGAGAGAGCTGGCACTTCACGTCGACGAGCAGTCCGCCCGGCTCGAGCTTGGCCACGTAGTCATCGACGGGCCGGGCCTTGAACTCGCGATGGGCCACCGCCGCGACGATCGCCGCCGCGCGCGGAAGCGCGTCCCAAGAGACGAGCCCCACGCCGTATTCGTGCATCGCCTCCTCGGGCTGCGCGACCGGGTCGTGCACGTGAACCGTGGCGCCGTAGGACTGCAGCTCGCGGACGACGTCGATCACCCGCGAGTTGCGCAGATCCGGGCAGTCCTCCTTGAAGGTGAGGCCGAGCACGACGACGTTAGCGCCCTTCACCGCCGAGCCCGCCTGAATCAGGTGCTTCACCGTCTGCTCCGCGACGTACTTCCCCATCCCGTCGTTGATGCGCCGCCCGGCGAGGATGACCTGCGGGTGGTAGCCGAGCATCTCGGCTTTGTGGGTCAGGTAGTACGGGTCGACGCCGATGCAGTGCCCGCCCACCAGGCCGGGCCGGAACGGCAGGAAATTCCACTTCGTGCCGGCGGCCTGCAGCACCTCGAGCGTATCGATCCCGATCCGGTGGAAGATGAGCGAAAGCTCGTTCATTAGCGCGATGTTCAGGTCGCGCTGGGTGTTCTCGATCACCTTGGCGGCCTCGGCGACCTTGATGCTGCTCGCCCGGTAGACCCCCGCCTCCACGACCGCCCCGTAGATCTGCGCTACCCGCTCGAGCGTCTCGGCCGTGTCGCCCGACACGACCTTCGTGATCTTCGTGAGCGTACGCTCCCTGTCGCCCGGGTTGATCCGCTCCGGCGAGTAACCGACGAAGAAATCCCGCTTCCAGACGAGCTGCGAATGGCGCTCGAGCACCGGGATGCAGATCTCCTCGGTGGCACCGGGATAGACCGTCGACTCGAACACCACCGTCGCCCCGCGCTTGAGGTTCCTGCCCACCGACTCGCTCGCGCCGAGCAGCGGACCGAGGTCGGGGTTGTGCGCGTCGTCGATCGGCGTCGGCACCGCGACGATCACGAAATCCGCCTCCTTCAGCGCCTCGGCGTCCGTAGTGACGCGCAATTGCTTCGCGGCCCGGAGATCGCCGGTCGACACCTCGCCGGTGGGATCGACGTGCCGCCGGTAGGCCGCTACCTTCGCGGCGGAGAGGTCGAAGCCGATCGTCGGGAACTTCTTCCCGAACTCCACGGCGAGCGGGAGCCCGACGTAGCCCAGGCCGACGACTGCGATGGTGGTCATCGCTCGGGTCCCTTTCCCCTCCTCATCGAGGAGGGGTGGCCGAGGCGAAGCCGAGGACGGGGTGGTGCCGTGCGCCGGATCCACCACCCCGTCGCGCTGCGCGCGACACCCCTCCTGTCCAGGAGGGGAGAAGTTCTCAGGCTCATGTTCACAGCTGCTTCAGCAGCTCCTCCACCTCGGCGCGCAGCGGGCTCTGGCCGGCTGCCTCCAACGAGCTCTCGAGCTCCCGCTTCGCACCCGCCTTGTCGCCGGCCTTGACGAGCGCCTTCGCATAGTGGAGCCGGATCTCGAGCGCGTTCGGCGCGCCCGCCGCGGCCTTCGCCAGGATCTCGACGCCGCGCTTCGTGTCGCCCCGCTCGACGAGGATCCAGCCCAGGGTGTCCGCGACCGCCGGGCTGTTCGGCGCGCGGGCGTACGCTTTCTCGGCGTAGTCGAGAGCGCCCGGATCCTTGAGCTGCGAGAGCGTCCAGGCGAGGTTGTTCAGCACGACCGGATTCTCCGGCTGGAGCGCCACGAGCTCCCGGTAACCTTTTGCGGCGCCCTTGTAATCCTTGCGTCGCAGGTCGCGGTCCGCGAGATAGAGGCGCACCACGGCGTCCTTGGGATTCTCCTTGAGCCAGCGTGCGGCCACGGCCTCGCCCTCGCCCGGCTTGCCCGCCGCCTCGAGCAGGCTGTGCTGCCGGGCGACCAGGACCGGCGAGGACTGCCGGTTCACCGCCTCGGCGTAGGCCTTCGCCGCTTCGGCGAACTTCTGCTGCGTCGCCAGCACCTCGCCTTCGAACATGTAGCCCGCGGCCTCCTTGGGCCGCTGCTTCTGCAGCGTCTTCGCGTCGGCGAGCGCCTCGTCGGGCTTGCCCGCGGCGAGGAGCACGGCGATGGCCTCGCGGTGCACGTCCAGACGCTCCGGGCTCAGCGCAAGCGCCTTGCGGAGCGCCTGGACGGCGCCGTCGTAGTCCTTCGCCGCGACGTGCGCCCGCGCCGCGAGCATGAGCGGCACCGGCGAGTCCGGCATCAGGCCCGCGAGCCGGTTGAACGTCGCCACCGCCTGCCGCGTCTCGCCTGCCGCGAACTGGACGCGCCCGAGCGCCGAGAGGAGCTCGCGGCTTTCGGGCAGCGCGGCGCTCGCCGACTGGGCGGCAGCGAGCGCAGCCTTCGTGTCACGCGTGGAGATATGGAAGCTGATCAGCGAAAGCCGGGCTCGGACCGACTTGGGATTGGCGGCGATCGCGCGCTCGACCGTCGCGAGGATCTCCTTCGGCGGGACGTTGGTCGCCGCCTGGAGCTCCGCGAGCGCGAGCAACGCCTGGTCGTTCTTGGGGTCCTTGGCGACGATCGACTCGAAGCGCTTGCGGGCCGCCTCCGGCTGCTTGTCGGCGAGATCCATGCGCGCGAGGTTCGCGGCGGCCGGCAGGTAGTCGGGCTTCAGCTGCAGCGCCTTTTCGAAGCTCGCGCGGGCGTTCGTGCGGTCGCCCTTGCCGAGATAGACCCCGCCCTTGACGTTGAACGTGAGCGGGTTGTTGGGCTGCTTCTTCTCGAGCATCGCCGCGGCGGCGAGTGCCTTGTCGAACTCCCGCTTGCGAAGGTGGGCGAGGACGAGCGCCAGGTCCGCCTGGTACCGGTCCGGATCGATCGCCGACGCCGCCTCGAGGTCCTTGAAGGCCCGCTCCTCGTCGCCGGTCGCAAACCTCACCTGCGCCAGCCGCGTGCGCAGGCCCGCGTTCTCCTTGTCGCGGGCCGCCGCTTGCTCGTAGAACTGGCCGGCCCTCGCGAAGTCGCCGCTCGCGAGCGTGGCCTCGCCGGCCAACCGGAGGAGGAGGGGGTCGTTCGGGGCGAGCTTGAGCGCCGACTCGAGCACCTCGCCGGCCTTCGCGGCTTGTCCGGCGCCGAGGTAGGCCGCCGCGAGCAGCCGCCGCGCGACGATGTTCTGCGGGTAACGGGCGACCACCCGCCGGAGGTAGTCCTCGGCGGTCACGTAGGCCTTCAGCTGGAGCTCGATCGCGCCGGCGAGCAGCTGGCTCGGCGCGTGCTCCGGCGCGACCTTGAGCACCTGGAGAATCGACTCCTTCGCCTTCGCCGGGTTGCCCTGCCGGTACTCGAGCAGCGCCTCGAGGTAGCGCGAGCGGATGTCCCGCGGCACCGCCTTCTTCATCGCCTCGATCTCGGTGCGCGCGTCGTCGAAGCGCTTCTCGCCGATGAGGAGCGACGTGAGGGCGAACCGGGCCTGGCCGTTCGCCGGCTGCGCCTGGATGAGCTGCGCGAGCGTCTGCTTGGCGGGCTCGAGCTGGTTCTGGGCGAGCAGCAGGTCGGCTTTGAGGGCCAGCGCTTCGGGCTGCGCGGGCGACTGCGCGAGCACCTCGTCGACGACCTTCATCGCCCCCGGCAGGTCGCGCTCGAGCGCCAGGAGCCGCGCCTCGCCGGCGCGCGCCTTCGCGTCGCCGGGCTGCGCCGCCAGCGCCGCCGCGAACGCCTCGCGTGCCGGCTTGGGCTGGCCGAGCGCGAGGTACGCGAAGCCGATCTCGCTCTTGAGCGCCGCCTGGGCGGCCGGATCGTCCAGCTTCGTCGCGCCGAACTCCCCGACGAGCTTCTTGGCCTCGCCCAGCTGCCGCATCGCCTTCGCGAGCTCGGGCACGACCTTCGCCTCGGGGTGCTTGTACTCGAGCGCGCGGCGGAGCTCCTTCTCGGCCGAGACGGCGTCCCCGGTCTCGATGAGCGCGACGCCGAGCAGGTAGCGCGCCTCGCCGTTCGTCGGCTCCTTCTGCAGCACGTTCTTCAGCTGGATCGCGGCCGCCGCGTAGTCCTTCTTCGCGAGGTACGCCTGCGCCGAGTCGATCAGCTGCGCGGGCTCGTTCCGGCCGCAGGCGGCGACGAGCGCCAGCGCCACGCACAGGAGCAATGTCCGGAAGTGCTTCATCGGAACCCCCCGCCTCACTTCGTTCGGCGCCCCCCTTGTCAGGGGGGCACTCAAGGATTCGTTCATCGCAGCCCGAAGCGATCCAACAGGTCGTAGAGCGTGGGCCGGCTGATCCCCAGCAGCTCGGCGGCCCGGCTCAGGTTGCCGTTCGCCCGCCCGAGGACCCGAATGACCGCCTGCTTCTCCGCCTCGTCGCGCACGTGCCGCAGGTTGAGGACGTCGTCCGCCTGCGCCGGCGCCAGCCCGACGTCGGCCGCTCGAATGACCGACGTGTCGGCCATGATCACCGCGCGCTTGACGCAGTTCTCGAGCTCGCGGACGTTCCCCGGCCAGGCATGGGACTCGATCGCGGCGATCGCATCCGGAGCGAGCGTCATGGTTCCCCGCCGCTGCTCGTCGGCGTGCCGGCGCACAAACGCGTGCGCGAGCAGGCTCGCGTCGCCCTGTCGCTTCCTGAGCGGCGGCACCTCGAGGACGATCTCGGCCAGCCGGAAGTACAGGTCCTCGCGGAACCGCCCCGCCGAGATCAGGTCGCGCAGGTTCTGGTGGGTGGCGCAGACGACGTGCACGTCGACCGGGATCAGCTCGCGGCCGCCTACCCGCTCGATCACGCGCTCCTGGAGGAACCGCAGGAGCTTCGCCTGCAGGGCGAGCGGCAGGTCGCCGATCTCGTCGAGGAACAGCGTCCCGCGGTGCGCCATCTCGAACTTGCCTGGCGTCTGCCTGGCCGCCCCCGTGAACGCGCCTTTCTCGTAGCCGAACAGCTCGCTCTCGAGCAGGTTCTCCGGGATCGCCGCGCAGTTGATCGCCACGAAGCGCTCCGCGCGGCGCGGCGACAGGTCGTGCAAGCCCCGCGCGAACAGCTCCTTGCCGGTCCCGGACTCGCCGAGCACGAGCACCGTGGCGTTCGTCTGCGCGAGCTTCTCGATCGTCCGGCACAGCCGGAGCAGCTCGGGATCCCGGGTGATGACCCCGGACATCGCCGAAGGCTGCTGCGCGGCGGCGAGCCGGCGGTTCTCCTCCTGCAGCTCGTACAGGCGATACGCCCGGTCGATCGTGAGGCCGAGGATCTCCGGCTCGAACGGTTTGGCGTAGAAATCGTAGGCCCCGAGCCCGACCGCCTTGAGGGCGTTCGCCCGGTCGTTCTGCCCGGTGAGCACGATCACCTTGGTGTCCGGGGCGAGCACCAGCAGCTCCTCGAGGAGCCGCATCCCTTCGGTCGGATCGTCGGGCTTCGGGGGCAGGCCGAGATCCATCGTGACGACGGCGGGCTCGTGGCGTCGCAGCTGCGCGATCGCCGCCCCGCGGTCGTCGGCGACGACTGTCTCGTACTTGTCGAACGCCCAGCGCATCTGCTTCTGCAGCGCCGGATCGTCCTCGACGATGAGCAGGGGCCTGCGCTTCGGACTGCTCATGCGACTTCTCTCAGAGACGGCTCGCCGGCACCGACCTCGCAGTGCGGCAGGAACAGGCGGACCCTGGTGCCGACGTTCGGGGTGCTGTCGACGAAGATGCGCCCGCCGAGGCCGGTCACGTACTGGAAGCTCTCGTAGACGCCGATCCCCATGCCGTGCGGTTTGGTCGTCTGGAACGGCTTGAAGAGCCGGTCGCGGACGAACTCGTGGGTCATGCCCACGCCGTCGTCGGCGACCTCGACCACGGCGTTGGCGCCGTCGCGGAACACGCGGATGGCCACCTTCCCCTTCTCGCCGGTCGCGTCGACCGCGTTCTGGACGAGGTGCCCGATCACGCGCTCCAGGCGGTCCGCGTGCCCGAGCGCGTGGACCTCGCCGGCCGCGTCGACGGCGATCGCCGTCCTCAGGGCGCCCTTCGCGCGCTGGATCTTGCGCACGAGCGCGGCGAGCTCGACCGCCTTCGGCCCATCGACCGGCGTGGTGCCGGTGCGCAGCTGCAGCATGATCGCGTTCATCCGCTGCGTCACGTGCTCGACCGTCTCCAGCACGTCCCGCTGGAACTCCGGGTTGTTCCGGTGGCGCTCGGCGTTCCGCAGCAGGAGCGAGAGCTGCGCGACGAGGTTCTTCAGGTCGTGGACGACGAACGCCGACATCCGGTTGAACGCGTCGAACTTCCGCGCCTCCAGCAGCTGCTCGGTGGCCCGGATCTGCGCGAGGTAGCTCGCCGCCTGGCGGCCCGCGGTCTTGAGCAGATCGCGGACCTCCCAGTCGACCTGCAACGGCGCCCGCGGCTGCGCGAGCACTACGAACCCGATCAGCTCGGTGGCGTTGACGAGCGGCACGACGAGCCACGCCTCGCGCAGCGTCCCGAGCCAGCCGGGCGGGACGAGTCCCGCGTAGCGCTCCGAACCGGCGGCGCGCTCGTGCAGATCCACCACCCAGCCGGTGCGCTCGAGAAACGCCACGAGCGAGCCGTTCGCCGGCTCGGCGTCGCGCACCTCGGCCAGGTTCCACCGCGCGACCTGCCGGAACGCGTCCTCGCCCCGCATCCAGAGCGCTCCCGCCGAGCTCTCCACGAGATCCGCCAGCGCCTTGATGCAGAGCTGCTGCAGCCCGAGGTCCTGACCCTGGGGCGACAGCGTCTGCGTGAACCGGAGCCACTGCTCCCGGTAGTCGAAGCGATACGAGAAGAAGTGCTTGCTGACGAAGACCCGCAGCCGCGACCGGAACTGCCCCGAGAACACGACGAGGGCGAGGAGGAGAAGCGCCGCGAACACCAGCGCGACCTGCAGCATCTTCCCCCACGTGCCGCCGAAGAACCGCACGTAGTACCCGGCGGCCGCCAGCGCGAGCAGATAGACCCCGGAGACGAGCAGCGCGGTCGAGTGCAGCACGACGCCGCGCGACACGTGCAGGTCGATCGTCCAGGCGGTGTTGCGCGCGGTGGCGACCGCCGCGAACGGGATCACGAGCGCGTGGGCGAGCCCGCGCGCGGCCCAGATGTCCGGGTCGATCCGCCGGAACAGCATCGCCTCCGAGAAGAGGAAGAGATCGAAGGCGAACATCCCGCCGAGCCCCAGCACGAGCGGCTTGATGCCCCAGCGCGCCTGCTCGGGCGTGCGCCGATACAGCTGCTCGACGAGCACGAGGCCGAGGATGGCGAGCCCCAGCCCGGCCGCGAACAGCAGCGCGTCGTCCCCACCGGCGAGCGGGACCGCGGCCGGCGCTGGCAACGCGAGGTTCGCCAGGAGCAGCGCGCCCGCCAGGACGGAGACCCACGCCGGGGCCATCGTGCGGGCGTCGCGGCCCGTGATCGTGCCCGCGCCAACCGGCACGCCGAGCAGCAACACGAACCCGAGCCAGCCGCCGATGCGCGCGACGTCGAACACTTTCGCCGCGAACCACGTCCACGCGCCACCGAAGAGCTCGAACGCGAGCGTGGTCGCGGCCCATAGCGCGCTCCCGGCCACGATCCCGATGAGCACGAAAGCCCGGACGCCGCCGCTCCTGGCGCCCAGCGCGAGTTGAAGGGTGAACGCCGCGAACGCCACGGCGGCGAGCCCGTAGCTCCAGACGGCGGGGTTGGTCACTGCGTCGCTTGTCAACGCTGGGGGGTTGTAAGAAAAGCCGACAGCGGCACTCTACCGCGCATCGGGCCGGGAAGGGAGGAGTTGCTGAGGCCCCGGCGGACCGCCGGGTTATTCGGCACCGCAGGCGCGGCCTGCTGCGGCGCTCCCGGAAGGAGTCCGCCGCCCGGGCGACCCTTCGCACGCTGCATCGACCCTCCTCGAGCGCGCGCGCCGCTGCGCGGTCATCGCGCGCCCTCCCCGAAGAGCACGACCCGCACGGTCTCGAGCAGGATCAGCAGATCGAGGAAGAACGAGTGGTTCTTCACGTAGAAGAGATCGAACTGGAGCTTCCGGACCGAATCCTCGACCGACGCGCCGTATGCGCACCGGACCTGCGCCCACCCGGTGATCCCGGGCTTGACGCTGTGGCGAACGCCGTAGAAGGGGATCTTCCCGGTCAGCTCCGCGACGAAGCAGGGCCGCTCGGGCCGCGGTCCGACGAAGCTCATCTCCCCCTTCAGCACGTTCACGAGCTGGGGGAGCTCGTCGATCCGCGTCCGCCGGAGGAACCGTCCGACCCGGGTGACGCGCCCGTCGTTGATCGCGGCCCACTGCGCCTCGCCGTTCGATTCGGCGTTGCGCACCATGCTGCGGAACTTGAGCAGCATGAACTTCGCGCCGCGCGCCCCCACGCGCTCCTGGCGATAGATGACGGGGAACCCGCTCTCCAGCACGATCGCGACCGCGGCGAGCAGCATGACCGGCGCGGCGAGCGCCAGGAAAAACAGCGCCGCCAGCAGGTCGAACGTGCGCTTCGCCAGGTTCCGCCACCCGCTCTGGCGAAACCCATCGCCGTAGATCAGCCAGCTCGCCTTGAGCGAGTCGACCGGCACCTCGCCGCGGATCCGCTCGAAGAATCCCGCGAGGTCGGTGACCCGCACCCCCGAGACCCGGCAGCTGAGCAGCCCTTCCAGCGGCAGCACGCCGCCGCGCTGCTCCCGGACCGCCACCACGACCTCGTCGACGCCGAGCTTCCACACCGTTTCATCGATCCCCGAGCCGCGCGCGACGATCCGGTGCGACGGGACCGCCAGCGCCGCGCTCTCCTCGAGGGCGAAGAAGCCCATCAGCTTGAGGTTGGGCTGGTTGGCGCTGGCGAGGCACTGCTCCACCGCGCGCGCGTCGGCGCCGGTGCCGAGCACGAGAATGCGATGCGGAAACATCGCGCGCGTCAGCGGCAGCAGCAGCAGTTCGTGGGCGATCACGAGCCCGGCGAGGGCGTAGAGCACGGTGAACCACAGCGCGTCCTGGAAGATATTGCCGTACGGGAACGCGCCGAACGTCACGTACGACACCACGAAGCCCACGAACAGGGCGACGATCGCGCGGGCGACGAAGTTGACGAAATCGAGCTGCTGGTCGCGCCGGTAGAGCCCGAACGCGCCGTTCACGCACACCATGAGCCCGGCGAAGAGCGCGGCCGGCGCGAGGACCGCGGGCTCGGTCAGCGTCGCGGCATGGCGGTGAAGCTTGACGGCGACGAACACCGCGAGGAAGAAGAGCCCCGCCTCGATGAGGAGCTGGAGCAGCGTCGCCGCCGGGATGTTGTGACGAAAGAGGTTAACCATCCAGCCGCCGCGGTGTTGCCCGTTCCCTCGTTGCCTTGTCCCGTTGTTGGATGCGGAAGCGCTTGCGCATCGGAGCCGCGCCGTCGCTGCGACACGACTTCTAGCGCGACGATCTTCCCACCGCGTTACAGCGCTGTTTGTCAAACATTGCAAAAACCCCCGGTGCGTGACCTGGTTCACACAATCGCGAAGAACGCGCTTGGACGGCGCGCGGCTTCGTTCACGCACCGGCGAGAATTGAACTAGCAGCGCCATCCCGCGGCAATCCGGTGGTCAGGCTAGGCCGAGCGGCCGAACGGCGGGCCCGTGACCGCGATATGACGTCGTACTATCGTCAGTCGGGGCCGGCGGCGCATCGAGGTGATCCCTCGACACCGCGCCCGCTGCGACCCACCGGTCGCTTCGCGCGTACGCAATGTCAAAGATTGTGAATTCGCGTCCTCGACCGAACGGCCTATCGGGGCGCGCCGCATCGATCCGTTAGCATCGAGTGAGCAAGCACCAACAACATTTCGCAGCTGAGGCAACACCGCATCATGGCCGTCGCAGTGCCCGGAGACGCCGCCATCCCCGCGCCCGAGCGGGCGGTAGAGCAAGGAACGATCGGCGTCGGGACTTTCCTGGTGATCCTCGCGCAGCTCGCGCTCCTGACGCTCGTCCTGCGCCAGTTCCAGATCGAGAGCAGCGCGTTCCGCGACCTGTGGTTGCTCGCCCTCGGGGGGTTCGCGGTGCACGCCTTGCTCCCGCTGCGCTACCGCCTGCCGTTCTTCCTCGTGCTCTCGCTCGTCGGGATCGTGCTCGTCATGGGCCTCGTGCACGGCGCCTGGTTGGTCGCCATCGGGCTCGTGCTCATCGGGATCTGCCACCTGCCGCTGTCATTCGGCACCCGCATCGCGCTGCTCCTGGGCGTGGCCGCGGTGCTGGTCGCGCAACGGTCGCAGTGGATTCCCGCGCCGTGGTCCGAGGCGATCTGGCCGATTCTCGGCTCGATGTTCATGTTCCGGCTGATCGTCTACCTGTACGACCTGCGGCACGAGAGCAAGCCGAGCACCGTGTGGCAGAGCCTGTCGTACTTCTTCATGCTGCCCAACGCGTGCTTCCCGCTCTTCCCGGTCGTCGACTACAAGACCTTCCGCCGGAACTACTACGACGACGACGCGTACCGGATCTACCAGATCGGCGTGGACTGGATCGTGCGCGGCGTGATCCACCTCATCTTGTACCGCGTCGTCTACTACCACTTCACGCTCGCCCCGTCCGAGGTCCACAACCCGGGGGATCTGGCGCAGTATCTCGTCTCGAACTTCCTGCTCTACCTCCGCGTGTCGGGGCAGTTCCACCTCATCGTCGGGATGCTCTACCTGTTCGGCTTCCGGCTGCCGGAGACGCACCACAAGTACTACCTCGCGTCGAGCTTCACCGACTTCTGGCGCCGGATAAACATCTACTGGAAGGACTTCATGCTGAAGGTCTTCTACTACCCGGCCTACTTCAAGCTGCGCCGGCTCGGGACGACCCCGGCGTTGATCCTCTCCACGCTGTTCGTGTTCCTGATGACGTGGTTCCTGCACGCCTACCAGTGGTTCTGGCTGCGGGGCACCGTGCTGTTCGTGTGGCAGGACATCCTGTTCTGGACGTTCCTCGGCGGTCTGGTGGTGATCAACTCGCTCTATGAGGCCAAGCACGGCCGGGAGCGAACGTTGCGCGGCAGCGGCCGGACCTGGCGCAGCTACTCGATCCTCGGGCTGAAGGTCGCGGGCACGTTCTCCGTCATCTGCGTCCTCTGGTCGTTCTGGACGAGCGGGTCGATCGCCGAATGGCTCTCGCTGTGGACCGTGCTCGGCGGGAAGGTCACCGCCGACCTCGGCCCGTCGCCGCTGCTTCTCGCTGCCGCCATGGTCGTGGGGCGCGCCGCCGGCGGCGGCGAAAGTCCGAAGCCCGGGAAGCACAAGCGTCCTGTGCTGCCGCCCGTCGTCGCGACGACGATCTCGCTGGCGATCCTGCTGACGCTCGGCATCGAGCGCATCTATACGCACTTCGGCCCGACCGTGGCGTCGCTCATCCAGCCGCTCCGCTCGGGACGGCTGAGCCGCCTGGACAACGCGGCGCTCGAACGCGGCTACTACGAGAACCTGCTCGGAGTGAACCGCTTCAATTCACAGCTCTGGGAGGTGTACGCGAAGCGGCCCGCGAACTGGTTCGAGATCGAGAGCGGCGCCCTGAAGCAGCACATCGGGGGATTCGCGCAAACCGCCCTCATCCCCTCCTTCGTCGCCGAGACGAACTACGGCACGGTCAGCATCAACCGCTGGGGCATGCGGGACCAGGACTACGAGCGTCGACCGCCCGCCGGGGGCTATCGCATCGCGCTGCTCGGTCCGTCGAACGTCATGGGCTGGGGCGTCGGAGACGGCGAGACGTTCGAAGCGCTGGTGGAAAGCCGGTTGAACCGCGAGCGCGCCGGCGCGCCGTTCCCGAAGTACGAGATCCTCAACTTCGGCGTGCCCGGCTACCAGCCGCCGCAGCAGCTCGTGGCGCTGGAGAAGGCGCTCACCTTCGAGCCGAGCGCGGTGTTCTACGTCGCGACGGGCCGCGAGCTGTCCCGCGCGGCACGGTACGTCGTCGAGGTCGTCGAGAAGCGGGTCGGCATCCCGTACCCGTTCCTCTGGGAAATCGTCGCGAAGGCGGGCCTGAAGCCGGGGATGGACGAGGCGACCGCCCTGCGGCGAGTCGCGTCGTTCCAGCCCGAGATCCTGCTCGGCGTCTACCGGCACATCCAGGAGGAGAGCCGGAAGCGCGGCATCGTGGCCGTCTGGATCTTCCTGCCGCAGGTCCGCGAGGGGGCCTGGCAGGAAGAGACGCCCGAGATGCTGCGGATCGCCGCGGAGGCAGGCTTCGTGATCGTCAACCTCGCCGACGTCTACAAGAACGAGAACGCCGAGGCCATCCGGCTGGCCGAATGGGACGAGCATCCGAACGCCCGCGGCCATCAGCTGATCGCCGCGCGGCTCTACGACGCGCTGCAGGAGCAGCGGGACGTCGTTTTCCGGATCAACGAGCAACGCGCCGCCAAGGCACGGCCTTGACGCGCCAGGAAGCGGGAGAGTTCAACATGGCCGACGCGGTGAAGCAGACAGTCAAGGCTTTCATCCTCAACGAGTTCCTGCCGGGCGAAGACCCCGACGAGCTCACGGACAGCACCCCGCTGATCACGGGCGGCGTCCTCGATTCGATCGCGACGCTCAAGCTCGTCTTGTTCATCGAGGAGCGCTACGCGATCACGCTCGAGGCGCACGAGGTCGACCCGGAGCACCTCGACACCATCGCCGACATCGCGAAGCTCATCCTCGCGAAGAATCCGCAGGCCAGCCATGCGAAAACCTGAAGCGCTGCACGAGCTTTTCCTCGCGGCCGCCAACCGCTGGCCGAAGCACATCGCGGTCGTCGACCCCGGCCACGGAACGATCACCTATCGCGAGCTCGCGACGCTCTCCGATCGGCTGCGGGACAGGCTGGTGGCGATAGGCGTCCGCCCCGGAGATCGCGTGGGGATCCACATGCGGAAATCCATCGATGCGGTGGCCGCGATCTGCGGGATCCTGAAGGCCGGCGCCGCGTACGTGCCCGTCGACCCCGGCGCGCCGCCGTCGCGGAACGCGTACATCATGCACAACTGCGCCGTCAAGGCGATGGTCATGGAGGCGCGCTTCGGCCAGAGGCTGCAGGGCGAGTTCGAGGCGTTGGGCAAGCTTCCCGCGGTGCTCCTTCTCGACTCGACCGGGGACGGGACGGCGCTCCGACGCGCGCTCGACGACGCAGAGGCCCGGGGCCCGGCGCCGGTGACCGAGACGGTCCTCCCCGCGCCCGGCGACCTCGCCTACATCCTCTACACCTCCGGCTCCACCGGCAAGCCGAAGGGGGTCATGCTCTCGCACGAGAATGGCGTGAGCTTCGTCGACTGGTGCTCCGAGGTCTTCGAACCGCGGCCGAGCGACCGGTTCTCGTCGCACGCACCGTTTCACTTCGACCTCTCCATCCTCGACATCCACGTCGCGCTCAAGCACGGCGCCACGCTGGTGCTCGTCGGCGAGGACATCGGCAAGGATCCCGAGCGGCTTGCGGCGCTGATCGCCGGCGAGCGGATCTCGATCTGGTACTCGGCACCGTCGATCCTCGCGCTGCTCGCCCAGTACGGAAAGCTCGACCGCCACGATTATTCCGGCCTCCGGCAAGTGCTGTTCGCCGGCGAGGTGTTCGCGATCAAGCACCTCCGCACGCTGACGAAGCAGCTCCCGAAGCCGCGGTACTTCAACCTCTACGGCCCGACGGAAACGAACGTCTGCACGTTCTACGAGGCGCTGCTGCCGATCCCGGAGGACCGCGTCGCGCCCTGCCCGATCGGCAAGACCTGCTCCCACCTTCAGTGCCAAGTCGTGGATGCCGAGGGGCGCGAAGTGCCGGCCGGAGAGGAAGGCGAGCTGTGCGTCAGCGGACCGGGGGTCATGCAGGGCTACTGGGCGCTTCCCGAGCAGACCGCGCGGGGCTTCCTGGTCGACGATGCGGGCGTCCGCTGGTACAAGACGGGCGACATCGTCATCGAAGCCCCCGACGGCAACTACACCTATCTCGGGCGGCGCGATCGCATGGTGAAGCGGCGCGGCTATCGCGTCGAGCTCGGCGAGATCGAGGCCGCGCTCTACCAGCACCCCGCGATCAAGGAGGCGGCGGTCATCGCCCGGCCCGACGAGGAAGCGGGGGTCAAGATCACCGCGTTCCTGAGCTGCCGGGAGCCCAAGCGCCCGTCGCTCATCGAGCTGAAGCGCTTCTGCTCCGAGCGCCTGCCGCTCTACATGATCCCGGACGCGTTCTCCTGGCAGGAGGCGCTGCCGAAGACCTCGACCGACAAGACCGACTACCAGCGGCTGAAGGAAATGGCCTGATGGACTTCGCGCTCAGCGACGAGCAGAAGCTCCTGCACGACAACATCGTCCGGTTCGCCCGGGAGGCCCTGAGCCCGGGCGCCGCCGAGCGCGACCGCGAGCAGGTCTTCTCCCGGGAGCTGTGGCGGAAGTGCGGCGAGATCGGCATCCAGGGCCTGCCGGTCCCGGAGCAGTACGGCGGCAGCGGCGTCGACCCCCTCACCTGCGCCATCGCCCTCGAGGCGCTCGGCTACGGCTGCAGCGACGGCGGCCTCGTGTTCTCCCTGTGCGCCCACCTGCTCTCCTGCGTGGTGCCCCTCTGGCAGCACGGGAACGAAGAGCAGAAGCGGCGCTACCTCCCCGGCCTCTGCAACGGCACGCTGGTCGGCGTCCACGCGATGACCGAGCCGAACTCGGGCTCCGACGCATTCGCGCTGCGCACGAAGGCCGAGCGGGACGGCGCAGGGTTCCGCATCAACGGCACGAAGACGTTCATCTCCAACGGCCCGGTGGCCGACGTGGTGATCGTGTTCGCGATGACCGACCCCAAGAAGGGGTATCACGGCGGGGTGACCGGCTTCATCGTCGAGCGCGGCACGCCCGGTTTC